>Ga0075365_10000398_pt1 | contig 15942 bp, 13 predicted proteins | sample EndMetdeltDD1765_FD_71387 | JGI IMG/M metagenome (GOLD analysis project Ga0075365, IMG submission 71387) | Populus endosphere microbial communities from Tennessee, USA - Endosphere MetaG P. deltoides DD176-5 | ecosystem: Host-associated > Plants > Roots > Endosphere | place: USA: Tennessee... | reverse complement strand
GACGGATTCACCGACGCGATGGCGCCGGAGCGCGCCGAATTGTCGGCGTGGCTGCACAGCCTCGTCGCGGCCGGCGCATCGCCCGAGAGCCCGCAGGCACAGTCCCTGGCACAGCGCTGGATTGCGATGCTGCTCGAAGAAGCCGGCGGCGACGAAGGCCTGCTGATGAAGCTCTACACCATGCACTGGAACGAGCCATCGCTGCACGCGCTGACGGGTGTGGACCGCGGCGGCATCCGGTACATCTCGCACGCGTTGGCGTTCGCGCGTCTGCAACGCTACGCGCCTTACTGCAGCGCGGACGACATGGCCACGCTGCGCCAGCACTACGTCGCCCAAACCGACGCGTGGCCCCCGCTCATCGCCGAAGTCCGGCAGCAGATGCTGGCGGCCGCACCCACGCACGGCGCGGCCATGCGCGCGCTGGCGCTGCGTTGGCAGACGCTGTCGCTGGCCAAGGCTGGCGGCGATGCTGCGTTGCACGCGAAGCTGCAGCAAGCGTTCCATCAAGACGCGGCTCTGCGGCTCGGCTCGGGCATCGACGAGGCGTTGGCCGCCTATGTCGGGCAGGCCGTCGCGCACCTGGACGCCGCATCGTCCTCTTGAATGAACCAAGGCTCCACGTGAACGCAGAAAAACAGACGAACGCGCATTTCTTCACCGGCAACTACGCGCCTCTGACCGAGGAGCACGACATCGCGGTGCTCGACATCGAAGGCACGCTTCCGCAGGGGCTATCGGGCAGCCTGTACCGCGTCGGCCCGAGCCCGCAATACGCACCGCGCGACGACAACTATCACTGGTTCTCCGGCGACGGCATGGTGCATGCCTTCCACATCGGCTTGGGCAAGGTGTCGTACAGCAACCGCTGGGTGCGCACGCCGAAGTGGCAGCTCGAGCATGAAGCCGGACGCGCGCTGTTTGGCACCTTCGGCAACCCCGCCACCAGCGATCCGCTGGCGCAGGGCCGGAACGGCGGCACGGCCAACACCAGCATGCTGTGGCACGGCGGCCGTCTGTTCGCTCTCGAAGAGTCGCATCAGCCCTTCGAGCTCGATGCCGTCACGCTGGCTTCCAAGGGACACCAGAGCTTTGGCGACCGCGTGACCTCGCGCTGCACCGCGCACCCGAAGCTCGACCCCGAGAGCGGCGAACTGCATTTCTTCGCGTACTCACCCGACGGCCCCTGTTCGCCGACCATGCTCTATGGCGTGATGGACAAGCACTGCGAGGTCACGCAACTCCAGTCGTTCACAGCGCCGCATGCCAGCATGGCGCACGACTTCATGGTGACCTGCGGACATGTGCTCTTTCCGGTCACGCCGCTGACGCTCAGCGTGGAGCGCGCCATGCGCGGCAAGCCGCTGCTCGCATGGGATGCCGCCAAGCGCACGCACGTGGGCGTGATGCGCCGCGGCAGCGCCGCCGACACCCTGCGCTGGTTCGACGCCGACGCCTGCCATGTGTTCCACGTGATGAATGCCTGGGACGAGGGCGACACCATCGTGGCCTATGTGATGCAGTCGGACACCGCGCCGGGGCTGCCCGATACCGAAGGCCGCCCCGGCGACCCCCAGGCCATGGCCGCGCGCCTGTGCCGCTGGACTTTCGACATGGCCGGCAAGGGCACGGGGTTCCAGCGCGAGCATTTGGACGACCTGGCGGCCGAGTTCCCTCGCATCGATGAGCGGTACACCGGCCGGCGCAATCGCTACGGCTTCTACACCTGCCACGCGACCTCGCGCGCGAGGGACGATTCGGAGAGTGTGCTCTACGACAGTCTGGCCCGTTTCGACTTCGATACCGGCGAGCGCAGCATGCACACGCTTGCGCACGGCGATGTCGTATCCGAACCGGTGTTCGTTCCGCGCGCCGCGGATGCGGCCGAGGGCGATGGATGGCTGCTCGCCGTGGCTTGGCGCGAACACGAAAAGCGCAGCGACCTGCTGGTGTTCGATGCCAGGAACCTGGCCGGGGGACCCGTTGCGGTCGCCCGCTTGCCCCACCGCGTGCCGTTCGGTTTTCACGGGAGCTGGCGTCCCGGGTTGTAGCGCCGCCGCGCCTCGGCGGCTAGCCGCGCATCGACGCAGGCAGCGCTCAGCCTGTGTGCAGTGCCGGAGCATGTCCTGACCAAGGCTGCGAGTTCGGTGGGTGACACAGGGGGACTGAAGAGGTAGCCCTGCATCTCGTCACAGCCGTTGGCAAGCAGGAACTGCAGCTGCTGTTCGGTCTCGACGCCTTCCGCGATGACCTTCAGATTGAGTTCGTGCCCCAGCGAAATGATGGCCTTGGCGATCGCCTTGTCTTCTTCGTCATCCGGAATGTCACGAACGAAGGCCCGATCGATCTTCAGCCGGGCGATCGGAAAGCGCTTGATGGCGCTCAGGCTGGAATAGCCGGTTCCGAAATCGTCCATGGAGAGCTGCACGCCCATCCCCTGCAGCGCCTTCATCGACAGCAGGGCGTTCTCGAGATCTTCCATTACCAGGCTTTCGGTCAACTCGAGTTCGAGAAACCGGGCTTCGAGCCCGCTTTCCGCGAGCGCCCGGGCGACCTGCTCGATCAAGGTCCGCTCCCTGAACTGCCGAGCGGACACATTGACCGAAACGACGAAGGCGGGCAGGCCCGCATGCTGCCAGGCCTTGTTCTGGAAGCAGGCGGCGCGCAGCACCCATTCGCCGATGGGAACGATGAGCCCCGTCTCTTCGGCCAGGGGGATGAAGTCTGCCGGCGATACCAAGCCACGCTCGGGGTGGTTCCAACGGATCAATGCCTCCGCGCCGATCACCTGGCCCGAACTCATCTCCAGCTGCGGCTGGTACACGAGGTGAAACTCGCCCCGGGCGATGGCGTTGCGCAACCCTTCGCGCATGGCGAGTTTGTCGCGGACCGTGCCGTTCATCTCGGACGCATAGAACCGGAAGGTGTTGCGTCCCGAGGCCTTGGCACGGGACATCGCGGCATCGGCATTCATGACCAAGGCGTCGGCGTCGGCGCCATCCGCGGGATAGGTGGCCACGCCCATGCTGGCCGTGACCTGGACCGCCTGGCTGCCGATCTGGATCGGCCGCCCAATGGCCTCGAGCAGCCTTCGCAGTGCCGGAGCGATCTCTGCCCCGTCTCCCGGCTGGTCGTACAGCACGATCACGAACTCGTCGCCGCCCGTTCGCACTACCGTGTCCACGCTGCGCAGGCACTGGCTCATGCGTCCGGCCATGACCTTCAGCAAATCGTCCCCGGCCTTGCGGCCCAGGCTGTCGTTGACCAGCTTGAAACCATCGAGGTTGATGAACACCACCGTCATCAACCGCCCGTATCGATCGGCGTACGAAATGGCCTGCTTGAGCCGATCTTCCAGCAGCGCGCGGTTCGGCAGCCCCGTCAATGCATCGTGCGTGGCCTGGTGCTTCAGGGTGTCGGCGCTGCTCTCCAGCAGCACGTTGGAATTCTCGATCGACTCGGCCATCTGGTTCATGGCTCTTGCCAGGATGCCGAATTCATCGTCGCGGCCTTGCTGCGCCCTTGCGCTGAAGTCGCCAGAGGCAACGCGCCGGGAGAAGGCGATGAGCTGCGTGATGGAACCCGTGATGCGCAGCGAGACGATCCTTGCGATCACGGCGCCCATGACAGTGGCCAACACAATCATGGCGATGGCGGCCCAGCGCGAGAAACTGGCTGCGCGCGCCACGTCGCTTCGCGTTTGAAGCGCTCGCTTGCTTGCCGAGGTGTGCAGCGCCTCCACGGAGGACTCGATGGCAACCGCCGCGTCGACGTAGCCTTGGCGGGACGCGCGTGCCGAGCCGAGATGGCCCTCCTTGCCATGCTGCTTGATGAACGCGAGAAACCCGTTCTCGTATTGCCGGGTCTGGGCCTCGATCCGATCGACCTGGTCCCGAAACCGCGGATCGGTCGAGACGATTCGCAGGCTGGCCAGGTACTCGCGCATATCCAGCAAATGGTTTTGCATGGCCGGCAGCGAACGCGTGCTGGCCTCCGCCACGCCGAGCCGGTCCGCCGACAGCAGGAGCTCGCTTTCGGCTTCGCGTGCCTTGTACATCGCGAGCGAACTGCGCAAGCTCAGGTCCGCCATCCGGTTGTCGCTGTTCAGCAACTTGTCGATGGCGGCCGAGGACCGCTGTTCGCTCAGATAGAAGGCAACGCCCAAAGCGAGCATCAGCGCAATGACGACGCCGAAGCCCAGGGCGATCTCCACCCGCAGGCTGAGCGATCTTTTGCGCCACGAGAAGCCGGCCAGGAATGCGCTCAATTGCGGCCGACCTGAGGATCCTCGCTGGCGAGGTGCGTCACTGCTTTCGCTCTGCATCGACCATCTTCAAAAACATGCGCACGTTCTCTTCGCCGGCAAATCGCGCGATCTCCGCGCGGGCGCTTTGCGTGGCGGCGCGAAACGGCGCGGGGTCGGGCCGGGTGACCAGCACTCCGGCGGCGGCCATCCTGGCAACGAGCTGCTCCTCCTCGGCGATGATCTTCTTGCGCATGCCATCGCCTGCCGCCTTGCTTTCTTCGCGCACGATCGCTCGCTGCGCCGGCGTGAGCTTGGCCCAACTCGCGGCGCTCATGAGGTGGAGCGTGTTGTAGTACACGTGGCGCGTCAGGGCGAGGTGCTTCTGGGTCTCGTACAGCTTGTTGTAGTAGATGACGTTGATCGGGTTCTCCTGGCCGTCGACCACGCCCTGGGACAGCGCCTGGGGAAGTTCCCTGAAGCCGACCTTGCTGACCTGGGCACCCAGCGCTTCCATGGTGGCCTCGAGCTCGGCGACGGGCGGAACGCGCACCCGGAGGCCTCGCACGTCTTCAGGCACGTTGACCGGGCGCTTGTTGTTGGTGAGATTGCGGAATCCCCATTCCCAGTTCGACAAGACGATGAAGCCCTGTTTCTCGGCAAGCGGCGCGAGCCACTTCATCGCCGGGCCATCGAGCACGCGGTGAGCGTGCGCATAGCTGTCGAATAGATACGGAAGAATGACAACGGAGAACGCTTTCTCGTACTTGATGAGATAGTTCATCGAGGTCACGTCCATGTCGACGGCGCCGAGCCTGACTTTCTGCAGCAGTTCGTTCTCGCTGCCGAGTTGAGACGCGGGAAAGATCTCGATGCTCACCTGTCCGCGCGTGCGCTCTTCGACGCGCTTCGCGAACTGGAGTGCCGCCACATGCGCCGGGTGCGTGGTGGTTGCGGCGTGCACCAGCGACAACACGACGGGCTCGGCGTGCGCCGCCGGTGCGAGCGCTGCAAAGCCCCATGCCGCGACAAGCCTCAGGAGTGATTTTTTCATGCCATACGGTTTGTTCGGACTGAGCCGTGAAGCTCATTAGACCCTCGATGGATTGTCGCAGCCGACTCATTCCATGCGGGATATCCCTGCAGCAAAACCGTTGATCTCGCGCGGGACGCGCGAGTGTTTACATGAAAAGTTCTATAGGTGGAGAGTCACGACGGCATCGGGCGGCGGCCCGAGATTGCCGCAGCTCAGCGGCCGAGGCCGACCGCGTTCACGAGAAAGCGAAGCACCAGGGAAAGCAGGTAAAGCGAAAGCACGCTCGCGAGCCAGATGGCCGCGAGCCAGCCGAGGCGGCGCAACCACTTGCGCCTGCCTGGGCGTGGGTCGTCAGTGGTAGCCATCGCCATGCCGCACCTTGCCGCGAAAGACCCAGTAGCTCCAGGCCGTGTACATCAGGATGATGGGAATGATCAGGAGCGCCCCCACCAGCGCAAAGCCCAGGCTCTGCGCGGGCCCTGCCGCCTGCCAGATCGAGATGTCGGGCGGAATGACGTTTGGCCACAGGCTGATGCCGAGGCCTGTGTAGCCGAGGAAGAGCAGCGCCAGCGTGAGAACGAAAGGTGACGCGTGCCCGTCGCCGCGCAGCGCCTGCAAGAGCTTGTACACGACGAGCGCCACGAGCAGCGGCACCGGCGCGAAGTACAGCAGGTTGGGCAGGCTGAACCAGCGCTGCGCAATGGCGGCATGCGCGAGCGGCGTCCAGATGCTGATCGCAATGATGACGGCCAGCATGAGCCACGCCAGGGGCCGTGCCAGGCTGCGCATGCGCATCTGCAGACGGCCTTCGGTCTTCATCACGAGCCAGGTGGCACCGAGCAGCGCGTAGGCCGCAACCAGCGCGAGGCCCGTGAAGAGCGAGAACGGCGAGACCCAGTCGAACGAACCACCGGCAAAATTTCCGTCCACCACGGTCAGGCCGTTGAGAAATGCGCCCAGCGTCACGCCCTGGAAAAAGGTGGCGGTGAACGAGCCGCCGATGAAGGCTGCGTCCCACCAGCGCCGTCTGCCCTCCCGCGCCTTGAAGCGGAATTCGAATGCCACGCCGCGAAACACCAGCCCCACGAGCATGAGGATCAGCGGCAGGTAGAACGCGCTGAGGATCACTGCATAGGCCAGCGGATACGCCGCCAGCAGGCCGGCCCCGCCGAGCACGAGCCAGGTCTCGTTGCCATCCCACACCGGCGCCACGGTGTTCATCATGACGTCGCGGTCTTCCTTGGCCGGCAAGAACGGAAAGAGGATACCGATGCCGAGATCGAAGCCGTCCATCACCACGTACATCATGATGCCGAACAGGATGATCACGGCCCAGATGAGGGGAAGATCAATGCCCATCGTCGGACTCCGGTGCTGCTGAAAGCGGGCGCATGGGCTGCCGCGGTTCTCCGGGCCCTCCATGCATGGGCGGATCGCCATGGTCCCCCGTGGGGCCCTTGGCGATCAGGCGCAGCCCGTAGGCCGTGCCTGCGCCGAACACCACGAAATACACGATGACGAACAGCGCGAGCGTGAACCCGACCTGCGAGGTCGAATGCTGCGGCGAGACCGCGTCGGCCGTGCGCATGAGGCCGTAGACGACCCAGGGCTGGCGGCCGATCTCGGTGGTGAACCAGCCGGCCAGGATGGCCACGAGGCCCGCGGGCGAGAGCGCGACGGCCAGGCGCAGGAACGCGCGCTGGGAAAACAGCCGCTGCCCCCGGCGCAGCCACAGCCCCCAGAAGGCCAGCGCGATCATCAGCACGCCGAGGCCCACCATGGCGCGGAAGGTCCAGAACACGATGGCCGAGTTCGGCCGGTCTTCAGGTGGGAAGTCCTTGAGCGCCGGAATCTGCCCGTCCCAGCTGTGCGCCAGCAGCAGGCTGCCCGCGCGCGGAATCTCGATCGCGAAGCGCGTGACCTCGGCCTTCATGTCCGGCCATCCGAAAAGGATCAGCGGCACGCCTTCGCCCTCCGGCGTGCGCTCCCAGTGGCCTTCGATCGCGGCCAGCTTGGCCGGTTGATGCTCCAGCGTGTTGAGGCCGTGCTGGTCGCCGATGAGCGCCTGCAGCGGGGCCGCCGCGAGCAGCATCCACAAGGCCATCGAGAGCATGGTGCGCACGCGCGTGTTGTCGTTGCCGCGCAGCAGGTGCCAGGCCGCCGCGCCGCCCACCATCAGCGCCGTTGCAAGGTAGGCCGCCGTGACGGTGTGCGCCAGCCGATAAGGGAAGGACGGGTTGAAGATCACCTTGAACCAGTCGACCGGCACCACGCGCCCGTCGATGATCTCGTGGCCCTGCGGCGTTTGCATCCAGCTGTTCGAGGCGAGGATCCAGGTGGCGGAGACCAGCGTGCCAACGGCCACGGCCAGCGTCGAGACGAAGTGCAGGCCCGGTCCCACGCGCTCGCGGCCGAACAGCATCACGCCGAGAAAGCCCGCTTCGAGAAAGAATGCGGTCAGCACCTCGTACGCCAGCAGAGGCCCTGTCACGCCGCCGGCAAAGCGCGAGAAGTTGCTCCAGTTGGTGCCGAACTGGTAGGCCATCACCAGGCCCGACACCACGCCCATGCCAAAGGCAACGGCAAAGACCTTGATCCAGAATTGGTACAGGTCGATGTACACCTTGCGGCCGGTGCGCAGCCACAGGCCTTCGAGCACGGCCAGGTAGCTCGCGAGCCCGATGGTCAGCGCGGGAAAGATGATGTGGAACGAGATCGTGAAGCCGAACTGGACGCGGGCGAGGATGAGGGGTTCCATATCGTGTTCCATTGCGCAGACGCGGGAGCCGGTCACGCGGGTCTATTACACGGCCGGGCGGCTGAAAAGGGAACTGGGCGTTTTGACCTACCGAGGCTCCGGAGGCGCGCTCGCGCTGAATCGAAGACGGGTCCAGAATGAGAAGACCGATCGACATGCGTTTCATCTTCAACAATCACATGAGAGCCATCGCGCCCCTCGCGGCCCTTGTATTGGCCACCTGCCTGGCCGTGGCGCCCCTTGCCCATGGCCAGGCCGCACAAGGCCCGCAGGCCTACGACGGCCCGCTGTTCGACACGCACCTGCACTACAACCAGGAAGCCTGGGACGGCAACACCGGGCCCTATCCGCCCGCCGAGGCGCTCGCGCGCATGCAGCGCAACAACGTGGCGGCGATCGTGGCCAACTCGCGGCCCAACGCCGGCACGCAAACGCTGGCTGCGGCGCGCGAAACCCGCGCCGCGGGCGTGACCGTGGTGCCCTTCGTGCGCCTGTACCGCAACCGCGACGACTACAGCAACTGGTTCCGCGACGAGAGCATCCACGAGATGGTGCTGGCCGAGCTGGCGCGCGGAACCGCGAGCGGGCCCTACCGCGGGATCGGCGAGTTCCACCTGTACGAGAGCGCCAATGCGAACGGGCCGGTGGCCAGGAAGCTGATCGCGCTGGCGGAGCAGCAGAAGCTCGCGGTGCTCGCGCATGTGGACGACGTGGCGATCGACCTGCTGATGGCCAACGCGCCGTCGAAGGGCCGGAGCCTCCGGCTCATCTGGGCGCACACCGGCATCGGCGGCGCACCCATCGAGCGGGTGCAGGCCCTGCTGGAACGCTATCCGCTGCTGATGGGCGAACTCTCGTACCGGCCGGGGTTGACTTGCGAAGGCGGCAGGCTGTGCCCCGAGTGGCGCGCGCTGATCCTCAGGTATCCGGAGCGCTTCATGATCGGCTCCGACACCTGGGTGAACCAGCGCTGGAGCGCCTACGACGAGATCATGCGCGGCTACCGCACCTGGCTCGGCGAGCTGCCGCCCGACGTGGCGCGGCGCATTGCCTGGGGCAACGCGGCCGCGCTGTTCGATCTACGCTGAAGTCACGCCGCTAGATCTGGCGGGACTCCGGCCACCGGTGCCGCGTGCCGCCCGCGCGCCGGTCGGCTTTCTCGGCCACCGCGCCCTGCGCACTCAAGGCGTTGCCGCGCTGCTCGAGGTGCTGCAGGCACTGCAGGAAGACGTCGAGGTGCGCGGGCGCTATGCCTTCGAGCAGGTCGACGTTGAGTTCCGCGATGCGCGGAAACACGCGGTCGAAGAGCTGCCGGCCCGAGGGGCTCAGCCGCACGTGCACTTCGCGCCGGTCCTCGGCGTCCTGGCGGCGCACCACCAGCTTCTTGTCGACCAGGCCGCGCAAGCCGCGCGAGGTGCGCACGCGGTCCAGGTGCAGGTGCGCGGCCAGCGCCGAGGAGCGGATCTCGCCCTGCTGCGCGAGCGTGGCGATCATTCCCCATTCGCGCCGCGTGATACCGAAGCCGCCTTCGACCAGGCGCGTGGCCATGCCGTTGCTGGCGCGCACCGCGCGCGAGAACCGGTACAGGAGCAGGTCGTCGAGCGAGCGCGGCGCAAGCACCGCGCTGGCGTCGGGAAAAGCGGGCATGTCTTGCGGACCGTGCATGGCGATCGGAAATAGAGGGAATCGGAAGCGGTGAAAAGGGTGTGGCCCGCGCGCCTCGGCAGGCAAGTGATGGATTAGATCAACTGTTTGTGGCGTGCGTATAAACGGTAACAAATTACACGGGATGAAACAAACGCAGGCCGGCGATTGTCGCCGCGAAGGCCTGCGCGCGCCCGTGTCGATGCCACCACCGCAAGCAGGAGATCCGATGACCGCATTCTTTTCCCGGCGCAAGCTCACCGCATGGTGCCTCGCGCTCGCCGCGTGCGCCGCGCCGCTGGCCCACGCCCAGACGCCGATCTTCGATGGCCCGCTCACGCTGGTGGTGGGCTACACCGCGGGCGGCAGCACCGACCGCATCGCACGCCTGGTCGCCGAGCGGCTCGGCCCGAGGCTCGGCGTGGCGGTGACGGTCGAAAACCGTCCGGGCGAAGGCGGCCGGCTGGCCGCCAAGGAAATCAAGCGCGCGCCCGCCGGACAGAACGTGCTGATGCTCGGCAACCCCGCGGTCATGGTGGTGGCGCCGCTCGTGTTCAAGGATCTGGGCTACGACCCCGACAAGGACTTCGTGCCGGTGTCGCAGGTCAGCAGCTACGACTTCGCGCTGGCCGTGGGCAACAAGCTGCAGCTCGACCGCGCGATGTTCCTCGTGGGCCGGCTCTGGGCGCATCCGGAAGAGGCCGTCTTCGGCGTGCCCGCCACCGGCAGCCTGCCTCACTTCTTCGGCCTCATGGTGGGCGACGCGCTCAGCGTGCAGCCGCAGATCAAGGGCTACGGCGGATCGGCGCCGCTGTCGGCCGACCTGACCGGCGGCAACCTGCCGATCGCCATCGACACGCTCGATTCGCTCTACGCGCAGCACGTGGCCGGCAAGATCCGCATTCTGGCCGTCTCGGGCAAGAAGCGCGTGAGCTTCGCGCCGGCCATTCCCACCTTCCGCGAGGCCGGCATGAAGATCGATGCCGACGGCTGGAACACCTTCTTCGCCCCGGCCGCGATGCCGGCCGCCAAGGTGCAGCAGCTGGCCACCGCGATCCGCGACGTCATGCAGGACCCGGCGCTGCAGAAGGCCGCCAATGCGGCCTACATCACGCCCATCGTCAGCACGCAGGCCGAGACAGCGCAGATGCTCAAGAGCTTCCGCCAGCAGTGGGAGCCGGTGGTGAGGCGCTCGGGCTTCCAGCCCTGAACGATCGATCGGCGCTGGTTGTGCCGCGGGCCTCTCACTCCCAACGTTTTTGAGTCGCGATGATGCCCAGCGGATACCCGCGGCGTTCCAGCGACTGGCGCAGGACGATGCGGCTGGCGAAGCGTTCGATGCCGATGTCGTCGTCCAGCATCTTGTCCATCAGCGCCTGAAAATAGCCGACGCCCGGCGCCACGATCTTCAGCAGGTAGTCGTAGCCGCCGCTGACGTTGTACCACTCGACGATCTCCTCGTACTTTCCGGCGGCTTCCTCGAACTTGCGAAAGTCATGCGGTCGGTGGCTGCTGATGGTGACCTCCGAGAACACGATGACGTGATCCCCCAGCTTTTCCAGCGCGATGTCGGCGCCGTAGCCGCGGATCAGCCCGCTCTCCTGCAGCCGCTTCGTGCGCAGGAGACACGGGCTGGGGCTGAGACCGAGCGACGCCGCCAGATCGACGTTCGAGCAGCGTCCCTCGCGCTGGAGATGCACGAGGATCTTGAGGTCAAACCTGTCGAACGGAACTGCCGAACTCATGGCGCCATGGTACGGTCAAGTCGGCGGCATGCGCTGCGCCTCGGCAAGCGATTCATCGAGCGCTGCGATCACCATGCCGGCCTGCTCCGCCGACAGCACCAGCGGCGGACGGATCTTGAGCACGTTGTGCCCCTGGGCGCAGGCGCTGAGCAGCACGCCCTTGTCGCGCATCAGGTTGACCACCCGGCTGGTGAGGCCGCGGTCCGGCGCGCGCGTCGACCGGTTCGATACGAGCTCGACGCCCACGAAGAGCCCCGCCCCCCGTACGTCGCCGATGGCCTCGTGCTTTGCGGCGAGCCCGGCGATGCCGTCGAGCAGCAATTTGCCGATCTTGGCTGCGTGCGGCATCAGCCGTTCCCGTTCGATGGTCTCCAGCACCGCCAGAGCCGCTGCGCATGAGACGGTATTGCCGGCGAAGGTGTTGAAGTAGCGCGAGTGCTTGCCGAATTCCGCCAGCGCGTCGGCCGTCGCGAGGAGGCCCGCGATCGGCTGGCCGTTGCCCATCGGCTTGCCCAGGGTGACGATGTCGGGAACCAGGCCGTGGCGCTGGAAGCCCCACATGTGCTCGCCGGTGCGGCCGAAGCCCGGCTGCACCTCGTCGGCGATGAACAGCCCGCCCGCGCGCTTGATCGCTTCGACCGCTCCCTTCAGGAAGCCCGCAGGCTCGGGCAGGATGCCGTCGCTCGTGAACAGCGAATCGACGATCAAGGCCGCCGGCTTGATGCCGTGGCGCCGCAGGTCGGCGATGGCCGCCTCGACGTCGCGCGTGAAGCGCTCGCCAAGGTCGGCGCCTTCGGCGTGGTACTGCCGCGGCGCCGGCACCAGGCGAACGTGCGCGCCGAGGTCGACGGTCACGCCCAGCGACGGCGAGAACTGCGACACGGCGTCGGTGATGCCGTGGTAGGCCGTGTCGGTGACGATCACACCCGTACCGCCTGTGCGCACCTTGGCGATGCGATAGGCCAGGTCGTTGGCCTCGCTGCCGGTGCAGGTCAGCATCAGGTGGGCAAGGTCCGTCCCGGGCACGCTGGCGATCAGACGCTCGGCCAATTCGAGAATGGTGTCGTGGAGGTATCGCGTGTTGGTCGCCAGCGTCTGTACCTGGCGGCAGATCGCCTCGGTCACCGCGGGATGGCAGTGTCCGAGTGAAGTGACGTTGTTGTAGACGTCGAGGTAGCGGTGGCCTTCCGGGTCCATCAGCCACACGCCGTCGCCGCGCACGATGTGCAGCGGGTGTTCGTACATCAGCCGGTAGGCCGGGCCGAGCAGCGCATTGCGCCGTCCGATCATTGCCTCGGTGGCGGGCCCGACGTTGGCGCGGCCAGGGATGTAGGCGTTGACCATGTTGAAGTCAGCGGTGGTTTTCATGAGGGGGTTCCATTTCGTGTGAGGGTCAGCAAGCGGTCGCGCGCTTCGTGGCGGGAGAGGTCTGCCATTTGCGACAGCGCCTCCCATGCCGCGGGGTTGTGACGCATGATGTAGGCGCGGTTTTCGGGATAGCGCAGGGCGCGCCACTCCGAGATCAACGCCGTGATGAGGTGGCGCGTCGCCATCAGGTCGGCGACGATGTCCTGCTCCGGTTCGGTCAGCGGCAGAACGGCCTGGTAGGCGCCGACGAATTGCGCCGCTCCCTCGAACGGGTCGGCGCTGCCGGTCATGTGGAAGGCGGCAGCCGTCGCCACCTCGCCGACCAGTGGCGCATGGAGCATGTCGCCGAAGTCGATGATGCCGGTGATGCGCGCCGGGTCGTCCGGCGCCACCAGCACGTTGTAGAGGTGATAGTCGTTGTGGATCACCTGCGCCCGGAGCGATGCAAGCCGGGGCAGCACATGCTCGGTGAAGCGCGCCATGAACGACCGGGCCAGCGCGCGCCGTGGTCCTTCGACCAGGCTGTCGAGCTGGGCGGTCAGGCGGTGCGCGGCCGACACGTTCCACAGCAGGTCGTGCGTGGCCGCAGGGTGCGTGAAGCCCTGGAGCGCAAGATTCAGTTCGGCCAGACCTTGGCCCATCGCCACGCGCTGCGCGGCGGTGCGCGGTGTCTCCCGGATCTGGACGCCCTCCAGGTAGGTGAGCATGCGCACGGTGGTCCGGGCGCCATCGGCGAGCACCACGGTGTCGCGCGCGGCGCCGTCCAGCGTTCGCACGACGCGAGGGACGGGCTGGCTCGGCGACGTGCGCGCGATGTGCTCGAGGGCAGCGATCTGGAAATCGACCAGCGCCACCGGCTCCGACGGGTTGCTGATCTTGAACACGTAGCGCGTGCCGTCAGCGGACTCGACGGCGCAATTCTGGTCGCGCTCGCTTGCCAGCGACTTCACACGGCCGTCGATGCCGTAGAGGCGCGCCACCAGCGCCTGCACTTCGGCTGGCGCCAGGTCGGGCGCTGCGGTGCTCAGCGCGGCAACCTCGCTCGGGCGTTCGTCAGGCATCGCCCTCCGAGGTCCCGGGTGGGGGTCGGGGCTGAACATCAGAGTCCGAGCAGTGCGGGAAGCTGACGAACGTCGGTCAGGCGGCTCACGCCGTATTCGGTCGACGTGGGCTCGTGACCCCGGTCGATGAAGGCCTTGGCCATGAAGCCCAGGTCGGACGCCGTCATCAGGTCATACCGGAAGCTCGACGAGACATGCATCATCTGATCGGGCCCGCAGCCGAGCCGGTCGAACATGTGCTCGAAGGCTTGCATGCGCGGCTTGTACGCGCGCGCTTCCTCGGCGGTGTAGACCGCGTGGAAAGGCGCCCTGAGGTGTGCGACGCTGTGAGGGATGAGGTCGACCATCGAGTTCGACAGGATCACCAGCGGCACGTGCGGCGCAATCGCCTCCAGCACCTCGACCACGTTCGGGTGCGGCTGCCAGGTCGGCACGGCGCCATACAGGGAGGCAGCATCCGATGCCAGGCATTCGATGCCGTGTGCCTTGCAGGCACGTTGGATGGAGTTCTCCACCACGTCGTAAAAAGGCTTCCATTCGCCCAGCACCTCATCGAGGCGATAGGCGCGGAAACTGTCCAGGAACGCCTGCATCCGGTCGGCCGACACGCGGTCCTTGAAAAGGACTTTTGCCGTGGGGCCCATCTCGAAGTTGATGAGCGTGCCATAGCAATCGAAGCTGATGAATTTGGGTTTGAAGATCATGGTAGACCTGCTGCGTTGAGGTGAAACAAGTCTAGGTTTTCCCCCTCTGCAGGAGATGCCATATCGCTGTGGATACCGAGCAGTTTCTTGGTCAATCCGCAGGGGTCCCGACATTTTTGGCGGCGCGGTTCGGGGCGTGGATCACGCTTGGCGCGGAGTCGCGTTGTTCACCCACCGGTTTCAGGCGAGCTTGTCCTTGAGCCGGTAATAGGCTCCTACCAGCGGCAGGAACCACGGTGGTCCGACATGGCCCGGGATCGCGGGCCAGTCGAAGTCTTTCCAGGGATTGAGTTCGGCGCGCCCGTCCATGACTTCCGCCATGATCGTCCCCATCAGGGTCGACATCTGGGTGCCGTGGCCGCTGTAGCCCATCGAGTAGTAGATGCCATTGCGCTCGCCGGCGCGTGGCAGGCGGTCACGCGTCATGTCGACCATGCCACCCCAGCAATAGTCGATGCGTGCGGCGCGAAGCTCGGGGAAGACCTCGTGCAGCGCGGCCTTGAGGATCGCGCCGCTCTTCTCGTCGGAGTTCGGGTTGGAGGCGGCGAAGCGGGCGCGACCGCCGAAGAGCAGCCGGTTGTCGGGCGTCGTTCGGAAGTAGTTGACCAGGTTCTTCGTATCGACCGCCATCCGGCGCCGCGGCAACAGCCGGTCAAGCGTCTCTGTCGGCAGGGGCTCGGTGACGATCAGGAACGCACCGACCGGCACGATGCGGCGCCGAATCCAACCCAGCGGCCCCGTCTGCGAGGTTCCGCTCGCCAGCAGAACCTGCCTGGCGTGGAGCCGGCCCTTCGGCGTTTCGATCAGGTGCCCTCCGCCGGGGGCGGCTCGCAGGCCGGTCATCGGCGCATGCTCGTGGATCTCCACGCCACGCCGCGCCGCCGCTTCCGCCAAGCCGCGCACGAAGCGCCCGACATGCATGCCGGCGCCTTTGCGGTAGATCAGCCCGCCATGGAAGCGGTCCGACCCGACCTCGCGGGCCAGGTCGGCGCGGCTCACCATCTCCGTGTCGGGGTCGACGTTGGCCGCCAGCAACTCCTGGCTGCGCGCCAGCTTGTCGTAGTGCTCGGGCTTGGCCGCGAGCTTGATCTTGCCAACGCGCGCGAAGCTGCAGTCGATCTTCTCTTCCGCCACCAGGCGCTCGACCGTATCGACGCCGGCGTCGAAGGCACGATAGAGCCGGTCGGCAACTTCCTTGCCGAGTTTGGCCGACATCATTCCGTAGTCCTGGGCAAAGCCGTTGTTGCACATGCCGCCGTTGCGACCGGAGGCGGCATGCCCGATGGTCTCGGCTTCCAGGAGCACGACGCGTGCACCCTTCTTGGCAAGCGCCAGCGCAGCCGAACAGCCGGTCAGGCCGCCGCCGATCACCGCCACGTCGCA
>Ga0075365_10000397_pt1 | contig 15949 bp, 20 predicted proteins | sample EndMetdeltDD1765_FD_71387 | JGI IMG/M metagenome (GOLD analysis project Ga0075365, IMG submission 71387) | Populus endosphere microbial communities from Tennessee, USA - Endosphere MetaG P. deltoides DD176-5 | ecosystem: Host-associated > Plants > Roots > Endosphere | place: USA: Tennessee... | reverse complement strand
ATAATACGCTGGACAATGGCGAGTCCCACGCCAGTTCCTTCAAAATCAGTATTGCTATGAAGTCTTTGGAATACACCAAATAATTTGTGGACGTATTTCATGTCAAATCCTGCTCCGTTATCTTTTACAAAATAAATGATCTTATCTTTCTCTCTTTTGCTTCCGACTATTATGATTGCTTCTTGTTGGTTCTTTGTATACTTGATGGCATTCGATAAAAGATTAATCCATACTTGTTTTATTAAAGCAGGATCAGCCTTGATTGTTGGCAAATCTTCGCAAGAAAAATTCATTTTGCGTGAACGGGTTGTCTTTTTAAGATCGGCATAGACTTCATGAACCATTCGTTTCATATTTACTATTTGTGTAGCAACAGGTTGACGTCCAAGACGAGAGAAAGCTAAAAGATCATCAATAAGATTTTCCATCTGATGAGTATTGTTTCGGATTGTTTTGATCACGTCTTTTCCTTCTTCATCAACCTTTGCCAAATATTCTTGTTGCAGTATTTCTGAAAACCCATCAATTGATCGAAGTGGCGCTCTCAGATCATGCGAGACTGAATAACTAAAAGATTCTAACTCTTTATTGGATGCTTCAAGTTCTTTGGTACGCATTTGTACTTTCTTTTCGAGATCTTTATGTGATTCTTCGAGAGCATCCAACATACTGTTAAACGTATCAGCTAATTCTCCAAGTTCGTCTTTTGCTTTCACAATTGTTCTTTTTGATAAATTTCCTTTGTGCACTTGCTTGGCAACAGATGAAAGATTTGTAATGGGTCCTGCGATGGCTCGGTAGAGAAAATAAAAGGTAATCAGTGTTACCAATACCATTGCAAAAATAAAAGAAAAAATAAATAGATCTGTGTCTTGTCTGATAATTTCTCTTTCATGAAGGGCTTCAGAAGATAAGCGGAGTGCAGCGCTTAATACTAATTGTGAGTTAATTTTTAATTGTCCAATTAATCGTTCTCTTTTTTCAGAAGTTACGTTTGTAGTCGCTGTTAATTGCGTAAATAAAATTTTACTTTGTGCAAGATCCTTTTCGATTTTCTCTAAACGTCCTTGTGTCTGTGTATCTGAAATATTCTGCGTGGTAATTAATTTATTAAGCATGGCATATCGTATTTGCCATTGCAGTTTTGCTCGTTCTGGATTATATAAGAGATAATCGTCAGTTAATACATTCAAATCAGAAGCACCACGAACAATATTATTTGCTAATAGTTCTTTTTGATTTGCTTGATTAACACGTTGCCCGCTTACAAACACAACTAGATTAATGAGTAACACCACAATACTCAAAAATACGGTACTAAATAATAAACGAGTTCGTACTTTCATAAACTAATGGATGATCGTAACAGCATCCGGTTTCGCTTTTTCTAATGCTTCAAAATAGATATAGTCTAAATAATTAGGTACTTCGGTTCTGTTTGTGAGTTTATTTTCAATTGCCCATCGTGCTTCATCTTCCATCGTCAGAATTAATTCTTGATTTAATTCATTCGTGAAATTGAAATTTTTCCACATATAACGTACATACGCCATATCGTAATGAAGTTTGGTTGCAATAATCGTTTGTGCATCCTCGCGGTGTATTTGTGTAAACTGTTCTGCTTGGAGTAATGCTCTTACATAGCGAGAGACAGTAATCGGGTGAGCGTTAATATACGACTGCGTAGTGTACGCAAGCGCGAAAATATTTTGGTCTCCTTGCGCTGGCCAAGTAATAATTCTGCTTCCTAATTCGGTTTGTAGGTTATACGCATGCGGGTCAAAGATAACCACGGCATCGATAGTTCCTGCTCTTAGTTCTGTGATCATTTGTTGTGGTGTCATATCTCGGATGATAATTGTCTGCAACGGCACATTATTAAATAAAAGAAATCTTCCTAGATAAAATTCTCCAGCTCCCTGTCTTGTGACACCAATGGTTTTTCCTTTGAGATCTGTAGGATTGGCAATTCCTTTATCTTTCCTTGCGAGCAGATGAAAGACTTTATGTTTACTGACTTGGGTAAGGATTCGTAAATCATCATCAGCGAAAATATTTCTTACACCGACAAAATCAGCAGCAGTAGCAAAACTAATTTTCCCGGCAAGGAGATCTTGGATCTCTGGAGGTCCAGAAGGATATTCTTTAATTTGGACATCGAGTTTGTTTGCTTTGAAGTACCCTTTCTCCTGAGCAATGATGTTAAAAATAGAGTATTCACCAATATTGCCAATAACAATTTTTTCAACAGGTTGTGTATCTACTGAAGATGTTTGTTTTTGAAGAGAATATAAATAGTAGCTACACAAACCAATGAACATGAAGATAATCAGGAGAGAAAACGCAATCTTTTTTTTCATGCCGAAACAGTTTTAGTTACAAATCTGTAATAAATTAAGCATAAAAAAATAATATTGCTGTGTCAAGCATGAGGTTAGAGAGATTCTTTTTCTATCTCGCTCACTCGCTTTATCTTAAAATCTTTATTAATAATGACAATACCGATAATCACGAGTATCCATGAAAATTGTGCAAGCATTGGATGAATATATGCCAGCGGAATAGCAAGGGTAAAGACGAGAGGCGCGATAAGATTTCGTGCCAAATAATAGTTGATATGATTCTTTCCAAGCTCTTTCCCTACCAATTTATTTTTGTAAGATGCGTACCACCAGATTCCTGCTAGAAGATAGCCAACTACTGCAAGGCTTGCTAAATAGAACGCGACAATAAAAGGCGTCATCATATAATCACCGTAGAGATCGATCGGAAAAGGAAGAAAAGAGAGGAAGATGAGAAAAATAATATTGAGCCAGACAATGGTGAAATTGAATTTTTTCAGTAGACCAAAAATTGTGTGATGATTCAACCAATAGTATCCAATAATCAAAAAGCTAATAATGTTGGCGACATATTGTGGCCATAACGTCGCAAACGCTTTGATAAATTCTGCATCTTGAGGATTTGCTATTTGTGGTAGATCAATTTTGAGGACTAAAAGGGTGGCAGCAAAAGCAAATACTGCGTCAGAAAAATTTACTACTCTATTCTCATCAATGAGATTCCCAATTTGTCGCTTAATCTTCTTTTCTTCAGAAAGCACAGAATCCATATCCTTAGCGTACATAACCTGCCATACGAAAGCAATATGATTACATCTGTGCTTCTCTTCTCGCTTGCTCTGCTTCTTGTTCTACGTCTTGCGCTTGTTGTTGATAATATTCTAAATCTTCTTGTGCTTTCCGTTCTTCATCTTCATAATCTTTAGCTTGTTGGCGATATTGGTCTGCTTGATCTCGATACGATTGGGCTTGGTCTTCATATTGGGTTGCTTGCTGATAATAGGAATCTTTGTATTGCGTGGCTTGGTCTCGTCGAGAGCGGGCTTCCTCTATGTATGATCTCAGGGTCGTTGGGTCCATAAGTCTGCCTCCTTTGTGAAATAATAGCAGAAAAGAATTATAGATAGATCAAATTCGGGTAAGATATAAGTAAGAACATAAAGTGTGGTATCATAGCAAAGATGAAACAAATTCGATTTACCAAAGATGGTTATGAAAAACTTGAGAAAGAACTGGCAGATTTAATAAAACAACGGCCAGCTGTAATAGAAGATCTTCAGAAGGCACGAGAGTTGGGTGACCTGAAAGAAAATGGTTATTACAAAGCGTCTCGTGGAAAACTTACCTTTATCGATGGCAGAATCTTTCGTATCAAAATGTCCATGAAACAAGCAGTTATCGTTGAAGACAGTGCAGAACAGATTGTGACGATTGGCAAAACAGTAACGCTTTTGGTTAACGGCAAAGAACTTGTTTACTCTTTTGTCGGTGATTTGGAAGCAAACCCTTCAGAAGGAAAAATCTCCCTCCTCTCCCCGCTTGGAAAAGCGTTAGAAAATAAAAAAGTTTCAGAAGAAATCGAATTCGAAACCCCAGCAAAAAAGATTATCTACAAAATTATTGCAATAAAGTAACTGTCCACGAAAAAACTATGAGAGAGTATGAGAGACTGAGTGCTGCTCCACAAGTAAATCCTGCCAGTGTTGAAGGAGACCTACGCGAATCTGTTTCTGTGAGAAATGTCTTAGCGGCTGTTTTTCTTGGTGAACATGCAGTGGTAAAGCCGCGTGCACTTGAGGGAACTCGAGGGAGTCAGGTAGCTGCAGGTGTGGTCTTCGGCCCTTACAGTAACGGTACTGATCGGATAGTTGGTGTGCTAAAGCTAGGGAAACAAAGTTATTATGTTGAAACCCATGAAAGTCTCGCTTTACCATCAATCCCTCATGAGCACACTTCTGATTGTCGAAAATTTACCATAGGTAAAGGGGGCCGTGGGAATTTCTCTACTCTCCCTATTGCACCAGAGCTTGGTTTAGATCATCAACAAGTATTAATCAAAGATACATTAGAGATAGTTCCTTTACTGACAGATAAAGTAAGCCAGGTATTAAGCAATGAACATGTACGAGATCTTTTCCATAATGAAAGTGAAGTTATTGCAGATTTATTGAGAAGTCTTAGAGGAAAAACACCTCTCTTTTCTGATCCTTTGCTACATGAAACATTTAAACAAATGCTTCTACGCAAATAGTTTTGCTTTTTCCGATCTTTTTAATCGTTTAATTGCTGCTTCTCTTCCTCTGGCTTCTTTTAATGTTTCATACTCTTCATGATGGCGCAAAACAACAGGTCTTCTGATTTTAGTATAATGAGCGCCGTTTTTTGAAGTATTGTGTTCTTTGAGTCTTTTTTCTAAGTTGTTGGTGCAACCGACGTAATAGGTTTTATCTGCGCACTCGAGGATATAAACGATGAAGTTACTCATGAGACGTTAGACGTTTAGCGATAGCTTCTTTTACTTGGTTGATTCCTAATGCTGATTTTACCGAAATAAATATCGGTGAAAAAGTTTCGTACTCTTCTTCTAATGTTTCCTTTGGCGTTTTTATCGCATCTATTTTATTAAAGATATAAATACTTTCATCAGGATTTCGTCCTAAGTCTCTAAGAATGCCGTTGACGACATGAAGTTTGGTGATAACCTCGGGATCTGAAACGTCGATAACATGGAGTATTAAATCAGCATGAATTGATTCGGTAAGGGTTGATTTAAAAGCATCGATGAGTCTTGGTGGTAAGTTGCGGATAAAACCAATCGTATCAGTAATCAAAATTTCTTTTTGTAATTCAGGGAGATACAATTTTCCAATCGTACTATCGAGTGTCGCAAACAATTCGTTCTCAACGAGTGTTTTTTTACCTGTTAAAAGATTGAAGAGCGAACTTTTTCCGGCATTTGTATATCCGACAATTGAAACTGTTTGGATCCCCGTTCGTTTCCGACGTTCCAACTGGAGCGCGCGATCTTTATTAATTTTTGCTAACTTATCTCTCACTTTTTTTATCTCATTTCTCCAATGTCGTTTCATAAGCTCAGTATTGGTTTCTCCAACTCCAGTCGCTCCAATTCCTCCCCCTTGTTGTGAGAGAACAAATCCCATGCCATAAATTCTTGGTCCCATGTATCTCATTCGGGCAAGTTCTATTTGCAGTTTGGCTTCTGTCGTCCCAGCATGTTTGTCGAAAATATGGAGAATTAAATCAACTCTATCCCACACTTCAATTTGGGGATTTATTTTTTGGAGTTCTGTTTTTAGTGCATGAATTTGTCGGGGTTTGGCTGTCGTACTTAATACGAGGACATCAACTTCATGTTCTTTGACGAGCTGTGCAACTTCTTGGACTTTCCCTTTTCCAATAAACGTTGCGTTATTTGGATTATCAAGCTTTTGCATGATGCGCGCGACAATTTTTCCGCCAAGGGTTTCGATAAGTGACTCTAATTCTTCACCGACCAGTACAGCTTTTTCTTGATTTGCTTGAGGATTAATAACGTGAACCGGTAGTATTCGTAAGGTATGTTTGACAGTCTCCATTTATAATAATTGTTCCAAGGTTTTTTCTAAATTATCCAAACTTTCTTGATCATAAATTGAACAAGTGATTACTTGCTTTCCTTTTTTCTCAAAAAGTTTTTTGGTTTTTTCAATTGTCTTTTTATCAACAAGATCAGTTTTTGTTAGTACGATTATTTCCTGTTTGTTCAATAATAATGCATTATACTTTTCAAATTCGTTTCGGACGGTATCATAAGCTTTTTGTGGATGTTCATCTGTCGCATCGATGCAATGCACTAATGCTTTTGTTTTCTCAATGTGCTTTAAGAATGTGATTCCCAACCCTTTACCCGTTGACGCGCCTTCAATAAGCCCTGGAATATCAGCTAGGGCATGTGTTCCCTTCATCCCGATGTTTGGCTCAAGTGTTGTAAATGGGAAGTTGCCAATTTTTGGTTTTGCATTGGTTAAAACAGTCAGTAAACTACTTTTTCCTGCATTGGGTAATCCAATCAACCCAATATCGGCAATCATTCGTAATTCTAAAAAGAGTTCTTTTTCTTCTCCTGGTGTTCCCTCTTCTGCAAATTGCGGAGATTGATTAGTTGCTGATTTAAATTCAGTATTTCCTCGTCCTCCTTTGCCACCATGTGCGAGGAGTATTGGTTTGGTGCTATTTATTATTTCGTACGTTTTGTTATTTGCTTGATCAGTAATCCTCGTCCCTAATGGCACATAAATCGTTGTATGCTCTGCGTTCTTTCCAAACAACTTTTGTTTCTTACCAGGGATGCCATCATCTGCAACAATTCTTTTTTTAAAGCGAAACTCCTTCAAATCATTTACATTATTTGATCCTTGGAAATAAATATTCCCACCATTGCCACCATTCCCTCCATCGGGGCCACCTTTGTCTGTTTGTCCATTACGAAGGAACGATGCTGATCCATCGCCACCCTTGCCTGCTTTTATCTGTAAGGTTACATTATCTACTAACATAGATGTATTGTATCATGTTATACTCATACTATGTTAAAAAAGCCACAAAGTATCCAAGCAATCTATCTGTATCTCATTTTAGGAAACACCTTGGCAGCCTCGTTTATTTGGGGAATTAATACCATTTTTCTCCTTGATGCCGGTCTTTCAAATTTTGAAGCATTTTTAGCAAATGCCTTTTTTACCGTAGGAATGGTACTCTTTGAGATCCCAACAGGAATTGTCGCTGATACGTATGGGAGAAGACTTTCTTATATGCTTGGGACGATAACTCTCGCTGCATCGACTGCTTTATACCTTTATATGTGGCAAATTCATGGACCATTTTGGGGATGGGCTCTTTCGTCAATTGTCATAGGTCTTGGATTCACTTTCTTTTCGGGAGCACTCGAAGCATGGTTGGTAGATGCTCTTAAAGCAACAAACTTTAAAGGTAGTCTTGATAGTGTCTTTGCCAAAGGGCAAATTGTTGGAGGCGTTGCAATGCTTATTGGTTCAATTGCTGGTGGGCTTATTGCTCAATACAGTAATCTCGGCGTTCCTTATATTCTCCGTTCAGCAATCCTTGTACTAAATTTCGCAACTGCTTTTTTCTTGATGAAAGATTTAGGGTTTACTCCAACGAAACCCAAACAGCCCTTTAAAGAAATGAAAAAAATATTTGATAGTTCTATTGATCATGGTTTAAGAAAACCATCCGTGCGATGGATTATGCTTGCTGCTCCTTTTATCGGTGGAGTGAGTATTTATGTTTTTTATGCGTTGCAGCCATTTCTGCTTACCCTTTATGGTGATGAAAAAGCATATGGCGTTGCAGGGCTTGTTGCAGCGCTTGTTGCATCGGCACAAATTGCTGGTGGCATTGCCGCTCCTCGTATCAAAAAGCTCTTTACCAAGCGAACAAGTGCGCTTATCTTAGGAATATTTTTAACAGGTCTTATTTTGTTCCTTGTATCAGTCATTAATAATTTCTGGATTGCATTAGTCTTAATTTTTATCTGGGGGTTATTATCCGCAGCGCTTATGCCGATCCGTCAAGCGTATCTCAATGGAGAGATTCCCTCAGAACAGCGAGCAACTGTGCTTTCATTCGATTCATTAATGGGTTCAAGTGGTGGCATTATCATTCAACCGCTTCTTGGAAAAGCAGCTGATGTGTGGAGTTATTCAACATCGTATGCAATCAGTGCTTTTGTTCAACTGGCTGCTCTCCCTTTCTTACTTCTTGCCAAGAAAGAAAACGCGCCATCAGATCCGATTAAAGAAGAAAAGTAGGAGATGAAAGAATTATTCAACAATATTAGATTTTATATCCTGCTCTTTAGTATCACTTTTTCAGTCGGTATCTATTTCTTTATCACCTCTTCAACAATTACTTCAACACAGACACAAATAATTCGTCTCGAGCAAATCTATGCGCTTACTGCGGTAATCTATTTGTATTTAGCACTTCTTGCGGGACCTTTTTGTTATACCTTTCCTGCTTTTCCGTTGAAAGTAGAATATCTTAAGGCGCGAAGGGCACTTGGTGTTTCTGCTTTTTACTTTGCTCTGATCCATGCATGGGTTGCTTTCTTTGGACAATTAGGTGGGTTTGCTGGAATTCCTTTTTTGAATGACAGATATTTACTAGCACTCACTTGTAGTTTGATTGCATTACTTATTTTATCTCTTTTAGCTGCTACTTCTTTTGATGCAGTGATAAAAAAAATAACATTCCCCAGGTGGAAATTTCTCCAGCGATTTGTTTATCTTTCGGGAATCTTAATTCTTATTCATGCCTTGATGCTGGGGACTCATTTTAGTGATTTGTCTGAAACAATTCCTTTGCTCTTATTCTTCTTCATCGGATTTCTTTTCATTTTGGAAGGACAACGTATTGATGTTTATCTTCACAAGAAAATTAACCTTAATCCCCGCTTTCATATATCGTTATTGATTATAATTGTATTAATGATTTTCCTTTTTTTCCGATATGTTAACCCTTTTGGTGAGAATCACTCGAGTATTAACATTCATTCTGAGCATATGACTCACTCAGAAAATCAGTAATTCTATGAAAAAGTTGTTTATTGTTTTAGGAATTTTATTATTTGGTTTTGTTCAACCAACCTATGCGCATGTATTACAAACGGATGACGCAATTGGGGCTGTTCTTCATATCAGTCCGGAAGACGATCCAGTAGCGGGAGAAACAAGTGCGTTTTCTTTTGAATTTAAAGATACCAAAAATAAATTTAATCCAAAGAACTGCGACTGTACGGTTCGTGTTTTTCAACATGAGAAAGAGATTTATTCGCAAGTTCTCTCTCAAAAAAAATCAGAAGCAAGCTTTACGTATACTTTTCCTGAGAAAGATATTTATACGGTGAAAGTAATAGGAAAGCCTGTCTCTTTGAATAGTTTCCAACCCTTTACTCTGTCATACGATATTCGGGTTGCGAATGATGACAATACATCTACAAAAATAGACGAAAGTTCTCAAATTGTCTTTTTAGTACTTGCGGGAATAGTATTATTCTTTATAATAATTTATATCTTAAAAAGAATAAAAACAAAAAATAACAAATGAAAAAATTTATTATTCTCCCTCTCTTATTGTTAACCTTCTCCTAACTGCTGCTACGTCTTATGCTCATGTCTCTGTTAAACCAAATCAAGTTGGTGTTGGTGCATTCCAAACATTTTCTATTGGTGTTCCTGTTGAAAGAGATATTGCGACAACAGAAATTAGATTAGTTCTTCCCAAAGGCTTAAATTACGTGACACCAAATGTCAAACCAGGTTGGACTATTGAAGTCAAAAAAACAGGTGAAGGCGAAACTGCCGAAGCGACCGAGATCATTTGGTCGGGTAACAGTATCCCTGCTGGATTCCGAGATGAATTGTTATTTAGCGCACAGGTCCCTGCAAAGGAAGGCAATCTGCAATGGAAAGCGTATCAAACTTATGAAGATGGAGCGGTGATTGCTTGGGAAAAAGATCCAAAAGCAGAACAACCTAAGAAAGACGGAAAACCAGACTTCTCAAAGTTTGGTCCTTCTTCACAAACAAAAATAGTAAACGATTTGAGCGCTGATAAAGCATCAACAACAGATACTAAAAAGAATGATCACGCATTTGTTCTTAGTATTGTCGCTATTAGTCTTGCCGCCGCCGCATTAGGCCTCCAACTTTATAAGAGAAAATAATTATTTTACAATTGTCTCGATATTTGTCGTATCCAGTGACCTACTCTTTTCAACTGTTTCTTCTTTTTGTCTTTGTGTTTTCAGGATATTTGCTCCAAGGCCAACAATACTCATTGCTAGAAAAATCAGGATGGGATAACAAAAGATTGCAATAACCGCCGTGACATCGATGCTAATTCTGCCCGGTAATGCTGGTTGATGGAATTGAGGGAAAATTCCAAAAAAAGGGAGCAAAATGATATCGCTTACCAAGTAAATAAAACTTACAAAAAGTGATTGGGGATCTGAGCCGGCAAGTTTTAAGATAATCCGTAAAAAAAGAAAGACGAAGATAGTGAGGAACGCAATTGATAGACCTCTTAACAATTCACGTTTATTTGCTTCAATTACAATAAGATGTTTCTCCGCTGAATTTACCTTTTGTGTAAGGTTCATAGTTACATCACCATGACAACAGTACAATAGTATTTTATGAATACCTTCAAGAACTGGGTATAAACTTGTAAGAGTTTGCATTCACCTTATTATCGCTTCTTTTTCCCAAGCTTGAATTGTACAAGCAAAAAGACGATTAGCATCTCAATGGTGTAAAAGAATGGAAATGCAATGGTTGCAAACTCCCATGTATGGATACTCAGTAACGTCAATGTTCCGCCAATAGCTGATGCAAGCCAAGGCCAGCCTTGTTCTGTTTTTGGAAAGTAATAAGATTTTATAATTGTCGGTAGCGTGGCAACTCCTTCGGCAAGAACGCTAAATAGTATAGCCAGACTAGCATCTTTAGTAATGTACCAAAGGATTATTCCGACGAAGGCAATTCCACCACAAAGAATATCTCGCGGGTCAAGTTTCCAAAATGCTTTTTTGTTTACAAATGATGCAATAAAAACACAGAGAGGAAATAATCCGACACTTAACGTCATCAGTGATTGTACCCCCACGCCTTTAGTGGTTTGGGCAAAAAAGGCAACGAGTGGCGCAATGGACCAAATAAGAAAACTAACTTTGTCTGGTTTGATTTTGCCTCGAAGTGTCCCACGAATGTAACTAATATTTCCAAGCGCGTTGATAAAGATGCCAAGATACACGAGTTGTTCGGGGGTCATAAGAGTAGTGTATCAGAAATTTACTCTTCTTTGAGGATCGAAAGAATATTACCAGCTGGATCTTTGAACCAGGCAATATCCGGGCCTTTGTTATTTGCTATCCCTCGAGCTATGCCTTTTTCATCGGTCATTCCTTCATAATGTTCAAATGTTACCCCTTTCTCAGTCAAGGTTTGAGCAGCTTGATCAATATCATCGACAGGGAAATTAAGAATGGTGAAAGTTGCAGGTTCATGGTTTGGTTTTGGATAAACAAAAACGCCATTAGTGCCAGCGATTTGTAACGCAAATCCAGCGGGGCTTTCTTTTATTTCAATGCCGAGTACTTCACCATAGAACTTCTTTGCAGTAGCAAGATCATTCACTGAAAATCCACTAAATGCTTTCGTATCTTTAAACATTATAATAATCATACACAACATTGTCTTATCTTTAAAGTCCCAAATTCGTTTCTATTTTGTCATATTTTGTGGTATAATTAGCTTGATGCATAAGAAGTTTTATGCAGGAGGGTTTATATTTCATCCAGATTCTGAACAGATCCTCTTGCAACAAGTCACCTCTGATTCTCAAACTTCATCTCCGTGGAGTTTGTTTGGTACGTCTTTCTCTGATCAAGATAAGTCAGAAGAAGCATTTAAAGACGTTATTTTTCAAACCTTAGGTCTCAAACTTGAGACTATTTTCCCTATTTACGCTTCGGTGAAAGATCCCACCTATGATGCACGTTATATCTTATTTGCTGAAGTAGATAAGATGACGGAGTTTCCTCCTAAAGGAAATGTAACATTTGGCTGGTTCTCCTTTAAGGCAATATTAAAATTGAATATTAGTGCGCAAGAAAAACATGATATTGTAGTCGGACAAAGAGTCATTGCTGCGGCAACAAGAAAAAGCAACGGAGAACAAACACTTTAAATTTGTATCTTAGAGAAAAGATATCCTCCCACGGAGAGAACAATAAGCGTAAGAATTCCCAACACCGTAATGTCTGTTACAATCCCGAATTGTGAAGTTGTCAGCAGTGCGGCTCGTAATCCGTCCACCCCATACGTTAATGGATCCAGACTCGAAATTGTTTTGAGAAATTGCGGTGCAGTGTTTAGGGGGAATAATGCGCCGGAGAGAAAGAACAAAGGCATCACGAGGAAATTCATTATGAGTTGAAATCCTTGAAAATCTTCGAGCATGGATGCAATTGCTGTCCCCAATGCAGTAAACAATAATGCAATTAAAAACATAACAAGAAGCGCTAAGGGAAGATACAAGAGATTGGGACGAAAACCAATGATAAGTGTTAATACAAAAACAATAATCCCTTGCATCGTCGCAATAGTTGCTCCTCCGAGTGTTCTCCCCAGCATAATTTCAAATCGTGATACTGGAGCAACGAGTGTTTCTTTAAGAAAACCAAATTGTCGGTCCCAGATTAATTCTATCCCAGAAAAGATTGCTGTAAATAAAATTCCCTGTGCAATAACACCCGGTGCGAGAAAATCGATGTAGTTCCCCCCTCCTGCTTTTTGAAATATCGGTCCAAATCCAAATCCCAACGCAACTAAAAAAAGTGCGGGTTGTCCCAGCGATCCGATAATTCGTGAACGAGAACGGAAATATCGTTTGAGTTGTCTCAACCAAAGAATATAAATTGTTTGCATAGTTAGCGTGACCTCCCTCGAAACATCTGTCTGCGCATTCTCATGTGTTCAGACGCAGATGCTTCTTCTTCTCTAATTGCACGTCCTGTCAATGAAAGGAAAGCATCTTCCAGTGTTTCAGTTTTCGTTTGTTTTTTTAATTCATCAGCTGTCCCTTGTGCGATCATTTCTCCATGGTCGATAATCGCAATTCTCTGAGCGACTCGTTCTGCCTCTTCCATATAGTGCGTTGTGAAGAAAACAGTGATGCCTTCTTTTTTATTTAAATCCTCAATATATGACCAGATCTGATTTCGTGTTTGCGGGTCGAGGCCAATTGTTGGTTCATCAAGAAAAAAGATTTTTGGATGATGCAGAAGCCCACGTGCAATCTCTAATCGTCTTCTCATCCCGCCAGAAAAAGTTTTTACCAAGTGATCTCGTCGGTCCCAAAGATCAACGATCGTTAATAACTCTTCGATTCTTCTCTTTCGCAAAGGTTGTTTTACTTTATAGAGTGCTCCATGAAATTCCATATTTTCGTATGCTGTTAGTTCTTCATCAAGACTCGGATCTTGGAAAACAATGCCAAATGATTTTCGTACTTCATCTTGTTGGTTTACCGGATTAAATCCATTGATAATCATTTCGCCAGCCGTGGGAGAAAGCAATGTGGTCAACATTTTAATTGTCGTAGACTTCCCTGCTCCGTTAGGGCCTAAGAAAGCAAAGATCTCTCCTTTGTTGACAGTAAATGAAATACCTTTTACGGCTGTGAAGTCATTAAATGTTTTAGTAAGGTTAGAAACCTGAAGAAATATTTCCTTCGACTGATTGGGATGCATACTACTATTCTAACGCAAAAAGCATACAATAAACAGAGTAACTGCTATAATTATAAATAACATGTCAGAAAAGATACTTCCACCACGACTTGAACTTTTTAGTGATGCTGTTTTTGCAATCATTATTACTATTATGGTACTGGAATTACATCCACCTGAAGGTGATCAATTCATTGATTTATATCCATTGATTCCCGCATTTCTCAGTTATGCATTGAGTTTTGTATCACTTATCATTTATTGGAACAATCATCATCAATTACTCAAGACAATGACAAATCCTACCGGCAAGATAATGTGGATGAATAGTTTGCTCCTCTTTTGTCTCTCACTAATGCCTTTTGCAACTGCATGGATGGGAAGACATCCCGGTGAAACAATTCCTACTTTTATTTTTGGCTGCGTTCTTCTTGCGTCCGCAGGAGCGTTTACCTTACTCGAATTTGCCATTATTGCAACAGAAGGAAATAAGTCCGTTTTGGCAGAAGCTGTCGGTAATAACTATAAAGGGAAAATATCTTTGATCGCATATGCACTTGCTGTTCTCGTTGTATTCATAAGCCCATGGATCACCTATCTTATTTTTGCAGGAGTTGCATTGTTATGGATTCTCCCCGACCAGCGTATTGAAAAACAGTTGAAGAAAAGTACATCAGCTTGAGTATTAAACCTCAATATCTACTGTTCTGCTATAATGAACAGCATTCTCTATGATCTTAGCTAAAAACATTTCTTATTCATATTCCCGATTGGCAGTTTATAACGAATCGAGTTTTACGGTCCAAAAGGGTGAAAAAGTCGCGTTGGTAGGCCCGAATGGTGCTGGTAAGTCGACGTTGTTTAAACTTTTTATGAAAGAGTATCAGGTCAATGATGGACAACTGCAGATCGTTGGAAAAGTCGGATATGTCCCCCAAGAAATTAAACATGATCCTATTCTCGATACCGCGGCGGATATTCATAGTTATCTTGATCCTGAGTTTAAGAAACAACCTTATGAGTTAATGATTATGTTGCATAGTCTGGAGGTAAACGCGGAACTTGAAGAAATGCCAAGAAAACTCAGCGGAGGGCAAAGAACCAAACTTGCGCTTTTACGAGCGATCATTGAAGAACCAGATATCTTGTTACTTGATGAACCAACGAACTTTTTAGATGCTGAAGGAAAACGTTGGATCATGGAATTTTTAAGCGAATATCCAAATACCCTTATTATTATCTCCCATGATATCAATCTTCTCGATCGACATATTGATAAAGTGATCGCAGTTAATCCCATGACAAAAAAGATTGAAGAATATAAAGGTAACTATTCAAAGTATCTTAAAGTGAAAGGCAATAATGAGGAAGCGCTCAAAAAACGATCTGAGAATGATCTCAAAGAAATTGGTCGTATGAAAAAAAGTCTTTTGAAAATGGCTCGCATGAGTTCTGAAAAAGGTGCAAGAGCGAGAGCCAATGTCCAAACAAGAATTGACCGTATGAAGGATGCACTACCTGAACTTCCTAAAGAACTTGCTCACATTAAATTTAATCTTCCAGAACCAATTCATACAAGTGAAATTCCACTCAGGGCGAGTGGTATCGGAAAAAGTTATGGTGATGAAGTGATTCTTTCAGACGTTTCGCTTACCATTAAACGAGGTGAAAGGATTGCCCTTTATGGACCGAATGGTGCAGGAAAAAGTACGTTTATCAAAATCCTTATGGAACGCATTGAGCCAGATGCTGGTGAAGTGATTAAAGATGAAAAATTGCATATTGGTTATTATTCTCAGGAGTTTGAGACATTTGATTTTGATAAGACAATTCTTGAAACAGTTGAAGAAACATGCTCTCTCCCTTTAACACAAATTAGACCAATCCTCGCTAAGTTTAATTTTCTAAGAGAGCGAATTTATCAAACAGTCGGTTCACTTTCCGGTGGAGAAAAGACACGTCTGTCTATCGCGCTGCTTATGCTTCATGGATATAATCTTTTGATTCTTGATGAACCAACGACATATCTGGATATGGAATCACAAAAAATAATTCTTGAAGCGTTAAAGAGTTATAAAGGTGCAATGCTTTTTGTTAGTCATACCGAAGAATTTGTTGAAGGACTCACGCCTAATCGTATGATGTTCTTACCGGAAAACGTAATTAAGCATTGGATCCCCAAAAATATTGCAGATTAATACATTTATTTTCTCCAGGAAACAATTATAAAATTGATCAATAAATATAAAAGTAAGGCTTGCCAAAAAAGAATTGAAATTAATGTGGCACTCAG
>Ga0075365_10000396_pt1 | contig 15952 bp, 12 predicted proteins | sample EndMetdeltDD1765_FD_71387 | JGI IMG/M metagenome (GOLD analysis project Ga0075365, IMG submission 71387) | Populus endosphere microbial communities from Tennessee, USA - Endosphere MetaG P. deltoides DD176-5 | ecosystem: Host-associated > Plants > Roots > Endosphere | place: USA: Tennessee... | reverse complement strand
GGATTATGTAATCCCAAAATCTTCGTACTGTCTTGCAGAACCGCGTTTTTACCGGGTTCATATAAATAAACGGCATCTTCATATAGATGATAAACACCTTTAAAATCACGCCCCATTCCGATAGGCCAGGTAATAGGCGCACAACGAATCTTAAGAATATGTTCAATTTCATCTAATAATTCAATTGGATCACGACTATCTCGATCCATTTTATTAATAAAAGTAATAATAGGTGTATGACGTAAGCGACAAACGTCTAATAACTTGATCGTACGTTCTTCTACACCTTTAGCCGCATCAATGACCATGAGGGCTGAATCCACAGCAGTCAATGTACGATAGGTGTCTTCCGAAAAATCCGCGTGTCCAGGGGTATCCAATAAATTCATGATATGAGATTTATAAGGAAACTGCATAACCGAGGTAGTCACGGAAATTCCTCGTTGCTTTTCAAGCTCCATCCAATCGGATGTTGCATGGCGCGATGCTTTTCGCCCTTTAACCGTACCTGCCATTTGAATAGCACCCCCAAATAAGAGTAGCTTTTCCGTTAGCGTGGTTTTACCTGCGTCAGGGTGAGAAATAATGGCAAATGTGCGACGTTTAGTCAGCTGAGTGAGTTGTTCTGTCATAATAGGCATCGATTCAATAGGATCGGCTATTCTACTGAACAGTCAGGTCCTTCGCAAATATCAAAGCATCTTCCCGACCTGAACCTAAAGGATAATAGGCTTTACGATCCCCAATTTGGATAAAATCCATCTTTTCATAGAGGGCAATAGCAGCTTTATTCGATTTACGTACTTCTAGCAGAACAATAGTAGCTCCTTTGCTTTTAGCCATATCGAGGGTATAGGAGAGCAAATTTTGGGCTATTCCTTGGCGTTGAAAGTCAGGATGAACGCATATATTCAGTATATGCCCCTCTCCTACTTGCAGTGACAGTAATACAAAACCTTTTATTCTATTCTCTTCTTCTATGACCCAACCAAAATAACCGACCTCTAAGCAACGTTCAAATATATCCAGACTCCACGGGGATAGTTGAGTAAGCTTTTCTATTAAAACGATTTGAGGTAAATCACTTTTTTCTAATGTTCTCAACATAAGACTCTCTAATAGACTTTCAGTTATAATAAAGCAAAATGAAATTAGGATAAAACAATGCGACTCACGAAGATAGTTACCCGTAAAGGAGATGATGGAACAACCAGTTTAGATGGTCGTCACCGCATTTCCAAAGATAATCGGCGAATTGAAGCCATTGGTGATATTGATGAACTGAATAGCGTGATTGGAATGGTACTGACTTCCAACCTTACGGTTCTCGCTATCCGTGATGCCTTGTTACAAATTCAGCAAGATCTATTTGATTTAGGTGGCGAGCTTTGTTTACCGGATCGTCCGGCGGTCACTTCTGAAAAAATTTTACGGCTAGAAAGTTGGATAAATACATGGAACGAAAACCTTCCTCCATTGAAGGAATTTATTTTACCTGGAGGTAATTTAGCTGCAGCGACGTGCCATTTGGCCAGAACAGTCTGTAGGCGTGCCGAACGGCGTCTTGTTGCTTTGCATTCTGAGGAGACATTATCCTTAGATATTTTACGATATATTAATAGGTTGTCAGATTTATTGTTTGTAGGAGCTAGAGTTATTGTGAAAGAAACAAAAGAAGAAGAGCTAATGTGGGAGCATGAAAAAAACAAGAAAAGTTGAAGGCCGCTCTAGATGCCAGCTAAAAGCGCGCTGGCATGACAAAAGAAAAGTACTCATTCGCCATTTGTCTACCGGTGTCATACCAGCAGCTTTTAGCTGGTATCCAGAATGCCATAGCTTAGTGCTTATGCTGCCGGAATTCGCGTTACAGATTATCTATAAAAAATCTTTCACCCAACTTATGCAGTCAGGTGAAAGAAAATGTTACTTATGCTTTTTCTTCTACTTTCTTCTTAGGAATATACAAATCTGTAATCGTTCCCTCGAATACTTCTGCAGCCATCGCAACAGTTTCAGATAAAGTTGGATGCGGATGAATGGTTAAAGAAATATCTTCTACGTCACAACCCATTTCAATAGCCAATGCAACTTCAGCCACTAATTCGCCTGCATTTGGTCCAACCATCGCAGCACCAATCACACGGTGAGTTGCTTCATCAATGATAAGCTTAGTCATACCTTCATCACGACCAATACTCAGTGAACGACCGCTCGCTGCCCAAGGGAATACACCTTTACCGTATTTAATGCCTTTTGCTTTTGCTTCATTTTCGGTAATACCCACCCATGCCACTTCAGGATCTGTGTATGCAACGCTTGGAATACAAGCAGGATCAAAATAATGTTTTAAGCCAGAAATCACTTCAGCTGCAACACGTCCTTCTGGAATGGCTTTATGCGCCAACATAGGCTGACCCACCACATCTCCAATCGCATAAATATGCGGTACATTCGTACGCATTTGTTTATCGACAGAAATAAACCCACGCTCATCTACTTTCACACCAGCTTTATCCGCATCGATTGAATCACCATTTGGACGACGTCCAACAGCAGATAAAATACGGTCAAAACGCTCTGGTTTTTCAGGTGCATTTTCGCCTTCAAATGTAACCCACAAACCATCGTCTTTTGCTTCTACTTTTGTTACTTTGGTTTTTAATAAAATATTTTTGTAACGCTTTTGAATACGTTTTTGTAATGGCATTACGATGTCTTTGTCACAGCCAGGAATAATTTGATCCATCAATTCCACAACTGTAATTTCAGCGCCTAATGCATGATAAACGGTTGCCATTTCTAAACCGATAATACCACCACCTAAAACTAACATTTTACAAGCGGCATCAGCTAACTCTAATGCACCAGTGGAATCAATAATACGAGAATCATCTGGTAAGAAAGGCAATTTAACAGGTCTGGAACCTACTGCAATAATCGCATTATCAAAGCGGATTTTTTGTTTGCCATTAGGACCTTCTACTTCTACTTCGTGACTAGAAATAAATTTAGCTGTACCTTGAATAATGTCGACTTTACGTTGCTTAGCCAGCATTTTTAAACCGCCAGTTAATTTGGTAACGACTTTATTTTTCCAGTCACGCAATTTGGTTGTATCAATAGTAGGTTTACCGAAGTCTATTCCTTTATCTGACATTTCATGCGCTTCATCCAATACTTTTGCTGCATGCAATAAAGCTTTAGAAGGAATACAACCTACGTTTAAACAAACACCACCAATACTTGCATAGCGCTCAATTAAAATAACCTTTTTACCTAAGTCCGCAGCGCGAAAAGCTGCTGTATAACCGCCAGGACCACTACCAATTACAACTACTTCTGCTTGAAGATCATTACTCATTTTCTTTCCTCTAAATATAAACTGTTACAACAATAAATTGCGAATATCAGACAACATATTCGTTAAAAATACCGCAAAGCGTGCGCCATCTGCACCATCAATAACTCGATGATCATAGGATAATGAAAGAGGCAACATTAATTTAGGTACAAATTCACCATCTTCATAAACGGGTTTATAAGATGCTTTAGAAACGCCTAAAATAGCCACTTCTGGCATATTAACGATAGGCGTAAATGCTGTACCACCAATTCCACCTAAACTGGAAATAGAAAAACAACCGCCCTGCATATCATTTGCTGTTAATTGTTTTTTGCGTGCCTTATCGCTGATAACACTTAGCTCTTTCGCTAAATCCATCAAACCTTTTTTATCGACATCGCGAATAACAGGAACCACTAAACCATCTGGCGTATCAACTGCAACACCTATATGGTAGTACTGTTTTAAAATAAGATTTTCACCACTTGCATCTAAAGATGCATTAAATTGTGGGAACGCTTTTAATGCTGCCACAACGGCTTTTAAAATAAAAACTAATGGCGTGAGCTTAACACCTTGTTTTTCTAAATCACCTTTTTGTGCTTTACGGAAAGCTTCCAATTCTGAAATATCTGCTTCCGCAAATTGGGTGATATGCGGAATCAGCAACCAATTGCGATGTAAGTTTTTTCCAGAGAGCTTTTTAATGCGGGATAATGCTTGGGTTTCGACTGGACCAAACTTTGAAAAATCCACGCTTGGTGCAGCAGGCAATGCGGCAGACGTACCACCTGTCGCAACTTGCGCTAAACGGGTTTTAACAAAAAGCTGAATATCTTCTTTCAAGATACGTTGCTTTGGACCGGTACCACCGACCAAAGAAAGATCCACACCAAATTCACGAGCAATACGTCTTACTGCTGGACCTGCGTGCACATCAGCGGCTTGTGCAGGTAGCACCACACCTACTTGAGGTGTTGCCGGTTGTGTGACAGGAGCAACTACGGTTTCTTCTTTCTTCGTTTCAGGCGCTTTTTCTGCGGGTTTAGGTGCAGATTCTGGCGCTTTCGTTTCGGCTTTAGGCTGAGAGGTTTCCGCACCTTCTGTTTCTAATACTAAAATAACAGAACCTTGCGACACCTTATCGCCTAACTTTACTTTTAATTCTTTTACTACGCCGGCATCAGACGATGGAACTTCCATCGTCGCTTTATCCGATTCTAATGCAATTAATGGGGTCTCTTTTTCAACGCGATCACCCACTTTCACTAATACTTCAATAACATCTGTGTCTGTGGCGCCGCCAATATCCGGCACCGTAATGTTTTTAATGGCCAATGTAAATCTCCCTTATACTGTGACGGGGTTTGGTTTAGTTGGATCAATATTATATTTTTTAATGGCTGCAGCAACTTGGCTTGCCTCAATTAAACCGTCTTTAGCCAAAGCATGCATCGCAGCAACTGCAACATAGTAGCGATCGACTTCAAAGAAATGGCGTAGCTTTTCGCGCGTATCACTGCGTCCATAACCATCCGTACCTAACACCACATAAGTGCGAGGAATAAATTGACGAATTTGATCGGCATAAGCACGAATATAATCTGTTGCAGCAATCACCGGACCTTCTTGCTTTTCTAAACACTTTTCCACATAGCTGATTTGCGGTTTTTTCTGCGGATTAAGCAAATTATTACGTTCTACATCCAATCCATCGCGACGCAATTCATTGAAACTTGGAACACTCCAAATATCCGCTGCAACACCAAAATCTTTTTCCAACAATTCAGCAGCTGCAATCACTTCTCGTAAAATAGCACCGCTACCTAACAGTTGTACTTTCAGTTTTGCTTTGTTTGCTTTCTTGAAAAGATACATCCCTTTGATAATGCCTTCTTCTACACCTTTAGGCATTTCAGGTTGAGTATATTTTTCATTCATGGACATAACATAATAAACCACATCTTGTTCTTGTTCGTACATTTGCTTTAAGCCATGCTGAATCACTACCGCCATTTCATAACCAAATGTAGGATCATATGCTCGGCAATTTGGCATATGCGATGCTGCTAACAAGCTATGACCATCTTGATGTTGTAAACCTTCGCCTTCTAATGTCGTACGCCCTGCTGTAGCTCCAATTAAGAAACCACGTGCACGCATATCACCCGCGGCCCAAATAAAATCGCCTATACGTTGGAAACCAAACATAGAGTAATAGGTGAAGAATGGAATCATTGGGAAACGCGATGTAGAATAAGATGTTGCAGCAGCCATCCAAGATGCCATACAACCTGCTTCTGTAATACCTTCTTCTAGCACTTGACCATCAGTCGCTTCATGATAATACAATAACTGTTCACGATCTTCTGGTGTATACAACTGTCCTACTGGCGAATAAATACCAACTTGGCGGAATAACGATTCCAAGCCAAAGGTACGCACTTCATCCGAAAAAATTGGCACGATACGTGAGCCAATATTTTTATCTTTCAATAAAACATTCAGAATACGACCTAATACCATTGTTGTAGACATGGTACGTTCGCCGGTGCCTTTCAATACTGCATCGAATGCAGATAAATCTGGAATTTGTAATGTCTCAGAATGCGCTTCACGTGAAGGAACATAGCCGCCCAATTTATTACGTTGTGCTTGCATGTATTGCATTTCTGGACTATTTGCATCTGGCTTATAAAAACTATAATTTTCCAACTGATCATCTGTCAGTGGCAATTTAAATCGATCTCTAAAACCAACCAACTCTTCATGCGTTAATTCTAATTGATTATGCGCAACGTTACGGCCTTCAGTTGTACGTGTACCTAAACCATATCCTTTTACGCCTTGCGCTAAAATAACAGTAGGTTGACCGGTATGCTTAACAGCTTGAGCGTATGCAGCATATATTTTTTGATGATCATGCGCGCCGCGATTCAGTTGCTCAATATCTGCATCCGATAAATCCGCAAATAAGGCTTTTAATTCTTCATTATCGCCACATAAAAATTCGCGAGTATAAGCACCACCACGCACATAAGCGGTCTGCAAATCACCGTCTACACATTCACTTAAACGTTTTAGTAAAATGCCTTTTTTATCTTTAGCAAATAATGCATCCCAACGGCTATCCCAAAGAACTTTAATCACGTTCCAACCTGCACCGCGGAATAAGCCTTCTAATTCTTGTACTATTTTGCTGTTACTACGCACCAAACCATCTAAACGTTGTAAGTTGCAATTCACCACATAAATAATGTTATCTAATTTTTCTCTGGATGCTAATGTCAGCCCAGCAATGGATTCTGGTTCATCCATTTCTCCGTCACCACAATATACCCAGACTTTACGACCATTAGATGGCAGTAATTTACGATTTTCTAAGTACTTTAAAAAACGTGCTTGATAGATAGCTTGTAATGCACCTAGACCCAATGAAACAGTCGCGAACTGCCAAAAATTCGGCATTAACCAAGGATGCGGATAAGAAGAAATACCCTCTCCATCGACTTCTTGACGGAAATTCACTAAATGCTTTTCAGATAAACGACCTTCAATAAACGCTCGTGCATAATTACCTTCAGACGAGTGTCCTTGGAAATAGATTAAGTCGCCCAGTGAATCATTGGTCATGCCTTTAAAGAAATGATTTAACCCTACTTCATATAATGTAGCGATAGAAGCATACGACGATAAATGCCCACCGACACCACCCGCCTCTTTTTTCGCACGAATAACCATCGCTATCGCATTCCAGCGGATAATGGCTTCAATACGTTTTTCTAATTCGATATCGCCAGGATAAGCCGCTTGTTCCGCAACGGGAATAGAATTCCAATAGGCGGTCGTCAATGCCGTACTTTTATCTGTAGAAACGCCTGATTGATTAGCCGCTTCCAATAATTGATCCAAAATAAAACGAGTACGCTCAGGCCCCTCATGTTTAACCAAAGAGGCTAATGCCTCAAGCCACTCTTGAGTTTCTACCGGGTCTAAGTCCAGCGATTGTGTCATGCTGTTGATCCTTATAGTTTTAATTTAAGTATTGCCTATTTTAACCTGAATAAGCCAAAATTTAAACACTCACTTTCTTATAAAAACGGCGTAAATCGTGAAAAACGCTTTGCATTACTGGTTTGTTCAGTTTTCCGTCAGGCGATGGCTTCCCATCTAATTGCTCTAAGCGGAAATTACCCGTAGGTGATATGTTTGTAATTTGAGCGGGCTCAATAATACCATAGCCAGTGTAACTACCTACAATAAGATAAGGCCTATGCGTAGAATCGAACAAATTTCTCCCTAAGCTAATTTGCTCGGGTGAATCTTGGCAACCTAGTAATTTTGTCATTAAAGTAGGTGCAATATCAAAATGGCTGGTTTGATAAGCAAAGGTTTTAGGTGTTTCTTTTGGCCAATGTATGATCAGTGGTGTTTGGGTTTGATAATGGGTGAAATTACTCGCATGACCCCAGTAATTCAGATGGTTATCATTAAACTCTTCGCCATGATCCCCTGTTATCATCACAATCGTATTATCCAACAAATTTTGTTGTTTTAAGGTGTCCAAGACTTGCTTTATTTGTTGATCGATTAACGATAGTGCATTTTTATAACGATTAAAGTAAGGCGTAGGGTCTGTTTCATTGGTTAATTCCATACGATTGCAATTTTTAATCGTTGGATGGCGGGGGCCCATATCTTCTGGGAAGGCACAATAACTATGTGCAGAATCATAGAAAGCAAAACCGAAAAAAGGTTTTTCTGGATGTTTTGCTGCATGTGTAATGAATTGCTTTAGTTCTTGGGTAATCGCAATATCACGTTTATAAGGCGTCGCACCAGGGGTAACAAGACGCAGATTATTTACTGCCCTAAACACAGTTTTGTTAAAAGGTGGCAATTTTAAGGTTGCGCTACCAAATACACCCATTTGATAACCTTGTTTCACCATTTCGTCTAACAACACAGGCCCACGTTGCTGTACTTCCATAGAGGTCCAGTACGATACAGGTAGACCATAAAATAAAGAAAAAATACCAGGACCCGTCGCATTTCCACCGCTAAAGTGACTTTTAAATACCCATGATTTTTTAGCAAACTCTGTTAATGTTGGGGTGGCATCCGCATTCAACTGATCAAATCGCCAGGTATCCACTACGATCATAACGATATTCTGGGGCCGTTTTTGCGCCTTACATAGGGGTGTGCTCAAGGGATAATTTAAAGGTAAATTCGCTTTCTTTGGTTGGATTAAATTACTCTCCGATAAGCGATCTAATAGGATGCGACCGTCTTTAACAGGTAATAACGAACCAAAAATTTCCGTATAAAAAGGTAAAAAACGCGAAACGTCCACCAGTACTCGGTTAAAAATATAGCCCGAACTGTAGATAATCATTGTATAGGAAGTGTAAAGGCTTAACCCTAATACGATGGCTATCCACTTAATCGATGTATTAAAAGCGGGTTTATGAATGAAGTAGCGCCATACACAGATCGCATATACTGTTTCACCGATGAGTAAACCACCGATAATAAGGCTTAATAGCGTATATTCTACCCATGACATTTGCCACACGCTTTCGTCTAATCCATTGATCGCGATATCTAAAATGACGCCATTTAAATGGAAGCGGAAAATTTTATAGGTGTTAACATCTATGACTAGAAAAAAAGCTGCCGAAACGGAAATAAGAATTGCTAAACCAAAAATGAAATTACGTTTAGGGAATAACCAGATAAAGGGAAGCAAAAGAAGCCCGGGCAACATAGCCAGCAAACCCAATTGTCCGATATAAGAAAGAGCCGCAAAGGATTTAATAACCGTTTTACCATGTGCGTTAAAATATCCCATATCTAACCATGAGATAGTAGAGATATAACCCAAGCCTATAAGCCAGAATAAAACAACATTGCCAAAGAAAAACCAGATAGACCAACGTATTAAATCAGCTCTGCTTGCTTGCATGCTCAATTCTCATCTCTTTTTGATTAAGCAGGAATGATACTCAGTGTCATTCTCTTTAACAATGTTTTATCCTTTCAAGTACCTATATTGCGCACTCTGATGGGGGAAAAAAATTTGTCTTGATTAGTCTCATCTTTTCAAACGACAATATCGACCTCATGATTCCATCGTGACTACGGCAAAATGCCTTAGATAGAATCTTTAAAGAAATAATGACAGGAGGTCACATATTATGGCAGCAAGTTATACCGTTTTACCTGATGAAGCGACGACCAGAGAAGAATCCACCCCCCCAATTGAAGAAAAAAAAGCAACGACTGCATTAACAAACGAAGAAATCGCAGCCCAATTAGAAGAAATATTTGCAAACCTCATTACAACTCAGCCTAACGATGCCCTGGCTCAACAAGAATCTGATCTTGGTGTGCTTCAGGAGCATTGGTTTCTACAAACGTCTATTTCAAAAAATTTAAAAAAACAGATAGAAGATATATCACGCCCTCTTACCCTCGAAGCAGCTAAAGAAGAGCTTGAATATTTATATAACTTTTACAGAGAAAGAGAGGAAATTCTCGCTACGCCTCTAGACGCTGCAATATCAAATACTGCTTGCGGTGGATTGCTTGCTTCCTCTGCTTTAATTTTCGCCGCATTAAGTTGCTGTCTTTGGGCCCCTTCTTCCAGTGTTGCAGCTTCTCTCTGCCTTCCTACGTGTGGGGCGGGGCTCGGAACAATAGTTACCTCAGCTTGTATGATGCCGGTAGGGCGCTCCCCAGAAAAAATAAATCTATTTCGACTGCAGCTTGCTCTTGAGGAAATACGGAAATTAGAAAATCAGCTTGCGTTACAAGCCACTTCCTCTTTACTAGTGAGCACCCAAGCCCCGATGTTTTTATTTTCATCATCGCGAAATGCTTCTATGGTTTCTATAGCTTCTATGGCTTCTATGCCAGCGCTTCCTACCCCAAACCCGAGTCCAACGGCGCAGCAACGATAAGGAAATAGTTTTAAATCCTCCCCGCCCTCTCTTCTCCTATCAAAAGGGCTTTGTTGAATAAATTAATGAGTCCTTTTCTTTTTGTCATGCCAGCGAAAGCTGGCATCTAGAGCGGCGACTCATTAAGCGTAAGCACACTAAGTTATGGCATTCTGGATTCCAGCTAAAAGCTGCTGGTATGACATCGATCAGAGAACAGTCCAGCTTGAAAAACTTACTCCACAATAATCGCCACCACCGCCAACATAACCAACCAAATAATCAGCGCCCGATCCAACAAATCAAGCGTCGCTTTTTCTGCCGCACCATCTTCTGGCAACACCCCATTTTCTTTAATATCTAACGCCGCCACACCACACTCGGTCAGCATTGAATCATTCGCCCCAACATCTTTAACCAAATATTTTCTCCACAGCGAAAAGACTTCCATAAAATGCCCACCCAACGCAAACAAAAATGTGAGCACTCTTACAGGAATCCAATCCAACAAGCGTTGGCATTTCGCTGCGAGAGATATCAATCCTAAATCAGATTTCTCTGCACAAATCGCAATAGATCGATATAACACCGCACCTACTGGTCCCAAAACCACAAACCAAAAAACAACCGCAAATATGCGTTGATTCGCTTCAATAAAAATCGCGCTGGTTAATGCTTGATGAAAGGCTTGAGAGTTAGCAGGCAACGCAATGCCAAATGCTGACTGCGCACGATCTACCGCTATTTTTGGGTCTTCTTTATGTAGCTCATTGATACAAGCATATACCTGCATCCATAAATTATTTGGACCAATGCAATATAATAAAATGATCACACCAAAAATAAGCTTTGGTATGCCATACATCCAACCGCCTAAACCACAATTAATGAAACCAACCAATAATACTAAGGGTAAAATACAAATTGCTAAGAGTGCGTAAGACGGCCAATTCCCAATACGTCGGCCTAACCAACTTTGATATTTATCAAACCAACGCCAATGGCGTAAATGGCTCCAATGGAAAAATCGTTCAACAAGCAGAGAAATAAGCGTAATAATAAACGTCATACGAGACTATCCTATATCAAGTGTGTGTAATATTTAAGCCTTTAATAAATCCTGTAAATACGACCAATCAAATGTCGGTCCCGGATCTGTTTTTCTACCAGGCGCTATATCTGAGTGGCCCACAATACGATCCTGTGTTATACCGGGATACGCTAATAAAAGCGCTTTAATCACTTGCGCCAATGCTTTATATTGCGCTTGCTCATACGGTAACTCATCTGTTCCTTCAAGCTCAATACCAATCGAAAAATCATTACAAACCGTACGCCCTTCAAAAGAAGATTGACCGGCATGCCAAGCTCGCTTTGCAAAAGGCACGAATTGCGTCACATTTCCTCGACGATCGATAAAAAGATGTGCGGAGACTCTTAGGTGCGCAATAGTGGAGAAATAAGGATGTTGTGAAAAGTCCAATTCATCACAAAAAAACTTTTGCACCGATCCGCTACCAAAATCACCTGGAGGTAAACTAATGCCGTGAATGACGATCAAATCAATAAGCGTATTTTCTGGACGATCATCACAGTGCTGCGAAGACAAATAAGGTACTGAGGTTAGCAAGCTTTTTTGGGTATCGACTTTCATAACTCTCTTATTTTGATTATTTCTTAGAGAAAGATTATATACCTTATTTAAGTAAGGTGAAGTGATACCTTCATGTAAAGACAGTTGTTTTAAATAGAAGTCTGTTGACATTTATTCTGTACATAGTTAATGACACAGCCTCAATAAGCAAGGAGGATTTTCGCTCACCCACTATACACATGGTTAATATATATGCATTTCTAGTTGTATATGATACCCTTCAACCTCAGATTAAAACCCGCCCGGAATGGCTCAATCATAAGTAATCGGACTACGCTATTTACTAAAGAGAAACATAATGGCTGCAACTACTTCAATTTTTTCAACATCCGAAAAAAAATCGGAAACAAAAGAATTACCTCAGGAGCGTATATACTCCAAACCAAACCTCAGAATACCTGTGGAAGTCGAGAGAAAAGACCTGGAAGATTCTGGTTTACTGTATTCTGCTAGTGTAATTCAAGCAATTCAAAAAGAGTTTGCGAATAGCCCCGATGATCGATATTCAAAGCATCGAATACGTGAAAAATTAAAAAAATATGGATTTCCTGCCAAAACTCTAAACTATGCAGTGATTAAGAACGACAATGAATTTTATATTGTTTATAAAGGGACGAATCAGAGCGTAAAGGCGCATAGAATAGATCGAATAACGGGGAAAGTTAGGTCATTTTTAGCAGGTGAAGGACATTATGGGAAAGTTAAAATTCTCCAAAAAATAAGTTCTGGTAACTGGTGTGTAGCTAAAATTATCTCTAACCGTCACCCTCCTAATGAACGTGAAGTTGAAATCCTTAAGCAAATGGGCTTATGCATATTTCACAAAGTCTATACCTCAGCAAAAAAAGGCAGACAGCATCATATTATTCAACCTTATCTTCCTGATTTTGACTGTTTTGATGCCTTTGCATCAGGCACGAGATTTTATGCCAACAAAGGTCGCCTCATTAAATTATTTCTCGAAATGGCTAAGCAAATTCAAAAGCTTCATCGTTTAGGGTATTTACATTGCGATATTAAACCAGAGAATTTTAGATTAGATGCGCTAATCGATTCCATGACTCTTATAGATATGGGGGTTGCAGTACCTGAAAAGTCCTCTAAGGCTTGCCTTAGAGGAACCCCAGACTACCTAGCTCCAGAAGTAGTAGGGAGCGAAATAACCTATAGCGAAAAAGTAGACGTTTATTCACTTTATCAAAGTTTTTTTAGACTTTTCTCCCACGGTAACACTCCTTTTGTAAATTATGTACAATGGAATAATCGACTTGATAAGTACCCCCACCAAACAGAGCCTAACTTTATTTTTTACAAACAGTTTCGGACATCAGTATTGGAACCTATGTTACATCAAGACCCAGCACTGCGCTGCTCGATGGCTGAATGTATCAAAGCTCTTGAGGCTATGCAGCAAGATTATCCTCTCGATAATTCCTCTCAAAATATTGATATAGACGATTTTTTTGCAGCAAGAAATAAAAAAGCATTTTTGGCAGCAATTGCTGCTTTTCCAGGTGTGAATCATATTGTAGACAACAAAAGTCATCATTCTCTCCTTCAACACAGCGAATTCCAACAGGCGCTTTGTGAAGCAGGGGTGCGCACAGGACATTATATAGTAGGCAAGTCTTTAATCCCTGCTGCAATAACAAATGACTTCTCTAACATGATTACATTATTAAACAGCGAATCTGATTTAAGTGTAAAAACTCGGATGATAAAAGAAGTTGTACTATTTTATATAAGTGAGAATAATACTAATCTCTTAAAGATTTTATATTACTTCCTGCTCTTGATTTAAATATCCTTCTACTACTTCGCGATATTATGATGCACGAAGGGATCTTTAACAAAATCATCACTCAAGCATCGGACATTTTTAGCCATCTCAATAATGAAAAAACTTCTTTATTGCATTCTCTGGTTTCTAGGCCTATAGATACGGATAGAGCAGATGATGATAGAATGCTTTGCAAAATAATATTTCATTTCTCTTCTAGAATGGCAGATGAAGAAAAGCGAGCAAATGATATTAATTGGAATGTAGAAAATGCCCAAGGTGATACACCTATATTACTTGCTGCAAAAAATTTGCATTGGAATCCAGTAAAGTGGTTGCTAACTCGCGAAAAAAATCCTGCTCAAAGACAACTAACGATCGAAACCTTTATTTCTTGCGCCTTAAAATCCCCAAATAAGATTTCTATCCTATCTAAGATAGCAGATGATTTACGTAGCTATGGGTTTCTAAATTTATTGAATACTCCTACTATCTTATCTCTAGACCCTGCTTTAAAAACAAAGCTTTCAAAAATGTTTAACTTAGAAAAAATTTCTGTTGAGCGGAATAAACGAAATCATCTATTTTCTACTGCTCAAGAAACGAGTGATCCCAACCCCGCCAGAACCACATGGATGTCAATTATGGGTACAGGCAGAAGTTTTTAACATGAGGGTAAACATTAAGCTCGAAACCACTTTCATCTCAGTTTTAATTGACGAATTTGTGCTCATCAGCTACCCTTTGCAGCTAAGAGGAAGGATTAACTGATGCACGCACAAGATATTAAAAGGCTCATAGAAACCGGCCTGCCAGCAACCACCGCCAATGTGGAAGGTGATGATGGCAGACATTTCTCGGTCATAGTGATTAGCCCTGCCTTTGAGGGTAAAAATCGTATTCAAAAACAACAACTTGTTCATTCAACACTAGGTAACCACATTGCAGATGGCACGATTCACGCCCTCTCCATTAAAACGTTCACCCCCGAAGAATGGCAAAAACATAATCAAGAGTCTTTATCAAATGGATAAATTAATCATTCACGGCAACGTTCCCTTAACTGGCGAAGTCCGTATTTCTGGCGCTAAAAATGCAGCGCTACCTATTTTAGCCGCAACATTATTGTCGGGTGCTAAAATACAACTTAGTAATATTCCACACTTACAAGACGTCAGCACCATGATGAGCTTGTTAGGACAAATGGGTGTAAAACTAACACTGGATGAGCGCGCTTATATTGAAGTGGATGCGGGTCAAATTACGTCTTTTTATGCACCTTACGACTTAGTTCGTACGATGCGTGCTTCTGTTTTAGTGCTAGGTCCTTTATTAGGACGCTTCGGAGAAGCCGAAGTTTCTCTACCAGGTGGTTGCGCTATTGGAACACGACCGGTTGATCAACATTTGAAAGGTATGCGCGCTATGGGTGCGGATATCCAAGTTGAAAATGGTTATATCAAAGCAAAATGTAGCAAGCGTTTACAAGGCGCAACCATAGTGATGGATATTGTGACGGTAACTGGCACAGAAAACATTATGATGGCAGCGGTACTCGCTGAAGGGCAAACCATTATTCATAATGCTGCCCGCGAACCGGAAGTAGAAGATTTAGCGAACTTCCTCAATCAGTTAGGTGCAAAAATCAGTGGAGCAGGTACAACGACGATCATCATTGATGGTGTCAAGGAATTAACTGGCGGCTCTTATAGCGTCATGCCTGATCGTATCGAAACCGGTACGTATCTCACCGCTGCAGCAATTACACGCGGTAAAGTAAAATTAAAAAATACGCGACCTGATTTATTAGAATCTATTTTAACAAAACTAGAAGAAGCCGGTGCGTTTATTGAAACAGGTGAAGATTGGATTTCGTTAGATATGAAAGGCAATCGTCCTCGTGCCGTAAACGTTAGCACAGCGCCCTACCCTGCGTTTCCAACCGATATGCAAGCGCAAATTATGGCTTTAAATACGGTAGCAGATGGTATTGGTATTATTACTGAAACGGTATTTGAAAATCGCTTTATGCATGTACAAGAATTGCAACGCATGGGAGCGAATATTGCTTTGAAAGGTAATACCGCCATTTGTACGGGTATCGAACAGTTACTAGGTGCGCCAACGATGGCAACTGATTTGCGTGCTTCTGCGAGCTTGGTATTAGCTGGACTTGCGGCGGCGGGAAAAACCGTTGTGGATCGTATTTATCATATTGATCGTGGTTATGA
>Ga0075365_10000395_pt1 | contig 15977 bp, 13 predicted proteins | sample EndMetdeltDD1765_FD_71387 | JGI IMG/M metagenome (GOLD analysis project Ga0075365, IMG submission 71387) | Populus endosphere microbial communities from Tennessee, USA - Endosphere MetaG P. deltoides DD176-5 | ecosystem: Host-associated > Plants > Roots > Endosphere | place: USA: Tennessee... | reverse complement strand
CTTCCAGGCGGGCCTGCTGATGCGCACCGTCGGCACCGCGGTCGTCAAGCAGCTGGGCGCGCGCCCAGCTGCTTGACGACCGCGGTGCCGACGGTGCGCATCAGCAGGCCCGCCTGGAAGTCCAGCCAGGGCGAGTTCAGCACCAGCCCGGCGAGACCCGCGGGCCGGCGGGCGTCGGCCCACAGCGAGGCGGTCAGGCCGCCGGTGGAGTGCGCCGAGATCACCACGTGGTCGTGGCCGTCGCGCTCGGCGACGATCCGCCAGGCCTCGTCGAGGTCCTCGAAGTACTCCTCCAGGTCCGCGACGTACGTCGGCGTCTGGTGCTCGCGCAGCGAGCGACCGTACTTGCGCAGGTCGACGGCGTAGAAGTCGTAGCCCCGCTCGGTCCACCACTCGGCGAACGCGGTGTGGAAGAAGTAGTCGGCGAAGCCGTGCACGTGCAGCACGGCCCGGCCGGTCGGGGCGGCGGCGGGACGACGGACCAGGGTGGCGACCACCTCGCCCTCGTCGTCGGGGGTCAGGACCAGGGTCTCGGCGGTGTAGGGCTCGCCGAGGACGTCGGGGACGGCGCTCACGGCCTGATCCTCGCAGCCAGCCCGGAGCGCACCGACAGCGCCAGCTCCGGATGGTTGGTGGTGACCAGCCAGGCCCGCCCCGGCTTGAGCCAGTAGTGCAGCGACTTCTCGGTGTCGATGGTCCACACCAGCAGCGGCAGGCCGCGCTTGCGGGCGAACCGCGCGACGCCGTACCGCGCGAGCGTGTGGTTGGCGACCATCACGTTGGCCAGCGACGCGCGGTAGCGCAGGCGCGGGAACAGCTCCGAGACCCGGATCCGGACGGCGGCCCGCAGCGGCAGCCCGCGGACGCGACGCCCCAGCGACAGCCCGGCCAGGAGGGGTACGCCGGCCGCGTCGGACCATTCCCGCACCGCCCGCACCGACCGGTCGTCGAGCGTGGTGACCACGACGTTCTCGGCGCCGAGGACCTCGACGGCCCGCTGGGCGGCGGCCACCTCGTGCACGCCCCCGGGGGAGCTGAACTTCAGGTCGATGTGGGCCCGGGCCCGGCCGGCGAGCGCGGCCAGCACCTCCTCGTAGCGGAGCACGTGCGGCCGGGTGGCCCGGAACTGCGCCAGCGTCGCCTCGCGCACCCAGCGCTTCTCGCCGTCGACGAGGATCCAGTCGTCGTGGTGCAGCAGCAGCTCGCCGTCGCTGCTGCGGTGCACGTCGAACTCGACGTACTCGACGCCGAGACCGAGCGCCCGGTCGAGGGCCTCCCGGGTGTTCTCCAGGTCCTTGTCACCGCCCGCCCCGCACCGGTGGGCGCTGAGCAGGACCTCCTCGCGGGCCCTCACCGGCCGGCGCCGTACGACGCGGCCGCGCGCACCAGCCCCGCCAGCAGCCCGACGTCGGCGGCGGTCTCGGGGTGCCACTGCACGGCCAGGCGGAAGGGGGCGTCCAGGTCTTCCATAGCCTCAAGCGTGCCATCGGCCGCGTACGCCGCGGGCACGTACCCCGGGTGGGTGCGCACCGACTGGTGGTGGTGGCAGCCGACGCTCAGCGACTCGCCCACCAGGGCCGCGATCTTCGTCCCGGGCCGGGTGGTGACGGTGATCTCGCCGAACGCCTCCCCGCCCGGGCTGTGCTGCTCGTGCCGGACCAGGTCCGGCGTGTGCTGGTCGAGGCTGCCGCCCCCGTGCACGGCCATCAGCTGCATGCCCCGGCACACCCCGAGCACCGGCAGCCCGCGGGTGTGCGCCGCGTCGAGCAGCGCGAGCTCCCAGGCGTCGCGGTCCGGCCGCCAGGAGCCGGTGCGGGGGTGCGGCGCCGCGTCGTAGCGCTGGGGGTCGACGTCGGCGCCGCCGCTGATCACCAGGGCGTCGAGCCGGTCCACGACGGCCTGCGCGTGGGCCGGGTCCTGCGGTGGCAGCAGCACGGGGACCCCACCGGTCGCCTCGACCGCCCGGGCGTACTGGGTCGGGAGCAGGTCCGCGCGCTGCTGCCAGACCCCCCAGGCCGCGTCCTCGCGGTAGGTGGACAGGCCGATGACGGGAACCCTCACAGGGGCGTGACGTACGCGCCCGAGATGCCGCCGTCGACCAGGAAGGTGCTGGCGGTCATGAAGGACGAGTCGTCGGAGGCCAGGAACAGCACCGCCGCCGCCATCTCCGACGGCTCGCCGAAGCGGCCCATCGGCACGTGCACCAGGCGCCGCGCGGCCCGCTCGGCGTCCTTGGCGAACAGCTCCTGCAGCAGCGGGGTGTTCACCGGCCCGGGGCACAGCGCGTTGACGCGCACGCCCTGACGGGCGAACTGCACCCCCAGCTCGCGGGTCATGGACAGCACGCCGCCCTTGGAGGCGGAGTAGGAGATCTGGCTGGTCGCGGCGCCCATCACGGCGACGAACGACGCGGTGTTGATGATCGAGCCCCGCCCCTGCTCCAGCATGTGGGGGAGCGCGGCCTTGCAGCACAGGTAGACGCTGGTCAGGTTGACCTCCTGCACCTTGCGCCAGGCGTCCAGGTCGGTGTCCAGGATCGAGTCGTCCTCGGGCGGGCTGATGCCGGCGTTGTTGAAGGCGATGTCGACCGAGCCGTAGGCGTCCTTGGCGGTCTGGAAGAGCGCGTCGACCTGCTCCTTGTCGGTGACGTCGACGTGGACGTACGTCGCGATCGACTCGCCGCCGAGCTGCCCCACCAGCTGGTGGCCGCGCTCGTCGTCGATGTCGCCGATCACGACCTTGGCGCCCTCCTCGACGAAGCGCTCGACCGTCGCCAGGCCGATGCCCGAGCAGCCGCCGGTGATGACCGCGACCCGGTCCTGGATCCTGCCTGCCATGATTCTCCGTTTCGTTGGTCGAGTGGCCCCGTGAGGAACCAGCGGGGCGTAGCGAGACCTAGTGGGCGATGAAGACGTTCTTCTCCTCGGTGAACGCCATCGGGGCGTCCGGACCGAGCTCGCGGCCGAGGCCGGACTGCTTGTAGCCGCCGAACGGCGTCCAGTAGCGGACCGCGGAGTTGCTGTTGACCGAGAGGTTCCCGGCCTCGACGCCGCGGGCCACGCGCAGCGCCCGCCCGACGTCGCGGGTGAAGATCGACCCCGAGAGGCCGTACGGCGTGTCGTTGGCCAGCTCGACCGCGTGCGCCTCGTCGTCGAAGGCCATCACGGCCACGACGGGGCCGAACACCTCCTCGCGCCAGATCCGGGCGCCGGGGTCGTCGACGGCGACCACGGACGGCGGCACCCAGAAGCCGTCGCCCCCCGGGGCGGTGCCGGCGAAGGCGACGTCGACCTCGTCGAGGTAGGAGCGGACCCGAGCCTGCTGGGTGGCCGAGATGAGCGGACCCATCTCGGCGTCCTCGTCGACGCCGACCCGGAACGACTCGACCGCGGGCTGCAGGAGGGTCAGGAACTCGTCGTAGGCCGACCGCTCGATGAGGATGCGCGAGCGGGCGCAGCAGTCCTGGCCGGCGTTGTCGAAGACGGCGCCGGGGGCGGCGGCGGCCGCCGCGGCCAGGTCCGTGTCGGCGAAGACGATGTTCGACGACTTGCCGCCGAGCTCGAGGGTCACCCGCTTCACCTGGTCGGCGCAGCCGGCCATGATCCGCTTGCCGACCGCGGTGGAGCCGGTGAAGCAGACCTTGCGGACCTGCGGATGGGTCACGAACCGCTCGCCCACGACCGGCCCGGCACCCGGGATCACGCTCAGCACGTGCTCGGGCAGACCGGCCTCGAGGGCCAGCTCGCCGATCCGGATCGCGGTCAGCGGGGTCAGCTCGGCCGGCTTGAGCACCACCGTGTTGCCCGCGGCCAGCGCGGGGGCGAAGCCCCAGGCCGCGACCGGCATCGGGAAGTTCCAGGGGACGATGATCCCGACCACGCCGAGCGGCTCGTGGAAGGTGATGTCGGTGCCGCCGGGCACGGGGATCTGCCGGCCGTGCAGTCGCTCGGGCGCGCCGGCGTAGTAGTTGAGGCAGTCGCGGACGTTGCCGGCCTCCCAGCGGGCGTTGCCCCAGGTGTGGCCGGCGTTGCGGACCTCGATCTCGGCCAGCTCGTCCACATGGGCGTCGACGACGGCGGCGAAGGAGCGCAGCAGCCGGGCCCGCTCGCCGGGCGCGACGGCGCGCCAGGACGCGAACGCCTCGTGGGCGGCGGCGATGGCGGCGTCGGCCTGCTCGAGCGAGGCCAGCGCGACGTCCTGGATCGGAGCGGCGGTGGCCGGGTCGAGGAGCGTGAACGTGGACATCAGAGCCTCTCGAAGCCGCGGCGCAGCTCCCAGTCGGTGACGGCGGCCTGGTACGCGGCGATCTCCACGTCGGCCATGGTGGTGTAGTGGTCGACGACCTCGTCGCCCAGTGCGGCCCGGGCGATGGCCGAGGACGAGAACGCCTCACGGGCCGCGGCCAGGGTGCCGGGCACCTGCGGGCGCCCCGAGGTGTAGGCGTTGCCGACCAGCTCCGGCTCCAGCTCGAGGCGCTGCTCGATGCCGTGCAGCCCGCCGGCGAGCATGGCGGCGAGCGCGAGGTAGGGGTTGGCGTCCGCGCCCGGCACCCGGTTCTCCATCCGCGCGCCGGCGCCGTGCCCGACCAGCCGGACCGCGCAGGTGCGGTTGTCCAGCCCCCAGGCGATCGTGGTCGGGGCGAAGGAGCCGGCCGCGAAGCGCTTGTAGGAGTTGATGTTCGGCGCGAAGAGCAGCGTGAAGTCGGCGACGGTGGCCAGCACGCCGGCCACGAAGTGGTCGTAGAGCGCGGTGCGCTCGCCGTCCTCGACGAACACCAGGTCGCCGTCGGTGCCGCGCAGCGACAGGTGGATGTGGCACGAGCTGCCCTCGCGCTCGTCGTACTTGGCCATGAAGGTGAGCGCCTTGCCCTGCTGGGCGGCGATCTCCTTGGCGGCGTTCTTGTAGACGACGTGGTTGTCGGCGGTGGTCAGCGCGTCGGCGTAGAGGAAGCCGATCTCGTGCTGGCCGAGGTTGCACTCGCCCTTGGCGCTCTCGACGTCGAGGCCGGCGTCGTACATGTGGTTGCGGATCGCGCGCAGCAGCGGCTCGACGCGGGTGGTGCCGAGGATGGAGTAGTCGACGTTGTACTGGTTGACCGGCGTCAGGTCGCGGTAGCCCGCGTCGTGAGCGGCCTCGTACGACGTGTCGAAGGCGATGAACTCCAGCTCGGTGCCGGCCAGGGCGGTCCAGCCGCGCTCGGCGCAGCGGTCCAGCTGGGTCTGCAGGATGGTGCGCGGCGACTGGACCACGGGCGTGCCGTCGGGCCAGGCCAGGTCGCACTGGATCATCGCGGTCCCGGGCAGGTGGGTCAGCAGCCGGGTGGTGCGCTCGTCGAGCACGAACTCCATGTCGCCGTAGCCCTTCTCCCACGAGGAGATGGCGTAGCCGTCGACGGTGTTCATGTCGACGTCGACGGCCAGCAGGTAGTTGCAGCCCTCGGTGCCGTGCCCGACGACGTGGTCGACGAAGTAGCGCGCGTGCAGGCGCTTGCCCTGCAGCCGCCCCTGCATGTCGGTGAAGGCGACGATCACGGTGTCGATCTCGCCCGCCCCGATCCGGGCGACCAGGTCGCCCATGCTCAGGTGCCGGTCGTTGCGCAGCTGCATCCGTGCTCCTATCCGACTAGCCGACCAGACCGCGCAGCAGCGCGGCCGTGTCGTCGCAGTGTTCCTCCATGGCCCGGCGGGCGCGCTCGGGGCGCCCGTCGAGGATCGCGCGTACGACGGCCGCGTGCTGGCGGTCGGAGTGCGCGATGTTCGTGTCGAGGACCGGGATGGCCAGCAGCATCTCGTGCAGCGCGGCCTGCACCGAGGTCACCGCCTCGACCATCCGCGGGGACGCCGTGAGCGCGGCGATCGTGAGGTGGAAGCGGGAGTCGGCCTGCCGGTGGGCGGCCGGACGACGGGCCTCGGTGACCTCCTCGAGCGCCTCCTGCAGCTGGGTCCGGGCCGGCTCGGTCAACGCGAGCCCGGCCGCGAGCGCGGCGGCCCCGGGCTCGATGACCCGGCGGAAGTCGAGGGAGTCCAGCCAGGCGGCGCGCCGCTCGGGGGAGACCCGGGCCGCGGCGCGGGCGGACGGCGTACGCGGCTTGAGGGTGACCATGGTGCCGCCGCCGCGGCCCCGGGTGGTCTCGACCAGCCCGGCCTGGCGCAGCGCCGCCATCGCCTCGCGCAGCGTGGCCCGCGAGACCTGCAGGCGGGCGGCCAGCTCCCGCTCGGGCGGGAGGAGGGAGCCGACCTGGTAGACGCCGAGCCGGATCGCGGTGGCCAGCTGCTCCACGCACGCCTCGAAGGCGTGGTGCCCGCGCACCGGCCGCAGTACCGCTTCCGGCAGGCCTGCGGCGGGGTCGGCGGTCATGCGGCTCATCCTCGGTTCGGCGGGACGGGGAGTCAATCGTTGCCGGAAGAGTAAAGGTCTGGGTTCATACCAATTTTACGTGGGGGTGTTTACACCCCGATCCGGCCGGGTCTAGGTTCCGTTTCACATTCGCACGACCAGCCCGGAAGGTGTGCAGCATGCCCGAAGCCCACGAGCCCGTCGGTGCTCCAGCGCTCAGCGACGACGAGGGTCACCTCGCGCGCCTCGGCTACAAGCAGGAGCTGGCCCGGACCTGGTCCGGCTTCTCCAACTTCGCCATCTCGTTCTCGATCATCTCGATCCTGGCGGGCTGCCTGACCACGTACGGCGCCGGCATCGCCAACGGCGGTCCGGTCTCGATCTCGTGGTCGTGGCCGATCATCTCGGTCTTCATCCTGATCATCGGCTTCACGATGGCCGAGCTGGTCTCCGCGATGCCCACCTCGGGCGGCATCTACTACTGGGCCACCAAGCTGGGCAGCGCCCGCACCGGCTTCTTCACCGGCTGGCTGAACCTGATCGGCCTGATCGCGGTGACGGCGTCGGTGGCCTACGGCTGCGCGACCTTCTTCAACCTCACCTTCCTGGCGTGGGGCTGGATGGACGAGTTCTCGCTGACCACGGTCTTCGTGACCTTCCTGGTGATCCTGGCGCTGATCACGGTCATCAACATCTTCTCCAGCCACCTGCTGGCGCTGCTCAACAACATCTCGGTGTGGTGGCACGTCATCGGCGCCGCGGTGCTGGTGCTGGTGCTCATCATCGTCCCCGACGAGCACCTCAGCTTCTCGCAGGTCTTCACCGACACCTACAACGGCTCCGGCTGGGCCGACGGCTCGACGAGCAGCGCCGTCTACTTCTTCGCGATCATCCCGTTCGGGTTCATCCTCACGCAGTACACGATCACCGGCTTCGACGCCTCGGTGCACCTCTCGGAGGAGACCCAGGGCGCGGCGAAGACGGCGGCCCGCGGCATCTGGCAGTCGATCTTCTACTCCGCGGTCGGCGGCTACATCCTGCTGCTCGCGGTCACCTTCGCGATCCCGCAGGTGGACGGGGCACCGGACTACGCCAACATCCCGGTGGGCGGCGTGGCCTACGTCTTCGACGCCGCGCTCGGGTCGACGTGGGGCGGGCTGCTGCTCTTCATCTCCTCCAGCGCCCAGCTGTTCTGCGCGACGGCCTGCCTGACCTCGACGTCGCGGATGATGTTCGCCTTCAGCCGCGACCGCGCGGTCCCCGGCTCGCGGCTGTGGTCGAAGGTCAACGGCAACCGGACCCCGGTCAACGCGGTCATCTTCGCGGCCGTGCTCGGCGCGATCATCACCCTCCCGGCGCTGAAGTCGGTCAACGGCATCCCGACCGCCTTCTACGCGGTCACCTCGGTGTCGGTGATCGGGCTGTACTTCTCCTTCGCCATCCCGATCTACCTGCGCTGGCGCGCCGGCGACGCCTTCGAGGTCGGCAGCTGGAACAACGGGCGCAAGTACAAGTGGATGAACCTGGTCGCGGTGATCGAGATCGTCGTGGTCGGCATCATGCTGATGCTCCCGACCTCGCCGTTCGGGGCACCCTGGCGCGACGAGTTCGACTGGGCGGCCGTCAACTACGCACCGATCATGGTCCTCGGGGTGCTGGTGCTCCTGGCGATCTGGTGGTCGGTGTCGGCCAAGAACTGGTTCACCGGCCCGGTGCAGACCATCGACCAGGCCGTCGTCCAGGCCTTCGACGACTGAGACGCCCGAGCCGGACGTGACGGGGGCGACCGGCGCGGTCGACCTGGACCGCCTCGCCTGCCTGGCGGGGCGGTCCTGGGTCGTCACCGAGCTGCCCGGCGGGCTGACCAACCACAACCTGCGGGTGACCACCACCGACCACGGCCCGCCGCTCGACCTGGTGGTCCGCTGCTCGCAGGTCGACCCGGGACTGCTCGGCATCGACCGCGAGGCCGAGCACGCCAACACGGTCGCCGCCGCGGCGGCCGGGGTGGGCGCGCCGGTCGTGGAGTACCGGCCGGACCTCCAGATCCTGGTCATCGGCTTCCTGGCGGGCCGCACCCTCACGGACGCCGACTTCGCCGACCCCGGCGTGCTGCGGCGGGCGGCGACGGCGTGCCGGCGACTCCACGCCGGGCCGGCGTTCTCCGGCACGTTCGACATGTTCGCGCGGCAGGCGTCGTACCTGGCCACCGTCCGTGAGCGCGGCTTCCGGCTGCCGCCGTCCTACGACGACCACGCCGGCACCTGGGACGACGTACGACGGGCGCTGGCCGCGGCCCCACGGCCCGGAGTGCCCTGCAACAACGACCTGCTGGCGGCCAACTACCTGGACGACGGGACGAGCGTGCGGCTGATCGACTACGAGTACTCCGGCACCAACGACGCGTGCTTCGAGCTCGGCAACACCAGCACCGAGTGCGGCTTCACCCCTGAGCAGACCGAGGCCTGGACGGAGGCCTACTTCGGCGACCCGACGCCGGCCGACGTCGCGCGGGTGCGGGTGCAGGCGCTGTGCAGCGCGTACGGCTGGTCGCTGTGGGGCTTCATCCAGGCCGCCACCAGCCCGGTCGACTTCGACTTCCACGGCTGGGGCGCCGAGCGCTTCGAGAAGGCGGTCGCCACCTTCCGCGGCCCGCACCTGCCGCGCCTGCTGGAGGCGGTGGCCACCGGTGGCTGACCTCCCGTCCCGCGCGCGCGTCGTCATCGTGGGCGGCGGGGTGGTCGGCGCCTCGGTGGCCTACCACCTGACCCGGCTCGGCTGGACCGACGTGCTGCTGCTGGAGCAGGGCCGGCTCTCCGGCGGCACCACCTGGCACGCGGCCGGCCTGGTCGGCCCGCTGCGCGCCTCGGAGGGCGGCACCCGGCTGGTGCAGTACTCCGCCGAGCTCTACGCCTCGCTGGAGGCCGAGACCGGGCTGGCCACCGGCTACCGCAACGTCGGCGGCGTGATCGTCGCCCGCACGGAGGAGCGGATGGTCCAGCTGCGTCGCACGGCGGCCAACGCGGTGGCCTACGACCTGGACTGCGAGCTGGTCAGCCCCGGGCGCGCGCAGGAGCTGTGGGGGCCGATGCGGGTCGACGACCTGCTGGGGGCGCTGTGGCTGCCCGGCGACGGCAAGGTCAACCCGACCGACCTGACCCAGTCGCTGGCGCGCGGGGCCCGCGCGCGGGGCGCCCGGATCGTCGAGCGGGTGCGGGTGAGCGGCTTCGACGTCGTCGCGACGCCCGCCGGACGGCGGGTGAGCGGGGTCCGCACCGATCGCGGCGACGTCGAGGCGGAGGTGGTGGTGAACTGCGCCGGGCAGTGGGCCAAGGCCCTCGGCGACCTGGTCGGCGTGAACGTGCCGCTGCACTCCGCGGAGCACTTCTACGTCGTCACCGAGGCCATCGAGGGCTGCCACCCGGACCTGCCGATCATGCGCGACCCGGACGGCTGGACCTACTTCAAGGAGGAGGTCGGCGGCCTGGTCGTCGGCGGCTTCGAGCCCGAGGCCAAGCCGTGGCGCTCGCCCGACGACCTGCCGTACCCCTTCGAGTTCCAGCTCCTCGAGGAGGACTGGGACCACTTCTCGGTGCTGATGGACGAGGCGCTGCGCCGGATCCCCGCCCTCGAGCACACCGGCATCCGCAAGTTCTACAACGGCCCGGAGTCGTTCACCCCCGACAACCAGTTCCTGCTGGGTCAGGCCCCGGAGCTGGACGGCTTCTACGTCGGCGCCGGCTTCAACTCGGTCGGCATCGCGTCCGCCGGCGGTGCCGGCCGGGCCCTGGCGGAGTGGATCGTCGCGGGGGAGCCGCAGGACGACCTGGTGGGCGTCGACGTACGCCGGTTCGCGCCCTTCCACGGCGACAGCGCCTGGCTGCGCTCACGGGTGGCCGAGGTCCTCGGACTCCACTACGCGATCTCGTGGCCGAACCGCGAGCTGGAGTCCGGTCGTCCGCAGCGGACGTCGCCGTTGCACGACCGGCTGGCCGCCAAGGGCGCGGTCTTCGGCACCCGGATGGGCTGGGAGCGGCCGCTGGTGCTCGGCCCGAGCGCCCTCGACCACACCTGGGGCAAGCCCGCCTGGCTCGCCGCGTCGGCGGCCGAGCAGCACGCCTGCCGCGGCGCCGTCGCGATCTTCGACCAGACCTCGTTCTCGAAGTACGTCGTCGCCGGGCCGACTGCGCTCGCCGCCCTGCAGTGGGTCTGCGCCGCCGACGTCGACGTGCCGGTCGGCGGCTGCGTCTACACGCCCTTCCTCAACGCCCGCGGCGGCTACGAGGCCGATCTCACCGTCACCCGGACCGGCGCCGACTCCTTCCTGCTGCTCTCCAGCTCGGCCAGCACGGTGCGCGACCTCGACTGGCTGCGCCGCCACGGCGGGGTGCGGGCCGCCGACGTCACCGAGGCGTACGCCGTCCTCGGCGTGATGGGACCACGCTCGCGCGACCTGCTGGGCGCGCTCACGTCCGCCGACCTCTCCGAGGAGGGCTTCGCGTTCGCGACCAGCCGCGAGATCCGGCTCGCCGGCACCACGGTGCGGGCCACCCGGATGACCTACGTCGGCGAGCTCGGCTGGGAGCTGCTGGTGCCGGTCGCCGAGGCCGGCGCCGTGTACGACGCGCTCGCGGCGGCCGGGTCGTCGTACGGGCTGGTGGACGCGGGCTACTCCGCCCTCGAGTCGTTGCGCCTGGAGAAGGGCTACCGGGCCTTCGGCCGCGAGCTCACCCCCGACCTGTCACCGGTCGAGGCCGGTCTGGTCTTCGCGACCGCGCTCCGTGGCGACAAGCCGTTCCTGGGGCGCGCGGCGCTGGCGGCCCGCCGTGCCGCGCCGGCCGCCGGGGGAGCCCGCCGCCGGGTGGTGTCCCTCGTGGTCGGCTCGCCCGAGCCGATGCTGTGGGGCGGCGAGCTGCTGCTGCGCCACGGGGCGCCCGTCGGCCAGGTCACCAGCGCCGCCTGGGGCGCGACGGTCGGGGCCTGCGTCGGCCTGGCGCTGCTGCGCCACGACGGACCGGTGGACGCCGACGACCTGGCGTCCGGTGGCTTCCAGGTCGACGTCGGCGGCGCCCGGCACGCCGTGGGCCTCTCCTTGCGGGCGCCGCTGGCGGACTGAGCGGACGTCGTCGCCTACGGTTCTCCCAACAGCCCGTCTCAGGAGGCGCCGGTGGAGGGACCCGAGAGCTCGGCACTGTGGCGGCTCACGCTGGAGTACTCCCCGGTCGGCATGGCGCTCGTCGACCTCGACGGCGGACTGCTGCTGGTCAACCGGGCAATGTCGGAGATGCTCGGCTACGACGTGACCGAGCTGACCCAGCGCGGGTTCCAGGAGCTCACCCATCCCGACGACCTCACCGCCGACGTGACGCTCTTCGAGCGGGCGCTCGCCGGCGAGATCGACTCCTACCGGATGCGCAAGCGCTACCTGCGAGCCGACGGCCGCGTCGTGTGGGGCGACCTGTCGGTCGCGCTGGTGCGCGAGCCGGACGGGGCGCCGCTCTACTTCATCTCGCAGATCCTCGACGTCAGCGAGCAGCAGGAGTTCGAGGAGCGGCTGCAGGCCGCCAACGAGGCGATCGAGCGCGAGCGGCAGTCGCTGTCAGCGATCTTCGAGACGGTCAGCGTCGGGCTGCTCCTGATCGACGCCGACGGCCGCTACGAGCGGATGAACCGTCGTCACGAGTCGACGATGAACCAGCCGTTCCCCGACGGTCACGACGGCCTCGCCGGGCAGCTCGGCCAGGTGTTCCTCCTGGACGGCAAGACCCCGATGTCGCGCGAGCAGATGCCCTCGTACCGCGCCGCCCAGGGGGAGGAGTTCGACGACTACACCTACTGGGTCGGTGCCGACCCGCTGACCAGGACGGCGTACTCCACCTCGGCCCGGCAGGTGCGCGGCCCGGCGGGCGAGCGCCTGGGCGCCGCGCTGGCCTACCAGGAGATCACCGAGCTGATGCGGGCCATGCAGATCAAGGACGAGTTCGTCTCCTCCGTCTCCCACGAGCTGCGCACGCCCCTCACCTCGGTCCTGGGCCACCTGGAGATGCTCGGCGAGATCGACGAGCTGCCCCCCGGGGTGCGAAGCCAGCTGGCGGTCGTGCAGCGCAACGCCAACCGGCTCGGCGCCCTGGTCACCGACCTGCTGCTCGTCGCCCAGGTCCGCGAGGGCGGCCTGCGCCTCGACCGCGCCGACGTCGACCTCGCCGCGCTGGTCCGCGACGTCGCCGAGGGCGCCCGGCCCGCCGCCGTGGACGTCGGCGTCGCCGTGGAGGTGCACGGCCCGCCGCGGCTGGTGGCCTCGCTCGACGCCCATCGGATCCGCCAGGTCCTCGACAACCTGGTCTCCAACGCCGTGAAGTACAGCCCCGACGGCGGCACCGCGACCGTGACCCTCCGGTCCCTGCCCACCGGCGTGATGGTCGAGGTGGTCGACACCGGCATCGGGATCCCCGCCGACGAGGTCCCGCACGTCTTCGACCGGTTCTACCGCGGCCACCACGCCCTCGGCCAGCACATCCCCGGGACCGGCCTGGGCCTCGACATCGTCAGCTCGATCGTCCACGCCCACGGCGGCACGGTGACGGTCGAGAGCGTCGTGGGGATCGGCAGCACGTTCCGGGTCCTGCTGCCGCGGGGCTGACCTGGACCGCCCGGCGCGCTCAGCCCCCGGCGTGCGTGTCCGACTCGCGTACGGCGTCGCTCGCGTCCTGCTTCGCGACGTCGTCCTGGCCGCCCGGTCCGCCGAGGTCCGCGTCGGCGCGGACCAGCTCCTCGATCTGCTTCGCGCAGTCGGCGTCGACGGCGCGCCAGTAGGCGAGGGCCCGCTCGAGGACGTCGCCCTCGACGCCGCCGAGCAGGTGGCCCGCGACGGTCTTCACGAACGTCGCGCGCTGCTCGTCGTCCCACACCTCGCGGACCAGGGCGCCGGCCTGGGAGAAGTCGTCGTCGTCGGCGCGCAGGGTGTAGGCCTGCCGGATCATGGCGCCGTCGGCCTCCCAGCCGTCCTCGGCCTCGCCGACCTGGTCGGCGTACCCGCGGCCGAAGGAGTTCGGCGCGTAGACGGGGTCGTCGGCGCGGTGCTCGTAGGCCATCGGGCCGTCCTGGGTGTAGGTGTTGACCTCGACCCGGGGCCGGTTGACGGGCAGCTGCAGGTAGTTGGGCCCGATCCGGTAGCGGTGCGTGTCGGCGTACGCGAAGGCCCGGCCGAGCAGCATCTTGTCGGGGGAGAAGCCGATGCCCGGGACGGTCGCGGACGGCTCGAACGCCGCCTGCTCGATCTGGGCGAAGAAGTTCTCCGGGTTCCGGTTCAGGGTCATCGTGCCGACCTTGATGAGCGGGTAGTCGGCGTGCGGCCAGATCTTGGTCAGGTCGAACGGGTTGATCCGGTAGGTCTTCGCCTCCTCGTACGGCATGGCCTGGATCGACAGCGTCCAGGACGGGAACTCCTCGCGCGCGATCGCCTCGTAGAGGTCGCGGCGGTGGAAGTCGGCGTCCTCGCCGGCGATCTTGGTGGCCTGGTCGTCGGTGAGTGCCTCGACGCCCTGGGCGGAGTGGAAGTGGTACTTCACCCAGTGCTTCTCGCCCGCGGCGTTGATCCACAGGTAGGTGTGCGAGCCGTAGCCGTTCATGTGCCGGTAGGACCGCGGGATCCCGCGGTCGCCCATCAGGTAGGTGACCTGGTGCGCGGACTCGGGGTTGAGGCTCCAGAAGTCCCACTGCATGTTGTTGTCGCGCAGCCCGGAGCCGCCGCGGCGCTTCTGCGAGCGGATGAAGTGCGGGAACTTCATGGTGTCGCGGATGAAGAAGACCGGGGTGTTGTTCCCGACCAGGTCGTAGTTGCCCTCGTCGGTGTAGAACTTCAGCGCGAAGCCGCGCGGGTCGCGCCAGGTGTCGGGCGAGCCCTGCTCGCCGGCGACGGTCGAGAACCGGGCCAGCATCTCGGTGCTGACGCCGGGCTGGAAGAGCCCCGCCTTCGTGTACGCCGACACGTCCTCGGTCGTCTCGAAGGTGCCGAAGGCGCCGGAGCCCTTGGCGTGCACGTTGCGCTCCGGGACCCGCTCGCGGTTGAAGTGCGCCATCTGGTTGATGAAGTGCACGTCGTGCAGCAGGATCGGCCCGTCCGGGCCGAGGGTGAGCGAGTTGCGGTCGCTCGGAGCGGGCGCGCCGGTGTCGGTCGTCGAGCCGAGGCGCGCCTCCGCGGTCGGGGCGGTCGCGACGGAGGTGCCGTCGGTGGGCTGAGGCAGATCGGTCATGGCTCCCCGGTGCTCCATCGATGCGGTCGCGAAACGCCTCACGACTAGAGTTCGGCGGGTGAGCGGTCAGCGGTGGGTACGTCGCCTCGACCGCTGGGCGCACGACCGCGTCCTGGGCTGGCGCACCGGGTCGAGCCACAGCCAGCTGCTCACCCTCGCGCTGCTGCTCGTCGGCGTGGCGGTGTCGTTCGCGGTGTCCGTGGCCGACTACACCCTGATGCCGCTGACGACGTACTTCGTCTGGCTGCTGCTCGGGATGGTGCTGCTCCGCTTCCGTCCGCTGCTGGTGCTGACCCTGACCACCTCGGCCGCCGCGATCGGGGCGCTCCTGGTCAGCGAGACGGGGCTCAACGGCGCCCGGGTCTCCGCGCTCGTCTCGCTGGTGGTCTCGGTCGCGGTGATCCTGCTGCAGTCCAGCCGGCAGCGCTCCGGCCTGCCGGCCGCGCTCGGCGAGGCGATGCTGGCCGACCTGCGCGAGCTCCAGGCGGCCCAGGCCACGGTCCCCACCCTGCCCGACGGCTGGCGCTCGCAGTCGGCGATGCGCAGCGCGCACGGCGTCGGGTACGCCGGGGACTTCCTGGTGGCCGACCTGTCGCCGGACGGCAAGCGGCTCGAGATGGTGCTGGTCGACGTCATCGGCAGCGGGGTCAAGGCCAGCCCGCGGGCCCTGCAGTTCGCCGGCGCGCTCGGGGGCCTGATCGGCGCGCTGCCCCCGCGCGAGCTGCTGGGCGCGGCCAACGACTTCCTGCTGCGCCAGCACTCCGAGGAGACCTTCGCGACCGCGGTGCACGTGCTGATCGACCTGCCGACGGGGGAGTACGGCATCTTCAGCGCCGGCCACCCGCCGGCGCTGCGCTGGGACGCCGAGGCGCGCGAGTGGCAGGTCGACAACGCCCGCGGCACCGCGCTCGGCATCGCCCCCGACCCCGAGCTGCACCTCAGCGCCGGGCTGCTGGCCCCGGGCGACGCGCTGATGTTCTACACCGACGGGGTGGTCGAGTCGCGCGACGCCGACCTCGATGCCGGCATCGCCTGGCTGCAGCGCACGGCGCGCGCGGCGATGTCCGGCGGGCTCGACGGTGCGGCCCGGCGGATCATCCGCCAGGTCGACCGCGGTGACGACGACCGCGCGGTGCTGATCGTGGGCCGCGACCTCTAGGCGCGACCGGCGTACAGGTCGCGGATGACGTCCTCGATGTCCGGCTCCTGGATCGACAGGTCGGCGACGTCGTACGACGACGCGACGGCCGCGACGATCGGGGCGGCCGACGCGTCGGTCGGGAAGGAGAGCCACTGGCGCGGGCCCTCGACGCGGCGCGTGGTCGCCCCGGGCACGTCGATCGCCGGCCCCTCGTCGACCAGGTCGACGACCAGGGTCCGGGTCGAGCC
>Ga0075365_10000394_pt1 | contig 15993 bp, 5 predicted proteins | sample EndMetdeltDD1765_FD_71387 | JGI IMG/M metagenome (GOLD analysis project Ga0075365, IMG submission 71387) | Populus endosphere microbial communities from Tennessee, USA - Endosphere MetaG P. deltoides DD176-5 | ecosystem: Host-associated > Plants > Roots > Endosphere | place: USA: Tennessee... | reverse complement strand
AGTGCACCTCGCCCGATGCGCTCGCCGCCGCGGCATCCGGGACGCCACTCGTCATTCCGGTGCCGGCACCCGTTGGTTCGACTGCGTCCGACATCTCGATCACCGGCCTCGCCGCGCACTCGCCGATCGTCGACACCTCGGTCCACGTGAAGGCCCTCCCGAAGCTCGCAGCATCGGCGACCGCCACGCCCGACGACGTCGTCCTCCCAACCCAGGCGTCGTCGCCCGTCGCCGATGTCCTCCTCGACGGGCGGGCGAGCACGCTCGACGAGGCCGACGCATCGTGGACCCAGGAACGCGCCGCCGGCGAGCCGTTGGTCGCGCTCGGCGACGCCCTCCCGGGGGATGCGGTGACCGGGGCAACGACCACGTTCACACCGCCGCGGGTCACGACGACGACGAAGCTGCACTTCCGCCTCACTGTCGAGGACGGTTCGAGCTCTGCCTCAGCCACCGTCACGGTCACGGTCGAGCGCCCCCCGATCGAGCCGCAAGTACCGGTGTCGACGACGACGACCATCGCCGCGGGCGGGGTCGGGCGACACAAGTCCGACGCGACCGACGAGCCACCGGCGGACCCGGCGACGGATCCACTGCCGGATCCACAGCCTGAGACGACCAACGCGCCGGTCACCACGTCTGCCTCACCGCCGCCCACGACCACGACACCGCCGACCCTGCCCGAAACCACGGTTGCCCCAGCGGTTTCGACAACTGTCGTCGACTCACCGCCGAACGCCACCGTGGCGCCGACGACCACCACGACCATCGGTGACACGGTTCCGGCGTGGACCGTCCCCGTCACGACATCAGTACCCGACACGGCCGCGCCCTCCGTCGCTCAGCCGAACCCGGTGCCAGCTTCCACCTCGACCGCCTCCGCAACGACCACCTCCACAACGACCACGATCAGCGATGCGCGTGCGACCCGCGGCTCCACGTCGGCAGCGATGCCGGCGATCGCCGCCGGGGCAGAAGCATGGACGTGGACGGTGGCGCCGGACATCTCCAAGAACGATCTCGGCGGCATCTACGCGGCCGGCCCGGTGCGCGGTTCGCGCGTGCGCTACCGCGACAACGGCACGTACGTGTGGAGCGGTTCGGGTGCCGCGCCGACCGGTGTCACCGTGACCCACACCTGGCTGCTGTGCACCGACGCCATCGACGAGGCGACGTGTGGTCCGAACGACTTCTTCAGCGGTCAGCCCCTGGGCTCGGACCCGATCTTCATTCCTCGCTTCACCAACTGGGGCCTCGGCGTCGCCGTGACCGTCTCGGGAACGGACAGCGGCAACCAGCCGGTCAGCACGACTCAGATCTTCCTGCTCGGCGCAGTCCAGACCAGCTACGACGCTCCGATCAGCACGGTGGCTCCGACCATCTCCGGGACGTTCGACCTCGGATCGACGTTGACGGGCGACCCGGGCGAGTTCACGCTCGAGTTCCATCGGGACGTGCAGTGGATGCGCTGCAGCGGGTCGACAACCGACACGTGTGCCGAGATTGCCGGTGCCACCGGTCCGTCCTACACGGTGACATCGGACGATCTCACATCGGCCTTGCGCTTCCGGGTCACGGCCAACAACCTGGAGGGTGCCTTCAACCGCAGGGCGATCGTGTTCAGCTCCGCCGTGCGCCGCAATGTGGTCATCGCCTGCGGCACCAGTTGCTACACGTGGACGGTGCAGCCGGCCATCAACCGCAACGGGGCCGGTGCACCCACCCCGGTCACAGGGATGCCGGCGACGCTCGTCAACAACGGCACGTATCAGTGGAACGATGCATCGAGCGCGCCCGCACAGGTCGTCGCGACCGTTGCCTGGTACACCTGCCTCATCAGCGCGCCGGCGACGTGTGTGGCCATCGGCTCCGGCGCCTCGGTCACACCGACGGCCGGCGACGTCACCCTCGAAGCCCGGCTGACGCTCACCGGCAGCTTCGCCGAGGACGGCAGCGTGCGCACCGGCACGGTCGTCGTCCCGTTCGGAACAGTGCGCGACCGCAACCTGGCGCCAACGGCAGACACGCTCCCGACGATCTCAGCACCGAACGGTACGTTCGTCGGCGACACCCTCACCGCCAACCCCGGCGCCTGGAGCGGCACGCCCAGCTCGACGCGCACGTATTCGTGGGTGCGTTGCTCGGCATCAGACCCGACCCAGTGCACCGTCACGGGTGTGACCACGCCGACGTACACCATCGTCGTCGCCGACATCACGGCCGCGGCGAGCGTGATGCGCGTCGACGTCACCGCCCCCGGTTACGTCAACGCGGGCACCGCGCGGTCAGCGCCGACCGCGACGCTCACCGACTACCGCAAGGATCTGATCACAGCACCGTCCGTGAATGCCGGAAGCGGCGGCCTGCGTGCGGGTGTGCAGGCAACGGCAACCGATGCCGTGTGGTCGGCGATGCCCGCCACCTTCACACCATCGGCCATCACGTGGCAGGTGTGCACGACATCGTCGGCATCCTCTTGCGGCGGCGTGGCCGGGACCGGCAGCACGTTCACACCGATCGACTTCTTCGAGGGCTACTACCTCCGCGTCATCAGCACGATCACCGGCGAGGCCTACGGCGGCGGACCCGGCATCCCCCAGTCCGCTGCGTCTGCGCTCGCCGGCCCGATCCAGCAGTCGGTGGTGCCGGTCACCGCCGCCACGGATCTGGTTGGCGGCACCACGACGGCCCAGAACGGCGCGACGGTCACGGTGACCGGCAGCGGAACCGGCTTCGGGTTCCTGCAGTACTCGTGGACGCAGACGTCCGGCCCGACGGTCATCGCCAGCCCCGTCGCCGGCGCGGTCCTCAGCTTCCTTGCGCCGGCGACCGGCATCGGTTCGCTCGGCTTCACGCTCACCGTCACCGACGCCCGGGCCAACACCGCGACCGCTGCGATCACCGTCCAGTATGGCGATCCGGGGGTGTCACAGGATCTCTGCAAGGCGCTCGGCGCGGCCAACGGATCGGGTCTGCACACCTTGTCGTACGGCAGCTTCTCGTTCAGTTTCGTCAACGCGACGACGAGCGGAACACTCTGCACGAACAACAGCACGGTCTCGCTGTCGGGCGCCTACGTCAGCGCGTTCGGCTGGCTGTCCGTGCAGAGCGCCGAGGTGACGATCACCGCCGGCGGGATCGTCATCAGCGGTGGCTTCGTGTCGACGAGCACCGGCAGTCCGCTCGACGGCAGTGGGTTCCTGGTGCCCAGTGGCGCCAGCGTCTCGATCCCGTTCCAGGGTGGCAGCTACGTGATGGTCGGGACGCTCGTGTCCAACGCGGTGCCCGGCTTCTTCAACTTCTTCTCGCCATGGCAGGGCGCCTCCCGGCTTGCGTTCGGCAACGCCGGCGGCGTGCAGACGATCTCGTTGTCGGCGATGGCGTGGGACGGTTCCTTCGGCGAGGCGACAGCCGTTGCCGGTCAGCTGCCTGTGCCCCCGACTGGCGCTCCGTCGTTGACGGTCGGCGGCACGCTCAGCACCGACAGGTCGATGTCACTGACCGTCTCGACGTCGAACCTGCTCCAGATCTCGACCGCCGTCGTCGATCTCACGGGCACGATCCGTCGCACCGGTGCGGGGGCAACGTCGTTCTCGGTCTCGGGTCGCCTCGCGGCGCCGGTGACGTTGGCGAGCGGACTGGTGCTCAACTCAGCGTCTCTCGCGTACGACGGCAAGACGTTCACGGGTGCCGGCTCGCTGGCGATCACGGCGAACGATGCCACCACGACCGTCGACGCGGCCTTCTCGTTCCGCGATCCGAAGAACTGGACCGCGTCGCTGTCGGTCACCGGCCCGAAGACATGGACTCCGGTCAACGGGCTGACCCTGTCCGGCCTGACCGCAAGTGGCTCGATCTCGCGGACAACCAACGGGACTCAGTTCTACTTCACCCTCGGAGCGTCGTCCGTCACGATCGGCAGTGGGGTCACGCTCACGAACCCGACGTTCACGGCCTTCGGCAACTGCGTGACGGGGGCGGCGTGCTCGGCGAAGTTCTCCGTGGCCACAGACGTCAGCGTGTCGATGTTCGACAAGCCGCCGTTGACCAGCAAGCTCTACGGCTCGCTCGACACGGCCACGGGTGCGTTCTCGCTCCTTGCCTCGGTGGGCGGCTTCAAGATCACCGACGGTCTCGAGTTCAGCAGCGCCGTTCTCCACGTCGACAAGTCGAATGCCGGTCTGGTGGTGAAGCTGACCGCCAACGTCGTCGTGCTCAGCCGAAGTGTCGCGCTGACGATCACCTACGACTCGCGCGGTGTTCTCGTCGTCGTCGATTTCGGATCGTGGCAGCCGTTCAGTGGAGCTTCGACCTTGCGCAACGCCTGGCTCGTGTATTCGTCGTACGACGGCAATGTCGTCGTCGGCGGCAACACCGTCAACGTCAAGGCGAACACGTTGAAGGTCGCCGCCGATACCGGCGTTCCCGCGTGGTTCTCGAACATCACCGGCAACACCTCGGGCAACGCGAGAGTCGAGGGTACGATCGGCCTGTCGCCGCTCTCGCTCGACCTGTCCGTCACCGTCACCTACGTCCACCAGCAGGTGTTCAGCATCGCCGGCGTGACGCTGAAGGTCGACGCAGTCACCTTTGCCCTCTCCGCCAACGGGTCCAGCACCTCGGCCTCGCTCGCCGCCGACGGGATGTTGTCGATCCCCTCCGTCGGCGGAAGCGCCTCCCCCGATCTCCCGGTCAACGTGAGTCTGACCTTCGCCCCGGACACGTTCTCGGTCAGCGGGTCGCTCACGCTGAAGGGCACCAGCGCCAGTCCCGCATGGACGAATGCGTTCGGTGTCAACGGGCTCACCGTCCAGCAGTTCTCTGTTGCGGTCCAGTTGGGTGGCTACGGGCCGCGCCTCGGCTTTGCCGGCACCGTCGTTCTCCCGCCGTCGTGGGGCTCGCAGATCGGCATCACCAACAACACTCCCATCACGTTGGCGGCATCGATCGGCGGCGGCTCGAGTTGCTTCGGCATCGAGATCGGCGCCGCCGGGTCCACCACCAACGCCATCGATGTCGGCGGGCTGCACGCACTGACGGCCAAGCACGCCAGCCTCTACATCGCTCCGTCGGGATGCACGATCGGCACGACAACGATCGCCCCGGGCATGGCCATCGCCTTCGACGGTGCGATCCTCGGCCTCACGGTGCGGGCCAACCTCGCGATCACCCCGAATCCACTCTCGATCCAGGCCAGCCTGGAGCTCGGCGAGATCAAGCTCAAGGGCCTGTCGATCAGCGACACGTCCGTGCAGATCACGATCTCGCCGACGGTGAGATCGGTCGCCTTCACGGGGAAGGCCAATGTGTTCGGTGTGACGGCCAATGTCGCCGGTTCGTTCCGTGTCGTCGCCGGCGTGTCCGCGATCAGTTTCAGCGGCACGTTTGCGTCGCCGTACCTCGGCGGCTTCCAACTCAACAACCTCAACGTGACGTTCGAATACCTCTCGTCGCCGCAGACGCTGACGGTCACGTCCTCGACCGGTGTGACGCTGCTCGGGCAGACGGTGGTCGTCAACCTCAACTTCTCACTCGTGAACGGCGTGATACAGAGCGCGTCCGGTAACGCCTCGGTCAACATCTCCGTCGGCCAGCTCACCATCAACGGGCAGGGATCGTTCGAGTTCTCCACGAACAACTTCCCGACCGTGTCGATCACCGGCTCCGCTTCCGCCGGTGGCCGTCCGCTGACGACCGTGTCGGCGACGCTGACGCCGAGCGCGCTGCAGTTCAGCGCCGATCTGAACATCGGGGGAGTGTTCACCGCTGTCCCGCACGTCGCCGGGCTCGTCGCTTGGAGGAGTTCGTGGAGCGCGGGTCGGCCGACGATGGTCGACGGCAACGGGAACAGTTTCGCTGCCTCGCCGGGCGACTTCCGATTCTCCGCGAGCAATCTCGGGCTCAGCGTCAGCGGGTTCTCGCTCGCAGCCGATGTCGAGATCGGCCAGATCGGCGGAACGTTTTTCGCCAACATCAACACCCAGTTGAACATCGGCCTCGACTCCGTCAACGTCTCGACGGTCCTGAGGGGATCGTTCGACAGCTCCGGCAACGTGTCGTTGTCGGGTACCGGCTACGCGACCATCGGCGCGGTCCGCGGCATCCTGCTGACGTTCCTCCTGTCCCGTCAGGGCGGGCAGCTGACAGTCGGCGGTAGCGCCTCGATCACGATCCCTGGCCTCGGGACGGCTGCAGTCAGCGGAACCTTCAGCCGCAACGCCTCATACGGCACGCTCTACGAGCTGACCGGTTCGATCAACCTGAGCGCGCCCGGGTACAACTTCGGCAACGCGAGCTTCAAGGCCTACCGCAGCCTGTACAACGGTTATCCGACGACCGGCATGCAGGCCGACGTCAACGTGAACATCCCCGACGTCGTCGCGGGAGCGGTGCATGCCGCGATCTACTCGACCGGCAACTTCTCGTTCGACGCCGATCTGAAGACACAGGGCAAGCTCGGCTCGGCGTTGGGCGGTGCAAACGCTCGAGTCTCGTTCCGTCACGGGTCGGTCGAGTCGTTCACCTTCTCGGCCTCGGTCAGCAACGTGATGAAGATCCCGGGCAGCTTCACGCTGTCGGGCAGCATCGGCAGCGACGGCAGCTACGACCTCAGCGCATCGGTGGCCCTGGGCCCGTGGTCGGGTTCGACGGACTTCTTCCTCTGCACCGCCTACTACTCGGCCGGTGTCTCGATGACGGCCCGCGTCAAGGGTGGCGGCTCGAACGCCTTCTCCATCTCCGCCAGCGGCTCGGCCAACGCGAGTGCCGGATGCGGCAAGCTCGGCGTCGGCATCAGCGCCAACTTCAGCTTCACGTACACGGCGCCATCGAGCTTCTCGCTGTCCGTCAGCCTGACCCTCGACTTCGGTGTCTACACCTGGCGCCCGACGCTGTACAGCGCCTGAATGCCGCCGTCGACCAGGGGTGTTATGTTTCGCGCAGCGAGATCGGAGACGACATGCCTGAGACCATGCGCCAGACCGCAGTTGCCCGCCTGCATCACAACGCCTGGGTGACGAGAGATCAAGAGGCGACCCGGCAGTTCTATGAGGACCTCATCGGGTTGCCGCTCGTGGCCACGTGGAGCGAGACCGACGAGCTGTTCGGTGCCGAGCGCGTCTACTGCCACACCTTCTTCGGTCTGGCCGACGGCGGCGCCCTGGCCTTCTTCCAGTTCGCCAACCCGGAGGACCAGGCGTTGTTCGGGCCGACGATGCCGGCGACGCCGTTCGCACACATCGCGTTGAAGATCGACCGCGACGCGCAGGACGAAGTGGCCAGGCGTCTGGCCGACGCCGGGTACGAGGAGCCGGCGACCTTCGTCCTCGAGCACGGCTACTGCCGGTCGCTGTACGTGCGCGATCCCAACGGCTTGCTCATCGAGTTGACCGCCGACCATCCCGACGCAGCCGTGATCGCCGCCACTCGGGCGGCCTCGGCGCACGAGGACCTGGCCAGATGGTTGAGCGGTGACCACACCAGCAACAACACCTACCGCTGATCGCCGGACGCGATGGGTGGCCGAGACGTGCACAGCCGGGGCGCCGCCGGGCTGCAGCTGATCCCGACGACGGTGATCGGGAGCTATCCGCAGCCGGCCTGGCTTGTCGACCGATCCCTGCTCGTTGCCAAGGGTGTACCTCGCACTCGCGCTGCCGACGTGTGGCGGATCGCGCCGGCAGAGCTCGATGAAGCTCTCGACGCGGCCACGCTGCTGGCGATCCACGACCAGACTCTGGCAGGCGTCGACATCATCACCGACGGCGAGATCCGGCGGGAGAGCTACTTCAATCACTTCGCCAACGCGCTCGACGGCGTCGATCGCGAGCGAGTGGGGGAGGGGGTGAACCGACTCGGCGGTCGATCGATGGTGCCGTTGGTGAACAGCCCGATCCGACGAAACGAACCAGTGGAGCTCGCCGCGGCAGAGTTCCTGCGATCAGCGACCGATCGCGTGACCAAGGTGACCGTGCCCGGTCCGTTCACGCTCAGCCAGTTGGCACAGAACGAGCACTACTCCGATCAGCGATCACTGGCCCTCGCCTACGCCGAGGCGATCCAGGCCGAGCTCAGCGACCTCGTCACCGCAGGCATCGACGTCGTCCAGCTCGACGAGCCGTACCTCCAGGCCAATGCTGAGGCGGCACGAGCGTTCGCCGTCGAGGCAATCGATCGCGCACTCGTGGGCATTGATGCGACGACGGTGCTGCACACGTGCTACGGCTACGCCGTGTACGTGACCGACAAGAGCGGCGGCTACCCGTTCCTCGCCGAGCTCGCCGAGTGCACAGCCGACCAGTTGGCGATCGAGTTCGCTCAACCGCGGCTGGATCCGTCGGTGCTCGCACCAGTCGCAGCAAAGACGATCGTGCTCGGCGTGCTCGACCTTTCGACGGAGGAGGTGGAACCGCCGACGGTCATCGCCGACAGGTTGCGCGCCGCGCTCGAAGTGGTCCCGCCGGAGCGGTTGATCGCGGCACCCGACTGTGGGATGAAGTTCCTACCGAGGTCCGTCGCCTTCGCCAAACTCACAGCAATGGTGGAGGCGGCCGCGATCGTGCGGGCCGAGCTCGGCGCTCCCTCCGCGTGATCAGCCGTCCGGGGTACCGACCGGGTCGGCCAAACGCCCGCACGCGGCGAGCGCTTGGTCCATCGTCATCGCGCCGGTCGCAATGCCCTGCAGCGCAGGGAGGTACTTGTGCATGTTGGCCAAGTTGCCCTCCAGCGTGTTCACGATGACGGACGCCGGCACCGGTTCGGTGTCCGAATCGAAGGCGGTCTTGAACCGGCACTCCCCATCGTCGAAATCCATCTCGAAGTTGCCGACGAGGATGCCGAAGTTGACGCGAGTGATGAACTCCGATGTTGCCGCGCGGTGCTCGGGCGCGGCGTCGAACTCGGGCTTGGAGTACACCACGCACGGTCCGGTGGGCATGACGCGCAGGTACACCGTCCACGCGCCTTCGGGGGCTTCGAGGGCGATGCGCAGCACCTCCTCGTCGTCCGCGACCTGGAAGTCGTAGTCGGATTCCTCGAGGAGTCCCTGGATCTGGTCGAACAAGTCCGTCATCGATTCCTACACTTCCTTCCAGAAGACCCAGGCCTTGTTCGAGAAGGTCTCGGTGAAGTGCTCGGCCCAGGCAGGTTCCTGCAGGTGCGGATCCTTGATCTTCAGATCGAGCGCGCCCTTGGCGGAGAGGCCGGCGCGCTGCTGTTCGGCAAGGGTCGGCACGCCGTGTTTGCCCGAGACGCTGCCATCGGCCCCCAGCGTCGCGTCTCGCGGTTCGTAGACGCGCTCCTTCTTGCCCGGGTTGGTCGTGCTCGGCTTCGTGCCGGTGACCTTGCGCTGCTTGTCGACGACGGCGACGACCTGGAAGGTGACGCCAGAGGGGAACAGGACCTCCTGTTCCCAGGTCTTCTTGCTCAGTGCCTCGATGTCGGCACCCGAGCGCGACTCGAGGTACACGTGGGCGGTCGGCCGCTTGGGAATGAAGGAGTCGGCCATCGACTTGCCCGTCGATGTGAAACCCACTTTGCGCTTGGTGCCGACCCGGAAGTCTCGCGCCGGATCACCGCTGTTCTGGTAGCTGTAGTCACCGCGGTACACCGGCCCGCCGAACGACGGCAGCTTGCGCAAGCCGGAGTTCAACGCGGCAAGCCGCTCGGCGGAGGCGGTGCCGTCGACGAACTTCTTGTACTCGAGCGTCGTGTAGCCGATGATGCAGTCGAGCTCGAGCGGGGTCAATCGGAACGCGTCGGCGAGCCGCTTGTTCTTCTGCACTTCGGCGCCACCCTCGACCTTGTGGACGTCTCCCTCGCGCGGTCCGACCCCGTCGAGGCGCACTTGGACTCCGGCAAAGTTGGAACCGATCAGTTCCAGAGCTGCCACCAGCCGGCCGAAGGCGACGTTGTCGGGATCGGTCGGAGCAAGAGGCTTGCAGATCTTCGACGCCCCGTGTCCGGCCACGAAGATGCGGAGCATGAGCCCGGCGTTGTCACCGATCGCCGTCTGCAGCACGACGCCTTCCGGCGATGCGAGGAGCGACTTGTAGAACGCGGCGTCCTTGACCGCGGGCAGGGCCGATACGTCCGGCGGGGCGGGCACCGCGGCGAGTGTTTTGCAACGCTTGAGGAGGGTGTCGAGAGCGATCACGCCCTCTTCGCTCAGCCCGTGAGCAACCTGCGGAGTGAACGCCAGATCGCCGGGGCTGTTCTCGTCGGTGTCGTCCGTGAGATTCGCTGTGATCACCTTGGCGGTGAGCGACTGCTCGGTGGCGGCGATCGCCCCGACCGATCCGGCACCGAGAGCTTTCTCGCGCAGGTCTTTCAGCGCGTTGATCTTGGCCGCGTCGGTTCCGTGATTTCGCCCGGAGTTCTTCAGCATCCACGCGTCGACGCGCTGCACGATCGTGTCGGCGATCGCGTTCCGCTCGGGCTTGTTGGCTTTGAGCGCCACGTGATACTCGTCGAGCGACTTCAGGATCAGCTCGTAGGTCGACAACCCGATGCTGTACTTGGCTTGCCAGCCAACCTTCGGCATCTGGCTTCGCTGCGGCAGGATCGGGACGCGTTGTGAAGTCGCCGCGGTGTTGTCGTCGAACGACTGCTTGGCGCTGTCGCCCAACAGCTCGTGGGGGAAGAACGACGCACCCGTCATCGCGAGCAGTTCCTTGCTCTGCAGCGGCAGGAACTTCGAGTAGCCGACGGGACCCTCCGTGTAGTCCAGCCCGTACTCCTGGCTGGCCACCATGATCTCGTGGAACGAGTGGTCTCGCGCCGGGATCATCGTGCCGATGGCGGCGAGCCGGATCTTCAGCAGTGCGGGCTTGGCGAGCTTGAAGTACTGGCCGGCGTGGAAGTACATGTCGGACGTGCCGGAGAACCCGGCGAGCATGCGCATGTTCTTCGACTTGCCCTCCTGCTGCAACTTGGGGCCGAGCTTGTTCCAGTTCTCGCCACCGACCCAGTTCTTCAACGTCGTGTCGCCGAGCACGGCGTTGTAGGCCATCACCTTCGCCCCCTCGTCGAGGGTGCCCCAGTCCTTGTTCGCGCTCGAGATCTTCTTCGTCTCGGCGGGGAACGAACCCTCGTACTCGCGACTCGTCAGGGGAGCTTCGCCTCTGGCGAGGACCTTGTTCGGCGTCGGCGCGTCCTTCGATGCGAAGAACGCGTCCATCCGCTTGTTCGCGTCGACCTGCGTGTACCCGGGATCGCCGACGCGCATCCGATCGTTCTGGCTCTCGTCGCCCGTGCGTCCTTTGCGTGTGAACGGGCGCTGCTTCGCCGTCGCTTCTTTGGCGAGGAGCGCGGTGTCGACGGTCTTGTCCGACTTGCCAGGCGTCTGCGCGGCGGCGCCGAGCATCTTGCCGAGGCCGTAGTCCGAGTTGAAGTTGGTGATGGCCGCGTACAGGGTGCCCATCCGCTCGCGGAGGTTTCCGGAGTCGAACACCTCCGTGATCCGCTCCTTGGTCACTCGGCCGGTGGAGGTGTTCTTCGGTTCGTACGCATCGGCCTCTTTACCGGCACCATGGTGTTCGATCAGCAACTGCTTGAACTTGTCGGTGAGCGCCTTGGCGCCTTCGAGTGCCCGTGGGTCCTTCGAGAGTGCATACCCGAGCTTGAACTCGTACTCCTCCGCGCGCTTTTCGTACTGCCCCTGCAGGAGGGCCGTCTTCTCGACGTCGGTGAATCGCTGCACCACCTCGTCGCCGGAGCGTCGCGCGGGCGACGCCAGGCCGCCGGCGCCACCCTGTTGCACGACGTGGGTCAGCTCGTGTGCGAGCAGCTGCTGCCCCGACCGCGACGTCGGTTGGTAGCTCCCCGCGCTGAAGAAGATGTCGTTGCCGGTCGTGAACGCCCTCGCCTGCATGGCCCGGTTGAGTTGATCCGCGCCCGGATCATCGTGGACGCGCACGCGGGAGAAATCGGCACCGAAGCCGCGCTCCATCGACGCGCGCACGCTGCTCTCGATCGGGCTGCCGGCGCCCCGCGCTCGCATGATGCGCGAGCTGGTGCCGGCATCGAGCTCGCCTCCGGCTGCTCCGACAGATGCCTCGCCAGCGCCGCCGTTGGTGGAGCGGACGACCCGACTCGCGCGCACAGGCGTGGCCCGCTGGACCGGCTCATCGTCGGCTTTCGCGTCGGCCGAGGAGCTCCAGATGGCGGCGACGACACGTGCGGCAACCTGGTCCGCTTCACGCTCATGGGGATCATCGGCCGCACCGACTCGCAACTTTGCTTGGACCAGAACGCCGCGCTGGATGCGCCCACTGACCGGCGTCGCGATCGGCTGGTGTGACCTGAGGGCAAGCTCGTTCGGACCCGCGGTGGCCGACGCCCCCCGTCTGGCGGCGCGTGGCCGGGTCGAGGCGGCTGAGGTTGCCTGCTTCGACGAGGTGGTCGTCACGTGTGATTCGCGTTCCACCTGCTCCCGCATGCAACGGCCCCGTTCTCGTCTCGGCGGACAATACCACCGGCCACATGAAGGGGACTGTCAAGATTTCATGACACGGACACTGGGCCCACCACCGGGGTCGGGCACACTGTTGGCTGTGGGGCGAGTGGCATGACCGAGTGGATCGAGTTCGGACAACTCTCGGTGGCTCGCGTCGCCGCCGAGCAGCGCGCCGAGCGCGCTGGTGAAGGCTCGGCCGACGACCCTGACGGCACCCTCCGTGATCTCGGCCAGGAATGGCTCGACGCGCGCCGTCGCTTCCTCGAGTCCCTGGACGGTGAGTCGGCGTTCGCTGCACTCAGCGCCAACGCCCGGCTGACGATTGCCGAGTCCGAGGTCCTCGCGGTGGCAGCAGCGTGCGAGCTCGACCACCGCCACCAACGTCTGCTGGCGTTCATCCAGGACGACACCAGCGCATCGCGGATCTCGTTGGACACGCTGAACCGGGTGTTCGGGCCCGATCATCCAGGAGCGCGCGTGATGGGCCCGGACGCCACGCTGCGGCGCTGCGCTCTGGCCACACTGCTCACCGACGGCCCGTGGTCGGATCATCGGGTCGTCGTCCACCCCACGGTCGTGTGGGCGTTGATCGGCGACGGCGGTCGCGACCCCGACCTGCCCTCCGACCTGCTCGACATCACCGCCGAGTCATCAGCGGGCGCTGCACTGGTGACGGTCACTGGTGTCGATCGGTTCCGCCGACGTCAGGTCGCAGCCGAGGTCACCCACGGGAACCGCTTCATCGTCAGCGGTCGCCTCGACAGCGACGACGCGTGGGCCGCGGTCGTGCGTGAAGCCACGATCACCGGCTGTGGGGTCATCGTCGAGGTCGCCGATGCCTTGAGCATCGAGGGCCAACGATGGATCGACCGGGTGCAGCACCTGCCGTGGGCGATCTCGTCGCCCGTGGAGCTGCCGGTCACTCAGCTGCCCAATCGTCCGTGGGCGGCGGTCGAAGCCAGCGCTGCCGAACCCACCGACGCCGAATGGGCCGCGCGCCTCGGCGACGCGCCGCGAACCCATCGTCTCGACCTGCAGCAGCTCGATCTCGTGGGTCGGGCGTTCGACGCGTATGACGGCGACCTCGATGCCGCGGTGCGGCGATTGGTGAGCGGACGGCTGGAGAAGTTGGCCCGCCGCGTCCGTCCCACACGCAGCTGGGACGATCTCGTGCTCTCACCCGACCGCCTGATCCTCTTGCGTTCCATCGTCGACCGCTATCGCCATTCGACGCAAGTCTTCGAGGAATGGGGGTTCACGGCGACGCCGTCGCGAGGCCTGGTGGCGTTGTTCTCCGGTCCGTCAGGCACCGGCAAGACGATGGCCACCGAAATCGTGGCGGGGGTGCTCGGACTCGACGTGTTCAAACTCGACCTGTCGGCCGTCGTCAGCAAGTACATCGGGGAGACGGAGAAGAACCTCGAGGAGGTGTTCGACGCAGCGAGTGCCGGCAATCTCTTGCTGTTCTTCGACGAAGCCGACTCGCTGTTCGGGAAGCGGTCGGAAGTCAAAGATGCCCGCGACCGTTACGCCAACATCGAGGTGTCGTATCTGCTGCAACGGCTGGAGGCCTACGACGGGTTGGTGGTGATGGCCACCAACTTCGAGCGCAACGTGGACGAGGCCTTCCTGCGCCGCATCCACACGCGCATCGAGTTCGTCCTCCCGGCGGTGAACGAGCGGCGGCAGATCTGGGACCGCAACCTTCCGGCCACGGCCCCCGTCAAGGACGTCGACACTCAATGGCTCGCCGAGCGGTTCGAGCTGTCGGGCGGCTCGATCCGCAACGCCGCCGTGCATGCCGCCTTTCTCGCCGCGGCGGCAGGATCGGCGATCACCATGGACTGCGCGGTACGGGGTGTGGCCCGCGAGTTGCGCAAGCTCGGCCGACTGCTGAAGCCGAGCGAGTTCGGTGAGTACGCCCATGTGCTGATCAACGACTTGGAGGGTTGAGCCCGACGTCGCACCGAGCGCGCACCGCGGTTGGCCGGTCACGACTCGTGGCACACGTCGTCCGTCGTGCTCTAGGCTGCGGGCGGCATCGCATGATGTGTTGCAGCCAGAGGGAGGGCGGACATGCTGACGAGAGTTCAGACGAGTCGACCATCACGACGGGCTCCGACCACTCCACCGAGAGCGAGCACCCAGTCGTCGATGCTGGTGGGTGCGTCCAACGACCCCGCCGAGCGCCGGGCCGAGGTCGTGGCCGACGAAGTGATGCGACACCTCGGCAGTCGGCACCACCAGGGCGACGCGGCGCGAACCGACGCGAGCGGCGCGCCACCGACAGCCGAAGCTGCCACGAAAACCATGCGTGTCCGTCGCGCCCTTTCGATGCCGAGTCGATCCGGCGTCGGTGCTGCTGGCGGCACGCTCGATGACGCGACGGCCAGTCGTATCAGGCGAAGTGCCGGCCGGCGCATGGCCCCCCACGTCCGCTCGACGATGGAGTCCGCCATGGCTGCCGATCTGTCGGCGGTCCGCGTCCACACCGATGGAGAAGCGGCGCGGCTCAGCCGATCGCTGAACGCGCGGGCGTTCACCGTCGGCGCCGACGTGTTCTTCGGCGAAGGTGAGTACCGCCCCGGCGAACGCGGCGGCCAGCGGTTGCTCGCCCATGAGCTGGCCCACACGATCGAGAGCGGGGCCGACCCGTACGGCTCGGCGGGTGTACAGCGCGACGTGGTGCAGCGGTTCTTGGCGGTGCCCGCCAAGCCGACCTCACTGGGTGACCTGAAGGTTGCGATGTCCACGGTGGGGGAGTCCGGCAACACCCTCGCGACCGACATCGAGATCCTCCAGTACCTCAACCGGATGAGCACGAGCCCGGATCGCACCTATGGAACCGCGATCACCACCTTCAAAGGCGCCTTCTCCGGCGGCGACGTCGATGCGGCGTACCTCGCTCTCGAGGCGCTGATCGATCGCGCCAACGCGAACTTCGGACGTCTGCACGACGCGCTCGACGCCGCACGCGAGCGGTATCCGAAGATCCATGAGCTGCTCCAGAAGGAGCTCGCCAAACCGGGTCTGTACACGCCACCAGGCCTGCAGAAGGCGAGCACCCTGGTGAAAGCGATCAGATTCGCGACTGCCGACGAGCAGTTCGTCAAAGCCCTGTGGCAGCTACGCGAGTGGCTCAAGGACGAGAACGGCCTCCCGCAGTACGACTACACGTCATGGCTCGCGGGCGTCGAGAGCGGACTCGTCTCGACCAAGACCGAGGAGGAGACGGAGACGGTGCCGCCCGGTCACACCACGCTCGGAGCCGTCGTGTCGGTCGCGCCGAAGGGCACCACCGGCGGACAGCGCTACACACCCGACCGCACCTGGGGTTCACACAGCTATCACGTGTCGGTGTCGTTCAAGAACGACGGTACGAGGCGAGCCAAGAGCGCCAAGCCGAACCACACCCCGCTTGTCATCGAGTCCATGCACGTCACGTTCCGCCGCGACGGCAGCACCACGGAGCCGCGCTTTTGGTGGAAGCCGTCCAAGCCCGGTGAGCTGCGGTTCACGGAGACCTCCGGCGACTCCGG
>Ga0075365_10000393_pt1 | contig 15999 bp, 12 predicted proteins | sample EndMetdeltDD1765_FD_71387 | JGI IMG/M metagenome (GOLD analysis project Ga0075365, IMG submission 71387) | Populus endosphere microbial communities from Tennessee, USA - Endosphere MetaG P. deltoides DD176-5 | ecosystem: Host-associated > Plants > Roots > Endosphere | place: USA: Tennessee... | reverse complement strand
GACGCCCGCGACCAGGCTCACCACGGCAGGTCGGTCGAAAAGGGTGCGCTCACGACGCCACTCTCTCCTGACGGCAACCCGCTCGGCAATCAGGCCTGGTCCGGCGTCCGCGCGCGGACGAGCCAGGCCGCCGAGGGGAGGCTGACCCGGCCGGATCAGCAGCGACGCTCGGGCCTGATCACGTCGGTCTCACCAGACGCGGACGCGTGCCCTCCCGCCGGACAGCGTGGCAAGGGGGCCGGCCGGGTAGGCGGCGCCGTGCTCTTTGCGGTGGCCGAGCAGGTCGGTGTGCAGGTCGATTGGCGCCCCGTCCGGCTCCTCAAAGTCCGCGTCGACGAAGCGCACGCGAGGTAGGTCCCCACTGGTGACCGGGCCGACCAGCGGCGTGGTGAGGGACTCGGGCAGCACCATCTCCAGGTGCACCGTGGCGCCCTCGTCGACGACCCGGAAGGAGACCGGGTCCGGCACGACGACCGCATCGGCCTCCCTGTCGTACGGCCTCGCACCGTTCGCGTAGGCGTTGTGGTGGATGTAGACGGGTTGCCTGACGCCGTGGAAGCGCTTGTGGTCCCCGGATGCCTGGTTCACCTCCTCGAGGTAGGCCGCGAACGTGGCCGGGTAGCCGTCGTAGCCATGGGTGCCGTACGTCGCCAGTCGGTGCCCCTCGCTGTCGGGTCGGAACGCGAGGTCCGCGTCGCCGCCGAGGAACAGGTTGCCGATGTAGCGGTCGTCGCCTCCGTCGATCACGGCGTATCCGCTGACCTGGGTGCTGTGCGGGCGGTGATAGGGGGTGGCCCGGTCGAGCACCGGCTCCAGGCGCAACGCCCCCGCCACGAGGTTGTTGACGAACGCCCCTCCCTGGCTGAACACCTCCAGGGCCACCCGGGAGGCGAGCACGTTGTGGTCGACCAGATATGGGCCGTGGCTGACCTCGACGAAAAGGTCACGCGTGTTGGCGTAGAAGAGGTTGCGCGCCACGCGGGTGCCCTGGGTCTGCCAGTCGAGCCAGGTGCCGAGCGTGCAGTCGTGGATCCGGTTGCGGAGGATCTGCACGTCGATGGCCGCGTGCAGCTTGATGCCGGCGATCTCGTAGCCGTAGAACTCGCGCTTGGTCGCGATGTGGTGGATGTGGTTGTCCTCGATGGTGGAGAACACCGCCCCCAGATGTCCGACGATGCCGTTCTGGCCGCACTCGTAGATCGTGTTGCGCCGCACGATGTGCGAGCCGATGTGCTCCCGGTCCCACCCGATCTGCCGGGCGGAGAACACCGACTCGAGCTGGTACTGGTAGCCGGGCTTGTCACCGCGGAGCGTCGCGTAGTTGTGTCCCGTCGACACCTCCTTGCCCAGCGACACCGCCGAACACTTCGAGTCGTGGATGAGGTTGTCCTCGATGATCCAGCCCTTGGCCCAGTTGGGCCCGATCAGGCCGGGCTGGTCCGCGGTCGGTGGCGTCCACGGCGTGGCGGCGTGGGCCAGCTCGAACCCGCGCACCGTGATGTAGTCGAGGTGGTGCTCCATGGGGTAGAAGACCGAGCGGCGCACGTTGAGCTCGACGAGCTCGATGGTGGGGTCGGCGCCCTGGAAGTTGGCCCAGACGGTCGTCGCCTCCTCGCCGACCTCGGCGTACCAGACGTAGCGCGTCTGGTCGACGTCGAGGACCGGCTCGGCGAGCTCCGTCCAGCCGTCGACCGTCTCGCTCCGGAGCTCCGCTGCGGACACCGCCGCGAGGTCATCCACCTCATAGAAGCTGCGGCCGTTGAGGTAGACGTCCCCCAGGTGCTTGCGCTGTCCCGACGGGGGGTGCACGAGCCAGTCTCCGTCGACCTCCTCGGCGAACGGATTGAAGCCGCCGAACACGGCGTTGGGAACGACTGCCCGCCAGACGGTGCCGCCCTCGGGGGTCCACTCCGTGATGCGCTCGGACCCCTTGATGGCGACCCGCTCCCCCTCGGCCGCCTCGTAGGTGATGCGGCGCCGGTCGCTGAGCCCGCCCCGGACGGGAGTCACCCACTCGCGGTACTCGCCCTCGTGGACCCGGACGGTGTCACCCGGTTGCGCCAGCGCAGCGGCCGCGTTGATGGTGCGCAGTGGCGCGCTCGCCGAACCGTCGGCGCTGTCGGACCCGGTGGTGGCGACGTGGTAGACGGTCATCGCGATCAGGACACCTGCAGGACGAACATGCTCCACGAGGCCGGCGGCAGCTCGGCCTCCAGCGCGGTCCCGACGACCTGCGCGGAGCTGTGCGGCTTCGACGTCACCCGATCAGGGTCCTCCATGGTGTTCACGGCGAAGAGATCCTCGTCCCAGAGCATGGTCGCCTCGGTGAGCTTCATGCTGCCGAAGGCACGCAATTCGGTGGAGAAGGACACCGGCTCCGACGGGTGCCGGTTGACGACGAACACCGCCACCCGACCTTCCTCGGCGTCGTAGGTGGCCACCGAGTCCAGGACGGGGACCTCGCCGTGCTTGGCCGTCGCCAGGGTCCTAGCCACCACCTGCGGCTGGAGCACCTGCCCCCGAGCGTGCCGGGCAGTCAGCGCGAACGGGTGGAAGATCGACTGCCGCCACGCCGGCCCTCCCGGCTCGGCCCGGATCGAGCTGATCGTGTTGACCAGCTGAGCCTGGCAGGCCGCTGTCACCCGGTCGCTGTGCTTGAGCAGGGCGATGAGCAGGGAGCCGACCACCACTGCGTCGAGCACGGTGTAGGCGTCCTCGCTCAGCCGCGGGGCGACGGTCCAGTCCGCCGGCGTCCCGCTCCGCTGGAACTCACGCAGGTACCAGACGTTCCACTCGTCGAAGGAGATGTTGATCTTCTTCTGGGAGGAGAGCCTCGCGCCGACGTGGTCCGCGGTCGCGACGACCTCGCGGATGAACAGGTCCATGTCGACCGACGACGCGAGGAAGCTGGCGACGTCATCGCTCTCGAGCTCGTAGTACGCGTGAGCCGAGACGAAGTCGACGACGTCGTAGGTGTGCTCCAGGACCGTCGCCTCCCACGCACCGAACGTCGGCATGCCGCGGCCCGAGCTGCCGCAGGCGACGAGCTCAAGGTCGCTGTCGAGCTGGCGCATGGCACGCGCGGTCTCTGCGGCGAGCCGTCCGTACTCGTGGGCCGACTTGTGGCCCAGCTGCCAGGGTCCGTCCATCTCGTTGCCCAGGCACCACATACGGATGTCGTGCGGTTCCCTGGCGCCGTGCTGGATGCGCCGGTCGGACCGCTCCGTCCCGTGCGGATGGTTGGCGTACTCCAGCAGGGTCAGCGCCTCGGGCAACCCACGGGTGCCGAGGTTGATCGCCATGATGGGCTCGATGCCTGCCTTCTTCACCCACCGCATGAACTCGTTCAAGCCGAACTCGTTGGTCTCGATGGTCTTCCAAGCGGGGTCGAGCCGGGTTGGACGTTTTTCGACCGGGCCGACGCCGTCCTCCCACTGGTAGCCGGACACGAAGTTGCCGCCCGGGTACCGGACCGCGGTCACGCCGAGCTCGCGCACGAGCTCGAGGACGTCACCCCGGAAGCCGCTGTCGTCCGCGGTGGGGTGACCGGGTTCGTAGATGCCGCCGTACACGCACCGCCCCATGTGCTCCACGAACGAGCCGAAGAGCCGGCGGTTGACGGGCGCGACGGTGAACGCGGGATCGATCGCCAGCTTGCCGTTCTGCATACGTCTCCTGTGGTGTGGGCTAGCGACGCTTCCCGGGCGCCGGCGTGCGGCCGGCGCCCGGGATCGACGGCGGCCTACTGGCCGAGCTGGTTCTCCAGATCGCTCTGCGCCTGGTCCAGCGCCTCTTGGGCGGGGACACCGTCCTCGAAGATCTCGGTCCAGGTGACCGTCGTGAACAGGTCGTCCACCGCCGGCAGGTTCTGGTTGGTGAAGGACTCGAAGTGGCCGATGTCTTCCTTGACCTCGTTGAGCACGTCGAAGAGGTTCGTCTGGAAGTACTGGTTGTACTTGTTCTCCGGGTTGTGCGTGACGTCCTTGTCCTCCCACACCGACATGTTCACCGGGTCGAAGCCGAGCACCTCCCAGACGGCGACGTTCGCTTCCGGCGACAGCTTCGCGAACGCGAGCCACTCCATGGCGATGTCCTTGTCGGGGGATGCCTCGGGCACGGCGGTACCGGTGCCGCCGCCACCGATCGTCGCAACCTCACCGCCCTCGATGACCGGCGCGGGTGCGATCGCGATCTCGCCGGCCAGGTCGGGCATGTAGTCGACGAACCGGGAGGTGTACCAGGCGGGATAGACGATGGCCGCGTAGTCGCCGTCGTTGATGGCGCCGTAGGCCTCCTCGTCGTCCGGTCCCCCGCCGGGGATGGTCGAGATCGCGCCGGCCTCCTGCATCGACTGCTGGAGCTCGAGGGCCTCCACGACCTCTGGGCTGTTCACCGCCACGTTGCCGTCCTCGTCGAACAGGCTGCCGCCCATCTGGGCGATGATGAGCGACTGCACCATGCTGACCTCCGTGCCGGCAACCCCGAACTCGCGGCCCGTCGCCTGGGTGTAGGCGACGCCGGCCTGCTCGAAGTCCTCCCACGTCTCGATGGTCTTGTAGTCGATCCCGGCCTGCTCCAGCAGGGGGGTGTTGTAGAAGGCGACGAAGGCACCCACGTGGGTCGGAAACCCGCGGATCATGTCGTCTCGGGTGTACAGGTCGAGCCGGGCCTCCACGATGTCGTCCTTGTAGGGCTCTGCGGCCTCGGTCAGGTCGGCGAGGGGAGACTTGCCGCCCTCCGCGACGAAGTTGGAGAACTGGTTGACCTCGATGTCGACCAGGTCCGGCAGACCGGACCCGGAGTTCACGGCGAGCTGGAGCTTGTTGTGCATGTCGTCGTACGGGTACACCGTGACCTCGAGGTCGATCCGCCGGTCCGGGTTCTCCTCGTTCCACTGCTTGGCCATCTCCTCGTAGTAGGTGGCGTGCATCTCGGCGAACACCCACATGTCGAGGTCGGTCCGGCCGTCCGCGCCCACTCCGCCCTCGTCCTCGTCGCCGCCGCATGCCGCCCCCAGCATGAGCACTGCGGCCGTTCCTACGGCGAGGAGCGAGCGGAATCTCCGAGATCTAGCCATGATGCGTCTCCATCTCTGTGGTGGTGTCGGTCAGCCCTTGAGCGCCCCGGCCGTCATCCCGGCCACGAAGTACCGCTGGAACAGCAGGAACAGCACGAGGACGGGAAGGAGCGAGACGAAGGATCCGACGATGAGCAGCTCGTAGTTGCTCGCGTACGGGGTGAGCAGCGTGTTGAGGCCGATCGGCAGCGTGAACTTCTCGCTGGAGCGCAGCACCAGCAGCGGCCACAGGAAGTTGTTCCAGATGACCATCGCGTTGAGGATCGCCATCGCCGCGAAGGCCGGCTTGGTAATAGGCACGACCAGCTTGAAGAAGATGCCGAACTCGGTGGCGCCGTCCATCCGGCCAGCCTCGAGCAGGTCCTTGGGGATCCCCAGGAAGTACTGCCGGAAGTAGAAGATGGTGACCGACGCAGCGAGGAACGGGAGGACGATGACGGAGTAGGAGTCGGCGAGCCCGACGTCGTTCACCATCACGAACAGCGGGAGCATCATGATCTCGAACGGCACGGTCATGAGCAGAAGTACGGCGATGAACATGGCGTTCTTGCCCTTGAAGTCGTACATCGCGAACCCGTACGCGACGAACGAGCTCACCAGGAGCGTTCCCGCCACCTGCACCACGGTCAGCACGATCGAGTTGGCGAACCACCTGAAGTACATGCCGGAGTCGGTGAACAGCATCACGTAGTTGTCCAAGGACAGGGAGCCGAGGTCGATGTCCAGCGAGAGACCCTTGCGGATGACCACGTTGCCGTCCTGGAACGTCCCGACGAAGATCGCCGCGACCGGGACGAGCACGATCAGGGTGACCACGACCAGGAATCCGGTCTGGACGGCAGCGTGGAGCCCTCGCGGGAGCGCGTACTTCGCGTGGACCCGCTGGTCGGCGCTCATCGCGCGGCTTCCTTCTTGAACGTCCCGGTGAGAGCAAGGAAGGTGAGGTTGATCGCCATGATCAGCACCAGCAGCACCACGCCGACCGCAGCGGCGAAGCCGAGGTCGTTCTCCTCGATCCCCCTGCGGTAGAGGTAGCCGACGACGGTGAGCCCCTGATTGTTCGGCGAGTTGTTGCCGCCGTAGAGCATGAAGCTCTCGAGGAACATCGCCAGGCCGCCGTAGATGCTGATCGCCGTCACGTAGACGAGGGTCGGCTTGAGGTTCGGAATGGTGATGTGGAAGAACTGCTGCACCCGGCTGGCCCCGTCGATCGACGCCGCCTCGTAGTACTCAGTGGGGATCGCCTGCATGCCGGCGAGGAAGTAGAGCATGTTGATGCCCGCGTAGCGCCACAGCGCGAGCATCAGAAGTGCGACGAGTCCGCCGGTGTCCTCGCGGAGCCACCTGACCGGACCGGCACCGAAGAACCCGAGGACCTGGTTGATCAGTCCGGAGTCCGACTCGGTGAACATCAGGCGGAAGATGATGCCGGCGACCACGATCGAGGTGAGCGCGGGCACGAACATCGACGACTTGAACACCGCCTTCACGCGCGGGCTGCCGATCTTGGAGTTGAGCACGGCGGCCAGCACCAGCGGGATCGGGATCAGGATCGCGATGGTGAGCACCATGTATCTCGTGCTGTTGAAGAGCGCCTTCCAGAAGATCCGGTCGTTCCAGAGCCGCTGGTAGTTGTCGACACCGATGAAGGTCGCCTCCCCGAACAGCACCTCCTGCGTGCTCATCTGGAAGGTCCGCGCCAGCGGCAGCATCCAGAACGCGAGCAGGGTGATCACGAACGGCGCGATGAAGAGGTACGGCGCCAACCGCTGTGAGTACAACGCCGTCCTCAGCCGACCGTGGCGCGGCCCGGGGTCAGGGCGTCCGGCCCCAACCGATCCCGACCGTGGCACGTCCGGACGTGACATGTGACCACCAATCCGCCCCCGAGGGTGCTTGGCGAGACGCCGGTTTACGACGATGTACGTCGCCTGCCAGCGCATTTACTACGTGGTAAGTGACGCCCATCACCATGCCGGGGGCTCCGAACCGTTGTCAAGACCATCGAAGAATCACCGGTCGTGCGCGAGTCCCAGCGGCGGGCCGTTGTAGTCTGCGTCACCGGCACCCCACACCTCGACCACGACGGATAGCGAGGGTCGGCAGGTGTCCTGACCAGGCACGGTGGACCGCGTGGGCCCAGCGCTCCGGTCAGACGTTGGCGGCCTAGAAGAACGCGGTGACGACAATGGGTGTGACCATGCGCGATGTCGCGCTGGTGGCCCGCGTATCGGCGAAGACCGTGTCCAACGTCGTGAACGACCACCCACACGTGCACCCCACCACCCGCGCGCGGGTGCAGCAGGCGATCGCCGAGCTGGGCTACCGGCCCAACCATTCCGCACGTGGCCTTCGGTCCGGCCGCACCGGAGTGATCGGCCTCGCCGTACCTGAGATGCGCCAGGCCTACTTCGCCGAGCTGGCTGACGCGGTGATCGCCGCGGCAGCGAAGAGGAACCTGAGCGTGATCGTGGGTCAGGCCGGCGGCGACCGTGAGCGCGAGACTGCCATCCTGACCAACGGACTACGACAGACCGACGGCCTGCTCTTCAGCCCGGAACGGCTGGGCACTGAGGACCGCGACCTGCTGTCCGTCGTCGACTTTCCGCTTGTCATGCTCGGAGAGCGCATCTTCGGGGGGCCCACCGACCACGTGACGATGCACAATGTCAGCGCGTCACGAGCAGCCGTTGAGCACCTGATCGCCGCCGGGCGACGGCGGATCGCGGTCGTGGGCGCTCATCCGGACCAGCGGACCGGGCAGCTCCGCCCCTCCGACCTGAGAGTGCAGGGCTACCGCGACGCCCTGGTGGCCGCCGACCTCCCGCATGATCGCGGCCTGGAGCGCGCCGTCGCACCGTGGCATCCGGAGAACGGCGCCGAGGCCACCCGGCAGCTGCTCGATGCCGGGCTCGACTTCGATGCGATCTTCGCCCTCAACGACTCCCTCGCTCTCGGTGTCCTCAGAGCGCTCGGCGAGGCGGGTCGGGTCGTCCCCGACGACGTGGCTGTCATCGGCTTCGACAACATCACCAACGGTCAGTTCACGGTGCCCTCTCTTTCCAGCGTCGATCCGGGACGAGATGAGATCGCGGAGACGGCGGTGGGCATGCTCGTGGAACGGATCGAGTGGGGCTCGACCTGGCGGCCACCTCGCCTGCACAAGGCGGAGTTCCACATCGTGGCACGCGAGTCCACCGGCGGGACGCCGGTCGGACCGGCAGACACTGGCGCCAGCTTGTCTGCCTCCACGTCCTAGCCGACAGCGATCCTGGCCGTCACTGCGGCCTCTCCAGGGCGCCGTTCACGCGGCGGGTGAGGCCCCATGGGTTGTCGTCGCGGACCGGCTCGGGGAGCAGCTCGGTCGGGACGTCCTGGTAACAGACCGGGCGCTGGAACCGCTCGATCGCCAGTGAGCCGACCGAGGTGGTCCGGCCGTCGGAGGTGGCCGGGAACGGACCGCCGTGGACCATGGCGTGCCCGACGTCGACGCCGGTCGGCCAGCCGTTGAACACGATCCGGCCGACGCGGTCCTCGAGGACCGGCAGCAGCCGGCGCGCCAGGTCCGCGTCGGCGGACGCGTAGTGGAGGCTCGCGGTCAGCTGACCCTCGGCGGCGGCCAGCCGAGTGGCGAGCTGGTCGACGCCGTCGTACCTCACGACGACCGAGGAAGCCCCAAAGACCTCCTCGAGGGCGGCCGACTCCGCGTCCCGCAGCTGGGCGACGCTGAGCACCGGAGCCGGGCGACCCTCCCCCTCCCCGGGGCTGCCCACCGCGACCACCTCGACGTCCTCGTCACCGCGCAGGCGGCGGACCCCGTCCTCGTAGGCCGAGGCGATCCCGGGGGTCAGCATGGTCTGTCCGACCGCGGCCCGCACCCGCTGCGAGGCTTCTGCCACGAACGCGTCCCCCGCCTCACCGGTCGGCACGAACACCAGTCCCGGGTTGGTGCAGAACTGTCCGGCGCCGAGGGTCAGGGACGCCACGAAGGCTTCGGCGAGCGCCGCGACGTCGCCGGACTCGAGCGACCCCGGCAGCAGCACGACGGGGTTGATCGACGACATCTCGGCGTACACCGGGATGGGCTCGTGCCGCTGTGCGGAGACGGCCATCAGCGCCAGCCCGCCCGCGCGCGACCCGGTGAAGCCCACGGCCTTGATCCGCGGGTCGGCGACCAGAGCCTGCCCGAAGGCGTTGCCCTCTCCGAGGAGGAAGGAGAACAGCCCGGCCGGCGCGCCCACCCGGGCGATGGCACGGGTCAGCGCGCGGGCCACGAGCTCGCCCGTCCCGGGGTGGGCGGCGTGGCCCTTGACGACGACGGGGCAGCCCGCTCCCAGGGCGGAGGCGGTGTCGCCGCCGGCGGTCGAGAACGCGAGCGGGAAGTTGCTGGCGCCGAAGACGGCGACCGGGCCGAGCGGCACCATGCGCATGCGCAGGTCGGGACGCGGCACCGGCTGCCGGTCCGGCAGTGCTGGGTCCAGCCGGACACCGAGGTGGTCCCCACGGCGCACGACGGAGACGAAGAGGCGGAGCTGGCCGGTCGTGCGCGCGAGCTCCCCGGTGATGCGGGCCTCCGGCAGGCCCGTCTCGGCGACCGCGCGCGCGGTGATCGCGTCCTGGTCGGCCTCGATCTCCTCCGCAGCGGCCTCGAGCAGAGCGCCTCTCTGCTCCGGTGACGACGTGCGCCAGACGGCGAAGGCCTCGGTCGCAGCGATGGTCGCGGCCTGGACGTCAGCGGTGTCGAGCAGCCCGAAGCCGGGCCCGAGCGGCTCCCCCGTCGCTGCGGCGGTGGCGGTCAGCGTCCCGGCGGTGCCCCGGCGCTCCTCTCCCGCGACGATCGAGACTCCCTTCACGTCGGCCCGCGTGGTGTCCGTCACGCTTCTCCTCCCAGTGTGTTCATCGGTGTCTCCCCTGGCACCAGTGCGGCGTTCCAGACATCGGCCGTTCGGTCGTTGAGCCACCCGAAGGGCTCCTTGCCGATCTCCACCCGGTTCACGAGCCGGCCGACCTCCTCGACGTCGATCTCCACGAGATCGCCTGGCTGCAAGGTGAAGTCCAGGTCGGGGACGATCCCCGTGCCGGTGGCCAGCGCGGCGCCGTCGGGAAAGAAGTTGGCCGTGTAGAGGTAGTCCACCAGCTGTTGCAGCGGGCGGGCGAGCTGGCCGGTCGATGTCTCCGCTGCGAACGCCGCCGTCTCACCGCGCCGGACCACCAGGGAGATGGCGAGGTCGGTGGGGTCCGGCACCTCCCACGCCGGCCTGATGCCGGTCGCCAGAGCCGCAGCCCCGGCGTAGACCTTGGCCTGGGGGAGATAGAGGGGGTTCTCGCCCTCGATGGACCGTGAGCTCATGTCGTTGCAGACCGCGTAGCCCACGATCTCGCCGTGCGCGTTCACGACCAGCGCCAGCTCCGGCTCGGGTACGTCGTGTCCGGAGTCGGTCCGGATCCCGACCGGTTCGCCGTCCGTCACCAACCGCCAGGCCGGCGCCTTCGAGAACAGCTCGGGCCGGTCCGCCGAGTACACCTTGTCGTAGACCGACCTCTCGGCGCTCTCCTCCATCCGGGCGCCCCGGGAACGGGCATAGGTGACACCGGCACACCACAGCTCGGCCCGCCCGTCCAGCGGGACGAGCAGCCGCGCAGCTGCGACGTGGACCGGCTCCCCGGAGGCGGACTCGACGGTCGACCGGAGCTCGTCGAGCCGCATGGCGAGAATCTCCGCCATGGAGCGGACCGCGCTCAACGGCGTGATCCAGTCCTCCCGACGGACCCCGACCCGGGGGCCGTCGCCACCGTCGTAACGGACAAGGTGCATGGGTTGCTCCACCTCTCTCGTCGGGCGCTGGGCTCAGTGGCTGTGCCTGGGGGTGCCCTTGGTCTGGGCCACGCGCTGATAACCGACCGCTGGCTCGAGGACCATGCCATCGGACAGCTGACTGACCATCGAGCGCTGGATCTCCTGCCAGGGCGTCTGCGACTCCGGCACCGGGAACGGGGTGTCCCGCAGCGTCGCACGCCGCTCGGCGAGCTCTTCCTCGGAGATCAGCATGTCCGCCGTGCCGGCGTTGAGGTCGATCCGCACCCGGTCGCCAGTCCGCAGCAGCGCCAGCCCGCCTCCCGCAGCGGCCTCCGGGGAGGCGTTCAGGATCGAGGGCGAGCCGGAGGTCCCGGACTGGCGGCCATCACCCACGCAGGGCAGGGAGTGCACGCCACGCTGGATGAGCGCGGCGGGCGGCTGCATGTTCACGACCTCGGCAGAGCCCGGGTAGCCGAGCGGACCGCTCCCCCGGATGAACAGGATGGAGCCCTCGTCGATCTCGAGCGAGGGGTCCTCGATGCGGTCGTGGTAGTCCTCCGGCCCGTCGAAGACGACCGCCCGGCCCTCGAAGGCGTTGGGGTGCTCGAGATCCGACAGGTATCGCTCCCGGAACTCCTCGGAGATCACGCTGGTCTTCATGATCGCGCTGTCGAACAGGTTCCCCTTGAGCACGAGAAAGCCTGCGTCCTGCACCAGTGGGTCGTCGAAGGTGCGGATCACCTCGACGTCCTCGGACCCGGTGTCGCGGCAGTTCTCGCCGATGGTCCTCCCGTTGACCGTGAGCGCGTCCGCGTGGATCAGCCCGTGCCGCATCAGCTCGTTGACGACGGCCGGCACGCCGCCGGCCCGGTGGTACTCCTCGCCCAGGAACCTCCCGGCCGGCTGCAGGTCGACGAGGAGTGGCACCCGGTGACCGACTCTCTCCCAGTCCTCGATGCCGAGCGGGACTCCGATGTGGCGGGCGATCGCGTTGACGTGGATGGGCGCGTTCGTCGAGCCGCCGATCGCCGAGCTGACCACGATCGCGTTCTCGAAGGCCTCCCGGGTCAGGATGTCGGAGGGCTTGAGGTCCTCCTGCACCATCTCGACGATGCGCCGGCCGGTCAGGTAGGCCACCGTGCCGCGCTCGCGGTGGGGCGCCGGGATCGCCGCCGAGCCGGGCAGGCTCATGCCGAGCGCCTCGGCCAGGCTGTTCATGGTCGAGGCCGTCCCCATGGTGTTGCAGTGGCCCGGCGACGGTGCGGACGAGGCCACGAGCTCGACGAACCCGGCCGAGTCGATCTCGCCGGCCGCGAGCATCTCGCGCGCCTTCCAGATGATCGTCCCCGAGCCGGTGCGCTCTCCCTTGAACCAACCGTTGAGCATGGGTCCCCCGGACAGGACGATGGCCGGGAGGTTCACGGTGGCCGCCGCCATGATGCAGGCCGGGGTGGTCTTGTCGCAGCCGGTGGTGAGGACCACGCCGTCGAGCGGGTAGCCGTGGAGGACCTCCACCAGCCCGAGGTAGGCCAGGTTGCGGTCCAGGGCCGCGGTGGGCCGCCTTCCCGTCTCCTGGATGGGATGGACGGGGAACTCGAACGCGATCCCGCCCATCTCCCGGATCCCCTCGCGCACCCGGTGCGCCAGCTCGAGATGGTGTCGGTTGCACGGCGACAGGTCCGAGCCGGTCTGCGCGATGCCGATGACCGGTCGGCCCGACTGCAGCTCGTCCCGGGTCAGGCCCCAGTTGAGGTACCGCTCGACGTAGAGCGCGGTCATGTCGGGGCTGTCCGGGTCGTCGAACCAGTCCTGGCTGCGAAGCCTGGTCCGCGCCTGTCGTCCCTCGGCAGTCATGGGCTCCCATACGTAGGCTGATCCGATGTTAGCGCTCCCCCGAGGTCAAGGCTCGCCCGGATGACGACCGTCGAGCAGGTCACCGACCCGGTCTTCGAGCTCGCCGAGGGGCCGGTCTGGGATGCCCCCCGCGGGCGGCTGGTCTGGGTCGACATCCTCGGCAAGGCAGTCCACACAGGGCGTCTCGGCGCTGGCGGCGTGGAGCTCGGGCCCAGTCACCACTTCGAGTCCTACGTCGGCGCGGTGGCCGTCGCGGCGGACGGAGCCCTCCTCGTGGCGGAGGGCCACCACCTGACGCAGGTCGCAATCGACGGCACGCGCACCTCCGGCCCCGACCTGTTCGCCGACCACCCGGACGACCGCTGGAACGACGGGACCTGCGATGCGCGCGGACGGTTCCTCATCGGGACGATGTCGCTGACCGGGGCGGAGCACTCCCAGCGGCTGCTCCGGGTCGACGGCGACACCACCGCCGTCCTGGACGACGACCTCGGGTTGTCCAACGGCCTGGCCTTCGCGCCCGACGACTCGCTGCTCTACAGCGTCGACAGCGTCCCGGCTGGCCGGATCTGGGTCCGGGACTACGACCATGGCTCGGGAGCGGTCGGCATCCGACGCCAGGCCATGGAGCTCACCGACGCGGTGCCCGACGGCCTATGCGTCGACGCCTCCGGCAACCTCTGGATCGCCGCGTGGGGCCAGGGGCAGGTGCGCTGCTACTCGCCGACCGGCGACCTGCTTGACCTGATCGAGCTGCCCGCGCCACACACCACGAGCCTGGCCTTCGTCGGGCCTGACCTCGACCAGCTGCTGATCACCTCCGCGCGCGGCGAGCTCGGGCCGGCGGAGCAGCACGAGCACCCCCTGTCGGGCAGCCTGTTCCTTGCCCGGCCGGGCTGCATCGGCCTGCCCACTCACGCCTGGTCCGGGCAGCTCACCACTCAGGTGACCACGGGACGCTGACCGGCTTAGTTCTTACACGCCGGTCTGAGCTGGCACGGCAGGCAGCTGCACCGTGACGCTGAGCCCCCCATCGGCTCGGGGGGCGAGGGCGAGCCTCCCGTCGTGTGCCTGGACGATGCTCCTGACGATGGCCAGGCCGAGGCCCACGCCCGCGTGGCCGTCCTGGATCCGTCCGGTGCCACGCTGGAACGCCTCGGTCAGCGTGGCCACCAGCTGCGGGGTGAGCAGCTCGCCGGTGTTCTCGACGGTGAGCACCACCGTCGTGGGGTGCGCCCTGGTCGAGACCCACACGGTGCCCCGTTCGGGCAGGTTGTGGACGATCGCGTTGTGCACCAGGTTCGTGGTCATCTGCTGGAGGAGGGCGCGTGAGCCGATGGTGGGGGTCGTCTCGCCGGACGTCTCGATGGTGAGGCCGCGTTCTTCGGCCAGTGGCAGGAGCGTCTCGGTGGCCTCCTCCACCATCAGGGACAGATCGACGTGCTCGGGGGTGAAGGCACGCTGGTCGGCGCGGCTGAGCAGGAGCAGGGCCTCGGTGAGCTCGATCGCTCGGGTGTTGACGAAGTGGAGCCGGTCGACGAGCTCGCCGGTGTCGCGGTCCGGGTCGTTGCGGGCGACGTCGAGGAGCGTCTGTGTGATGGCCAGGGGGGTGCGCAGCTCGTGGGAGGCGTTGGCGGCGAACCTCTGCTGTTCGGCGACCTGCGCCTCGAGCTTGGCGAGCATCGTGTCGAAGGCGTCGGCGAGCTCGCGGAACTCGTCGTTGCGGCCTTCCAGCTGGATCCGGTGGGCGAGCGAGCCGTTCGCGGCAAGCCGGGTGGCGTTGGTGATCCTCGTCAGCGGCGCGAGCATGCTCCCGGCCAGGATCCACCCACCCACCAGGCTGAACACCAGCAGGAAGCCCAGCATCATTGCTGCCTTCGGGACGAAGGCCTCCACGAGGTCGGCGCGGTTGGGGACGAACATCCCGGGGCCGTTCCCGTCACCGACGTAGATCTGGGCCGGCACGTAGCGCAGCAGGAACACCCAGACGACCGCGAGCAGCAGCACGCCGGACACCATGAGGAACCCGGCGTAGCTGAGGGTGAGCTTGAGGCGCACGCTCATGCCGGGCTGCCTATCCACGGTCTCCTCCCTCACGTCCGGCGTCAGGTGCCGTGTCGATCCGGTAGCCGACGCCCGCGACGGTGGCGATGATCCACGGTTCGCCGAGCCGCTTGCGCAACGCCGAGACCGTGATCCGCACGGCATTGGTGAAGGGGTCGGCGTTCTCGTCCCACGCACGTTCCAGTAGCTCTTCGGCGCTGACGACCCCGCCCTCGGCAGCGACGAGCACCTCGAGCACGGCGAACTGCTTGCGGGTGAGCGCGACGTAGCGGCCGTCGCGGTAGACCTCCCGGCGGAACGGGTCCAGGCGCAGACCCGCGATCTCTCGCACGGGCGGTCGGTGGTGGGTGCGCCTGCGGTCGAGGGCTCGGAGCCTGAGCACCAGCTCTCGCAGCTCGAAGGGCTTGGTGAGGTAGTCATCGGCGCCGAGCTCGAACCCGGACGCCTTGTCGTCGAGCCGGTCGGCCGCGGTGAGCATCAGGATCCGGATGCCGTCGCCGGAGGCCACGATGCGTTCGGCGATCTCGTCGCCGGTAGGCCCCGGGATGTCTCGGTCGAGGACGGCGATGTCGTAGGCGTTGATGCTCAGCAGCTCCAGTGCGGTGTCGCCGTCACCGGCGATGTCAGCGGCGATCGCCTCGAGGCGCAGCCCGTCGCGGATGGCCTCCGCCATGTAGGGCTCGTCCTCCACGATCAGCACGCGCATGCCTCGACGCTAACGACCCGGCGCATATTGCCGGCATATCGAAAACCACATACGCACCGGCAACACCGCACTGCCTTGACTCAAGGCATGAACCACACCGCACCAGCACAGGCAGGAGCCCGGTGGGCTTCCCGACTCGTTCTCGGCTGCCTGGCGGTCGTCGTCGCGGTGCTCATCGGAACCGTCGGCTACCCGTCCGTCTCGTCATCGGCCAACTCGTTCGGCGAGGTTCTTCGCGGCGACAGCCATGGCGCGATCGGCGAGGACGACGGTGTCGTCACCGACCTCGCATCGGTCTTCGACGACGAGCTGCCGGCGGTGGGGAACCTCGACCCGAGCCTGCTCGAGGCGCTCCGCCGGGCCGCCACGGACGCAACCGAGGACGGCGTCGAGCTCCGGGTCAACAGTGGTTGGCGATCACCGGCGTACCAGGAGCAGCTGCTCCGGGAGGCGGTCTCGGAGTACGGCTCCGCGCGGGAGGCTGCCCGGTGGGTGGCGACC
>Ga0075365_10000391_pt1 | contig 16028 bp, 13 predicted proteins | sample EndMetdeltDD1765_FD_71387 | JGI IMG/M metagenome (GOLD analysis project Ga0075365, IMG submission 71387) | Populus endosphere microbial communities from Tennessee, USA - Endosphere MetaG P. deltoides DD176-5 | ecosystem: Host-associated > Plants > Roots > Endosphere | place: USA: Tennessee... | reverse complement strand
AACCCACGTCGGCGCTCGATCCCGAACTGGTCGGCGACGTGCTCGGCGTGATGCGCGCCCTGGCCGACGAAGGCATGACCATGATCGTGGTCACGCACGAGATGGGCTTCGCGCGCGAAGTGGCCGACCGCGTGTGCTTCCTGCACAGCGGCAGCATCGTGGAAGAAGGCCCGGCCGCGCAAGTGCTGGGCGCACCGCGCCAGCCGCGCACGCAGGATTTCCTGCGGCGCGTGCTGCATCCCTCGGCGACACCTGCCGAGGCCAGGCCATGAGCGCAGCGCACGCGCTGCCCGCGTCGCTGTGGGCAGCCACCGCGCCGCCCGCGCCGCCAACGCCGCCCTTGACCGAATCGCGCAGGGCCGACGTACTGGTCGTCGGCGGCGGCTTCACCGGCCTGTCGACCGCGTTGCACCTGGCCGAGGCGGGTGTGCAGGTTTGCGTGCTCGAGGCGCACGAGCCCGGCTGGGGCGCCTCCGGGCGCAACGGCGGGCAGGTCAATCCCACGCTGAAGCATGACCCCGAGGACCTGGCCCGCATCTACGGCGCCGAGCGCGCGGCGCCGTTGATCGACGCCGTCTCCCGCTCGGCCGACGTGGTGTTCGACCTGATCGCGAGGCACGGCATCGACTGCCAGCCGGTACGCAACGGCTGGCTGCAGGTCGCCTACTCGCCCAAGCACGTGGCGGGCCTGCATGCGCGCGCCGCCCAATGGGCCACGCGCGGCGTGAACACCGAGATGCTCGACCACGCGGCCGTCAGCGCACGCCTGGGCACCGAGGCCTTCGCGGGCGGCTGGCTCGACCCCCGGGCCGGCGGCATCCAGCCGCTGGCCTACACGCGCGGCCTGGTGCGGGCCACGCAAGGCTTCGGGGCCGCGGTGCACGGCGGCACACAGGTGACCGCGCTGGAGCGCCGGGGCACGCAATGGCACGCCAGCACCTCGACCGGCGCCACCGTCATCGCCGACCAGGTGGTGCTCGCCACCAACGGCTACACGGGGCCGTTGTGGCCGGGGCTGTCGCGCACCGTGCTGGCCGCCAACAGCTTCATCGTGGCCACGACACCGCTCGAAGGCGCTGCCGCCGACGCGATCCTGCCGCACGGCGAAACGGCCTCGACCTCGCAACGCCTGCTGCTGTACTTCCGCAAGGATGCGGAGGGCCGCCTGCTGATGGGCGGCCGCGGCCACTTTGCCGATCCGTCCGGCCCCGCGGACTTCGCGCACCTGGAACGCTCGCTCGAATTGCTGTTCCCCCAACTGGGGCCGCTGCGCTACGAGTACCGCTGGGCCGGCCGCATCGCGGTCACCCGCGACTTCATGCCCCATGTGCACACGCCGGCGCCGGGAGTGACTATCGCGCTCGGCTACAACGGGCGCGGCATCGCGCTGGCCACCAGCATGGGCAAGCACCTGGCCGCGCGGCTCGTCGATGCGGGGGCGGATTTTCCATATCCGGTGACGCCCATCCAGCCGATACCGCTGCATGGCCTGCAGCGGTTTTATGTAGCTGGAGGAGTGGCCTGGTACAGCCTGCTGGATCGGATGGCCTGAGGCGCTTTTCGGAATTTTTCCTGGCCGTCACCAGGCCGCCGCGCTGCCCAGCAGCGCACGCCGGGCCAGCAGAAAGGTGGCGGCGTTCCAGCTCTGGCCCGCCATGCCCATCGGCGCCAGCGTGCGGCCGTGAAACCACTCGGTGAAACGCCAGCCGCCGAGCTCGTTCACGTGCGCAAGGCGCGCAAGTTCCGGCCAGGCCATTTCATGCAGGCCCAGGCGGGCGAGCGCCATGACCCAGAAGCCGCCGACGAAGGGCCAGATGCCGCCGTTGTGGTACTGGTGCACGACGTTCTGCTGGTGGCGCGCCATGTAGGGGCGCCACAGCTCGTGCTCGCGCGTCAGCGGATGCAGCACCACGCGCACCGGGTACGGATCGCACGCGCGTGCCGCGGCAATGGTCTTGACGATGCGGTTGGCCATCACGGAATCGGCCAGCCCGCTCTGTATGGCCAGCACGTTGCCGAACACGTCTCCCTCGTTGCCGACGAAGGAAAGATTGACGAAGCTGAGATACAGGCCCGGATCCGTTCGCCCGCGGCGCGCATAGTGCCGCAGCAGCCGCGCGCGGTGGTACTCGGGCAGGTCCTGCTGGTAAGGGTGAAAGAGGTGGTTGAAGTGATGCTCGGTCACGTCGGCGTGGGCTAGCGCGAAGCGGCGCTTCACCTCGTACCAGAGCGCGTTGGTGTACAGCACGTAGCCCGAGCGCGGCATGATGTCGGCCCAGTCGCTGGCCTCGTTCTGCTGCAGCAGCCGGAAGTGCTGGTGCTCCTGCGCCAGCAGCCAGCCGATCGCGCGCTCCACCTCACGGCTCCAATGCGAGGAGCCGACGCGGCCATGGCGCCGCACGTGGTCCACCGCGATCAGCCACCACAGCGTGGCGTCGATGCAGCCCAGGTACCAGAAGTCGGCATCGCACCCTTCCGGGTCGACGTATTTGGGAATCTGCCCATTGGCCGCCTGCTGCGCCGCCAGCGCATCGAGGCTGGCCACCGCACCCTCTTCGAGCGCCGGCACGCCGCTGCCGCACATCGCCATCACGCAGATGGCCGCATCACGCCCGAAGATGCGCGTGTAGCGCCGCGCCACGGCCGCCTCGGTCCGGCTGGCGGCCAGGATGCCGTGCGGCGTGAGGTTGCGTTCCAGGAGTTGGATTGAAGCTTGGGTGCAGCCGTCGATCAGCGCGAGGTTGGAAGCGTCAAGGTGGGTCATGGGTTCGATAGGCTTGCGAGCCGCTGCACACGCAATCACGATGGTCATCGACCGGTAGCAACGTTGAGGTTACTACGAGTGCCGGCGACGGCGCATATCGATAGCGGCGGTGGCGCTGGCGGCCTGCGCAGGCCGGTCGAACCGGCCCGGAATCAATCGACCCGGATATTGCGGGCCTTCACCAGCACGCTCACCCTGCCCGTTTCGTCCTGCACGAACTTCGCAAACGCCTCGGGCGTGGTGCCGGCGGGCTCCAGGCCGAGCTGCAGCAGCTTCTGTTTCACCTGGGGTTCGTTGACCGCCGCCTGCACCGCCTTGCCGAGCCGCTGCACGATGTCGGGCGGCGTGCCTTTGGGAAGAAACACGCCGTTCCACTCGACGACGTTGTAGCCCGGCAGGCCCGACTCGGCGAGCGTCGGCGTATCGGGCAATCCAGGCACGCGTTTCGCGGAGCTCACGGCCAGCGCACGCAGCTTGCCCGATTGGACGTAGCCGAGCGTCGACGCCACGTTGCCGAAGTAGGCCGACACCTGCTCGCCCATCACGTCGGTCAGCGCGGGAGCGCCGCCCTTGTAAGGCACGTGCATCAGGCTGAGCTTGGCCTGCTCGTTCAGCGCCTCCCCGGCCAGGTGCGAGCCGGTGCCGCCGCCCGCCGAGGCGAAGCTCAGCCTGCCGGGGTTCTTGCGCGCGAAATCGAGGAACTCCGAGATGGTCTTGTACGGCGCCGATACGGGCACGACGAGGATCTGCGGCGCGGTGGCGACCAGCGACACCGGAATGAAATCTTTTGCCGCGTCGAAGGGCAGCTTGCGCAGCGACGGATTCACGGAAAACGCCGAGGCGTCGTAGAGCACGGTGTAGCCGTCGGCGGGCGCCTTGGCCACGTTGTCTTCGCCGATCACGCCGCCCGCACCGGGCTTGTTGTCGATGACGATCTGCTGCCCGAGCGCGATGCTCATCTGCTGCGCGACCACCCGCGCGGTGTTGTCGGCGCCGCCGCCCGCGGCGTAGGGCACCACCATGCGGATCGGCTTCTCGGGCCATGCCGCCCAGCCCAGCAAGGGAACGCAGGCGGCCAGGGCGGCGATCGATTTCAGGATACGTCTCTTCGTCATTCGGTCGTCTCGGTCTTTGTCGTTTCGGGAAAGTCGTAGAGCTGCGCCGGGTTGTCGACGAGCACGCGGCGGCGCGCGGCGTCGTCGGGAACCCATTGCGCCAGCAGGTCGAACAGCACCGCGTCATCGGGCTTGGCGGCGCGCTCTGTCGGATGCGGCCAGTCGCTGCCCCACACCACGCGCCCGGGGGCTTGCCGTACCCAGGCCTGCGCGATGCCGGTCGTGTCGGCATAGCCGCCTTCGGCGCCCATCCTCGAATCGAGGTAGGCGCCGGAGAGCTTGATCCAGGTGCGGCCGTTGTCGAGCAGCCGGCTGACCACGCCGAACGCGGGATGCGCCTGGGCGCCGGGCAATGGCAGCCGTGCGAGATGGTCGAAGACGATCGCGCAAGGCAGACGCATCAACAGGGCCGCATGCTCGGCGATCTGGCCGGCGCTCCAGTGCAGCTGCACATGCCAGCCGAGTGCGTTCACGCGCTGTGCCAGGGGCTCGACCATCGAGAAGTCGGTGGTCGCGTTGGCCGGCGTGTAGAGCGTGAAGCGGATGCCCCGAATGCCGCCCGCATGCAGGCGCTCCAGTTCGGCATCGGTCACGCCGGGCTGCACCACCGCGACACCTCGCGCGTGCGCCGGGCCCAGCGCCCGAATGGCATCGAGCGTCACGCTGTTGTCGGTGCCATGGATGCGCGGCTGCACGACCACCGTGCGCTGCGTGCCGATGCGTTGCTGCACCTTGCGGTAGTCCTCGGCCGTGGCCTCGTCGACCATTGCATCGGGCGATCCGAAGAGGGCGAAGCGGCGGTCGTAGACATGCATGTGCGCATCGCAGGAGCCCTCCGGCGCGATGCCGGCGGGCCTGTGCATGCCGCTGCTGTTGGGGTACGCGACGTTCATGCGCGCCACTCAGCGGCCGGCAGAGTCCGCGGCCTTTTGCGCCGCCAGCACCGCGCCCGTATGCTGCCCCAGCGTGGGCGCGGCAAAGGGCTCCGGGCCCGGCGTGCGGCCGAACTGCACCGGCCGTGTGAAGCCGCGGTAGGAGCCGAGCGTGGGATGCGCGAAGCTCGCCACCATGTCTTCGGCCAGCACCTGCGGGTTGTCGAACATGTCTTCCACCGTGCGGGCCGCCGCGCAGGGCACCTCCTCGCCGAACAGTTCTTCCCACTCGAGTGCGGTGCGCGCGGCCAGCGCCGCGCGCAGGCGCGGCACGATCTCGGCGAAATGCTGCGCGCGCTTGCGCACCGAATCGTAGCGCTCGTCGGCCGCGAGCTCGGGCAGGCCCACTTTGTCGCACAGCGCGCGCCAGAAGTGCGGCGTGTTGGCCGAGATGTAGATGTGGCCCTCCCGCGTCGGATGAATGCCGGTGATGCCGCCCGAACGCATGTCGCGTCCCACGTCCTTGGGCTCGCCCTCGGCCCACACCATGCGGGCCGATTGCATGGTGAGCGCGGAGCGCAGCAGCGACACGCCGACGAACTGGCCCTCGCCGCTTTTCTCGCGCTCGTACAGCGCCGAGGCCACGCCGGCGGCCACCAGCGCGGCCGCGTAGTAGTCGACCACCGAGCCGTAGATGATCTCCGGCGGTTCGCCGCGCTTGCCTTGCAGCGCGCACATGCCGGTCATGGTCTGCAGCACCTGGTCATAGCCCGCTTTTTCGCGCAGCGGCCCGGTCTCGCCGTAGCCCGTGAGGCTGCAGTAGATCAGGCGCGGATTGACGGCCTTCAGTTGCTCGTAGGCAATGCCCAGCCGCGGCGGAACGCTGGGCCGGAAGTTGTGCACCAGCACGTCGGCCGTGCGCACCAGCGCCATCAGCGCGGCAAGGTCTTCGGCATTCTTCAGGTCGAGCACCATGCCGAGCTTGCTGCGGTTCACGCCGACGAAGGCGCGGCTCTCGGCCTCCAGCGTCGAAGGGTACTTGCGCAGGTTGTCGCCGGTGGGCGGCTCGATCTTGATCACTTCCGCGCCCTGGTCGGCCAGCAGCGAGCAACCGTACGGGCCCGCGATGTAGGCGCTCAGATCGAGCACGCGCAAGCCGCTGAGCGGCCCGGCCGGGCCGCTGCGCGCGGGCAGGCGCGCGGCGTCGTTGTCGGCGTTGAAGCTCATGCGTTGTTCCTCAGTCGGCGGTGATGTTTTGTTGCTTTGCGAGCTTCTTCCAACGCTCGACGTCGTCGGCGATCACGGCGCCGAACTGCGCGGGCGTGAGCGGCGTGGCAATGGCGCCTTCGCGCAGGAAGTTGGCCGCGATGGCGGGCTTGGCCAGGATCTTGTTGACGGTGCCGTTCAGCTTGGCAACCACGTCGGGCGGCGTTCCGGCGGGCGCCAGCAAGCCCCACCAGAGTTCGAATTCGTAGCCCGGCACGGCGGTGGCCATGGGCGTGAGGTCGGGCGCGATCGGGCTGGGCTTCAGGCTCGTGATGCCGACGGCGCGCAATTTGCCGGCCCGCACCATCGGCAGCAGCGAAGGCCCGCTGGAGATCAGCAGCTGCGTCTGGTTGCCGACCAGGTCGGTCACGGCCGGGCCCATGCCCTTGTAGGGAATGTGCGTGATCTGCATGTCGCCGACCTTGGCCTTGAGCAGCTCGGTGCCGAACTGGTTGACGCTGCCCGAGCCGGACGATGCGTAGTTGTATTGCCCCGGCTTCGCCTTGATGGCGGCAATCAGCTCGGCCGGCGTCTTCGCTGGAAACTCGTTATTCACCGCGACGATGAAAGGGCCCTTGGCAAACATGGCCACCGGCGCCAGCCCGTTGATCGGGTCGAACGGCAGCTTGGCTTGCACGGCCGCGTTGGTCGTCATGCTCGAGGACACCGCCACCAGCGTGTAGCCGTCGGGCGCGGCCTTGGCGACCTGGCCGGTGCCGGTGTTGCCGCTCGCGCCCGGGCGGTTGTCGATGATCACCGGCTGCTTGAGCTCGTCGCCCAGTTCCTTGGCCACCTGGCGCGCGAAGGTGTCGTTGGAGCCGCCGGCCGGATACGGCACCACGATGGTGATGGGCTTGGCCGGGTACGCGGCCTGCCCGAATGCGGCACCGCTCAACAGGCAGCCGCCGGCGAAGGCGGCCACCGCGAGTGCGCGCAGGCGAAATGAAATCTGCATTTGTCTTGTCTCCTGATTTTTTGAAGCGAAAGGGTCAACCCGGCAACAGGCCCAGGCTGCGCGCGCTCGCGACGATGGCGCGCGCGCGGATGACGAAGGGGACATCGATCATTTTTCCGTCCACCACATAGGCGCCCACGCCCTTGTCGTCGGCATCGCGGGCGGCCTCGACCACCTTGCAGGCATGCGCGATCTCCTCGTCGGTGGGACGGAACACCTCGTTGGCGATCGCGATCTGGCTCGGGTGGATGCAGGTCTTTCCCAGGAAGCCGAGGTTGCGCGCCAGCATGGCCTCGGCGCGGAACCCTTCGGCATCGCGAATGTCGGCGAATGCGCCGTCGTAGGCGCAGACCCCCGCTTCGCCGGCCGCGATGCGCACCGCGAACATCGCCTGCCGGACCGCGGCCGGCTCGCGCCGCGCGATGCCCAGCGGCTCGAAAAGATCGCCCAGCCCCAGCTGCAGCCCCGCCACGCGCGGGTGCGCCAGTGCAAGTTGCGCCGCCGTGCGCAAGGCGGCGGGCGCCTCGATGTTCAGCAGCAGGCCGATGGGCGCGCGCACGCCGTTGGCCTGCTCCGCGCGCTCGATCGCCTCGACCGCGGTGCGCACATGCGCCGGGCTCTCCGGCTTCGGGATGTTGATCAGGTGAACGCCCGGTTGGGCCACCGCCGCAATGTCGTCCGCGAAATGCGGCGTGTCCATCGCGTTGACGCGAACGATGACGGTCTTGCCCGATGCGGCCGTTTCGCCGCTCAGAAGCAGTTCGCGCACGGCGCTGCGGGCCTCGTCCTTGCGCGGCTCGGACACCGCGTCTTCCAGGTCGAAGCAGACGCTGTCCGCGGCGCCGCCCAATGCCTTGGCGAACAACTCGGGGCGCGTGCCGGGAACGAACAGTTTGCTTCTCATGCGCCGCAGTGTGCGCAGCCCATGAGCAAAGAAAAACACAGGCTCTCTATGATCAGATCATAGAAAATATATCTTTTATGGAAACAGCCTACCTGCAAAGCTTTCTTCTGGTGGTGGAGTCGGGCTCGATGTCGGAGGCCGCACGCAGGCTCGACCTGACCCCCGCGGCCGTGGCGCAGCAGATCCGCACGCTGGAGCGCGAGCTCGGCGCGCCGCTCCTGGCGCGTGCCGGCCGCACGGTGCAGCCCACCGAAGCGGGGCACCAGCTGGTGCAGCGGGCCCGCAACCTCCTGCGCGAAGTGAGCGACATCAAGGCCCTGCTGGGCAGCGATGCGGCCGGCGGCGAGCTGCTCGTCGGCACCATCAACACGGCCATTCACAGCCTGCTGCCGGACATCCTCGCGCGCTTCGTGAAAACGCATCCTGGCGTCAAGGTGTTCCTGCAGTCGGGCACCACGGCCACGCTCTACAAGGCGGTTCAGCAGGGCGAGCTCGACGCGGCCGTGTGCCTCTATCCGCCCTACGTGCTCGCCAAGACCTTCGACTGGTCGCTGCTGCGCGAGGAGCCGCTCGTGCTGCTGGCGCCGAGCCGCCTGGCAAAGCGCGACCCGCATGAACTGCTGCGAACCTCGCCGCTCATCCGCTACGACCGCGCCTTGGGCGGCGGCAAGCAGGCCGACCGCTACCTGCGCGCCGCGGGCATCGTGCCGCAGGAGCGCTTCGAACTCAGCTCGCTGCTGGCCATTGCCATGATGGTCGACCGCGGCCTGGGCGTCTCGCTGGTGCCCGACATCGCGTCGCCGCTGCTGGAAGGCCAGCGCGTCGCGAAGATTCCGTTGCCGCTGCCTTCGGAGCCGCGGCGCTTCGGCATCCTGTGGCAGCGCGCATCGCCACGCCTCAGGTTGATCCAGGGCTTTGTCGACAGCGCGCGAATGGTGACCGAAGGAAAGCCGCGTGGCGTGAACCACAAATAAAAAAGGGCCGCCCGCAGGCGACCCTTTTCATGCGTGCAAAGCGCGCAGCGATTACTTCTTGTCGCCGCCTGGGACTTTGCCTTCGACGCCCTTGACGTAGAAGTTCACGCCCGACAGGAATTTGTCGTCGGCCACGGCGTCCTTGGCGACCACTTCCTTGCCGTCCTGGCCCAGGATCGGGCCCTTCCAGATCACGAAGCTGCCGTCCTTCAGGCCCTTCTTCACGGCCTCGACCTTGGCCTTGGTTTCGGCCGGCACGTCTTCGGCGATCGAGACGATGTCGATGGCGCCTTCCTTCACGCCCCACCAGCTCTGGCCGGTGGCCCACTTGCCGTCGAGCGCGTCTTGCGTGGCCTTGATGTAGTACGGCGCCCAGTTGATGGTGGCCGACGCCAGGTGGGCCTTGGGGCCGTAGGCGGTCATGTCGGAATCCCAGCCGAAGGCGCGCTTGCCTTTTTCCTGCGCGGTCTTGAGCACGGCGGGCGAGTCGGTGTTCTGGAACAGCACGTCGGCGCCGCCGTTGATGAGCGCGGTGGCGGCTTCGGTTTCCTTCGGCGGGCTGAACCATTCGTTGACCCACACCACCTTGGTGGTGATCTTCGGGTTGACCGACTGCGCGCCGAGCGTGAAGCTGTTGATGTTGCGCAGCACCTCGGGGATGGGCACCGAGCCCACCACGCCGAGCGTGTTGCTCTTGGTCATGGCACCGGCGATGACGCCGGCCATGTAGGCGCCTTCGTAGGTGCGGCTGTCGTAGGTGCGCATGTTCTCGGCCGTCTTGTAGCCGGTGGCATGCTCGAACTTCACGTCCTTGCTGTCGGTGGCCACCTTGAGCATCGGCTCCATGTAGCCGAAGGTGGTACCGAAGATCAGCTTGTTGCCCTGCCCGACCATGTCGCGGAACACGCGCTCGGCGTCGGCGCCCTCGGGCACGCTCTCGACGAAGGTGGTCTTGATCTTGTCGCCGAATTCCTTCTCGAGCGCCTTGCGGCCGTTGTCGTGCGCGAAGGTCCAGCCGCCGTCTCCCACCGGGCCGATGTAGGCGAATGCGATGTTGAGCGGCGCAGCCGGTGCCGGTGCGGCGGCAGTGGGTGCCGGCGCCGGTGCGGGGGTCGCGGCCGGTGCAGCGGCTTCCTCTTTCTTGCCGCAGCCGATCAGGGCCGCCGAAGCGACCGCCGTGAGGGCGGCCAGCTTGAGCAGGGAGCGCTTGTTCAGATCATTCATTGTCGAAAATCCTCAAAAAGGACAGGTTGGCAGAAATCGAGAAGCGAGATTATGAGCCGGGGTAGAACGGCTTTCCTATCGAGGCCGGCATGTTGATGCGAATGAAGGCCGGATTGCGCGAAATCAGCGCCAGCACGACGATGGGCGCGATGTACTGCAGCATGCTGAGAAACTGCGGCGGCACGTTGACGCCGCTGCTCTGCAGATGGAAACCCAGCATCGAGACGCCGCCGAACAGGTAGGCGCCCAGCAGCACGCGGATCGGCCGCCAGGTGGCAAAGGTGGTGAGCGCCAGCGCGATCCAGCCGCGGCCCGCCACCATGCCCTCGACCCACAGCGGCGTATAGACGGTCGACAGGTACGCGCCCGCCAGCCCGCACAGCGCGCCGCCGACGATCACCGCGAGGAAGCGGATACGCCGCACCGGGTAGCCCAGCGCATGCGCCGATTCCGGCGACTCGCCGACCGAACGCAACACCAGCCCGGCGCGCGTGCGGTAGAGAAACCAGATGAGGCCGAAGGTCAGCGCCACCGCAAAATAGACCATCGGGTGATGGCGGAAAAGCGCCGGTCCGATGAGCGGAATGTCGCTGAGCACCGGCACCGCGTAGGACACGCTCTCGGGCAGCTTGGCCTGCACGAAGTTGATGCCCAGGAACGCCGAGAAGCCGACGCCGAAGAGGCTGAGCGCAAGACCGGTAGCGTACTGATTGGTGTTGAGCCAGATCACCAGCACGCCGAAGAAGGCCGCAAGCAAGGCACCTGCCGCCATGCCGGCCAGGAAGCCGAGCCAGGGGTTGTGGGTGATGACCACCGTCGCAAAGCCCGCGATGGCGGCGCAGAGCATCATGCCCTCGGCCCCGAGGTTGACGATGCCGGCCTTCTCGTTGATCAGGAGGCCCAGTGCCGCAATCGCGAGCACGGTGCCGGCGCTCAGGGTGGAGCCGAGCAGGAGTGCGTAGCTGTCCATGTCAGAGGGCTCCCTCGGTCGGCCGCGCAACCGGCGCGGTCAGCGGCGTGCTGGCTTGCAGCGAACTCGTCGTGAGAATGGCTTTGGCAGCCACCTTGCGGCGGATGCGGTAAGCGATGAGCGTGTCGCAGGCCAGCAGCGTAAAGAGCAGCAGCCCCTGGAACACACCGGTCAGCGACTTGGGCAACCCGAGACGCGATTGCGCCAGTTCGCCGCCGATGTAGAACATGCTCATGAGGATGGCCGAGAACACCATGCCCACCGGATGCAGCCGGCCGACGAAGGCCACGATGATGGCCGCGAAGCCGTAGCCCGCCGGCACGTACGGTGTGAGCTGGCCCAGCGGGCCCGCCACTTCGAGCGCGCCGGCCAGGCCCGCCGCGCCGCCCGAGGTGAGCAGCGCGATCCAGATTGCGCGCCGTGCCGAGAAGCCCGCATAGCGCGCGGCCGCCGGCGCGAGCCCGCCGACCTGCTGCGCGAAACCGGCCCGCGTGCGGAACAGGAACACCCAGAGCGCGCCGACGCCCAGCAGCGCGATGATGAGCCCGATGCTCACGCGCGACCCCTTGAAGAGCCGCGGGATCTGCGTCACGGCCTCGAAGGTCTTGGACTGCGGAAAGTTGTAGCCGTGCGGATCCTTCCAGGGGCCGAAGACCATGTAGCCGAGCAGCAGCGTGGCCACGTACACCAGCATCAGGCTCACCAGAATTTCGTTGGCATTGAACCTGTCGCGCAGGAAGGCCACGATGCCGGCCCACACCATGCCGCCGACCGTGCCCGCGACCAGGATGGCCACCACGATCCACGAGCCGGTGGTCTTGTCGGCCAGCAACGCGACGCCGCCCGCGGCGATGGCGCCGAACACGAACTGGCCCTCGGCGCCGATGTTCCAGACGTTGGAGCGGAAGCACACCGCCAGCCCGAGCGCGATGATGAGCAGCGGCGTCGCCTTGATCGTCAGTTCGCCGATCGCGTAGCCGCTCTTGATGGGCTCGTAGAAGAACACCAGCAGGCCCTTGACCGGGTCCTTGCCGAGCGCGGCGAACAGCGCCACGCCGATCAGCACCGTGATGAGCAGCGCAAGAATCGGCGAGGCAAAGGTCCAGAAGCGCGAAAGCTCCGGACGGGGTTCGAGCTTAATCATGGGCCGCCTCCTTCCTATTCTTCTGTCCTTCCCAAAGACCGCTCATCCATTCGCCGATCTGCGGCAGCGTGGCGGCCGCGCGGTCGATCGAAGGCGACAGCCGGCCCTTGGCAATCACGTGCAGGCGGTCGCTGATGTCGAACAGCTCGTCGAGCTCCTCGCTGACCACCAGCACCGCGCAGCCCGCGTCGCGCAGCGCGAGGATCTCGCCGCGAATCAGCGCGGCCGCGCCCACGTCCACGCCCCAGGTCGGCTGCGAGACGATGAAGAGCTTGGGGTTGGCGTCGATCTCGCGGCCGACGATGTACTTTTGCAAGTTGCCGCCCGAGAGCGAGCGCGCCGCCGCGCCCGGGCCGCCGGCCTTGACGTTGAAGCGCGCGATGATGGCCTTGGCGTGCTTCTCGAGCGCCGCCGTGCGAATCCACCCGCCCTTGCCCACCGCATTTCCGCGCGTGAGCAGCAGGTTGTGCGCAAGCCCCAGCGTGGGCACCGCCCCGCGGCCCAGCCGCTCCTCGGGCACGAAGTGCAGGCCCATGGCACGCCGCGCGCGCGGCCGCAGACGGCCGGCCGGCTTGTCGAACACCTGCACCATGGCCGCTTCGGCCCGCACGTCCTCGCCCGAGAGCGTGTAGAGCAGTTCCTTCTGGCCATTGCCCGACACGCCCGCAATGCCTACCACCTCGCCGGCACGCACCTCGAACGAAATGCCGTCGAGGTCGACGCCGAACTGGTCTTCGCGCGCCAACGTGAGAGCGTCGACCCGCAGCGCCACCGCGCCCGCATGCACCGGCCGGTGCTGCAAGGGCGGCGGTTCGCTGCCGATCATGAGGCGCGAGAGCGATTCGTTGCTTTCGTTCTGCGGATTGCACACGCCCGTGACCTTGCCGCCGCGCAGCACCGTGCAGGCCGTGCACAGCTCGCGGATCTCGTGCAGCTTGTGGCTGATGTAGAGGATGCTGCAGCCTTCGGACGCCAGCTTGTTGAGCACGCTGAAAAGCTTGATCACCGCCTGCGGCGTGAGCACCGAGGTCGGCTCATCGAGGATCAGCAGCTTGGGGTTGGTGAGCAGCGCGCGGATGATCTCGACCCGCTGCATCTCGCCCACCGACAGCGTGTGCACCGGCCGCGAAGGGTCGATGTCCAGGCCGTATTCGCTTGCCTTGGCCGTGATGCTGCGCGCCACCTCGGCCAGTTGCAGCGACTTGTCCAGGCCCAGCCACACGTTCTCGGCCACGGTGAGCGTATCGAACAGGCTGAAGTGCTGGAACACCATGCTGATGCCCAGCGCCCTCGCCTGCTGCGGGTTGCGCAGGGCGACGGCCTGGCCGTCGAAGGTGACCGTGCCTTCGTCGGGCTTGACCGAGCCGTAGATGATCTTCATCAGCGTCGATTTGCCGGCGCCGTTCTCGCCGAGCACGGCGTGAATCTCGCCGGGCGCCACGGCCAGCGAAATGTCGCTGTTTGCCACCACCGCCGGATAGCGCTTGGTGATGTTCGCGAGCTGGAGTCTGGGGGTTGTCATGCCGGGTTTCGTGGGTTTTTCTCGTTCAACAGCAACAAGCGGAAAACGCAGCTACAAGTTTAATAGCGTGCCCGCGACCATCGGCGCCCGACGGCTCCGCTCAGTGTCCTCCTACATAGGCGAACTTGAACAGGAAAACCGCCGCGATCACCCACACCATGGCATGCACTTCCCGTGCCCGGCCGGTGAACAGCTTGAGCACCGCGTAGGTGATGAAGCCGAAGGCCAGGCCATTGGCGATCGAGTAGGTGAAAGGCATGGCCAGCGCGGTCACGACCGCCGGGATCACCTCGGTCGTGTCTTCCCATTCGAGATCGACCAGGTCGCGCAGCATCAGGCAGCCCACGAAGAGCAGCGCCGGTGCGGTCGCATAGGCCGGCACCGAACCCGCCAGCGGCGAGATCATCAGGCACGCGAGGAACAGCGCCGCCACCACCACGGCCGTGAGGCCGGTGCGCCCGCCCGCCTGCACGCCGGCCGCGCTTTCCACATAGGCGGTGGTGCTCGAGGTGCCGAGCAGCGAGCCCGCGAAGATGGCGCCGCTGTCGGCCAGCAGGGCCTTGTTCATGCGTTCCATCTTGCCGGGCACGAGCAGCCCGGCGCGCTTGGCCACGCCCATCAGCGTGCCGGTGGCGTCGAACATCTCGACCAGGAAGAACACCAGCACCACGTTCAGGATGCCGCCCTTGAGCGCGCCCAGGATGTCGAGCTGCATGAAGGTGGGCGCGATGGACGGCGGCGCGTCGAACACGCCGTGAAACTTGTTGCCGCCGAAGAAGAACGACAGCACCGTCACCAGCATGATGCCGATCAGGATGGCGCCGCGCACCTTGAGCCGGTCGAGCACCACGATCACCAGAAAGCCCAGCGTCGCCAACACCACAGGCGCCGAATGCAGGTCGCCCAGCGTCACGAAAGTGGCCGGCGATGCCGCCACCACGCCCGCGCTCTTGAGCGCGATGAGCGCCAGGAACATGCCGATGCCCACGGTGATCGCTGTTCGCAGCGACTGCGGTATGCCTTGTATGAAGAGCTCCCGCAATCCCGTGACCGTGACGATCAGGAACAGGCAGCCCGAGATGAACACCGCACCCAGCGCCACCTGCCACGTGTAGCCCATGCCCAGCACCACCACGTAGGCGAAGTAGGCGTTCAGGCCCATGCCCGGCGCCATGGCGATCGGGTAGTTGGCATAAAGACCCATGATCAGCGTGCCCAGCGCCGCGATCAGGCAGGTGGCCACGAAGACCGCACCCTTCGGCATGCCCGCGTCGCCGAGGATCGATGGATTGACGAAGATGATGTAGGCCATCGTCAGGAAGGTGGTAAGCCCCGCGATGACTTCGGTACGCACCGTGGTGTTGTGCTCTGTCAGCTTGAACATGCGTTCAAGCCAGTTCGCGCTCTGCGGCGCGGTGCGCGGGCGCGCGGCCTCGGTGCTCCCCGAGGCACGGGGATCGGTGACCTTGGGCACCTCTTCAAACCTGTTCATGTCGCTTGTCTCCAGCTGTTTTATGTGGCGGTTCTTCATCGTTGCTTCGGCCACGCCGCCAGCGCGGCCGAAGGCTTCAGGGCGGATCGGGGAATTCGGTCAACGAAGCCCGCGCAACGTGCGTCGAGGGCGCGGGCCGCAGCGATGCCGCCACGCCCTTGATGCATTCGCGCAGCCAGCGCGCGGAACTCGACGAGTGGGTGCGTTCGTGCCAGAGCTGGTAGTACATGAGGCGCGGCAGCGCGACCGGGCAGTCGAGAATCTTCACCGGCAGCCGCGCCGCGAAGCGCTCGCAGTACTGGCGCCCGGTGGTCAGCACCAGGAGGCTCGAGGCCACCATGTCGGGAATGAGGCTGAAATGCGCGCAGCGCGCCGTGATGTTGCGCTGCCGCCCGAGCTCGTCGAGCATCTGGTCGATGATGCCGCGCCCGCCGGGGTGCATGGGCGTGGGCGCGATGTGCTCGGCCGCGAGCCAGGTCTCCAGGTCCCAGCCGCGGCGCACCGCCGGATGGTCCTGGTTCACCAGCGACACCACCTCGTCGCCGAAGAGCCGCGCCATGTGCAGGTCTTCCGGCGGCTTCTGCCAGTTGCCGATCACCAGGTCGACCTGGCCGAGCGCCAGATGGCCGTGGTAGTCCGAGTCGGGAGAGAGCGCGTGGATTTCGATCTGGCACAGCGGTGCCTCGCGCTTCACGTGCGCCACCAGCATCGGCAGGAAGAGCGGGTCCATGTAGTCGCTCGCGGCAATGCGAAAGGTGGTGGCCGCCGACTGCGGCTCGAAGCCGCGCGCATCGGAGAACAGCATCTCGGCCGCGCGCAGGATGCT
>Ga0075365_10000390_pt1 | contig 16055 bp, 14 predicted proteins | sample EndMetdeltDD1765_FD_71387 | JGI IMG/M metagenome (GOLD analysis project Ga0075365, IMG submission 71387) | Populus endosphere microbial communities from Tennessee, USA - Endosphere MetaG P. deltoides DD176-5 | ecosystem: Host-associated > Plants > Roots > Endosphere | place: USA: Tennessee... | reverse complement strand
GTGCGAGAGGCTGTCCATCTCCCGCACCCCCTTGCGCGAGGCGCTCAAGGTGCTCACGGCCGAAGGCCTGCTGCGGCATGAACCGCGGCGCGGGTGCTTCGTGCGCGAGGTGACGGAGCGCGATCTCGACGAGATATTTCCGGTCATTGCGCTGCTCGAAGGCCGTTGCGCCTACGAGGCCGCGCGCAACGCAAGCGATTCCGAGCTGCACGAGCTCGATGCGCTGCACGAACGGCTGGTGCGCCATGCCAAGTCCAAGCGCATCAACGACTACTACGCCACCAACCACCTCATTCACGAGGCGATCATCCAGCTGGCCGACAACAGATGGCTGGCGCAGGTGATCGGCGACCTGCGCAAGATCCTCAAGCTCGCGCGGCTCCAGCAGCTGCATGCGCCGGGCCGGCTCGAGCAGAGCCTGTCGGAGCATCTGGCGGTGTTCGCCGCGCTCAAGGCGCGCGACAGCGACGGCGCGGACGCGGCCATGCGCACGCACCTGACGCGGCAGCGCGAAGCACTGCGCGAGGTGGCGCGGCAACAGAAATCCAGGGTGATGTCATGAACGACATGAAAAAAGACCTCCCCGCACCTCATAGCATTGGAGTTTGTCGATGAGTGCGACCGAATGGTTCCAGGCGCGATTGCGCTCTGGCGAGAAGTCCGGCAACAAGGTGCCGGTAGCACCCGAGGGCGCCACCCGCGGCGCCCCCAAGGCCGCCGCCAAGCCGAGCCTGCGCTCGACCGCCGAGCGCGTGCAGGCCACCCTGCGCAAGGCCGACGAAGCCTTGTCGCCGCGCGCGCTGCGCCGCGTGCTGGCCGCCTTGCAGGCCGTGATCGATCCGCGCGTGAGCGAGGTCGAGGGTGGGCGCCGCGCGCATGCCATTGCAACCGCGTACGCCAGCGCCGCGCCTGAGGAGCGGCGCGACTATTGGGCGCTGATGAGCGAGCATTTCGCGGCCGATCCGCACAAGCTCAAGTCCGCACGCGACCAGCACCAGGCCGCGGTCGGAACGCCCGACGAAGGCCAGGCCGAGTTGCGGCTGCGGCGCGCGCTGGTCTCGCCCCGCATGCGCCTGCTGCAGCGCTTCGCGGTCGAGCCCGAAGGCATGCGTTTCCTGGTCGACCTGCGCGCCGAACTGCTGCCTTTTCTCAAGTCCGACAAGCGGTTGATCGCGCTGGACGCCGAACTGGAGCACCTGTTCTCCACCTGGTTCGACGTCGCGTTTCTCGAGCTGCGCCGGATCGACTGGAATTCGCCGGCGTCGCTGATCGAGAAGCTGATCCGCTACGAGGCCGTGCACGACATCAAGAGCTGGACCGACGTGAAGAACCGGCTCGACGACAGCGACCGCCGCTGCTACGGCTTCTTCCATCCGCGGCTGCCCAACGAGCCGCTGATCTTCGTCGAGGTGGCGCTGGTCGACCGCATCAGCGAGGGCATCACGCCGCTGCTCGACGAGACCGCCGTGCCGATCCTGCCGGCCAAGGCCACGACGGCCATCTTCTATTCGATCAGCAACACCCAGAACGGCCTGCGCGGCGTGAGCTTCGGCGACTCGCTCATCAAGCGCGTGGTCGAGACGCTGCAGGACGAGCTGCCGCGCCTCAAGGTCTTTGCCACGCTCTCGCCGGTTCCCGGCTTTCGCAGCTGGCTCGCCAAGAACGCCGCGGACCTGCTGCCGCGCCTGGACGAAAAACGCGAGGCCGAACTCGGCCGCCTCGTCGGCTCGCTGCCGCCCACCGCCGACCGCCTGCTGGCAGCGGTGGACGCCGCGGCCACCCTCGACGCCAAGTCGCCGCTGCGCCAATGGCTGCTGCAGGCCGCCGCCGAATACCTGGGCCATACGCTGGTCGACGGCACGCCGGCCGACCCGGTGGCGCGTTTTCACCTGGGCAACGGCGCCCGCGTGGAGCGGCTCAACTGGGCCGGCGATCCTTCGCCCAAGGGTCAGAAGCAGTCTTACGGCCTGATGGTGAATTACCTCTACGATCTGAAGCGGCTCGACAAGCATCGCGCGTGGCTCGCCGAGGGGAAGGTGGCGGTATCGGGAGATGTTGAAAGCCTTTTTTTCAAGAAGGGCTGAGTTCTGAAAGAAAAAGTCCGGCGCGCGAGGTGCCGGCGGCCGCATGGCGCGGCAAATCCACAACGACAGGAGATGACAGATGACCCAGAGTTTTCAACGACGCGACGTGCTGCGCCTCGCCGCGGCCGGTGCCGCCGTTCTGTGCGGTGGCGGTGCGCGTGCGCAGGCGGGTAATTGGCCGACCCGGCCGGTGAACATGATCGTGCCGTTTCCGGCCGGCGGCGGCACCGATGCCTTCGCGCGCCCGCTCTCGGCGCAGTTCGCCAAGGTCACCGGCCAGACGCTGGTCATCGACAACCGCGGCGGTGCCGGCGGCACGGTAGGCGCCAGCATCGCATCCAAGGCCCAGCCAGATGGCTACACGCTCTTCATGGGCGCGGTGCACCACGCCATCGCACCGTCGATCTACCCCAAGCTCGACTACGACCTCGAGAAAGACTTCGTGCCGCTGATGCTGTTGGCCAACGTGCCGCAGGTGGTGGTGGTCAACCCGCGCCGCGTCACGGCCAACACCTTGCAGGAATTCGTTGCCGCCGCCAAGCGCAATCCCGGCAAGCTCAACTACGGCTCGGCCGGTGCGGGCACTTCGCACCATCTGGCGGGCGAGCTGTTCAAGCTGCAGACCAACACCTTCATCACGCACATTCCGTACCGCGGCGCGGGCCCGGCGCTGTCCGACCTGATTGCCGGCAACGTCGACCTGATGTTCGACGGCCTCGGTTCGTCGGCCCAGCACATCAAGGGCGGGCGCATCAAGGCGCTGATGGTCGCGGGCAGCAAGCGCAACCCCGCGTTCCCCGACGTGCCCTGCGCCGCCGAGGTGGGCCTTCCCGACTACACCGTCACCACCTGGTACGGCCTGTGGGCTCCCAAGGGCACGCCGGCCGACCTGCAGGCGCGCATCGTCGACGACATGAAGAAGGCGTTGGCGAGCGACGAGCTCAAGGCCATCTGGACCCAGAACGGCTCCGAGATTCCGAACCTCACCATGGCTTCGTACGGCGGCTTCGTCAACTCCGAGATCAAGCGCTGGGCCAAGGTGGTGAAGGCCTCGGGCGCCAAGCTCGAGTGATGGACGAGCGCCACGTTTCACTGCGCCGCGAGGGCGCCGTTGCGTTCGTCACCCTGTCGAACGCGGGGCGCCTCAATGCCATGACGCGCGGCATGTGGCGCGAATTGCGTGCGGTGTTCGACGGCATCCGCCAGTCGGTCGATGCCGAGCTGCGCTGCGTCGTGGTTCGCGGCGAGGGCGGCGCCTTCTGCGCGGGCGGCGACATTTCCGAATACCCGTCGTTCCGTTTCGACGAAGCCAGCCTGCGCGAATTCCACGAGAACGAAGTCTGGGGCGCGCTCCAGGCCATGCTCGATTGCCCGCTGCCCGTGGTCGCGCAGATCGAAGGCGCCTGCATGGGCGCCGGCATCGAGATTGCGAGCTGCTGCGACATCCGCCTTGCAGGAGCCTCCGCAAAGTTTGGCGCGCCCATTGCAAAGCTCGGCTTTCCGATGGCACCGCGAGAGGCCGCACTGGTTCATGGTGCCATTGGCGACGTGCTGGCGCGCGACATGCTGCTGGCCGCCGGCGTGCATGGCGCACAGCGCCTGTACGACGCCGGTTTTCTGCTGCAGGTGCTGCCCGACAACGCGGTGGCTGCCGCCGCAGAGGCCCATGCCGCGCGCATCGCCGGCCTGGCGCCTCAGGCCGCGCGCCTGCACAAGCGCACCTTCGCCATGCTGAAGGCAGGCGCGCATTCGACGGAGAGCCTGCTCGCAACCGCCTACGATTACGCCGACTCCGCCGAACACCGCGAAGGCATCGACGCCTTTCTTGCCAAGCGCACACCGAATTTCTGAAGACCTGCCCGATGAAGACGAAAGCCAACCCCAACCTGTTCGCCGCCCTGCGCGCGTCCTTTCCCGCCAATCTCGACGGCGTTGCCGTGGAAACGGACGACGGCCTGTTCTATTCGTGGCGCGACCTCGACCGTGCCGGCGCCATGATGGCCAACCTGCTCGGCGCGTTGGGCCTGGAAGAGGGCGCCCGCGTCGCGGTGCAGGTCGAGAAGTCGGTCGAGGCGATGATTCTCTATCTCGCCACGCTGCGCGCGGGCTATGTGTTCCTGCCGCTCAACACCGCCTATCAAAGCGCCGAGATCGAATACTTCATCGGCAACGCCGAACCGGCCGTGGTGGTGTGCACCAGCCGCAATGCCTCATGGGTCAAACCCATCGCCAACGCGGCGGGCACGCGGCACGTGTTCACGCTCGACGACGACCGCACCGGCACGCTGCTGGAAGCGGCCGCGCAATGCAGCGACCAGCACGTGATTGCGAAGAGGAAAGCCGGCGACCTGGCCGCCATCCTCTACACCAGCGGCACCACCGGCCGCAGCAAGGGCGCGATGCTCACGCATGGCAACCTGCTGTCGAACGCCGAGGTGCTCAAGAACTACTGGGGCTGGACCCCAGGCGACGTGCTGATCCACGCACTGCCGATCTTTCATGTGCATGGGCTCTTCGTGGCGCTGCACGGTGCGCTGCTCAACGGCAGCAAGATGATCTGGTTCTCGAAGTTCGACCCGAAGCGCGTGGCCGGGAAGCTGCCCGAGGCCACGGTGTTCATGGGCGTGCCCACGCTCTACGTGCGGCTGCTGGCCGAGCCCGGTCTCACGCGCGAAGCGGTGCGCAACATGCGCCTCTTCGTCGCGGGCTCCGCGCCGCTGCTCATCGAAACCTTCGACGAGTGGCGCGAGCGCACCGGCCACACCATTCTCGAGCGCTACGGCATGAGCGAGACGGTGATGCTCACTTCCAACCCCTACAGCCCCGCGCAGGGCGAGCGCCGCGGCGGCACGGTCGGCTTCGCCCTGCCGGGCGTACGGCTGCGCGTGCGCGACGACAGCGGCCGCAACTGCACCACCGACGAGATCGGCAACATCGAGGTCAGCGGGCCGAACGTGTTCGCGGGTTACTGGCGCATGCCCGAAAAAACGAAGGAAGAATTCACCGCCGACGGTTTCTTCAAGACCGGCGACGTGGGCAAGATCGACGGCAGCGGCTACATCACCATCGTCGGGCGCAGCAAGGACCTGATCATCAGCGGGGGCTATAACGTCTACCCGGCCGAGATCGAGGGCTACATCAACGAGCTGCCCGGCGTGGCCGAGAGCGCCGTGGTCGGCGTGCCGCACCCGGACTTCGGCGAAGTCGGCGTCGCCATCGTCATTCCCAAGGCGGGCGGAGTGCTCGATGCCAATGCCATCGTTGCGGAACTCAAGTCGAAGCTCGCGAACTTCAAGATTCCGAAGCGCTGCTTTGTCGTCGGCGAACTGCCGCGCAACGCCATGGGCAAGGTGCAGAAGGCGCTGCTGCGGGAGCAGCACAAGGGGCTGTTCGCCTAGGGCTTTGCTTCGGCAGCGTCCGCGGGTTCCGGCATGCGCCGGAAGACGATGTCGGGCACCTGGGGTTCGAATGGCGCCGCGACGCGGTCGATGCGGCCTTCACGGTCGTAGAGAAAGGTCAGCGCCAGGTTGTCGGGGTAGAACTCGGTCGGCCTGTCCGGCGTGTTGAACACGTCGTAGTGCCAATGCGTCAATGCGCCCGAGAGGCCCCGCCAACGCCATGCGAGACCGGCGGGGCCGTCTGTGATCTCGATGCGCCCATAGGCCGGATGTTCGTAGCTGCCTGCGTACTCTTCGAGCGGATGGCTGGGCAGCGTTCCGGCGCGGCGTTTTTCTTCGCGCTTCGTCTTGTCCGTCTTCTGCTGTTCGAGAAAGCCGCGGCGCTTGGGCATGAAGCGCCCGAACCAGTCGACAGGCTCCCGCCCGCTGATTCGGTCGAATGCAGCGTAGGTCAGCAGCGAAGTCACGGCGCTTGGCGCGCGATTCGTCAGTACGACGACACCTGCGCGCCGTGCGGGCATGACTGTCATCAGCGTTCCCCAGCCAAGCCATGAGCCCGAATGGGACAGTGTGCGGTCGCCGCGGTAGCTTTCGCAGAAAAGGCCCAAGGCATAGTGGGAGTCGCCGATCTCGGCGTACTCCGACCGGCCCATGTGAACGCGCGGCGTTGCTATCTCGCGCAGCGCCTGTGCGGAGAGAAGCTGGGTGCCATTCACCTTGCCTTCGGCGATCAGAAAGCGGACCCACTTCGCAAGTTCTGCCACGGAGGTGTTGATGCCGCCCCCAGCTGTCGTGCGGATGGGCCAGAGCGGGGCGGGCGTGCATTCGTCACCGACCATGGCGTGCGGGCGAGCCGCGTTGTCTGCAGCGGCCAGCGCCTCGATGGTGAAACTGAAATCCTCGATGCCCAGTGGCTTCAGCAGCCGCTCGGCGGTGAATTCTTCCCAGCTCAACCCGCTGATCCGCTCCGCGACGATGCCCGCGACCATGTAGCCCAGGTTCGAGTATTGGAAGGCATCGCGCAGTTCGCGGCTGGGCATCAGGTGGCGCAGCAGGGGCAGCATCTGCGCGCCGGAAAGATCACCGGGCTGGTGGATCCAATCGTGCCGCGGCAACCCGCTGCGATGGCAGAGCAGGTCGCGCAGCGTCAGGCGCTCCGTCGCGACCGGGTCGTGCAGGCGGAATTCGGGAATCACGTCGCGCACGGGCCGGTCCCAGTCGAGCTTGCGGTCGTCGACCAGCAGCCCGAGCCCGGCCGCGGTGAACGACTTGGTGATCGAGCACAGCAAAAACTGCGTGTCGATGGTCACCGGCTGGCCGGTGCCAGTGTCGCGCATGCCGTAGCCCTTGAGCACGGCAATCTCGCCGTCCTGGATGACGGCCAGCGCGAGCCCTGGCACTTTCCATTCCTGCATCGAGGCTTCGACGAGGCTGTCGAGATCGCTCCACATGGTCGGGGTCCTTGCCTTTGAATCGGGCCGCGCATCCTAAGGCAATCGCCCGATCGGGCTCTTTTTCTATGCCAGCGCCAGCCCGTTCATGAGCCCGCTGCGCGCATGGCAGTTGATGTATTCGTAGCTCTGCTCGTCGGCCTTCAGCACCGATACCTCGTGGTACACGCGCAGCTGCAGCTGGAAGTTCAGCGCCTGCACGTAGCGCATGAAGCTGCCGAAGATCGCCACGTGCGTGGGATGCGATTCCGCCCAGCGTTCCATGTCGGCGAGCGAGCGCCAGAAGCTCAGGCCGAACGATTTCTCCAGCGGCGAACCCTTGGCGTCGAGGTGATGCATGTAGCGGTTGCTGTAGCAGCCGATGCCCAGCCCCTGGTCGCGCAGGAAGTCCATGCCCTCGCGCAGCACGGGTTCCATTTCGCCGAGATAGAGCGTGCGTTCCTGGCCCGTGGTGTCGGCCCACTCCTGGCCGGAGCGGATCATCGCGATGTTCTCGTGGCCCGCCACGCGCACGCGCCGCCCCGGTGCGGGAGCGCCGGCGACGATGGCGCGCGTGCCCGAAGGCGCCATGGCATCGGTCTGCGACAGCGGGATGCGGTCGCGCATCGAACCCCAGTAGCCATGCTCCTGCAGTTCGCCGCTCACGCCGCCCATCACCACGCCCACGCCTTCGAGTCGGTCCGGCGTGTTGAACATGGTCTCGAAGTGCTCGGCGCGCGGCGAAACGGTTTCGCGGAAATAGCCGAGGCCATCCGCCAGCCGCTCGTCGGAGCGCCACCAGGCATCGATGCCGGGTGCCCGGCACCAGCGAGCGTGCGCGGCAGGGTCGTCCCAGTAGGCGATGGCGATCATGTTGTCGTAGCCGTCGGCGTCGACATGGTGCGCGAAGTCGTGGTGGCCGGGGCCGTCGGGCAGGGCGAAGCCGGCTGCGATCTTCATCAGCGCCGCGCACGCGCGGCCCCGCATTTCGGCCCCGCGCGACTGCACCCCGAAATAGCCCATCACGACTTGCTTGACCGCGGCCGGCGCGCGTGCCGACCAGACGGGGTAGGGCGGCGCATAGTCGTCCTCCACGCGGCGGTGGCGCGTGCGGGGACACTTCAGGTGCTCGGCAATGGCGGATTCCATGGCGTGGCTCCGGTGCTTCAGGCGGCCAGCGGCTGCTGGCGCGGCGCTGCTGCCGGCTCGGGCGTGGCAACGATGGCTTCGAAGGCACCGCCTTCGACCTCGGGCGCGCGCTGCAGCACCACGGGCTCGCGGCGGGTCTTGTTCAGCAGCAGTTGCGTGACGTCGGGGCGCGAATAGTGGCCGCTCGGGTCGGCCGCCGCCTTGGCGAGCGCGATCATTCCCAGGTCGATGTCGGCGATCACCAGCCCTTCCTCGTCTTCGGCCAGCGGCGTGCCGAGCGGCGAGCCGTCGGGCGCGTAGATGCGCGCAAAGCCGCCGCCGACGCGCAGCATCTGCTGCTTGCCCGCGTCGGTGCACATCAGCTCGCTCATCGCCTGCGACACGGTGGCGCACGGCGCCACGACGAAGCACTGGCCCTCGGCCGCGTACACCTGGCTCGCGGCGTTGTTGAGCTCGGGGCCGAGCGCGTAGGCCGCGCCGCGGTAGAGCGAAAAACTGGGCCAGGCGCCGCAGTGGATCTGCTCGTTCTGCGCATACATCGCATACTTGCTGAGCGGCTGAAGATGCTCCCAGCACGAGAGCGCTCCGATGTTGCCGATGGGTGTCTCGACCACGGCCAGGTCGGAGCCGTCGCCTTCGCCGAACACGGTGCGCTCCACGTGCGTGGGCTTGAGCTTGCGGCGCGTCTGCACCGTGTTGCCTTGGTCGTCGAACAGCGCCTGAGCAATGTAGAGGCTGCCGGCGGCCTTTTCGCTGTAGCCCAGCGAAACCCAGATCTTGTGCTTGCGCGCGGCTTCCCTGATGCGGTCGAACTCGGCGGAGCCGACGACCAGCGCGTTGTCGTGATAGCGCTGCACGAACTGCATGCCCCAGGCCGGCGAGTCGAGCCAGATCCACCAGGGGTAGCCGGGCACCCAGGTTTCGGGAAAGGCGATGAGCTTCACGCCCTGGCCGGCTGCCTGGGCCATGAGGTCGATGGTCTTGTCGATGGTGCCGTCGAGGTCGAGGAACACGGGGGCGGCCTGCACGGCTGCGACGCGGAGCTTGGGGTGAACGGTGGTGGGCATGGCGGGTCTCCAGAAACGGGGTGATGAAACAACTTCGCACACCTGGCACCGGGTTTGCGCGGTGGCATGCGGGTTGCTTCAAGCGTAGATTCGCCGCCGCGAAACGCCTTGATCCGAACTTGCGGCGTTCTTGTTCCAGCGTTGCATGCCGACTCCCCCAAGGACCCCCGATGAACCAGTTGCTCAGCACCGACGCCGTCCCGCGCGACCAGCGGCTCGCCTACTGGACCGACATGATCTGCAATGTCTACGTGCAGCTCGGGTGCGATCCGGTGCGCGAACGGGGCGCGGGCAGCTTCGAAGGCAGCATTCGCCAGCACACGCTGCCGAGCCTCGACGTGTCGGTGGTCAAGTCGGGACCGCAGAAGGTCATGCGCACCCCGGGGCACATCTCGCGCTCGGGCGACGATTACTTCCTGGTCAGCATCCAGGCGCGCGGGCAAGGCGTGGTGCGGCAGGATGGGCGCGATGCTGTACTGGCGGCGGGCGACTTTGCGCTGTACGACAGCACCCGGCCGTATGAGCTGCTGTTCGACGACACCTTCGAGCAGATCGTGCTCAAGCTCCCCGGCGAACGCCTGCGCAGCGAACTGCACGATACCGAAGCGTTGACGGCCACCACCGTATCGGGGCGCGAGGGCGCGGGGCACCTGCTGCTTGGCATGATCCGCACGCTGCGCGAAGACATCGACACGCTGCAACCGGCCTCCGCGCTCGCGGTGGCCAACGGCGTGCAAAGCATTCTGGTTGCGGGCCTGCAGACGCTGCCCGCGGCGCGCTCGCCGGGGCTGAGCAGTCTCACGGCGTACCACCTTGCGCGCGTGAAGCGCCGCATCGACGAGCAACTGGCCGATCCGTCTCTTTCGGTGGGAAGCCTCGCGGCGGAGCTCGGCGTGTCGGCAAGCCACATCCACCGCGTCTTCAAGAGCGAGCCGCTCACGCCTTCGCAATACATCTGGGAGCGGCGGCTCGAAGCCTGCAGCCGCGACCTGCTCGAGCCGCGCCTGGCCGGGCGGCCGGTGGCCGACATTGCCTACGGCCGCGGCTTCAATGACGCGGCGCACTTCAGCCGCGCATTCCGGGAACGCTTCGGATGCTCGCCGCGCGAGTGGCGGCAGCAGCGCGTTCAATAGAAAGAAAAAAGAAGGCTTGGCGCCGCCTGCCTACCTGCCTACCTGCTTACTGCACGAGCAGCACAGTGGTGTCGGTCTCTGAAATCACCTTGGTGGCCACCGAGCCCATCAACGCACGGCCGAAGATGCCATGGCCATGGGTGCCGAGCACGATGAGTTCGGCGTGCACTACGGCTGCCGACTTGAGAATCTCTTCGGCCGCGTGGCCGTGGCGCTTGTCGACTGTGTAGTTGGTGATGCCGTTCTCCGCGAACCGCGCCTTCACGGGCTCGATGACCTTGGCGTTTTCCTCGGCGTAGTAGTCGTCGATCACCTCTTTGCTGAGGTGGCGCGCGACGTGGCCCGAGATGCCGGTGCAGACATGCACGATGGTCAGCTCGTGGCCATCCACGAACATGGCGCGGTTGGCGAGGAGGTAGCTGAGCGCCTTTTGCGTATAGGCGCTGCCGTCGACGGCGATGAGGATTTTCATGCGACCGTTATACGGCTGGGCCGTCGGCGTCGCAACGGGTGTCACCCGGGAATCGAGGGGCTTTCAGGCGGAGGCCCTAGCCTTGCAGGCCCTTCCAGAGCATGTAGGCCGCCAGCAGGTACAGGATGCTCGCGAACACGCGCTTGAGCTTCTTCACCGGCAGGTTGTGCGCCGCCTTTGCGCCGAGCGGCGCGGTGAGCACGCTGCACACCGCAATGACCGCGAGCGCCGGCAGCCAGATGTACCCGAACGAGCCGCCCGGCAGGCCTTGCACCGACTGCCCGCTGACCACGTAGCCCAGCACGTTGGCCACCGCGATGGGAAAGCCGAGCGCCGCGCTGGTGGCCACGGCGTTGTGGATGGAGATGTTGCACCAGGTCATGAACGGCACGCTGACGAAGCCGCCGCCCGCACCGACCAGCCCCGAGATGAAGCCGATGGCGCCGCCCGCCGACAGCTGCCCCGCGGTGCCCGGCATCTGGCGCGTGGGCTTGGGCTTGCGGTCGAGGAACATCTGCGTGGCCGAGAAGCCCACGAACAGTGCGAAGACGATGGCCAGTACCGTGCCCTTGAGCAGTGCGAACACGCCGAGGCTGCCCAGCAGGCTGCCGATGACGATGCCGGGCGCAAGGCGCCGCACGATGTCCCAGCGCACCGCGCCGCGCTTGTGGTGCGCGCGCACGCTGGACACCGAGGTGAAGATGATCGTGGCCATCGAGGTGGCGATGGCCATCTTCACCGCAAGATCGGAAGCAACCCCGCGATGGCCCATGATGATCGTGATGAAAGGCACCATGAGCATGCCGCCGCCGATGCCGAGCAGGCCCGCCAGAAAACCGGTGCCCAGGCCGAGCGCGGCCAATTCGGCGATCAGGAGGGGGTCGAGCAGGGAAGTCACGCAGCGGGGCCTTGAAAAAAAGCAACGGCCCCGTGCAGCGCATGCAGGGGCCGTGTCAACGGAAAAAGGTGTCTGCAAGTGGGCGCCGAACCCGCATCCTGAACCAGGGTTCAGGTGGGCGAGGGCAGCAAGACTTCGGGTTCATCTAACGCGAGATGATCACGCCCGTCAAGCGATGTACCAAGCCCGGCTCCGGAGAGCATTGGAACAAGGAAATATTAAGCCCGACGCGCACCGCAGACAGTTCGGATTTTACGCCTCCGGCGGACCGGACGCGGCCGCTCAGAGCAAATGATCATCGCCCGCGAGGGCTTGATCGAGTTTCTGGATGAGTTGCGCGGCCTTGGCATCGGCTTCGCCGGCCTCGCCGGTCTCGCCCACGGGAGCCGCGGCAGCAGGTGCGGATGCCGCTGCAGCCGCGGCGGCGGTCTGCTGCGCGGCCAGGTCGAAAGCCAGGTTCAACGAGGCCAGCACCGCGATGCGGTCGCGTGCCTTGACCTTGCCCGCATCGCGGATCTTGCACATGGCCGCGTCCACGCGATCGACCGCTTCGCGCAGTTGCGCCTCGCCGCCGTCGGGACAGCCGAGCAGATAGCTCTGGCCCATGATCTGAACTTCGATCTGCTTCATGCGGGGGAATCTTCGGAAGGTGGTTCGGCCGGCAGCCGCTCGAGCAGCGCATCGAGGCGCGTGCGGGCCGCGGCAAGCCGCGACTTGAGAGCGTCGCGCTCGCGCGTGAGCGCTTCGACCTGCTCCTGCAGCAGCGCATTGGTGCGCTGCACCTCTTCATGACGCACGAGCAGGCGTTCCACACGCTCGGCGATCTGGTCGATGGGGCTGGAGGCGGGCATGGTTGGCGATTGTAGTTTCCCGCCGAACAACGGACGGCGCAACTTTTGGCTTACTGCGCCGGCAGAGGCCCTAAAATCCTGCCCGTTGGTGCCTGCGGCGTGGTTCACACGCCGCGGTTCAACGGGAAGCAGGAGTGAACGCCCCCGGCGGAACCGGGCCGAAGCCGCCTGCGCTGCCCCCGCAACGGTCAAGCAGTCGACGCCGCAGGCGTCAACCTCATTCATCCAGCCACTGGGTGCCCTGAAACAGGCACCTGGGAAGGCGGTGAGGTCGCACTGCCAGCCCGGATACCGGCCAACGAGGCGGCTGCCGCATGCGCGATCGATTCCGACGCACGAGGCAGCCATTGCGCCCAAACGCTGGCGGGGAGGCCGGCGACGGGCATAGACGTTCGTTCGCTCCATTCATGACTTCCTGCGGTTCCCTTTCCCTCGGCCATGTTCCCGCGCGCCGTCGCCGCCTTGCCTGCCTGCCGCTCGCGCTGGCCTCCGCTTTCGGCGGCATGGCGCTGCTTCAGCTGCCCCTCGCGGCGCATGCTCAGCAAGACGCAGCCGTTGCCGCACTCGGCGAAACCGTGGTCACGGCCAACCGCACGCCGCAACCGCTGTCGGACCTAGTGGGCGACGTGTCGGTCATCGACCGGCAGACCATCGAGCGCAGCGGCGCGGTCGGCGTGGCCGATGTGCTGGCGCGCCTGCCGGGCATCGAGATCACGCGCAACGGCAGCGTGGGCAACACCACCAGCCTCTACATTCGCGGCGCGGAGACGCGCTTCACGGCCGTGTACGTCGATGGCGTGCGTGTCGATTCGCAATCGACCGGCGGCGCCGGCTGGGAGAGCATTCCCCTCTCGCAGATCGACCGCATCGAAGTGCTGCGCGGCCCGGCTGCCGCGGTGTACGGCTCCGACGCCGTGGGCGGCGTGATCCAGCTCTTCACCAAGCGCGGCGAAGAAGGCGTGTCTCCCTATGCGGGCATCGGCTTCGGCAGCCATGGCCTGCGCAAGGCCGAGGCCGGCGTGAGCGGGAAATCCGGCGACCTGGACTATTCGCTGGGCGTCGCGCACGAAGAGAGCAGGGGCTTCAACGTGCAGCCTCTGGACAAACGCACGCCCTCGAGAGACGGTTACACCAGCCCCGACCGCGACGGCTACCGCAGCAATGCCGGCAACCTGCGCCTGGGCTACCAGCTCACCCCCAACCAGCGGCTCGACGCCACGCTGCTCTACAGCGACATGGAAGCGGGCTACGATGACCAGGTCAGCTCCAGGGCCCGGCCGCCGATCCAGTTCAGGGACGACATCGGCAACAACACGCTGCGCACGGCCGGGCTTTCGTGGTCGGCCAAGTGGAACGACATCTACAGCACGCGCGTGCAGGTCACCGATTCGCAATCGGTCTACAAGACCCAGCCTTCGTTCTATCGCACCGAGACGAACCTTCGCGGCTACCTGTTCCAGAACGAATTCCGCTTCGGCCCGCACCTGGTGACGGCCACGCTCGAACGCCGCGAAGACGCGCTGGAAAATGCACCGACCCTCTTCAGCGGCCTGCTCGCGAGCAAGCGCTCGCAGGATGCGGTCTCGCTCGGCTACGGCTTCGTGCAGGGCGCGCATTCGCTCCAGCTGCACGTGCGCCGCGACGACGACAGCGAATTCGGCGGCAAGACCACCGGCAGCGCGGCCTACGGCTTTTCGATCACGCCCAAGCTGCGCGCCACCGTGTCGGCTGGAACGTCTTTCCGCGCGCCCACGCTGTACCAGCGCTTCAGCGAATACGGCACGCCCAGCCTCAAGCCCGAGTCGGGCCGCAACGTCGAGCTGGGCCTGCGGTACACCGACGGCGGCACGCACGCGGGCATCGTGGTCTACCAGAACCGCGTCAACAACCTGATCGTGTTCGACGGCTCGGCCACCAACTGCCGTTCCGACTTCGGCTGCTATGCCAGCACTGCGCGTGCCCGCTACCAGGGCGTGACGCTGTCGGGCGGCCACCGCATCGGCGACGTGACCTTGCGCGCATCGGCCGACTTCCAGGATCCGCGCGACCTGGACACCGACCACCTGCTGGCGCGACGCGCCCGCCGCCACGGCACGCTGGGAGCCGACTGGCGCGTGGCCGGCTGGACGCTGGGCGCCGAGGTGCAATCGTCGAGCAAGCGCTTCGACGACGCGGCCAACACCCGCACCCTGAGCGGCTATACCGTGCTGAACCTGGTGGCCAGCACGCAGATCACGCGCGACATCGGCCTGGTGGCACGCGTCGACAATGTGGGCGACAAGGACTACACGCTTGCACGCGGCTATGCCACCGGCGGCCGCAACGCTTACATCGGCCTGAAGTGGACACCGCAATAAGCCAACCCGACGCAAACGGCGAACTTAGCGTTGATGCGCATGCCCATGCCTGAGCACGAACTCATCCTCGGTGGCCAGAAGAGCGGCAAGTCGCGGCGCGCCGAGCAGCGTGCTATCGACTGGCTGGCCGAAGCGCCCGCCACGCGGCGCGCCGTGCTCATTGCCACGGGCCAGGCCCACGACGACGAAATGCGCGAGCGCATCGCACGCCACCAGGCCGACCGCGCGCAGCGCGTGCCCGACATGCGCACCGTGGAAGAACCCGTCGAGCTGGCGCGCGAAATCGTCACCCAGAGTGCGCCCGACACGCTGGTGGTGATCGACTGCCTCACCCTCTGGCTCACCAACCTGCTGATGCCGCTGCGCTCCGAATCGGCGAAGCCGATCACGCGCACGCCGGCCATGCATGTCGCCATGCTGCTGGTCGCGCTGCGGGAGGCACGCGGACCGGTGGTGCTGGTCGGCAACGAGATCGGCCTGGGCGTGATTCCGCTTGGCGGCGAAACGCGGGCCTTCGTCGATGCGCTGGGCCGCCTCAACCAGGACGTGGCGGCCGCGTGCGGCCGGGTCACGCTGATGGTGGCCGGATTGCCGCTGACCTTGAAGGCGCCTGCCGCATGACACGACACCGGATTCGCTCTTTCTCGCTCGCCATCGGCCTGGGCGTTTTGGCGCTGGCCGCGCACGCCCTCGACGTGGTCGACGAGCGCGGCGTGACGGTGTCCTTGCCGCAGCCGCCGCAGCGCATCGTCACGCTGCTGCCGTCGTTGACCGAAGGGGTCTGCGCACTGGGTGCGTGTTCCCGGCTGGTGGGCGTCGACAACTATTCCAACTCGCCGAACGCGGTGCTTGCCTTGCCTCGACTGGGCGGCGGCCTCGATCCCAATGTCGAAGCCATCGTCGCGCTGCGGCCCGATGCGGTGCTGCTTGCCAAGTCGTCGCGCGTGACGCAGCGGCTCGAGGCGCTGGGCCTCAAGGTGCTGGTGCTCGAACCCAAGAGCCATGCCGACGTGCGGCGCGTGCTCGACAAGCTCGACCAGGTGCTGGGCACCCATGAGGCGCCGAACATCTGGCGCGTGATCGATGCCAGCGTGTCGGCTGCGGCGCAATCGCTGCCGGCCCGTGCGAGGGGCCAGCGCGTCTACTTCGAGGTCAACAGCGCGCCCTATGCGGCAGGCGAATCGTCCTTCATCGGCGAGACGCTTGCGCGGCTGGG
>Ga0075365_10000384_pt1 | contig 16171 bp, 15 predicted proteins | sample EndMetdeltDD1765_FD_71387 | JGI IMG/M metagenome (GOLD analysis project Ga0075365, IMG submission 71387) | Populus endosphere microbial communities from Tennessee, USA - Endosphere MetaG P. deltoides DD176-5 | ecosystem: Host-associated > Plants > Roots > Endosphere | place: USA: Tennessee... | reverse complement strand
CAAGCTGCGAGAGATCGAGGCCGGCTTGGCGACGCTCGCCGGTGTCGAGCCGTTGCGCCTGGACACCCCAGGCTGGCTTGCCCGGGACGTCGCCGCCCATTGACGAGCGGCGAGCAAGACCGTGCTACTGGAAGTGTGGGGCGTGCGCATTGCCCACGGCGACGTCGGCATCGAACGATCCAAAATGCCTGAATCGCTCACTCGCACGACGTTGGACAGCGGCGGCGCAGCCTCAGTTCGACAGCCAATCTCGGATCGTCTCGCTGTTCGCACCGAGCTCGGGGGGTGGAGTGTCGTATCGAGCAGCGGCTGCGCTGAACGTGATCGGGTTTCGCACCGCCCTGACCGATCGTTCGCCGTTGGTCACAGCGACGAACGGTGCGAGGCCGAGTTGCTCTGCGAACGCAAGACCCTCCGCAACGGAGTTGATCGGCCCGCAAGGCACCCCCACCCCGACGAGCGCGCTGAAGAGGTCGTCGGCCTTCCAGCGCGCCAACCGACCAAGAAGTATCGGATGGAGTGCGCTTCGATTCATGACTCTGGCGGCATTGGTCGCGAAGCGGTCATCGTCCGCAACATCAGGCAGGACGAGCACGCCGCACAAGGATCGGAACTGACGATCGTTGGCTGCGGCGATGACGACGTCGCGATCGTGCGCAGGGAACACCTCGTACGGATAGATGCTGGGATGAGCATTGCCCAGGCGATGAGCGGTCGTACCGCCGGCCGCGAAGGCGCCAGATTGGTTGACCAGGCCGGACAGTGCGGACGAAAGGAGGTTCACTTCGACGTGCTGTCCAACACCTGTGCGCGAACGTTGATGGAGTGCGGAGAGGACCCCGACGAGCCCGTGGAGGCCGGTGATCACGTCGAATATCGCCACGCCTGCTCGATACGGCGGCCCTTCAGGATCCCCCGTGAGGCTCATGAAGCCGGATACGGCCTGTGCGATGAGGTCGTAGCCGGCCAACTGTGCGCCCCCAGCCGTACCGAAACCGGAGATTGACAGGTAGATCAACTGCGAGTTCAGTTCACGAGCCGCGTTGAAGTCGAGGCCAAACCGAGCGAGGCCCCCGGGTTTGAAGTTCTCGACGGCGATGTCGGCGCGCTCGAGCAGCCGTTCGACCAATGCCACATCGGAATCGACGCCAAAGTCCAGCACCACAGACCGCTTGTTCCGATTCACCGACGCGTAGTACGTCGAGACGCCGTCGTGCTCGGGTGGCAGCCATCCGCGAGTCTCGTCGCCCAATGGGCTCTCGACCTTGATCACGGTCGCGCCCAGGTCTGCCATCAGCATCGTGCAGTACGGTCCCGCCAGCACGCGGGTGAGGTCGGCGACGATCAAGCCGTCGAGCGGCCCGGGTGCCGTCGAGTCGCCCGACAAGCCGGTCGCACTCACGCGTTCACTTCGGCGGAAGTTGGCAACTCTCGTGCGTCGAAGCGCAGCCTCGGATTCGCGTGAGGGTGAGCGTCGATCAGGGCTCGTGTGTATGCGTGCTGCGGATTCCGAAAGATCGACGTCGAGTCTGCAGACTCGACGATGCGGCCGTCTTGCATGATCGCTATGCGATCCGCCACAGCAGCGAGAACCGCAAGTTGATGTGTGACGAACAAGATCGAAAGTCCGATCTCATCGCGCAAGTCGAGGAAGAGATTGAGCAGCTGAGCTTGGATGGAGACGTCCAGTGCGCTGACAGCCTCGTCCGCAATGAGCACCTCAGGGCCGGCTGCAAGCGCACGCGCTATCGCGACGCGCTGCCGCTGGCCACCCGACAACTCATTCGGGCGCCGCGACGCCGTTCCGCTCGCCAGATGAACTTGTTGCAGGAGATTCCGGACGAATGCCTCGGAATCTTCCGACCCAGGTCGGCGGTGGACGCGTCCGACCTCTGTGAGTGCACTGGCAACAGTGAGTCGCGGGTTCAATGACGCATACGGATCTTGAAATATCATCTGGATTCGTCGCCGCAACATCCGAAGTTGTTTGCCTCGGGCCTGTGTGACGTCCGTGCCTCCGAGCTTGACGTGACCGGTGTCAGGCTCAATCAGACGAACGATGCATCTCGCGAGGGTGGTCTTTCCGCTACCAGATGCACCGGCGAGGCCGAGGATCTCACCTTTGACGAGCGTCAGTGAAACCGAGTCGACCGCTCGATGCATGGTTGGTGCGACGCCTCGCGTTGCGGGGCCTCTCGTCTTGAAGTCTTTCGTCAAGGAATCGACGGACAGTGCGACGTCGGGCGCTTCGGTCATCGCTGCGCCTCGTCGTAGTTGGCATCGGAAGTCACTTCAAATGGACAGGCCGTGAAATGTCCCTCGCTAATCCGTCGGAGCGGTAAAGGAGTACGGCGGCAGTCGTCCCGCGCATGTGCACAACGTTCGGCGAACACGCACGCTTGCTTCAGCGGACCGATCTCGGGCGGTTGACCGTCCAGAGGCTGGCGCCGATTGGCGCGATCAACAGGCTCGAGGCCGGGGACCGACCGCAGGAGCGCCCGAGTGTACGGATGCTGGGGCGAGTCGTATATCGACTCAACCGGTCCGGACTCGACGATCTGGCCTCCGTACATGATCGCCACTCGGTCACACATCTGTGCGATCACTCCGAAGTCGTGCGAGACCAGCAACATCGCCATGCCGTACTCGCGACGCATCTCGGACAACAGCAACAGAATTTGCTTTTGGGTCAACACGTCGAGAGCAGTTGTGGGTTCGTCCGCGAGGAGGAGTCGGGGGCGAGCTGCGGTTGCCATTGCGATCATAACTCGCTGCCTCATGCCGCCACTGAGTTCATGTGGGTATGCACGAAAGATGTGTTCCGGCCGGGGTATTCCCACTCGGTCAAGCATGTCGACGACCGTCCGTTGAGCAGTCCCTCTGTCGTAGTCGTGGCTCATCCTCAGCGCGTCGACGAGTTGTGAGCCGATTCGAAAGACCGGGTTCAGTGAACTGAACGGGTCTTGGAACACCATCCCGACGTCGTTCGCACGGAACTGTCGGAGTTCGCGCTGCGACATCTGGAGAACATCCCGACCGTCGAAAAGTACCTCTCCAGCAGTGATGCGTCCCGGCCGCTTGATCAGCCGCATGATTGCCCGGCTCGTCAGGCTCTTGCCCGACCCCGACTCGCCGACCAGTCCCAGCACCTCACTTGGCTTGATCGACAGCGAGACTGCGTGAACTGCCACCAGGGGGTCCGCCGGCGACCCGAACTCAATGCTGAGATCGCCAATCGACAGCAGGCTCATCAGCTCGTTCCCTGATGTCGACCATCGGACAGGCCCTCACCGATCAGCCCGACACCGATTCCGAACAGCACCAACACGAGCCCCGGGAGCGTTGCGACCCACCATGCATTCAGCAAGTACGGCTGCCCCCCCGACACGATCGCTCCGAGCTCGGCGGTCGGGGGTTGAACACCGAGCCCGATATACGACACGCTGGCCAGGAGTAACAGATTGCCCATGACATCGAGCGTCGAGAACACCAAGCAGTTCCGGACGAGGTTGGGAACAGCATGCCTGAAGATTGTTCGAGTCTTGGAATACCCGAGCGCTGTACAAGCCTCCATGAACGGGAGTTCCTTCATCACCATCATGTCGGCGCGAGCCAGACGCGCGTAGAACGCCCACGACACGACAGGAACTCCGATCAGCACTCCCCCGAGTCCAGGGCCAACGAGCCCGATCACTGCGACGACGAGAACGATGAAGGGAAACGAGAGCAAGATGTCGGCGAGGCGGGAAATGAGCGAATCGACGATGCCGCCGAAGTAGCCCGCCAGTGCCCCGAGGACCAGGCCGATTGGAAGCGACACGTAGGTCAGCGCAAGAACCACCACGAAGTCGAGTCGCAGTCCGAACAGGACTCGCGAGAAGATGTCCCGACCGTTCTCGTCAGTGCCCATGAGGTTGCGCAACGACGGGGGGCGAAGTTGCGCTCCGAAGTCGAGTTGGTTCGGATCGTGCGGTGCAATCAGAGGGGCCAGGATCGAACACAGCGCCATGGCTCCGACGATCATGCCGCCTGCGATCACAGTCCGAGGAAGTCGCCGACCGACCGTGCGCGGCCTGCCGGCGCGCGTCCATTGAGCTGGGAGAAGACGAGCGACGATCACTTCGCCACCCGCACTCTCGGATCGAGGGCCGCTTGGAGCAAGTCCATCAGCAATCCCATGACAATGACGGTGCTTCCGGCAAGGATGGTGAGCGCTGTCACCATTTGGTAGTCGCGATGGAAGATGGATTGCACGAGCAGCGACCCTGCGCCGGGAATCTGGAACACGAACTCCACGACGACGGTCCCGCCGATCAGGCTTCCCATGATCGCCGCGAGAAGCGTGAGCGTTGGCATGATGGCGTTTCGCATGGCCAGCTTGCCAACCACGCGTCGCTCGGCGGTGCCGCGGGATCGAGCATTTTCGATGTAGTCCGTAGACAGCACCGCAATCAGGTTGGACCGCAGAGTTCGAGTGACAAGTACGACGATCGACAAGCCCAACGTGAGCGCCGGAAGCGTCAGCGTGCGAAAGACGCCCGCTACTCCCTCGTCGTAGCCGGAGACGGGGAACCAGCCGAGTTTCAGTCCGAACAAGAGTGCGATCATCAAGCCGAGCCAGAACGATGGCATCCCGAAGAAGAACGTGGTGATGAAGCGGATGACATGGTCGCTGGTTCGGTTCTGACGCACGGCGGAGACGACGGCGAGGGGGACACCGATGGCGAGTGCAATCAGCAGCGCGTAGCCGATGAGGAGAACACTTGGCATCACCCGTTGGCCAAGAACACGGCTCACCGGCGCATTGAGCACGAATGACCGTCCCCAGTCGAGACTCGCCAGTTCTCTGAGGAAGCGCCCGTACTGCACGAGGAGGGGATCGTCGAGGCCAAGCTCTCCCCTCGCTCGTGCAATCGCTTCCGGCGTGGCTCTCGCTCCGAGGGCCAAGCTGACGGGATCACCCGGCACGAGCACCCGCAGCATGAAGAACGTGGCTGAGGCCAGCCCCCAGAGCGTGAGGATGCTGAGCGCCACCCGCCTGATTGTGAAGCGGATCAAGGCGTTGCCTCTCGTCGCTCGGCTCTGCCGATCCTCAGCCTGCCAGCCACGTGTTCTGCAGTTGGTCGATTCCAAGCACGTTGACATCGGTGCCGCACACGTTCGTAGCGTAGGCATTGAGCAACGGCACATCGAGGAGGTTGAACATCGGCTGTTGGTCGACGAAGGCCTGTTGGATCACCGGCCACTGTTCGGCGCGGGTGGCTTCATCGGGATTGGAGACGAACTCTTTGACGAGCGCAGTGATCTCAGGATCGGAGAAGTTGGTGTGGAAGCCCTGGTTGCCCTCCGGGTCTCCAAAGAACAGTGCAAACTCGTCTGGCACTGCGACGTCCGAGGTGAGAACCGGGAATGCAAAGTTCAGGTCGTATTCTTCGCCGCGCCAGTTGTCGACCATCGTCGTCGGATCCTGCTTGACCAGTTCGACTTCGATTCCGATTTCGGCGAGCTGCTGCTGGACCAGCAGACCGATCTGGTTGAAGTAGTCGATTCCCGACGGGTACTCCAGCGTCACGGCGAAGCCATCCGGGAAGGCGGAATCGGCCATGAATGTCTTTGCCTTCTCGAGATCGAAGGCGAACGGCGGGATCTCCTCAGGACTCGCGTCGTACTTCAGCTGCGGGAGAACACTGTTCGGAATCGTGCCGAGCCCACCAAAGATCTGGTCGTTGATGGCATTGAGGTCCAACGCAGACATGATCGCCAGCCGCACGTTCCGGTCGGCGAGCTCTGCCCGCTTGTGGTTCGGAAAGATCTGGATCCATGCCGGAGTCACGAAACTCTTGAGCGCGAGGTCTGCGTTGCCACGCACCGTCTCAATCTGAGACGGAGCGATCCCATCGGCAATTTGCACGTCGCCACTCGTCAGAGAGAGCAGACGGCTGTTGCCGTCGATTGCGAAGTTGAACGTCACCTCGTCGAGGTACGGCTTGCCGACGTCCCAGTAGTTGGGGTTGCGCACGAAGCGCACATGCGAACCGCTGACGAACTCGTCGACCATGAAGGGGCCCGTGCCGACTGGCTTGTTCCAGAAGTCTTCGCCCTGCTGTTCGACGAGATCCTTGGGAAGAATGCTCGCAGCAAAGGTGCTCACGTTGTCCAGGAACGATGGGACTGCCATCGACAAATTGACTTGGAACGTCGACTCGTCCACGATCTCCGATGATTCGTAGCCCGTCGTGAGGATCGACATGATCTCGTTGATCGTCGGATCGCCGAACTGATCCAGACTGAACTTCACATCTTCCGCAGTGACAGGCTGACCGTTCGAGAACTTCATGCCAGATCGGAGCTTGAAGGTGTACGTCCTGCCATCAGGAGAAACTGTCCAACTCTCGGCGACGGCTCCGACGATCTCGGTGCCGCCTGAGGGCTCATACTGCACCAAACCCTGGTAGATCAGTCCATCGGCGAAGATGTCGCCGTTCCCGTTGCGGATGTGCAGCGGATCGAGCGTCAGCGTCTCAGCCTGGCGGGCATAGGTGACGCTGCCGCCGGTGACCGGATCACCGGCACAAGCCGAGTCCGTCGATGGCGCGCCTGTCGAGGCAACCCCTGCGCCGTCGGGCGATTCTGCTCCGCTTCCGTCGGTAGCCGATGCACTGGATCCATCGGTCGCCGGCGAACTGGAAGTCGACGAAGAGTCGCTTCCGCAAGCGGCCAGGCCGAGCCCTGCGCACAGAGCGAGTGCAGTGAACCTCATTCGACGCATCTGCCCATCCTTCATTCGGTCCCGTCAGTGCGGGAGTTGGAGCCGTCGGAAAGACGGGACTCGGTGACGGAGATGAATCTAGGGCAGATGTCCGATGTCTGTCAAGAGTGTCGCGTCGTTGCACATCCGAACGTCAAATCCGTTGAAGCGCTCTCCTTCCGTCGGCCTGCCGAATCCGCGCAGTGGGTAGCGTTGCCCGCTATGTCGGTACCTCCTGCAACTCGCTACGCGAAGGGTGAAGCTCGGCAACGAGAAATTCTTGCCGCAACCGTGGACCTGATCTACGACGAGGGCATCTCCGCAGTCACCCACCGCGCCGTTGCTCAGCGGGCTCAGCTCCGCGCTTCTGCTCCGAGTTACTTTTTTCCTTCCATCGACGACCTGATCCTCGAGGCGTTTCGTTCGATCATGGCAACGATGATCGCTGACTTGAAGGCTCTGAGCGCAGAGATCGTCGAGAAGGACATGGATCGCGAGACTGCAGTCGACGCTTACATCGCATTGGTCAGCAGAACGGCACCGAAGTACGACAAGCTCCAGTTCGAGGCCTACATGTTCTCGCATCGCAGCCCCGCGCTGCAGCAAGCAGTCGAGGCTGTCGTGGCAGCAACTCATCGCCCGGACAGCACGCTCGTGACGGCATCTCGGCGCGATGACATCTCCTGGGCGGCACCCATCTTCACTGCACTCGCCGATGGCTTCGGACTGCAGAGACTCGCAGTCCCGGGTGCGGTGGACTTCGGGGCGTTGAGAGCCGGTCTGCTTGCACTGATGGAGGCATTGCCTGCGCAGCCGAAATCACGTCCGAAAGCGAAGCCGAAAGCGAAGCCCAAGGCTGCGCCGAGACGCGTCGACGCACCCTCCTCGTAAGCCGACGCGAGTTGTCCTACCGGATCGCGAGCGCGTTCGCGGGTGATCCGATCCCTCCCGCGATTTGCAGCGGCGCGGACGTCAGAAAGAACTCGTACCGTCCGTCAGTCCGACACGCTTCGGCGAGATCTGCGAGCCACCAGAGCTCACCCAACGCCATTCCGAGCTGGCCGATCAGGCAATGATGGAGGAAGCCGAACGGCCATCCTTGTTCGGTCAAGTCGAATGGCAGGGCTTCGACACCGGGGTTGTCGGCCGCCACGGCTGCGATTCGGGAATCCCAAAGATACGACAGCATCTCCGGTCCGCGGTCGAGGCCAATTCCCGTCAACACATCGGTGTCCGCGCGGGCACACAACTCACGGGTCGGGCGGTCCTGGCGCACGTACCACCCGAGGAACCCGGTGTGAAGCAGCATGACGTCACCGGGTTGCCACTGGACGCCCGCTTCCTCCCGACAACGCTCGAGGTCATCGACGGACACCCTGATGGTGTCGATCGGGCTGAAGCCGTGTCCAGCTTTGCGGTACAGCGCGTCGACGTCGATGAGGATTCCTCGTCCTGCGATACCGCGCTGCGCCCATTTGTCAATGGTGTTCCGACGGCCGCCTGCGACCTGAGCAGCAGTGACGCCGTTGTAGAACTGATCCGGCCCGAAGCCGACGTGCGCCAACGAATCCCACTGGCTGGACGCCTGCGGGTAGTAGTTGTCGAGCTTGTCGTCGAAGTCGCAATCCGTTCCCTCGTCGATCACCGTGTGTCGTGACATGCCGCGACCGAACATCGGAGGATCAATGGTTCCGACGGGAAGGTCGAGCGCAAAGACCTCGCCCGAGACGATCAGCCGAGCGGCGCTCACGACTCGGTCGGGTGTCTGCAAGTTCAGAAGCCCGACCTGATCGTCCTCACCGAAAACGAACCAACCCGATCGTGCACCGCCTCCAGCCTCAGGGAGTTCGGCGTACTTCGGCAACGAGATTTCGGCGGGATCGCTCGCTGCTCGTCGCACCTATCGCTTCTTTCGAATTCGGCGCCGGCTGACCGCAAAGGAACACGATTGACAAATTCGGGGCATACGTCCTAGATTACCACCGTGACTGAGCTACGACCTGCCGCCGCAGAGGCAGCCCGCAACACCCCATTGAGGGCCGTGGCCGTCGGCTGCGACCACTTGGGGCTCGAGCTGAAACTGGTACTCATGGACCACCTCGCCGCTGTTGGCGTGGCAGTGCAGGACTTCGGATGCCACACATCCTCTGAGGTCGACTATCCCGACATCGCTGCGGCCGTCGCTCGCGCCGTCGCTGCTGGAGACTTCGATCGAGCAATTCTCGTGTGCGGAACTGGTCTCGGTATGGCGATCACTGCGAACAAGGTGCCCGGCGTGCGCGCAGCGCCCGTGACCGACGTGTACTCGGCCGAGCGAGCCAGGAAGTCGAACGATGCGCAGGTCTTGTGTCTCGGTGCTCTCGTGGTGGGCGCCGGCCTTGCCACATCGCTCGTGGACCATTGGCTGGAGTCTGAATTCTCCGGCGGACGATCAGCAGGCAAAGTGGCCAAGATCAATGCGGTCGAACGGGCGGCATTGGAAGGCACACCATGATGCAGCGGATCATCAACGACGCCGATCGCGTCGTCGACGACATGCTTGACGGCTTCTGCGCTGCTAATTCAAACTTGGTCCGGCGGACCGACAACCGACGGGTACTCGCCTCGACAGCGGGCACTGAGGGACGCGTCGGAATCGTCACCGGCGGCGGCTCGGGTCACGAGCCCGCTTTCATCGGGTATCTCGGCGACGGAATGCTCGACGCGGTTGCAGTCGGCGAGGTCTTCACCTCTCCGTCTGCACAGATGTTCCTGGACGCGTTCCGCATAGCCGACTCCGGCCACGGCGTGGCCTGCCTCTACGGCAACTACGCCGGCGACAACCTCAATGTTCGTCTCGCCATCAAACTTGCCCACGCCGAGGGCATTCGAGTCAGCATCGTCGTAGCAAACGACGACGTGCTGTCTGCACCCGTCAGCGATCGACCACTCCGTCGAGGGGTCGCGGGTGAGATTCTGATGTGGAAAGCCGCTGCCGCGGCAGCACGCGACGGAGCCGACCTCGGCGCAGTCACCGGCGCGGCTCAACACGCGATCGACGCAACGAGAAGTGTCGGCGTCGGACTGACTAGTTGCACCATCCCCGCCGTCGGACACCCGAACTTCAACATCGATCCGGGCACGATGGAAGTCGGCATCGGGCACCACGGTGAGCCAGGGACCGCGGTCCGCGAGCTTCAGCCGGCCCGAGCGATCGCCGAGATGATGTGCGACACGCTGCTGACGGACCTCGGCGTCGACGTCGGCGACGATGTCGTCGTCCTGATCTCAGGCCTCGGTGCGACGCCGACGATGGAGACCTACATCCTGTATGCCGCCGTCAGCGAATGCCTGGCTCGTGCAGGTCTTTCGGTTCATCGAGCAATCGTCGGCAACTACTTCACCTCTCTCGACATGTTCGGCGTGACGCTCACGATCATGAGACTTGACGATCGTCTACGGACTTGGATCGACCGACCGGTGCAGTGCGCCGCCTTCCGTGGGTTGAACCCATGAGCGCCATCGTTCCCGCATCGAGCGGCTCCGTCGTCGTTGAGCGTCTTGCTACCGATATCACGGCCGCGGCAGCCTGGCTGAGCGACCTCGACGGAGCGATTGGAGATGGCGATCACGGAGTCAACCTGCGTCACGGCTTCGATCTGGTGCGCGACCGGCTCGAGGGCGGGTCCTCGATCGCCGATGCGCTTCGCCTCATCGGCACCACCCTGCTCGAGGACGTGGGGGGCGCCATGGGCCCGCTCTACGGAGTTTTCTTCCTGACGATGGCGAGTGAGGCAGACGGGCACGACTTCGTGAACCTGCAGCTCTTCGCGCAGATGCTCGAGCGCGCCACACTCGAAGTGACGGAACTGGGTGGTGCACAGCCCGGCGACAAAACTTTGATCGACGTCCTTCATCCCGCGTCCACGGCCGTATCGACCTCGGTGAGCGACGGCGCAGACTTCGGATCGGCACTCGAAGTCATGGCCGACACAGCGGAGAGGGCTCGCGACTCCACTCGAGCGATGATGTCTCGCGTCGGCCGATCAAGCCGAATGGCTGAACGCTCGATCGGGCACGTCGACGCCGGCGCGGCGTCATGTGCCGTGATCCTCCGCAGCCTCGCCACTTCGTTTCGAGCTGAATTCGTCATCCAGCAGTAACGACCGTCTTCGGACGATTCCCAGCACCCGCCCTACCTACTGTGGAGCCATCACATGATCAAGTCTGACCCAACCGATTCAACCATCGAGTCGTCCACCCCGATCGTGCAGCTCTGCATCGACGTCGTGTCGCTCGACGTCGCCATCGAAGTCGGCAAAATGGGTCTCCGAGCCGGAGTCGATTGGCTGGAACTCGGGACTCCCCTGGTGTCCTGGGAAGGCATCAACTCGTTCAAGAGATTCACCGAGACGTTTCCGAATACCACGACGTTCCTCGATGCCAAGGTGATGGACGCATCCGGCCGCTACGTGAAGCACGCAGCCGAGCTCGGGATCGATCTGGTGTGCCTGTGTGCTGCGGCAGCAGACGCGACGTTCAACGCAGCTATCGCCGCAGCGAAGGACTCAGGCACGAAGATCGTCGGCGACCTTCTTGCCGTCCCCGACCCAGTGGGCCGTGCGCGTCAGCTGGCAGCGCTGGGAGTGCACTACGTCTACCTTCACTTCGGGTTCGACCAGCGAAATGAGGATCCCGATCAAGACCGCACGATGCAACAGATCCGGATGCTGAAGGCAGCTGTGGGTGTTCCCATCGGAATCGTCGTCTTCGACACTGAATCGGCGGTGCAGGCAGTCAAGGCCGGCGCTGACATTCTTCTCGTCAGCCACCCATTCCTTATCGGCGAGAACTCGGAGGCGATGCTGGCCGAACTGGTTCAAGCAGTGAAGTCCGCGCCAGGTCACACGTGACAGCGAGCCCGCACGCTCGGTAGACGAACCACGCTGCCGACTGCACGAGGCCGAGCGGTCGAGAATGGCGGCGACACGCCGAGGACATGAGCGTGATCGCCCTATCACCTGCTGATGTGCGACGCGACTTCCTACCGAGGAAGGTTGACCAGACGGTCAAGAACTGGCGCGAAGTCGCGCGCGGCCGGCTGCTGCACGGTGAAGTACGAGTAGCCCCAGCGCTCTCGACACGTGTGGAGTCGTTCGACGATTTCGTCGACGGTGCCGAACATCACGAACGGAGATGCCAGGATCTCCTCAGGCTCCGCCTGCCATAACGAGGTGAGCCGGTCAGCGGCACCTCGACTATCGGAGGTGACCCGCGCATGCTTCAGCCAGCTGTTGATCTCGATCTGATCGAACCGCTCTCCTGCGGCCTCTTTGATCCAGGAGATCTTGGCGTCGATGTTCTTCGGTACAGCGTCGAGAAAGGACGCAGTCCGCTCTGTGCTCAGCGCAAGTGACGGATTGACTCCGATGATGTCCGCAACGCAGGCTGCGAACGTGAGCATGCGCCGCCCTCCACCAGCGATGAAGATGGGCGGGCCACCAGGCGTGAAGGGCGCCGGCGAGCCGTCGAGACTGCCGATGCGGTAGTGATCGCCATCGAAGTCGAACGGGCCGTCGCCCCACAAGCCCTTCAACACCTTGACGTGTTCGATCATTCGATCGACCCGGACCCGTGGCTCGTCCATCGGAACCCCGGTCCTGCTGTAGTCAAGCACCTGGTAGCCCGCTCCGATACCGACCTCGAGCCGACCCTGCGACAGCAGATCAATCGAGGCGAGCTCTCGCGCAAGGACCGCGGGATGCCGAAAGTCGGCGGCGAACACCGCGGTCGCGACGATCAGCGTCGTGGTAGAGGCAGCTGCCGTCGCCATCGCGGTGATGGGTCCGTATCCCTCATCAATGTGGTCCGGGGCGAACATCGTCGAGTAACCGAGTGACTCGAGCTCGCGCGCCGACTCAGCCCAGGTCGATCCCTGGAACGGGCCCATCATTTCAACGCCGAAGCGGAACTCACGTAGCTGAGTCATCTGGGCCTTTCTTGTCCGACCTCAGTCGGCCTGGAGCGACGAGCGGAACTAAATGCAACTTGCGAGGTACTGGAACGACCGGTCAGTGGCGTCCAAGACCTGGGCGATGTCGCGCTCGGTATGAGCGGTCGACAAGAACCAGTTGTGCCAAGGGTGGAGGTTGACGCCTCGCCGCATCACATCTGCACACCAGATGAAGGCGTACTCCATTTCCTTGCCGTCTTCGAAGCGAAGATAGGGCATCGCAGGCGGGCCCGTCACTGCGACCGAGATTCCATGACTCGCTGCCTGCTGGCGGAGCCCGTTCATCAATTGATTTCCTCGATCTGCCATGATCGCCGGGCCATCGATCTCGACGAGCGTCTTGATGCATTCAATGCCAGCGGCGAGGGCGCCGGACCCGTACCAGAACGAGCCCGTCGCATAGACCGATCCCATGGCGTCCTTCAACGCTTCAACTCCGGTCAGCGCAGCCAAGGGGTACCCATTCGCGATGCACTTTGAGTAGGCCGCGAGGTCAGGGCTGACGCCCAACGGCTCCCAGCTCCCTGCCACTGACACTCGGAAGCCGGAGCGGACGTCGTCCAGAATCATCACCGCCCCCTTCCGGTCACAGATCTCGCGGATGGACCTGGCGAACTCAGGCTGGACCAGTACCTGGTCGGAGTACGTCTCGTGTCGGTGAGGGGTCATGACGATCGCGGCAAGGTCATCGCCTGCCTGTTGAACAGCGTTCGTCAAGCTATCGATGTCGTTGTAGATGAACTCGATGAGATTCGCTCGGTCTTCGGGAGTGACACCGTTCAGCACTGGTGTGCACCAAGGGAGACACCCGTGGTAGGCCTTTACCGCCTTCAGTACCTTTTTCCGGCCTGTTGCTGCGCGAGCGACAGTGGTTGCGAGCGTCGTGACGTCGCCACCGTTCTTCGCGAACACAGCCCAGTCAGCGAGACCAACGACATCCACGAACAGCTCAGCCAACTCCACCGCTCTCGGCGATGGTCCACCCGACATGTCGCGATCTGCAACTTCGCGGTCATAGGCAGCCGTCACTCCAGGATGTCCGTAGCCAAGAATCATCGGACCCCATGAGCACATGAGGTCGATGTACTCGTTGTCGTCGACGTCCCAAATACGAGCGCCCGAGCTGCGTCCGAAGAACTGTGGGTAGCCAGCGGGGTACTGCGCCGCCTGAATGTGGCCGTACATGCCGCGTGGCAATACCTTGTCGGCACGAATGCGCCACGCGTTGTCGACCTCCCGGCTGAGGTCGGGTGCTCGCAGCAACGCAGTCGAAGGTGTGCCGATCTCGGTCGCGGCGGGGTTGATCTCGATACTCACGGTGGTGTCCTCTCGTCGTGCGTGCACGGTCTGACGAAGAATCTAGGACATCCGCCCCGATTCTGTCAATCCTCGCTGGCGGTCACGCTCGAAGGCGGACCAACCGCCACGCCGGCCCAGGATCCTTGATACCGAGGGTGGGCGGTGAAACCTCCCCCCAACCAGCTCCTGGTCCTCAGCAACTGACGGAGGCGTCGAGGCAACAGGCTCGGCGCAGGTGAGCAGCAATTAGGACACCTGCCCTCTTTTGGCGTATGCTCCAGCGAATGGACGTTGGAATTCCTCGCGAAGTCAAAGATCACGAGAACCGTGTTGCCATAACCCCAACCGGCGTGAACGAGTTGGTGCGGCGCGGCCACAGGGTCTTCATCGAACACGATGCTGGAACGGGCTCGTCACATCGTGATCACGCATACGTCACGGCTGGAGCCACCATTGTGGCAACGGCCGATGACCTCTGGGGAGCGAGCACCTTGATCCTCAAGGTAAAGGAGCCCCTTCCGGAAGAGCACCACCGTCTCCGAGGGGACCATGTTCTGTTCACCTATCTGCACCTCGCTGCAAATGCTGGTTGCACCAACGCGCTCATCGAATCCAAGGCGACCGCCATCGCATACGAAACGGTGGAGCTCCCAAACGGGGCCCTTCCGCTCTTGGCGCCGATGTCCGAGGTCGCTGGACGTCTTGCGCCGCACGTTGGTTCCTACCATCTGATGAGCCATAGCGGCGGCTGCGGAACGCTGATGGGTGGAGTTCCCGGAGTGCCGCCCGCGAAAGTGGTGATCATCGGTGCGGGCATAGCCGGCCAGAACGCCGCCGACATCGCCCTCGGGATGCGCGCCGAGGTGTGGCTCCTCGACCGCAACGTTGAACGTCTGCGCCAACTCGACTCGATGTACCGAGGTCAATGCCGAACGATTGTCTCTTCAGCGGCCGCCATCGACGAAGCGCTCGTGGACGCCGACCTCGTCGTCGGATCAGTACTCGTGGCTGGAGCCCAGGCGCCCAAGCTCGTCAGCAACGATCAGGTGTCGCGAATGAAGCCTGGATCGGTGCTGGTCGATATCTCTGTGGATCAGGGCGGTTGCTTTGAAGACACGACGGCCACCACACACTCGAACCCCACCTACCCGGTTCACAACGCCATCTTCTATTGCGTGGCGAACATGCCTGGCGCCGTTCCGCGGACTTCCACGCACGCGCTGACGAACGCAACCTTGCCATACGCCGTCGCACTGGCCGACCACGGCTGGAGGGCTGCGATGCGACGAGACAAGGCACTCGCGCGCGGCCTCGCGACACATGACGGACGACTGGTCAGCGAGCCGGTTGCTGAGGCTCTTGGTCTGACTGCGAGAAGCGCCGAGGAAGTGCTGACATGACACTTCTCTGGCTATGCCGATCGGTCCTCGAGGAAACGGACGAGCGACCTGCAGGCCGACGGCCCTCTCGCCGTCGTCGAACGGAGGATCGGATGCGTGACCGATGGCTCGCCCCGGGGTTCAGATTGGTTGTATCGTGAGCCGCTCAGCGACTGGCTCGTTCCCGGTGAAGCGCGGTCTCGCAGAAATGTTGAAGGGCGGCGTCATCATGGACGTCGTCACAGCCGACCAAGCCAAGATCGCAGAAGACGCAGGTGCCTGCGCAGTCATGGCATTGGAGCGAGTGCCAGCCGACATTCGACGCGACGGCGGTGTTGCGAGAATGAGCGACCCTGAAATGATCGAGGGGATCAAGTCGGCGGTCTCCATTCCAGTCATGGCGAAGGCCCGAATCGGCCACTTCGTCGAGGCGCAGATCCTCGAAGCGCTTGGCGTCGACTTCGTCGATGAGTCCGAAGTGCTCACACCTGCTGACGAAGCACACCACATCGACAAGTGGAATTTCGCGATCCCGTTCGTCTGCGGAGCCACCAGTCTCGGAGAAGCTCTTCGACGCATCAGCGAGGGTGCTGCGATGATCCGCTCGAAAGGCGAAGCCGGCACTGGCAACGTGGTCGAAGCTGTTCGCCATCTGCGAGCGATCGTTGCCGACGTTCGATGCGTTGGCCAAGCCGACGCCGCTGAACTCTACGAGTGGGCCAAACGGCTGAGGGCACCGCTGCCGCTCGTCCA
>Ga0075365_10000383_pt1 | contig 16198 bp, 16 predicted proteins | sample EndMetdeltDD1765_FD_71387 | JGI IMG/M metagenome (GOLD analysis project Ga0075365, IMG submission 71387) | Populus endosphere microbial communities from Tennessee, USA - Endosphere MetaG P. deltoides DD176-5 | ecosystem: Host-associated > Plants > Roots > Endosphere | place: USA: Tennessee... | reverse complement strand
CCCCCGGCATCGACTGGCAGGAGGCCGAGTCGGTCTCGATGGTGCTCGACGGCCCGGACTTCCACCAGGGGTCGTTCGTCGACCTCGACGTCGTGGCCGAGGGCTCACCGGAGCACGACGCCGACACCTACTGGTTCCAGGACGTCGGCTGGCTCGACCCGGACGCGGTCGGCGAGAAGGACGGGAAGTCCTTCCTGACGACCTGCACGCCCGACCCCGCGGAGGAGTAGATCAGCGGCCGCGCAGGTTGCCGCGCATGCCCTTCATGCTGGTCGGCACCGGGCCCTTGGGCAGCGGGATGGTGCCCCGGCGGGCGTCGATGGCCTTGAGCCGGTTGAGGATGTCGGTGATCTCCGGGCCCTTGACCTGACGGCCGAGCTTCTGGACGTGGCGCACCAGCTTGGCCAGCGGCACCTCACCCTCGCCGCGGCCGCACACGACCTCGTGGATCGGGACCTCCATGACCACGCGCTCGTGCTTGCGCTTCTCGGCGCTCAGCAGCTGGCGCACCCGGCCCGGGTTGCCCTCGCCGATCAGCACGATGCCGGGAGGGCCCACGAGCCGGTGCACGACGTCCTGCTGGCGGTTGAACGCGATGGCGGGCTCGGTGACCCAGCCGCGACGCAGCATCCGCAGGGCGGCCGCGGCAGCGCCGGGCTGACCCTCCATCTGGGAGTACGCCGAGCGCTGGGCCTTGCGGCCGAAGAGGATCATGGTGGCCAGCAGGCCGAGCAGCAGCGCGCCGACGATCGACATGATCCAGGCGATGATGCCGCTGCCCGGCAGCACCCAGAAGATCGCGAAGCCGACGGCCGCCGCGACGACGAACGTCGCGAGCAGGACCAGGCCGATCCGGGGGTCGGTCTTCTTGGTGAGACGGTAGGTCTCGACGAACTGCTGCCGACGGTTCATCGCGGCGGCGGGGTTCGGGTTCGCCATGGGGTGCTGCTGCCTATCTCTCGGAAACGGTCAGGCCGACGCGCTCGCGCGGGCCTCGATGGCCTGACGGTACAGCCGTCCGGCGCGGTAGGACGAACGCACCAGCGGGCCGGACAAGGCCCCCGCGAAACCGATCTCCTCGGCCTCGGCCTGCAGCTCGACGAACTCCTCGGGCTTGACCCAGCGCTCGACCGGGTGGTGCCGCACGGAGGGGCGGAGGTACTGGGTGATGGTGACCAGGTCGCACCCGGCCTCGTGCAGGTCGCGCAGGGCCTGCGAGACCTCCTCGCGGGTCTCGCCCATGCCGAGGATCAGGTTGGACTTGGTCACCAGCCCGAACGCGCGGGCCTGGGTCAGCACGTCGAGCGAGCGCTCGTAGCGGAAAGCCGGCCGGATCCGCTTGAAGATCCGCGGGACGGTCTCGACGTTGTGGGCCAGCACCTCGGGCCGCGACTCGAAGACCTCGGCCAGCAGCTCGGGCCGGCCGTTGAAGTCGGGGATCAGGTTCTCGACGCCGGTGCCGGGGTTGAGCTCGTGGATCGCGCGCACCGTCTCGGCGTACAGCCAGGCACCGCCGTCCTCGAGGTCGTCGCGGGCGACGCCGGTGATGGTGGCGTAGCGCAGCTCCATGGTCCGGACCGACTCGGCGACGCGGCGCGGCTCGTCGCGGTCGAGGTCCTGCGGCTTGCCGGTGTCGATCTGGCAGAAGTCACAGCGTCGGGTGCACTGGTCGCCGCCGATGAGGAAGGTGGCCTCGCGGTCCTCCCAGCACTCGAAGATGTTGGGGCAGCCCGCCTCCTGGCAGACCGTGTGCAGCCCCTCGGACTTCACCAGCCCCATGAGCTCCTTGTACTCCGGGCCCATCTTCGCCCGGGTCTTGATCCACTCCGGCTTGCGCTCGATCGGGGTCTCGGCGTTGCGGACCTCGAGGCGGAGGAGCTTGCGGCCTTCGGGGGCGGGAGCTTGCGTCACCCGGCAAGCGTACGCCGGGCGGCGTAGCGCAGCGGAGTCGCCCGCGCAGTGGCCCGTCCGGGCCATGGGACCTGGCTCACCGAACGCCTAGCGTCCCGGGGATGAGCACCCTGTCGTCCTTCGTGCGCGCGAACGCCGTGGCGTTCCTCGCGCTGTTCGTGGCCCTCGGCGGCACGTCGTACGCCGCCGTGAAGCTGCCCAGGAACTCGGTCACCGCCCAGCAGATCGCGCCGCGGGCGGTCGGCGCCAGCGAGGTCCGGGACGGGTCCCTGCGGGCGGGCGACTTCGCCGCCGGCCAGCTGCCCTCCGGGGCGACCGGGCCCACCGGTCCCGCCGGCGCCGCCGGTCGGTCGGCGCTCGACGTGCTGAGGCCGGGGGAGACCGTCCGGGGTCGCGTGGGCGGCGACTACGACTCGACCGCGGCGGGCAGGGACTGGCGCGCGTTCGTCAGCTTCCCGATCCCGGCGGCGAGCAGTCCCATCGAGGTCTGGATCGACGGCGTCACCTCGGGCGAGGCCTGCACGGGCACCCCGCTCGATCCCTCGGCGCCGGCGGGTCGGGTCTGCGTCTACCCGACCGAGTCCTTCAACCCGGCCGCGGGGACCAACACCCACGGTGGCTCGGCCAACGTCTTCGGATTCGCCATCAGCTGGATGACGTCGAGCGTGAGCGACACCTACTTCGCCGGCACCTGGGCCTACACTCAAGCGTAACTATCGGGTTACCTTTAGGGCGTGGACGTCTTCGGTGCCCTGGCGGACCCGCTGCGCCGCTCGGTCCTGGGGCGGCTGGCCGCGGGCCCGTCGCGCGTGGTCGACCTCGCGGCGGCGTACGACGTCTCGCGCCCCGCGGTCAGCAAGCACCTGCGGCTGCTGAGCGAGGCCGGCCTGGTCACCGCGACCGTGCACGGCCGCGAACGGCACTACGCGCTGCGGCGCGACGCGCTGGCCCCGGTGCGCGCGCTGCTCGCGGAGCTGGACGGGTCACCCCCCGCCCCGTTGTCCACCCACGTCCTGGACGCCCTCGACACCGAGGTGCGCCGTACCGTCCGAGAGCGGCGCCGCGCCGCCCCCACCGAGGAGAGCGCATGAGCGAGCCCACCGGCCGCATCGAGACCGGCCCGGCGGGCCACCGGCTGGTCCTGCAGCGCACCTTCGCCGCCCCGATCGACGACGTCTGGGCGGCGATCACCGAGCCCGCCCGGCTGGAGCGCTGGGTCGGCACCTTCACCGGCGACCCCGCCACCGGCGTCGTGTCGTTCCGGATGACCGCGGAGGGCGACGACGTCGAGGCCGGCGAGATGACGATCCGGGCGTGCGAGCCGCCGTCCGCCCTGCGGGTGACCACCGGCGGGGCGTGGGGCTTCTCCCTCGACCTCGACCTGGTCGAGGTCGACGGCGTCACCACGCTGACCTTCACCCAGCTCGGCATCGACCCGGCGCAGGCCCCGAGCGTCGGGCCGGGCTGGGAGTACTACCTGGACCGGCTGGTCGCCGCCGAGACCGGCGCCGACCTCGCCGCGATCGACTTCGACCGCGACTACTACCCGGCCATGGCCGAGCACTACACGATCTAGACGTCCCGCCTCCGGAACGACAGCACCGACGCGGCCCCGGCCCCCAGCAGCGGCAGGCCGTAGTAGAGCGAGCCCTGCAGGAGGGTCAGGTCGCGGGTGTCGTCGCAGGACGAGCCCTCCTCGACCGGCTGCGGCTGGCGGCGCTGGTAGCAGGACTGCGGGACGGTGACCCAGTACTCCGTGCCGTTCTTGACGATCGCCGACACGTTCTTCGGCGGCTGCCAGCGCTCGCCGACGCCCAGGACGCCGATGAACAGGCCGCCCGCCACCGAGACCACGAACAGCACCCCGATGGTCGCGACCGTGCTGCGGAACAGCATGGTCAGCGCCAGGCCCCCGAGGGCGGCGGCGGTCGCGAACGCCGCCCCGCGCACGCCGTAGGCGAGGGAGTCGAGGAGCGCGCCGTCGGCCACGGCCAGGTCGCGCAGGCCCATCACGGCGTACAGGCCGAGCCAGTAGGCGAGGCTGACCACCGCCGCGACCACGAAGGACACCAGCCCCACGGCGGTCGCCTTCGCGGCCCAGATCCGGCCGCGGCGTGGCTCGAAGAGCAGCTGGTTGCTCATCGACCCGCTGTTCCAGTCGTGGCCGACGAAGGTGGTGCCGAGCAGGAACAGGATGGCCACCAGGACCGCGACCACGCCGAGGCCCGACCCGCCGCGCTCCGAGGCCAGGCTCAGCGGCTGGCGGAGGCTGTAGTCGCGGACCACCATCTCCTCGCAGACGACCTGGAGGTCGGGGGCGTCCCGCTCCAGGCCGTAGCGGCGCGGGTGCTGGAGGCAGTCGTCGACGGCGTAGTAGTTGTCGGCGAGCACGTCGGCGTCGTCGACCGTGCGGGTGTCCCACACGCGGGCGGCGAAGATCACCGCCGGGATGACCACCGCGAGCACCAGGAGCAGCAGCACCGCGCGACGCAGCCGCAGCCGGAGCAGCTCGACGCGGACCAGGCGGGTCATCGCGCGTCCCTCTCGGTCGAGGTGCCGAGGTTGTCGGCGGCGGTCAGCTGCAGGAAGAACGTCTCCAGGTCCGGCCGCAACGGGGTCAGCTCGGTGAGCCAGATGCCTGCACCGGCGAGGGCGCGGGTCACCGCCGCCGGGTCGTCGGTCTCGACCAGCAGCCCGCCGCCGTCCGGGGCGGCGACGCAGGAGAGGTCGGCGGCGGTGAGCACGGCGGTGGCCGCGGCCGCGTCCGGGACGGCCACGCGGTACGACGTGCCCTCGCCCAGCAGCTGCTCGACCGTGCCGGACGCCAGCAACCGGCCGTTGCCGATGATCGTCGCGGAGGTGCAGACCTGCTGCACCTCGGCCAGGATGTGCGAGCTCAGCAACACCGTCACCCCGGACTCGCCGAGGGTGCGGATGGTGTCGCGGATCTCCCGGATCCCGGCCGGGTCGAGACCGTTGGTCGGCTCGTCGAGGATCAGCAGCCGCGGCTCCTTCAGCAGGGTGGCCGCGATGGCCAGCCGCTGCTTCATGCCGAGCGAGTACGACTTGAAGCGGTCCTGGTCGCGGCCGGTCAGGCCGACCGTCTCCACCGCGGCCGCCACCCTGCTGTCGGGGATCCCGATCGAGCGGGCGAGCAGCAGGAGGTTCTGCCGGCCGGTGAAGTTCGGCGCGAACTTGGGCGACTCCACGACGGCGCCGACCTTCCCGATGACGTCGGGCAGCGACCGGGGGACCGGCTGGCCGAAGAGCCGCATCTCGCCCCGGGTGGCCCGGGCCAGCCCGAGCAGCATCCGGATGGTCGTGGTCTTGCCGGAGCCGTTGGGCCCGAGGAACCCGTGCACCCCGCCGGCGGGGACCGCCAGGTCGAGGCCCTGCACGGCGACCCGCCGTCCCTTCCTGCTGGTGAACTCCTTGCGGAGCCCCGAGGTCTCGATCACCAGGTCCGTCACGCGCTGCCCTTCGTCGTCCGTCCGCATCGGACGTACGACGATCTCAGCAGCCCGTTCGGTTGCGTCGCGGGACGACGCGCCGACAGGTCTAGCGCGGTGACGGGGTGAGCAGCTCGATCCGCGGGCCCTTGGCGGGGTCGGGTCGCGGGTCGTAGTCGGGCGTCGCGTCGTACGGCGCCCAGGCGAGCAGCTCGCCCACGTGGCGGCGGACGGCCGGGAGCACGTCGGCGACCGTGACGGGCGAGCCGAGCTCGGCGGAGAGCGAGGTGACGCCCGCGTCGTCGATGCTGCAGGGCACGAACCGGTCGAACCAGCCCAGGTCGACGTCGCAGTTGAGCGAGAAGCCGTGCATGGTCACGCCGCGGCTGACCCGGATGCCGATCGCGGCGATCTTGCGCTCCGGCCTGCTGCCGACCGAGGGGTCGTCGGCGCGCAGCCAGACCCCGCTGCGGCCGGGCACCCGCGCCGTGGTGACGCCGAGACCGGCACAGACCTGGATCAGCGCCTCCTCGACCCGGCGCACGTAGTCGACGACCTTGACGTGGTCGGGCAGCGCGACGATCGGGTAGCCGACCAGCTGACCGGGACCGTGGAAGGTGATGGTGCCGCCGCGGTCGACGTCGATCACCGGGGCGCCGTTCGGGTCGAGCGGCCGGTCGTGCGGCTGGGTGCGCTTGCCGGCGGTGAACACGGGCGGGTGCTCCAGCAGCAGCACCGTGGGCTCCTGCGCCCCGTCGGCGACCCGGGCGTGCACCTCGCGCTGCAGGTCCCAGGCGGCGCTGTAGTCGACCAGCCCGGCGTCCTCGAACTTCACACCGCGACCCTACGCCCGAGGAGGTCGAGCTGGACGGGCAGCATCCGCCGCCAGTACGCCGCGTCGTGGGCGCCCGGCTCGAAGCTGCTGGTGACGTCGGCGCCGTCCGCGAACCCGTCCACGTAGTCCTCGACCGCACGGTAGAACGGATCCCCGGTGCCGCAGTCGACGCGCACGGCGACCCCGTCCAGGTCGGCCTGCCGGCCCAGCACCGTGAACTCGTCGTACTCCTCGGCGTCGGCGAAGCCGGTCCGCGAGGCGTCGGCGCCGTCGGTCCACAGCGCCGGGCTGGAGGCGACGACGACCGGCACCCGGTCGGGGCCGAGCCGGCCCGCCAGCCGCAGGGCGCCGTAGCCGCCCATGGACCACCCGAGCAGCCCGACCCGGGAGGTGTCGACGCCCTGCCCGCCCAGGAGGGGCAGCAGCTCGTCGGCCACCATCGCGGAGGCGTCCTCGCCGGAGGGTCGCGGGTGCCAGTAGCTGCGGCCGCCGTCGACCGTCGCGAGGGCGTACGGCGGGGCGCCGTCCGCGACCGCGGCCGCCAGGAACCGGTCCAGGCCGAACGACGGGCCGAGCAGGCCGGCGTGGTCCTGTCCGAGCCCGTGCAGCGCGACCACCAGCGGGAGCGGTCCCTCGACCCCCGGTGGACGGACCAGCGCCCACCCGGTCTCGGCGCCCCCGCGGGCGGCGGACACGAAGCTGCCGCGCACCACGGGCCCGGGCTCGACGTCGGGGACCTCGCCCGCCTCGCCGTTGAGGCCCAGGTGCGCCTGCGCCCACGGCCGCCCGGGCAGCACGCCCTGCTGGACGCCCGCGCCCGCGCCGGCCGCGACGACGGCGACGGTCGCGCCGCCGGTGAGCAGGGTGCGGCGGGAGACGGTCGGCATGGCGGGGATCATCACCCACGTAGGCCTGTGGAGGAGCGCTCGCGCGCCGACGCGGGGGCCGGTAGTTGTGGAGCGTGACCGCTCCCCGCCTGATCCTCGCCGTCCTGCTGACGCTCGCCGCCGCCGTCGTGACCGCCACCGCGGTCGCGGTCGCCGACGCCGGCTCGCCGACGCCGCGGGTGGCGGCGGTCGACGAGTCGCCGTCCGCCGCCGCGTCCCGGACCGAGGCGCTCGCGGTCCTCGCCGACTGGGACCGCCGCCGGGCGGCGGCCTGGGCGGCGGGCGACCGGTCGGCGCTGGCCGAGCTCTACGCGCCGGGCAGCCGGGCGGGCCGCCGGGACGCGGCGATGCTCGCCCGCTGGGTCGAGCGCGGCCTGCGGGTCACCGACCTGCGCATGCAGGTGCTCGACGTGCAGGTCCGCGCGGCCGGTTCGGCGCGGTGGGAGCTCGACGTCACCGACCGGCTGGCGGGCGGGCAGGCGGTCGGCCGGCGTACGACGGTGCCGCTGCCGCGGGACGGCTGGAGCACCCGCCGCGTGGTCCTCGAGCAGGTCGCCGGGCAGTGGCGGGTCGTCTCGGTCAGCCGGCGAGCCCGGCCCTGAGGACGGCCTCGACGTCGCGGTGCTCCACGACGTACCCGGACGCCTCGAGGGCGGCCGGGCGGACGTTCAGCGAGCCCAGCAGCTCCGGGCTCATCGCACCGGCGCCGAGCGAGAGCAGCGGTCCCGGCACGAGCGCGAACGCGGGGCGGTGCAGGAGCCGGGCCAGGGTGCGGGTGAACTCGGCGTTGGTCGGGGTCTCGGCGCAGCACAGGTTCACCGGCCCGGCCAGGGTCGGGTGCTCGGCCGCGTGCACGACGCCGCCCACCCAGTCGGTGAGCGAGACCATCGCCATGTGCTGGCGGCCGGAGCCGAGCCGGGCGCCCAGCCCGGCCCGGAAGAGCGGGGTCAGCAGCTTCAGCGGGGCCGAGCGCCGGTCCATCACCGGGGCGGTGCGCAGCACGACCACCCGGGCGCCCGCCTCGGCGGCGGGCTCGGCCGCGGCCTGCCAGGCCCGGGTGACCCGGGTGAGCAGCGCCTGGCCGCGGCTGTCGGAGGCCTCGGTCAGCTCGGCGTCGCCGTGGTCGCCGTAGTAGGAGATCCCGTTGCCGGCGAGGTACGACGCCCGCCCGCCCGTCGCCGCGATCGCCTCGGCCAGCACCCGCGTGGTCGTCACCCGACTCTCCAGCAGCTCCCGGGCCCACGTCTGGGAGTGCGGGTTGCCCAGGGTCGGGCTGCCGGCCAGGTTGACCACCACGTCGGCCGCCTCGATCAGGGCGTGGTCGTAGCGGCGGGCGTAGGGATCCCAGGTCGACTCGGTCGGACCGGAGGCGGGGCGCCGTACGAGCGTGGTGACGGTGTGCCCGCGACCTCGCAGCGCCTCGGTGAGCTGCTGGCCCAGGAACCCGGAGGCCCCGGCGATCACGATCGTCTGCGACGGCATGACGCCAGGTTTCCACCCCGGGCCAAGCCGCGTAGGGGAGGATCGCCCCATGGAGCTCAACGGCGAGGGCTGGGGGGAGCTCGAGAAGCAGGTGCTGGACGCGGTGCCCGACGGGCTCTGGGTGTTCGACGACGACGGCGTGACGCGCTGGGCCAACGCCCGGTTCGCCGCGCAGCTGGGGCTGCGGCCCGGGGAGGTGGTGGGCTTCAGCGCCTTCGACGCCGTCGACGCCGAGGGGGCCGGGCAGCTGCGCGCCCACCTGCGCTCGCTGCGCGAGGACGCCACCGCCGGTGACGACCTGGAGTGCCGGCTCGTGCGCCGCGACGGCACGGGCTTCTGGGCCGAGGTCAGCCACGCCCCGATCCTGGACGCGTCGGGCCGCCGGCGGGCGTGGCTGCACCGGGTGCGGGACCACACCGCCCAGCGCCGCCGCGAGCAGGACCTGGCCGAGGCCCAGTCGATCGCCCGGCTCGGCAGCTGGGAGCGCGGCGACGACGGGGTGATGCGCTGGTCCGCCGAGCTCTACCGGGTCCTGGAGGCCGACCCGGGCGCCGTGGCCTCGGTCGAGCTGTTCCGGGAGCGGATCCACCCCGAGGACCGGGCCCTGGTCGACGAGATGACGTCGGTGGCCGCCGCCGGCGGCGACGTCCTCGACGTCGACGTGCGCCTGGACCGGCCGAACGGGCTCACGACCCGCTGGCTGCGGATCCGCGGGCGGGTCACCCGCGACGCGGACGGCGCCGTGCTGCGCTCGGGCGGGACCGTCCAGGACGTCACCGAGGCCAAGGAGACCGAGCAGGGGCTCGCGTTCCTCAGCGCCATGGCCGGCGCGGCCAACGAGGCCCGGACCCTGCCCGAGGCGCTGCTGGCCTCCGACGAGGTGGTCCGGCCCTACACGCAGTGGCCGGCGGTCCAGGTGACCTTCCCCGCGCCCGACACCGGCGAGCTGCTGCACTTCGACACCGGGTGGGAGCACTTCGACGCGGACGACATCGCGGCCGCGCAGGCGCTCGGCGGCCGGGTCGCCGCAGCGGCGCAGACCCTGCAGGACGTCGGGCCGCACGGGACGTACTTCGTCTCGGGCCCGGTCGTCCACGCCGGCCGGGTGATCTGCGTGGTGACCTCCGACAGCCGCTCCGCCGCCCCGCCCCGCCCGGCCGACCTGGCGATCTTCGGACAGATGCTGACCCTGCTGGCGCATGTGTCCGAGCGCGAGGCCAGCGCCAACGAGCTGGCCGCGGCCCGCGACGCGGCCCTGGACGCCTCCCGGGCCAAGTCGGAGTTCCTGGCCACCATGAGCCACGAGATCCGGACCCCGCTCAACGGTGTCATCGGGCTCAGCGAGCTCCTCGGCCGCACCGAGCTGACCGCGCACCAGCGGCGGCTCGCCGAGGGCGTCGACCAGGCCGGTCGGGCGCTGCTCTCGCTGGTCAACGACATCCTCGACCTCTCCAAGATCGAGGCCGGCCGCCTCGACCTGGAGGAGGTCGACTTCGACCCGCGGCAGGTGCTCGAGCAGAGCGTCGGCCTGCTGGCCGAGCGGGCCAGCGCCCGCGGGCTCGAGCTGGCCGTCGCCAGCACCGGCTCGATCCCGTCGCTGGTGCGCGGCGACCCGGTGCGCTTCGGGCAGGTCATCACCAACCTGGTCGCCAACGCCGTGAAGTTCACCCACGCCGGCGAGGTCGTCGTCCGCGCCACCAGCACCGGCGGGTCGGACCTGCGCGTCGAGGTCCGCGACACCGGCATCGGCATCGAGCCGGCCGTCCAGGCCCGGCTCTTCGACGCGTTCTCCCAGGCCGACAGCTCCACCACCCGCGAGTACGGCGGCACCGGCCTCGGCCTGGCCATCAGCGAGCGGATCGTCGCCGCGCTCGGCGGCCGGATCGGCGTGCGCAGCGAGTTCGGCGCGGGCAGCACCTTCTGGTTCACCGCGCACTTCGAGCCTGCCAGCGATCCGGGCGCCCCGGTCGTGGACCACGCGCCGTCCGTCGCCGGCCTGCGGGTGCTGGTGGTCGACGACAACGAGACCAACCGGTTCATCGTGGCCGAGCAGTTGGCCGCCTGGCAGGTCCACGTCGACGCGGTCGAGTCGGCGTACGAGGCCCTGGTCGAGCTGGACGCCGCGCACCGGGCCGGCACGCCGTACGACGTGGGGCTGCTCGACTACATGATGCCGGGCATGGACGGCGAGCAGCTGGCCCGCATCGTCCGGAGCGAGGAGCGCTACGACGGACTCCGGCTGGCCCTGCTCTCCTCGGCCACCGAGCCGACCCAGGAGTGGCTCGCGGACGCCGGGATCGAGGGCTACCTGGCCAAGCCGGTCTTCCCCTCGCGGCTGCTCGACGTGCTGGCCACGCTCGGCGGGCGGGTCGCGGCTCCCCACGCGCCCGCGCCGTCCGCGGACGAGGTCGCCGCGGGCTCCCTCGGGCGGGTCCTCGTCGTCGAGGACAACCCGGTCAACCAGCTGGTCGCCGAAGGCATCCTGCGCCGGATCGGCTACGACCTGGCCCTCGCCGACAACGGCGCGGCCGGGGTGGCGGCCCTCGCCGAGGCGCCCGGGAGCTTCGACCTGGTGCTCATGGACTGCCAGATGCCGGTCATGGACGGCTTCGATGCGACCCGCGCCATCCGCGCGATGCCGGGCGAGGTCAGCCGGATCCCGATCGTGGCGATGACGGCGGCGGCCACCGAGGCCGAGCGCGAGCGCTGCCGCGAGGCGGGCATGGACGACTTCCTGACCAAGCCGGTGGTGCCCGCGCTGCTGGAGAGCACCCTCGCGCGCTGGGTGCACGACGGCGACGCCGCCGTCCGGCTGCGGACCCTCGTCGAGGACGAGGGCGTCGACCGCGAGATCGTCGAGCTGATGGTCGAGCGCTTCGAGTCGTCCGCGACCACGTCGTACGGCGAGCTGGAGGCGGCCGCCGCCGCGCAGGACCCCGAGGCCGTGGCCCGGGCCGCCCACTCGGTGCGGGGGAGCGCGGCCAACCTCGGGCTGACCCGGCTCGCCGAGGCGGCCGGCGAGGTCGAGAGGCTCGGCTGGGCCGGCGAGCTGCCGTCCCCCGCGGCCGTGGGCGGCCTGGAGGGCGCGATCGCCGACGCCGTGGACGAGCTGGGCCGCGCAGCCCGGAGGCTGCGCGGCCCAGAGTGACCTGCTGAGGCTCGATCAGACGTCGAAGACGCCGGCCTCCAGCCGCTTCTTCACGTCGCGCAGGAAGCGGCCCGCGTCGGCCCCGTCCACCAGGCGGTGGTCGTAGGTCAGCGCGAGGTAGACCATGTGGCGCACCGCGATCGTCTCGCCGAGGTTCGGGTCGTCGATCACGACCGGGCGCTTGACGACCGCGCCCGGACCGAGGATGGCGACCTGCGGCTGGTTGATGATCGGGGTGTCGAACAGGGCCCCGAAGCTGCCGAGGTTGGTGATGGTGAAGGTGCCGCCACCGAGCTCGTCCGGACCGATCTTGTTGGTGCGGGTGCGCTCGGCGACGTCGGCGATCTTCTTGGCCAGGCCGGCGATCGACAGGTCGCCGGCGTCCTTGACGACCGGGGTGAGCAGACCCTTCTCGGTGTCCACCGCGAACGCGACGTTCTCGCGGTCGTAGTAGGTGACCTCGCCCGCCTCGACGTCGATCGTCGCGTTGAGCTTGGGGTGCTCCTTGAGGGTGTCGATGGCCGCCTTGGTGAAGAAGGGCAGGTAGGTGAGCTTCACGCCCTCGCGGGCCAGGAACTCGCCCTTCTTCGCCTCGCGCAGCCGGGCCACGTTGGTGACGTCGACCTCGACCACCTGGGTGAGCTGGGCGGAGGTCTGCAGCGAGCCGACCATCCGCTCGGAGATGATCTTGCGCAGCCGGCTGATCTTCTCGGTGGTCCCGCGCAGCGGCGACGGGGTCACCGACGGGGCCGACGCGGCCGGGGCCGACGCGGCGGGAGCGGCGGCGGCGGGTGCGGCCGGGGCCTCCTGCGCGCGGGCGGCCTCCAGCACGTCCTGCTTGCGGATCCGGCCACCGACGCCGGTGCCGGTGACCGAGGCCAGGTCGACGTTGTTCTGGCTGGCCAGCTTGCGCACCAGGGGCGTGACGTAGCCGGCACCCTCGGAGGACGAGGCGGACGACGACGCGGGCTCCTTGGTCGACGGCGACTGGGCACTCGGAGCGGGAGCCGCGGCCTTCTGCGGCTCGGGCTTCTTCTCCTCGGCCTTCGGCGCGGGAGTCGGCTCGGGCTTCTTCTCCTCCGCCTTCGGGGCCGGCTCCGGCTCCGGCTCGGGCTCCGGCTCGGGCTCCTTCGCCGCGGGGGCGGCGTCGGCGGAGCCGATGATCGCGAGCTCGGCACCGACCTCGACGGTCTCGTCCTCCTCGGCCTTGATCTCCAGCAGGGTGCCGGCGACGGGCGAGGGGATCTCGGTGTCGACCTTGTCGGTCGAGACCTCCAGGAGCGGCTCGTCGACCGCGACCTCGTCGCCGACCGACTTCAGCCAGCGGGTGACCGTGCCCTCGGTGACCGACTCGCCCAGGGCGGGCAGGGTCACCGCGGTGCCGGAGCCACCGGACGGCTTGGTCTCGGCGGCGGGCTTCTCGGCCTCCTCGCCCTTGTCGGACTCAGGGGTCTCGTCGCCGGCGGGCAGGTCGCCCTTCTCCTCGACGATCTCCTGCTCCTGCTCGGCCTTCTTCTCGGCCTGCTCCTCGTCCTTCGGCTGGGCCTCGGGCTCGGCGGAGCCGTCGGCGTCGCCGGCCGACTCACCCTCGTCCCCGATCACGGCGAGGATCGCGCCCACCTCGACGGTGTCGTCCTCCTCGGCCTTGATCTCCAGCAGGGTGCCGGCGACCGGGGAGGGGATCTCGGTGTCGACCTTGTCGGTCGAGACCTCCAGGAGCGGCTCGTCGACCGCGACCGTGTCGCCGACCGACTTCAGCCAGCGGGTGACGGTGCCTTCGGTGACGGACTCCCCGAGGGCTGGGAGGTTGACTTCGGTGGCCAATGGAGTTCCTTCGTCTCAGTGCGGTGTGGAAGCAGTTTCAGGAGTGGGCGTGCAGGGGCTTCCCGGCGAGCGCGAGATGCGCTTCCCCGAGAGCCTCGTTCTGGGTGGGGTGGGCGTGCACGAGCGGGGCCACGTCCTCGGGGTACCCCTCCCAGCCGTAGATGAGCTGGGCCTCGCCGATGAGCTCGCCGACCCGGTCGCCGGCGAGGTGGATGCCGACCACGGGGCCGTCGGTGCGGCGCACCAGCTTCACGAAGCCCTGCGTCTTGAGGATCTGGCTCTTGCCGTTGCCCCCGAGGTCGTAGGTCAGGGTCTCGATCGCGTCGGCGCCGTACGTCTCGGCCGCCTGCGCCTCGGTGAGGCCCACGGAGGCGAGCTCGGGGTGGGAGTAGGTGACCCGCGGGATGCCGGCCTCGTCGATCGGCCGTGGCTCGAGCCCGGCGATGTCCTCGGCGACGAAGATGCCCTGCGCGAAGCCGCGGTGGGCCAGCTGGAGGCCGGGGACGATGTCGCCGACGGCGTACACGCCGGGGAGGTTGGTGCGGCAGCGCTCGTCGGCGAGCACGAAGCCGCGCTCCATCGCGACGCCCTGCTCGTCGTAGCCCAGACCGTCGGTGGAGGGGCCGCGGCCGACGGCGACGAGGAGCAGCTCGGCCTCGATCACGTCGCCGCCCTCGACCGTCACCGCGACTCCGTGGTCGCTGGTCGTCACGCTCTGGAAGCGGGTGTTGGTGCGGAACGCGATGCCCCGCTTGCGGAAGGCCCGTTCGAGGGCCTTGGAGGACGCCTCGTCCTCGGCGGCGACCAGCCGGGGGAGCGCCTCGACGATCGTGACCTCGGCGCCGAAGCTGCGCCACACGCTCGCGAACTCGGCACCGATCACGCCACCGCCGAGGACCACGACCGACGCGGGCACCCGGTCGAGCTTCAGCGCGTGCTCGGAGGTGACGACCCGCCGGCCGTCGATCTCCAGGCCGGGCAGGCTGCGGGAGTAGGAGCCGGAGGCCAGCACCAGGTGACGACCGGAGTACGTCGTGGCGCCGACGGTCACCTCGCGCGGCCCGGTCATCCGGCCCGCACCCTCGATGACGGTGATGCCGCGGCTCCTGATCAGCCCGGCGAGCCCCTTGAACAGCCGGCCCACGACCGCGTCCTTGTAGGAGTTCACGCCCGCCATGTCGATGCCCTCCAGCGTCGCGCGGACGCCGAACTGGGCCGACTCGCGGGCGCTGTCGGCGACCTCGGCCGCGTGCAGCAGAGCCTTGGTGGGGATGCAGCCGACGTGCAGGCAGGTGCCGCCGAGCGGACCCTTCTCGACGAGGCCGACGCGCAGACCCAGCTGGGCGGCGCGCAGCGCGCACGCGTAGCCGCCGGATCCTGCTCCCAGCACGAGTACGTCGAAGTCGCCGGGTACGTCGGGGTCGGCCACCATCGTCCTTCCATCTGTCGTGGAGCGCGGGACCATCTTTGCACCTCGCCCCACCACCGAGTTCGCGGGTCCGGTCCGCACGACGTGGCCGGAGGGGGCAGACTGGGACGCATGGGTTTCATGGACCGCTTCCGTCGGGGGCCGGGGATGCGCAAGCCTGCGCGCGACGGCTACCGCACGGGGTCGACGACGGTGCGCGCCTCCGACCGCGTCGACGAGCAGCACCTCAACAGCTGGGTCAGTGAGCGCCGCGGCGTCGAGGGCTTCGTCGAGCCGCGCACGGCGGTCAGCGACGTGACCCTGCTGCTCGTCGCCCACGACGGGGAGTGGACCCGGCGCCGGGTCCCGTCGGTGGCCTGGGCGCACCAGTTCTGCAACCGCTACCAGGTCCCGTCGTACGACGCGGCGGTGGTCGGCATCCCGCAGCGGATGCGTGACTGGAACCGCCGCCAGAAGCTCCAGCAGCGCCAGCAGGGGCTCTGAGCGCAACCTTCTCCCGCGCCGGCGAGTCCCATCGGGCATGAACACCTCGATGAGCGCCCTGTGCTCCCTCGCCGTCGCGGCCGTGCTGGCCGCGGGCCCGAGCGTGGCGACCGCTGCCGACCCCGACCCGTTCTCCGGTGATCGCAAGCTCACCCTGAGCCCGCAGGACCACGAGTTCGCGCTGAGCGTCTCGAAGGACGGCGAGGTCTCCTCCACCGAGAGGTGGGGCAAGCGGTCGATGTTCGTGGCCACGCCCCTGGGCGGTGGCCGCTCGTGGCTGCAGACCGCCCACCTGCGCAGCGGCGGCGAGGCGCTGTGCCTGAAGCTGACCAAGCGGGCCGTCGTCACCGCCGCCTGCGACGCCTCCGCCCGGCACCAGCGCTTCGCCTTCACCGAGGCGGGCGAGACCGACGGCGGCGACCCGACGTACACGATCCGGACGGGCGCCAGCCGCTACCTGGTCGTCACCGACGAGGGTGCCTTCGTGCCCGCCCGGATCGGCGAGGGGACGCCCGACATCGACACGCCGTTCCTGCTGGTCGACCGAGGCCGGGCACGTCTGCCCGCCCTGGACTGACGCCGGCGTCGGGGTTGTCGGCGGGCTCGGCCGCTGGCGGTGGTTGAGGTGTGAGCGCAGCGAGCCTCGGGCGCTGACGGTGGTTGAGGTGTGAGCGCAGCGAGCCTCGAAACCCCGGGGGGATGGGTCTGCCCGGCTCGTTCGGCTCGCCGGGTTTCGAGGCTCGGCGCTGG
>Ga0075365_10000382_pt1 | contig 16205 bp, 16 predicted proteins | sample EndMetdeltDD1765_FD_71387 | JGI IMG/M metagenome (GOLD analysis project Ga0075365, IMG submission 71387) | Populus endosphere microbial communities from Tennessee, USA - Endosphere MetaG P. deltoides DD176-5 | ecosystem: Host-associated > Plants > Roots > Endosphere | place: USA: Tennessee... | reverse complement strand
AACGCGGACGACATCATCGACACGCTGATCAAGGAACCTGGCGCCAACGTCGTCTCCCTCCTGGTGAACTCCTACCCCGTGCGCGTCATCGCCGACATGCTCGCGATGCCCCGGGAGGATCATGAGAAGTTCGTCGAGTGGACCTATGCCGCGTTCGGCCCCGATCTCGAGGCGCGCATCGCCGCCCATGGCGCGCTGATCGACTACGGCACGGAGCTCGCAGATGTCCGTCGCCGGGCGATAGGCGACGATGTGGTGAGCAAGATCGTCAGCGCCTCCGTGGAGGGCCGACAGCTGACCGACCTCGAGGTGGGCGGCTTCGTCTCGCTATTGATCGGCGCCGGTGCCGAAACGACCGGCTCGACACTGGCGACCGGTATCTGGCAGCTCGGGAGGAACCCCGATCAGTGGCAGCTGCTCAAAGACGATCGAAGCCTGATCGGCAAGGCCGTCGACGAGTTCTGCCGCTACACCTCGGCAGTGGTCAACTTCCGTCGCACCGCTCTGGAAGACGTCGAGCTGCAGGGGCAGAAGATCCGGGCGGGCGACAAGGTGGTCATGTACTACGAGTCTGCCAACTTCGACGAGTCCGTGTTCCCCGACCCCGAGAGGTTCGACATCACCCGCGACTCGAGCAAGCAAGTCGCCTTCGGCGCCGGCGGACCCCACCAGTGCCTCGGCGAACACCTCGGGCGCCGAGAGATCAAGATGTTCCTCGAGCAGCTGCTGGAGCGCGTGGACCACATCACGGTCACTCAGGACCTCACGCGGCCCCTCAATCCGCGATTCAACATGATCAGCGAGTTCCGGGCGACATTCGCGCCGCGGTGAGTGCGGCTGGTCAGAGTCCGTGACCGAGGTCGTCGGACCGTGTCACGGCTCCACACATAGTTGGTGGGGAAGTACATGAACATGCGGCTCTCCTACGGGTTGGGGGGAGGGGTGGCAGTGGCGGCGATTCGGTCTGGCATGTACTTGACGCCTGATGACGAAGTGAACCCACCATCGACCGAGATCTCTGCGCCCGAGATGTAGGCCTCCGCGTCAGAGATGAGAAAGGCCACGATATGGGCGACTTCGGCCTGGCTCCCCGGTGCGCTCAAGTGGTGTGAGTTCGAGCTGTGCGCTGCGCGTGGCGGGGCGCGCGGCTGCCGTCATCGGGGTTTCGATGAATCCCGGATGGACGATGTTGGTTCGGATGCCGCGCGACCCAGCTCGGTCGCGCTCGAGGTCAAACTCACGTGAAAACGCCCACAGGGGTACCCGCGCCGAACATAGCCCGCGACCGGAGTTCACCGAGTCAGCGCTGCTGGTGGAGGCTCGTACGCCGAGCAGTCTGAATGCGGACCTAAGGCGACTCGTGCACAGTGTCTGAAGAGATGGTTCACGCAGCGGCCCGATCGCCGCAGCACCGCGCGCTTGCCGCCGACACTCTTCACCACCGAGCGCAGGTTCATCACCGGATCGGGGCAAACGTCGCGCGGTCCGCCGTTGCTCTACTCCTCGAGCCACCTTTCGGCGAGATGGTCTGGGACAACGCGATGGATAGTTCCTGATCGGGCGCGGAGGACAATACTCTCTGTGCGGATCACCGGCCCCACTCGGCCCTAATACCCGACGGCAACCAAAGTCCATTGCCGACTTGAGCTGACACCTGAGCGACTACCAACTCGCCGCGCGCAACAGTGTCGTCGACGTTAGTGAAAGTGTCCCTGACGAGATCGCCGCGGTCAGCCAAGGGCTGCACTGGCCTGCTAAGCGAAGGCGGGGATGCCGGTGATTTCGCGGCCGATGATGAGGGATTGGATGAAGTCGGTGCCCTCGTAGGTATGGACTACTTCCATGTCGGTGAGGTGCCGTGCGACGTGGTTTTCGAGGAGCAGCCCGTTGCCGCCGAGCAGGTCCCGGGCGTCGCGGCAGAGCGCACGGGCGTGCTGCCCGGTGAACATCTTCGCCAGGGAGGCCTGCTCGTTGGTAAGCCGGCCCTCGTCCTGGAGGGTCGCGGTGCGGAAACACAGCAGCTGCATGGCGGTGAGGTCCGCGAGCATGTTCGCGAGCTTGTTCTGGACAAGCTGGAAGCTGGCGATCGGCCGCCCGAACTGCACGCGCTCCTGGACATACGTCGCGGCCGCTTCGTACGCGGCAACCGCGTGACCGAGAGCCTCCCACGCGACGGTGCTCCGGGTGCGGTTCAGGATCGCGGACACGTCACGGAACGAGGTCGACTTCGCGAGCTTGTTCCCCGCGGGGACCCGCAGACCCGAGATTTCGATGTGCGCCTGCTGGATCGCCCGCTTGGCGATCTTCCCGGTGATCGCCTCCGCAGCGTATCCGTCCGGGTAGGTGCCGTCGGCGTCCTTCTCCAGGACGAAGGCCTTCACCTTCCCGTCATCAGCATCACGCGCCCAGAAAATCACGACATCGGCGACATGGCCCAGCCCGATCCACCGTTTCGCCCCGTCGATCACGTACGTGTCGCCGTCACGCCGTGCCGAGGTCTCCAACGCCACCGAATCGGACCCGTGATCAGGTTCGGTCAACGCGAACGCACCCAGCTTGCGCAGAGCCGCCATCTCCGGCAGCCACCGCTGCTTCTGCTCCTCGTCACCCAACAGGGCGATACTGCCCATGGCCAAACCTGACTGGACAGCGTTGAGGGTGTTCACACTGCCGTCACCCCGCGACAGCTCCATCGCGACCAGCCCGGCCTGCAGCCTCGTCAACCCGGGGCACCCATACCCCGTGATCGATGTGCCCACCACACCCAACTCCGCCAACCCGGGCAAGATCTGATACGGAAAGTCCGCCCGTTCCCAATACTCGTTGATGACCGGCAGCACCTCCCTGCCCACGAAATCACGCACCCGCGCCACCAACGCACGATCAGCATCACCCAGAAAATCCGCAACCCCAAGAAAATCAGAATTGACTGCGTACACCGCTTCGTCCCGCACCTCGTTGCCTCTCATCTGGAGCCGGGCGATTACGGTGCCACAAACGAGGTGACCGTTCGGTTGAATTCGTCGGCATGCTCGAGCTGCGCCCAGTGACCACATCGGTTGATGACGACCAGTCGTGCGTTCTGGATGATTGAGACGAGGCGTAGGGAGTGTTCGAGGTTGAGGACACGATCGTCCCTGCCATGTATGAGGAGGACCGGCACGCTGATGCCGGCGATCTCGGCGGGCGTCGGCGGATTCAGGATGATCGGCAGACGCTCGTCGAGGTCAGCCACGAAGTTCTCCCGATGCTGGGCGTACTTGAGGGTGTTCTTCGACCGCTCGGTAGCGACTTCTTCGGAGGCGTTGCCCGCACCGAAGGTCATGACATCGACGAGCTTTGCCATCGCTTCCGGGGTCGGGGTGCGGTATGCCTGGAAGAGGACTTTCAGTCCCTCGGATGGGCCGTCTGCGGGGCCGAACATCATCTGCTGCCCGGCCATCGCAGCGCCCATGGTGACCACGTGTGTCACGCGGTCCGGGTTCCGCGCGGCGAAGGCGAGTGCGGTCACCGCTCCCATCGAGTTTCCCACGACCGCTGCGCGCTTCACCTTCAGCCCATCCAGGATCTCGCCAAGTGAGGCGGCGTGGTCGCGCTCTCGAACGCGCGCGGCGTAGGACTTTCCCCACCCGGGCATGTCAATGGCGAGTACTCGGAATCGTTTTGACAGCACCTCGATGTTCGGGCCGAAGTTGCTCCAGGCTGTCGCCCCAGGCCCGCTCCCGTGCAGAAGCACGACTACTGGACCCTCGCCGACATCGTGATAGTGGATATCGCCCGTTGAGATGGCGAGATACCGTTCCGAGTCGCGTTCGAGAGTTGACGCCGTCATTTCCTCTCCCCGGCGGCTCCCTGATGGCGGCGGTCCCGCACGTCGGATCGTGGAATGAATGCACTCACGCCACGACCGCCAACGACGATTCCTTCTGGGCCAACGCCGCGTTCACCGCCGGCACCACTTCCTCTGCCATGAGCTGCATGGAACGGAACCACTGGTCCTTCTCGTCCTCGTAGTCGACACCTTCCATGAGCAGCGTTCCGAAACCACCGGTCTCCTCTTGCATCTTGAGAAGCTGGTTGGTGACGGTCTCGACTGATCCGACGAGGAACTGATGCTTCAGCAGGTACTCCAGGTCAATATCGGCAGCTTGCACTGAGTCGTCGTGCTTCCAGTTCTCGCCGTATCCGAGGAACTGGAAGATGGGGATCAGGAAGCCGTTGAAGAATTCCCCGAAGTACCCTTCCCGAACGAGCCGGAGGGCTTCCTCATCGGTCTCGGCAACCACAACCTCGCGCGCGATTCGCCAGTCGTTGCGGTCCGGCACCAAGCCGCGGCTTTCCGCAGCGACGCTATAGGTGTCCCACTGGCCGGCCATGAACCTCGTGTTCATGCCGAGCGAGATCGGCAGCAGCCCTTCCTCGCCCGCCCACTTCAGGGTGGCGGAGTTGGCGCTCAGGCCGGCGACGGCGATCGGCGGGTGAGGTCGCTGGTAGGGCCGAAGGTGATCGCCCAGCGTGCCCGGAACGGCGGCGAATGCGTCGGATTCGACCTTTTCGCAGGTCCAGAATTCGCCTTCGAACCGCCATGGTCCATCCTCGGTCCAGTACTTCCGCATGATCTCCAGCCCCTCCGCGGCTCGCTTCCGGTGCTCGCCGGACGCCATGTCGATGCCGAAGGTCTGCGCGTCGGTCGGCGTGCCTCCCGATCCGATTCCCACCATGTAGCGCCCCTCGAGCAGCTGGTCCTGATAGGAGATGCGTGCCGCCAGCTCGGCGGGGTGATGGAACCCAGGCACGTGGGCGCCAGCGGCGAGGACGATCTGCGTGGTCTCTCGAATCGCCGCCTGAATGAGGAGATCGGGCGACGGGAGCGGCTCCCAGAGATTGGTGAAATGCTCGCCGACCCACGCCTCCGTGAATCCGAGCCGATCCGCCTTCTTGATCATCTCCAGGTCCCATTCGAAGCCCCGCTTGTACCCGCCGGGCGACTGGGACTGCGACGGGCGGTGGCCGGTCATGAGAAAGAGTCCGAGCTTCATTTGTTCTCTCCTTTGAGTGTGGTTCGCGTCTAGTTGACGGCGGCGGTGTCGCTCTTGGCGAGGTCGCGGAACTGAGCGCCGTGCCAGATGAGGGGCTCTCTCTCCGACACCCCCATCCCCTTCACCTCGAGCAAGACCATCCAGTGGTCACCGGCATCCAACTCGTCGTGGACCGTGCACTCGAACCAGAGCGCGGCATCCTGCACGAAGACAGCGCCCGAGTTGTCGACCTCGACGGCGACTTCTTCGAATCGTGCGGAACGGTCTTTGCTCGCGAGCTGACGGATGAGGTGGCCCTGCCCTTGGCTGAAGACCGATACGCCCAAGGTTCCGCCGTTCCTGATCCACGGCCATGTCTCGGATGACTTCTGCACGGCGAGCGCGACAAGGCATGGATCCAGCGAGACTCCCACCATGAAGGACGATGCAACGACGGCGTGCTTCTGACCGTCGAGCTCGGTCGCCAGCACGACGACGCCGGAGGGGAACTGAGCGAATGTGTTGCGCACGAGCATCGGGTCACTGATGCTGGTGCTGACACAGGACTTCGTCATTGTCATTGTCATTTCCGTGCTCCTTTGCTCGTGGGTGAGGCCGGGTTCAACGTCGTTGGCGCCGGCTCAGGTTCGTACTTTGGCTTCCGTCGGTGGCGGTGCGTCTTGACGGCTTCGGCTCAGGCTCGCACGAGCCGGTTGTGCGGACTAGTCGGCAATTGCGTATCGCGTTGCAACGGCTGACCTATCGCGGGAAGTCGAAACACCGGACATCACCGCTGATCCCCAGGAAGTATCGGGCGCGACGCCGGGACGGACCGATAATCAGACTCAGGCTGGCGTGATCGCGCTGGTGCCCCACATATAAGGACGAGTCGTGACGGATCGATTGAATCGTCAAGTGATCCTCGCGCAGCGCCCGAGCGGCATCCCCCGCGCCGAGCACTTCGCTGTCACCGACGCCAATATTGGCCACCCCGGGCCAGGACAGATCCTGGTGAAGAATCTGTATCTGTCCGTGGACCCGGCCATGCGCGGGTGGGTCAGTGTTGAGGATAACTACTCTCCGCCCGTCCCTGTCGGAAGCGTGATGCGCGCCTCGGCGGTGGGCGAGATTGTCGAGAGCAACGGCACCCGACTGCAGGTCGGAGACGTCGTCGTGGGTCGTTTCGGGTGGCAGGAGTTTGCGATCGTCGCGGAGACAGACAACGTGCGGCGAGTCGACACCTCGCTTCCCGCGTCCCTCGCCCTCGGTGTGCTCGGCGCCAATGGTGTCACCGCCTGGCTGGGGCTGTTCGGCATCGGCCGCCCGCTTCCCGGGGAGCTGGTGGTGGTCTCGACCGCCGCGGGGGCGGTCGGCTCGGTCGTGGGTCAACTCGCTCGGCTCGCCGGCTGCCGAACCGTCGGGATCACCGGCAGCAAGGGGAAGGTGGATTTGTGCCTTGAGGAATATGGGTTCGATACGGCGCTGGACTACCGCGCGCCTGACTTCCTCGAGAATCTCGAGCAGGCGTGCGGAGACGGTGTCGACGTCTACTTCGACAACACGAGCGGCCCTGTCAGCGATGCAGTCATGTCGCACCTCGCTCACGATTCGCGCGTCGTTGTCTGCGGAACGTCAGCCATAGAGTCGTGGCAGCCCGCACCGATGGGGCCCCGCGTCCATCGGCAGGTGCTCACCGCGGGCGCCACCATGCGCGGATTCCTCCTGCAGGATCACGCCTACGAATACGATCAGGTGGTCCGCCGGCTTGAGCCTCTCGTCCGAAATGGCGAGCTACGGTACACCGAACATGTGCTCAACGGACTCGAAAGCGCCCCGGGCGCGGTGAGCATGCTCTACGAGGGTCGCAACGCGGGAAAGCTGATCATTCGGCTGTGATCCTCGTTCCACCGTGTGGAACCAAGATGTTGTAGCGGCGCGGAAGTGATATAGAGTTCGCCCCAAACGCCAGCCCTCAGTGCCGAGGTCGGATTGATGGGCTGATCGGCACGCTTGTGCGGAAGGACTCGTCATGGATCTGCGGCAGCTTCAGTACGTGGTCGCGGTCGCCGAAGAAGGCGGCTTCCGGCCCGCGGCGCGACGACTTCACACCTCTCAGCCGCCGCTCTCGACCGCGGTGCACCAGCTCGAGATCGAGCTCGGGGTGAAGATCTTCGAACGAAGCACCCGGGGGGTTCTGCCTACGCAGGCGGGGTGGGAGCTTGTGCACCGCGCCCGCGAGATCCTCGCGCAGGTTGACACTGCGCGAGATGCCGTGAGGGACCGTGCGGGTGCGCGGAAGATAGCGATCAGGGTGGCAATCCTGAACGGAGAGTACTCGGCGGGTGAGTTGACGGCACCGATCCTGACTGCGCTTCGCGGCCGGTTCGAGAACGCCGAGATCATCCTTCACGAGACGACCTTCGTCGACCAGGTCGAGGCACTCCGCAACGGCGAAGTCGATATCGCGTTCGTCCGACCGCCGATCCCGCTCGCAGACCTTGCCGTAGTCCCCATTGCCCAGGAGCCGCGATGTCTTGTCGTCGGCAGCCAGCATCCGCTGGCGGAGGCCGAGAAGCTGAGCGCAGATGACGTGCTCCATCTTCCGATGCTCGGACTGTCGGCTCCCCCGGACTGGGCGAAGGTGTGGCAGCTCGACGATCTGCGAGGCGGTTCGCTCTTGGATGAATCCATGGGGCCGGTCCGCACTGTGGCTGGCGCCCGGCTCGCCCTGACGATGAGTGATGCGGCGATCACCATGTCGAAGTCGACCATCCGGCTCTCGCCGTCACCGTCGGTCCGCGCGCTCACCGTCGACGGCCTCTCTCCCTCAGTATTCGCAGTCGCCCATAGGAGATCCGACACGAGGCGGCTGACCCGGGACGCCATCGACGTCATCGCCGCCACTGCCAAGCTGCACATCGACCACCTTCCCGGGGGCGAACTGCTGGTCTAGTTCCAGTGAGTGGAACGTCGAGCGCCCCCGCCAAACGTCCCCGCTACGGTCAATCGACGTCGCATCGTAGCGGCCGTACACCACGATAGGGACTGCTCCCGTCGGCCCACGAGGTGGCCACGGGAGCCCCCCGGGCGCGAAGAGGGAAGACCATGGCAAAGACGAAGGTGGCGATCATCGGCTCTGGCAACATCGGCACAGACCTGATGTTCAAAGTAATCAGACTCAGCGAAACCCTCCGAGTGGGCGCGATGGTGGGGATAGATCCGGACTCGGACGGCCTCGCCCGCGCCGGGCGGCTCGGCATCCCAACCACGTCGGACGGTGTCGCGGGATTGATCGCCATGCCCGATTTCGACGAGATCGAGGTCATCTTCGATGCGACAAGCGCGGGTGCTCACAAACTGAACGCGAAGGCGCTCGAACCGTACGACAAGGTCCTCGTGGACATGACGCCGGCCGCGATCGGGCCCTTTGTCGTCCCCGTCGCGAACCTCGATCAGCACATCGGCGCGCGAAACGTCAACATGGTCACATGCGGAGGCCAGGCGACCATTCCAATCGTTCATGCGGTCAGCTCGACGACACCCGTCCACTACGCGGAGATCGTCGCGTCGATCGCCTCGAAGTCCGCCGGCCCGGGGACCCGGGCCAGCATAGACGAGTTCACAGAGACCACCGGTTCGGCGATTGAGCAGGTCGGGGGCGCGGCGAGGGGAAAGGCGATCATCGTCCTGAACCCGGCGGAGCCTCCCGTGATCATGCGCGACACTGTGCAGATCATCACCGGCCGCCTTGACGTCGCCGCGCGCAAGGCATTGACCGAGTCAGTCGAGACACGGGTGGCTGCTGTCGCCGGCTACGTCACCGGCTACCGCCTCAAGCAACCGGTGCAGTTCGAGGACCACGGCGCGGAGCTCGACCTCTTGGTGCCGGAGGATCGACGTGAGCGCGAATACACCAAGGTGTCCGTGTACCTCGAGGTGGAAGGCGCCGCGATGTACCTGCCCGCATACGCGGGCAACTTGGACATCATGACCTCCGCTGCGCTGCATACCGCGGAGCATCTCATCTCAGCTCGAAAGGCGGCCGTCGTATGATCCCGGCGATCTATCTGCAGGATGTCACTCTCCGCGACGGGATGCACGCCATCCAACATCGGATCGAGCCTGCGAAGGCTGCCGAGATTGCGGCGGCACTCGATGCGGCCGGCGTGGATGCGATCGAGGTCGCGCACGGCGACGGTCTTGCGGGAAACAGCCTCACCTACGGAGCGGGATCCCACACGAGCGACGAATGGATCGAGGCAGTGGCCGCGGTGGTCAAGCACGCAGTTCTCACCACGCTTCTGTTACCGGGTATCGGGACGATCGGTGATCTCCGCCGAGCGTTCGACCTCGGAGTTCGGTCGGTTCGTGTCGCGACGCACTGCACTGAAGCGGATGTCGCCCGCCAGCACATCGAAACAGCCAAGTCCTGGGGCATGGACGTGTCGGGGTTCCTGATGATGGCACATCTGAACGAGCCTGCTGCGCTTGCTGAGCAGGCGAAGTTGATGGAATCGTATGGTGCCGACTGCGTCTATGTGACCGACTCCGCCGGTCGCCTCACAATGAACGGTGTCCGCGATCGAGTGCGTGCGTACCGTGATGTACTTCGGCCCGATACCCAGATAGGCATCCATGCCCATCAGAACCTCTCACTGGCAGTCGCCAACTCCGTCGTTGCAGTCGAGGAAGGCGCAACGCGCGTCGACGCCTCGCTCGCCGGTCACGGCGCGGGCGCGGGCAACACCCCGATCGAGCCGATGGTGGCCGTCGCAGACCTGCTGGGCTGGTCGGTGAGAGCGGACGTGTTCGCCCTTCAAGACGCCGCAGATGACCTGGTCAGACCCCTTCACGATCGACCCGTTCAAGTGGACCGGGAGACACTGACGCTCGGCTACGCGGGCGTCTACTCGAGCTTCCTGCGTCACGCCGAACGTGTGGGCGGGCAGTCCGGAATCGACGCCCGCGACATCCTCGTGGCAGTCGGCCAAAGAAAGCTGATCGGCGGCCAAGAGGACATGATCGAAGACGTTGCGCTCGAGCTCTTACACCGCCGCTGACGCACAACCTCGCGTTACTGTTCGGCAACGAGTTGCGGGCGGCGACGCACATCCGCGCTGAGGGCTTCCGCGACTCCTTGGACGACGGGAATCGAACCTGCCACATCCAGTCGGTCACTCCACCCTGAGACTGAGATCGCCGCGATCGGCCGGTCTAGTGCGCCCAGGATCGGCGCGGCAACACAGGAGATGCCCGACCCCGACTCCTGCTCCTCCGTAGCGACGCCGGCAGCGCGAATCTCCTTCAAGTTCCTCAGAAGGGCAGTGACGTCGGTGATCGTGTTCGGGCCGACCTTCCATAGGCCGCGCGCTATCACCTGGTCGACGACGGAGGACGAGGAGTACGCGAGCAGCGCCTTGCCCACACCCGTCGCGAAGGCCGGCAGACGCCCCCCGACACGCGACGGCAGTCGCGGGGACGAGCTCGAGGGAAGGATCTCGATGTAGACGACCGTGGTTTCTTCCAGTACCGCAAGGTGCACGGTGTGGCCCGTAGCTCGTCGCAGTCCCGCCATTCGTGGCAGCGCGAGGACCTTGAGGCTTCGCGGCCGGGCGGCCTGCGAACCCAGCTCGAAGACCCGGATGCCGAGGGACAGGGCCGCACCATGCCGCTCGAGGTAGGAATAGTCCACGAGCTCGCTCGTGATGCGCGAGGCAGTGGATTTTGGGAGCCCCGTGCGCTCGCAGATCTCGCTGAGCGTCACCGTCGGTTGACCCTCGGTGAAGCAGTCCAGCACGAGACTGATGCGGCCGATCATCGACTCCGGAGGTGCGAGACCTGACTCGCCCCCGGCTGCGTTCCGGTCAGTGGGATTCATGTTGTCGATTTCGGTGCTGAGACGCCTAATGGTCGTAGAGGATATTGACGGCGCGATGAGGGGTCACGATGCAATCGATGGCGAAAAAGGAGACCGTGGATGCGCTTCTCCGTGCGTATGTCGAGAAGCGAGGGATCGCGCCGATCTCGGCTACCCACCCCGACTGCGGGCTGGATGATGCGTATGCGATACAGCTCGGCCAGGTGGGCCGCTGGGTGGACGAGGGCCGGACGGTGCGCGGCCACAAGGTCGGACTGACCTCGGAGGCGATGCAGCGCCAGCTCGGAGTGGACCAGCCAGACTACGGTCATCTGTTCTCGGACATGTTCTACGCCGATGACGCGCCCATCCCCGCCTCGCGGTTCATCGCACCGCGCGTGGAACCCGAGTTCGCCTTCGTGCTTTCCCGCCCGCTTACGGGGCCGGGTCTGACGGTGACTGACGCCGTCCGCGCCGTCGAAGCCGTGATCGGCTCGATCGAGATCATCGATTCGCGCATCGCGGACTGGAAGATCGGTCTGGTCGACACGATCGCGGACAATGCCTCCAGCGCCGGAGTCGTGCTCGGGCGGCACCGGTTGGGTGTGAACGAAATCGATATCGTCAATGCCGAATGCACCCTGACGAAAAACGGATCGGTGGTCGGAACCGGAGTGGGCGGCGCCGTGCTCGGGTCGCCACTGAGGGCGCTGGTGTGGCTCGCAAATAAACTCGGCGAATTGGGGACCTCGCTGGACGAAGGCGCAGTGGTGCTGCCCGGCTCGGTCTGCGCAGCGGTTCCTGTCGCGGCCGGCGATTCTGTCACGGCGGACTTCGGCGTGCTGGGAACTGTGACCGCCCGCTTCGTGTGAGTGCGCCCGCCCTACGACGCGCGCGAGCGGTCTCATACGGGTGCTTAGGTGACACATCGATTCACAGCCGCTCGATGATCATGGCCATGCCCTGGCCCCCGGCGACGCACATGGTGATCAGCCCCGTTGACTTGTCGTGCGTCTGCAGGCTGTTCAGCATCGTGACTTGAAGCCGGGCGCCGGTCATGCCGAAGGGATGCCCGAGAGCTATCGCGCCGCCATTCACGTTGAGCCTGTCGATATCGATTCCAAGTTCCCGCTGTGACGGGATGACCTGTGCCGCGAAGGCCTCGTTGATCTCGACGAGGTCGATGTCCTCGATCGTCATGCCCGCATTGCGCAGCGCGCGGCGGGTGGCATCGACGGGCCCCAGGCCCATGATCTCGGGAGAGAGGGCGGAGACCCCGGTCGCCACGATCCGTGCGATCGGAGTTACACCCGACCGCGCCGCCGCAGCGTCCGACATGATCACGACCGCGGCGGCTCCGTCATTGAGTGGGCAGCAGTTGCCCGCAGTGACTGTCCCGTCCTCGCGGAAGACGGGCGACAGATCGGCGAGCGATTCATAGGTGACGCCCGCGCGTGGGCTGTCGTCCGCGGCGACGACCGAGCCGTCAGCAAGCGGATAGGGCGTGATCTCCCGACTCCAGAAACCTGAGGCGATGGCTCCTTGAGTGAGCGTCTGCGATCGGAGTGCAAACTCGTCCTGCTCGCGCCGGGAGATGCTACGTAGAGAGGCCACGTTCTCGGCCGTCTGACCCATCGCCAGGTGCAGGTTGGGGCTCAGCCCGTCGAGACGGGGGTCGCTCCAGGCTCTGAAAGCGCGGGTGCCGTTGCTCAGCGCTGGTTCGGTGAACCGCGGGTTCATTGCGCTCAGAAGGTCGGGGTTGCCCCTGTCCAGTCGCGACACCGCTTCCACGCCTGCCGAGATGAAGACCTCGCCCTCGCCGGCCTTGATGGCGTGAAAAGCCATCCGCGTCGTCTGCACCGACGATGCACAGTATCGGTTCACGGTCGTGCCGGGGACGGCATCCATGTCATTGAGGACGCTCACCGCCCTCGCGACATTGAATCCCGCTTCGCCGGCGGGTTTGCCGCACCCGAGCATGACATCGTCCACGTCCTGCGAAGCCACCTGCGGCACTTTCTGCAATGCCGTTCGGATGGCGAACGCTGCCAGATCATCGGCCCGGCACTCCCGCAGCGATCCCTTGTGCGCTCGTCCGATTGGGGTGCGAGCTGCGGCCACGATCACGGCTTCCGGCATGGGATGGTCCTTTCCTTCGCGTCGGCCAGAATGAATCCCGAAACTGCACACGACGGGCTTGTGAGAATCGCGCACGACGGGGTGATGGAACGGCGCACGATCTTGGTCCTACGGGTGGCCAGGGCGATGTATCTCCTCCGATTGCGAGGGGCCGCGCGACACCGGCACCCCAGCGGCGTCGGTGCCCCCGACGAATCGGCCATCGACCAGCCACGGGCGTTCGCCCACCGCGACGACATGGTCCACGTAGATCCCGGGGGTGACGATGTGCTCGGGGTCCAGCCCGCCGAGAGCGACGCAAGAATCCACCTGGGCGATCGTCGAGTCGGCCGCGGCAGCCATGATGGGTCCGAAGTTGCGGCCGGTCCCGCGATACGTCAGGTTTCCCCACCTGTCGGCGCGCCACGCGCTGATGAGGGCCGCGTCTGCGCGGATCGGGTACTCGAGGACGTAGTGGCGCCCGTCGATTTGCCGATGCTCTTTGCCGGCGGCGAGCTCTGTGCCGACTCCGGTCGGAGTATAGAAACCTCCGATTCCGGCACCTGCGGCTCGAATGCGCTCCGCGAGATTTCCTTGCGGGACAAGCTCGAGTTCGACCTGTCCCTCGCGGTAGAGATCGTCGAAGACCCAAGAGTCGCTCTGACGCGGAAACGAGCAGACCACTCTCTTCACGCGTCCGGCCGCGAGGAGCGCCGCGATCCCGACTTCTCCGCTGCCGGCGTTGTTGCTGACGACCGTAAGGTCGCCGGCTCCGTGCGCGATGAGAGCGTCGATCAGCTCGATGGGCTGCCCCGCGCGCCCGAAGCCGCCGATCATCACGGTGGCGCCGTCGACGATGCTCGCTACCGCCTCCGCGGCATCGGCGCGAATTTTCGAGATCACGTGGCAGCTCGCGGATCACGCGGGCGTGGTTCTCCGCGCCTGGGTAGCATCAGGCGGGGACGGGGTCGCGGAAGATGGTGAACTCTCGTGCCAGTGGTGACCCGTACCAGATGAGCGATTTGTCCATGTTCTGCTCGGTCCAGGTGAGGGGCTTCCACGCAGGATCGAAGATCAGGTAGCCGGTATCGCCGAACAACTCGATCCGATTGCCGCCTGGTTCGAACACGTACAGGAACTGCGCCTGCGTGGCACCGTGCTTGCCGGGGCCGATGTCTATCGTCAGTCCATAGTCGGTGAAGATGTCAGCGGCATCGAGCAGGTGCTGCGGGAATCCGTACCAGAACGCCAAGTGGTGCAGACTGCCATTACCGCCCGCGGAACGACCGGTTCGGTCAGCCAGGTTCGCGATCTCGTGGACCAGCGGGCTCACGCTCATCCAGGCGGCCGCTTCCCGGCCGTGGGCGACGATGTTCTCGCGGAGGCGGAACCCCATTGTGTCCTGCAGAAACTCCCGGTTCGCGGTCACGTCGTCGACCAGATGATTCACGTGGTCCAGTCTCCGCACCGGGACACCCTTGAGAGGTCGCTTCTGGGGACGACTGAGCAGGCGCGAGGCTTGCTCATCGGAGGCTTCGAAATAGTCGACGTCCCACAGGAGCGAATGCGCGTGCCCGGACGGTGAGCGGAAGTCGGCGGTGTGCCCCTGCCCGATGTCCCCCTCACGCCACTGCACCCGGACTCCATGTGTGGACAGTGCCTCGGTGCGGCGGCGGAGGGCCTGCGGCGAGCTGGTGCGCCAGGTGGTCCTCCCGATGCCAGGCTCTTCGCGGAAGGTGACCTTGAGAGAGTGGTGATACCAATCCTCGTAGGCGCGGAGGTACACGGAATCGCCGACTCGGTCGGACTCCGTCATCCCCAGAAGCTCGGTGAAGAACCAGACGGTTTCATCGACCTTCGGGGAGTACATCTCCACACTTGCGAGCTGCGCCACATCGAAGATGGGTTCCGGATACGTTTCGTCGATCTGCATGGTGACTGTCATCCTGTCTCTGGGGTTTGGAGTCCGTGGCCTACCGGACCGCCGCCAGCTCCGCACCCGCGTTCACTCGGGGAAGGACCTCTTTGGCGAGGAGTTCGAGGGAGCGGAACCACGCGTCCTTCCGGTCTTCGTAGTCCATGGCCTCGACCAGCAGCGTGCCGAATCCGCCTGACTCCCGATTCATGTCGAGGAGCTTCTGCGTGACGGTTTCAACCGAGCCGACCACGAAGAGGTGCTCGATGAGGTAGTCGAGGGTCAGCTCGTCGTCGGTCACCGAATCATCGTGCTTCCAGTTGTCGGCGTACCCGCCGAGGTTCTTGAACACGGGCAAGAGCTGCTCTCGGTAAAAGCGGCCGTAGAATCCGTTGCGCACGTTCTCGAGGGCCTCTTCATCGGTATCGGCGACGAAGACCTCGCGCGCAATGCGCCAGTCCCCACGGTTCGCAACGCGACCGGTCTTGGCGGCACCGCGTTCGACGGTCTCCCAGTGGCCCGCCATGAAGCGGTTGTTCATGTTCAGCGAGATCGGGAGATACCCCATCTCGCCCGCCCACTCCAGCGAGGGCGAGTTCGGGCTGAGGCCCGAGACCGCGATGGGCGGATGCGGTGTCTGGTAGGGGTGCAGATGGTCACCGAGGGTGCCGGGCACCGGAGGGAACGCGTCGGGTGCCACTTTCTCGCACGTCCAGAACTTGCCTTCGTACCGCCAAGGACCGGGCTCGGTCCAGTACTTGACGATGATTTCGACAGCCTCGCGGTTCATATCCCGGTGCTGACCCGTCATACCGTCGATGCCGAACATCTGCAGGTCGGATGGCACGGAGCCCGCGCCGAACCCGACCATGTAGCGCCCCTCGAGCAACTGATCCTGATACGAGATCCGCGCCGCTAGCTCGGAGGGGTGATGGAACGGTGGCAGGAAGGTTCCCGCCCCGAGCTTGATGTTGGTCGTTTCACGCGCAGCCGTCTGAAGCACGAGGTCGGGCGACGGCACGGGCTCCCAGATGTGTGTGTAGTGCTCGCCGTACCAGACCTCGTCGAACCCGAGTGCGTCAGCGTGCTTGATGACTGAGATATCCCAGTCGAACATCCGCTTGTAGCCGCCGACCTCCTTGGTGCGCTCAGGCGGGTGGGCGGGGGCGAAGAACAGGCCGATTTTCACGTCATCTCCTTTGATATGAGTAATTCACTTGCGTATTCAGAGGTTGCTAAGGGCGTCACTGGGGCTGGCCGGCGAGTACGGGGGCGGATGCAGCAAGGACCTCGGTGA
>Ga0075365_10000381_pt1 | contig 16210 bp, 15 predicted proteins | sample EndMetdeltDD1765_FD_71387 | JGI IMG/M metagenome (GOLD analysis project Ga0075365, IMG submission 71387) | Populus endosphere microbial communities from Tennessee, USA - Endosphere MetaG P. deltoides DD176-5 | ecosystem: Host-associated > Plants > Roots > Endosphere | place: USA: Tennessee... | reverse complement strand
GTGATGGAAGACCAGCTGGCCGCTGTCGAGCGGACCTCGCGCGAGCGCGGCAACGACTACACAGACCTCGCGCTGGTGACAGACGGGCTGCGCTCCGAGCGCGAACAGGGCATCACCATCGATGTCGCGTATCGCTATTTCGCCACGGCCAAGCGGAAATTCATCATCGCCGACACCCCGGGGCACATCCAGTACACCCGCAACATGGTCACCGGCGCGTCCACCGCACAGCTGGTGATCGTGCTCGTCGACGCGCGCCACGGTCTGCTCGAGCAATCCCGCCGCCACGCGTTCCTGGCCTCACTGCTCGGTGTGCAGCACATCGTGCTGGCCGTCAACAAGATGGACCTCATCGATTGGGACCGCGAGCGTTTCGAAGCGATTCGGGACGAATTCCATGCGTTCGCCGCCCGGCTGGACATCCATGACGTCACCACGATTCCGATGTCGGCGCTCAACGGCGACAACGTGGTGACCAAGTCGGACAAGGCGCCGTGGTACGACGGCCAGCCGCTGCTGAGCCACCTCGAGGACGTCTACATCGCCGGCGACCGCAACCTGGTCGACGTCCGCTTCCCGGTGCAGTACGTGATCCGCCCGCAGACTGTCGAACACGCCGACCACCGCAGCTATGCCGGCACTGTCGCCAGCGGTGTGATGCGACCCGGCGACGAGGTCGTCGTGCTACCCAGCGGAAAGACCAGTCGCATCACCACGATCGACGGTCCCACCGGCCCGGTCGACGAAGCGTTCCCACCGATGGCGGTGTCGATCAGCCTGGCCGACGATGTCGACATCTCTCGTGGTGACCTGTTGGCCCGGCCGCAGAACCAGCCAATACCGACGCAGGAATTCGACGCCATGGTGTGCTGGATGGCCGACGACAACGCGCTGGAGCCCGGCCGCGACTACATCATCAAGCACACCACCCGCACCACGCGGGCTCGGGTCGGCGTGCTGGACTATCGCCTGGACGTCAACACGCTGCACCGAGACAAGAGCGCAACGGCGTTGAAGCTCAACGAACTCGGCCGGGTGACCCTGCGCACCCAGGTGCCGTTGCTGCTCGACGAGTACTCCCGCAACGCGGCAACCGGGTCGTTCATCCTGATCGATCCCGACACCAACGTCACTGTCGCAGCCGGCATGGTCCGCGACACGGCGCCGACCGCGGCCCGCACCGCGTCGCCGAACACGGTGCGCCACCAGTCGCTGGTGGACGCCAATGACCGGCTGACCAAGGGCCGCACATTGTGGTTCACCGGGCTGTCGGGCTCCGGTAAGTCGTCGGTGGCGGTGCTGGTCGAGCAGAAGCTGCTCGAACATGGTTGCCCCGCTTACATTCTCGACGGCGACAACCTGCGCCATGGGCTCAACGCCGACCTGGGCTTCTCGATGGCCGATCGGGCTGAGAACCTGCGCCGGCTCGCTCATATCGCCACGTTGATGGCCGACGCCGGGCTGACGGTCCTGGTCCCGGTGATCAGTCCACTGGAGGAGCACCGGGAACTGGCCCGCAAGGTGCACGCCGACCAGGATGTCGATTTCTTCGAGATCTTCGTCGATACTCCGCTGGAGGACTGCGAGCGGCGGGATCCCAAGGGGCTCTACAAGAAAGCGCGAGCTGGGGAGATCACCCACTTCACCGGGATCGACAGCCCGTATCAGCGGCCGAAGAATCCGGATCTGCGGTTGACGCCCGATCACGAGTGCGACGAGCTGGCACAGCAGGTCGTCGATCTTCTGGAGGGCGGGAAATGAGCGACCACGAATTGGCCGCCGACCTGGCCACACAGGCAGGCAAGCTCCTGCTCGACGTTCGCGTCGAGCTGGCGGATGCCTCGGGTGCGGAGCGAAAGGCCGCCGGCGACAAGCGTTCTCATGATTACCTGATGGCGGCGCTGGCACAGGCGCGGCCCGACGACGCGGTGCTCTCCGAGGAGGGCGCCGACGATCCGGTCCGGCTGCGCAGCCGGCGGGTATGGATCGTGGATCCGCTCGACGGCACCCGCGAGTTCTCCGAACTCGATCGCGACGACTGGGCCGTGCACGTGGCCTTGTGGGAGGACGGCGAACTGGTCGCCGGTGCGGTCGCGCTGCCGGCACAGAACATCACGCTGGCCACCCCGACGGTGCCCGCGCCGCCCGCCGCACCGGATGTTCCGCGCATCGTGGTGTCGCGGACCCGCCCGCCCGAAGTGGCGCTGCAGGTGCGGGACGCGCTGGGTGGCGTGCTGGTCGAAATGGGTTCTGCCGGAGCAAAAGTCGCGGCGGTGGTGCAGGGCCTCGCCGATGTCTACGTGCACGCCGGCGGCCAGTACGAATGGGATTCGGCTGCTCCGGTGGCCGTGGCCCGAGCCGCCGGGCTGCACACATCCCGCATCGACGGGTCGCAGCTGCAGTACAACCGGCCGGATCCGAAACTTCCCGACGTCGTGGTGTGCCGGCCCGAATACGCGCAGGCGGTGCTCGCCGTAACGCAGTAGCGTTGCTCCCGTGACTGAACTCAGCACCCTGCGCGCGATGGCGGGCCTCCCGCTGCAGCCGCCGAGCCTGGCCTCCTCGACGCTGATCCTGATCGATTGCCAGAACACCTACACCTACGGCGTGATGGAGCTCGAGGGTGTGCAGGCGGCGCTGGACCAGGCCGCCGCGTTGTTGGACCGGGCCCGGTCTGCGGGCATCCCGGTGGTTCACATCCAGCATGACGATGGCCCGGGATCGCTGTACGACGTCAACGGGGAGAGTGGTGCGATCGTGTCCAGGGTCGCCCCGCGGGACGGCGAGCCGGTCGTGGTGAAGAACTATCCGAACTCGTTCGTGCAGACACCTTTGGACGAACAGCTCAAATCGTTCGGTTCTCAGAATCTGGTCATTGCTGGATTCATGACACATATGTGCGTGAATTCCACCGCCAGGGGAGCGTTCAGTCTCGGCTACGCGCCGACGGTGGTGGCCGGTGCGACCGCCACGCGATCGCTGCCCGGCGTCGACGGCACTGCCGTTCCGGCGGCAACGCTGCAGGTGGCGAGCCTGGCGGCGTTGACAGACCTGTTCGCTGTCGTCGTGCCGGACGCGGCCGCTATTTCTTGACTGACGCGCTCAATCTTGCCCTTAGCTGAGAAAACAGGCCCCCAAACCTGAGAGAAACGCGCCCCCTCTACGCGGTGGCTACGGGCTGTTCTTGTCACAGATCCTGTCGATGGCAAACGAACGCAAGTTAGCTGGAGCACGTCGCGTCACGCTGTTTCCCCACGTTATCGATGAGTCGCGAGTTCACCAGCTGTTTACCCTAGTGAATTTTGACTGGGTAGAAAAAAGGAATTTAGGGCAAAATCGTTAATAACTCTTAATCCTCAGGTTCCTCTCAGGTATCTTCAGCTTTGTCAGTTATCAGCCCCAGCCCGGGAGTGATTGAAATGCAAATCTCCATCCGCTCACAGCTCATTGCGGGAACTGCGGCCGTCGTCGGCGCCAGCGCCATTGCAATGACGCCCGTAACGCAGGCCAATCTCGCCTTGCCGACTCTGCAACTACCGTCTGCCAATCAGGTCGCGTTGGCGGGCTTCGACAGCCCATTGTCGGAACTCATCGGCACCTTCAACTCCTTCAATCAGTGGCTCGCGAGCTCCGATAACACCACCGCTGGCTACACCGACCTCGGCGGTCTGGTCACTGCCGGCGGCGTCGCGATCGCCAAGGGCGGATTCGGATTCAACGCGGTCGGTCTGCTGCCGCAGGTGATCAACGACCACATGCCGATCCTGACCCAGGTCGGGCTGAACGGGGCCGACTCCCTGGAGAGCATGCTCAACGCCGGCACGACCATCGGGTTGATCGCCAGCGAAGGATTGTGGAATCTGCCCGGAGCCTTCGTCACGGCCACCCAGCAGGCACTGTCCGGGGATATCCCCGGCGCCATCGACACGTTGCAGGCCGCGATCGTGACCCCATTCATCAATGCCGCCTCGGTCGCGCTGGCCAGTGGCAGCTACATGCTCGATAACGCGACCGTCAGGGCTACCTACCTACTCGATGCGGTTCCCCAGCTGGTCAACCTGGTCATCCAGAGCTCGGTCGGGCAGGCCACGGTGTTGGGCAACGCGTTCAGCACCGTCGTGCAGAACATTGCCACCGGTATCACCAACGGCAATGCCGAGGAAGCCTGGAACGCCGCCGTCGACGGATTCCTCGGGCCGCGCGGCATCCCGGGCACCTTCCTGAACCTGACCATGGGCGCCGGTGTGCAAATCGACGCGACCACGGTGGTGCCGAGTATTCGCGGCGAGATTCAGGCCGCGGTGCGTGGTATCGCGAATGCGCTGTCGCAGACCGGATCGGCGCCACCGGTTCCGCCGCCCTCGGCTGCCGCGCAGACTCCGTCGGCGTCCGCGATGCGGGTCGTTGCTGTCGACAGCGGCGCGAGCGCCAGCAACGACAAGGCCGGCGGCGACAACAGCCCGTCGGCTGGCGCCAAGTCAAAAGCGGGCGCGGCCAAGAGCGGCGCGGCCAAGTCGAGCGCCAAGCACGGTGTCGCCGGCTCCAAGCGGCCCGCCAAGGCGTCGTCTGACAAGTAGGAAATCACTGCACTGAAGCAGGCCCCTCCCTTTGCGAAAAGGGAGGGGCACTGTGCTTTTCGTTTGCGTCAAATTGGGTAAATAAATTTCCCAAAATTGGGGCTCCTCTCTTAGCTTCTTCTCAGGTATTCTTAAGCCGTCAATAGGCCTGGAATCACCAGGAGATGGGCAGACCATGCGGCGGGGTATTGGCTCGATTTTCACGGCTGGAGTGGCGCTGGTCGGCGCCACCGTCGTGGTTGCCAACCCGGTTTCGGCACCTCCCTCGGACGTTCGGGTGGCCCCGGTGAAGCTGTCGGCGGACAGCACCGCATCGAGCGCCGCACTCGATCGGGCGGTACTCGAGGTGCTCGCGAGGGATCCCGCTCAGTCGAATCCGACGGACATCTTCAAGCGATCGATCGCCGGGGCCGTCACCAATCTCACGCTGCTCAGCGGCCGAGCGGTCGAACGGGCGACGGAGCTTCAACCGGTCGTGCCCGGCACGCCGGAGCGCGTGCCACCGCCAGTGCCGCCGCAGGTGGTCGCGGATCTGCTCAGTGGCAAGCCCGCGAAGGCCGCGGCCACCAAAGCCTCGGCCGCCCCGATCAACGACCCCACCCTGCAACAGGCCGTGACTTCGGTCGCGGACTATGTCGGGTACGTCAGTGTGGAGGCGGTTGAAGCCACCGATACGGCCGGAGCGATCGCCGCCGCCGAACCCAAGCACATCGCCGACACGCTGGCCGCGCTGACCCACGGTGACGTCGACAAGGCCATCACCCGGGCCCTCCGGTCGGCGGCGGCACCTCTCGCGCCGCCCTCGACCGTCGTCAAGGCGATCCGAACCGAGGTCCGCAAGCAGCTGGTCGAACTGGCCGATCGGGTGAGGCGGGCACTGCCGCCCCCGCCGCGGATCGGGCAGATCCCTCAGCTCCCCCGACCCACAATGGTCGAGCGATCAACGACGTCGCTGCGAGCGACGCTGGGACATCGCCGCGGCTCGGCGATCACGACCAAACCGAAGATCTCGTCCGAATCCACGGCCAAGCCCACTGCCGAGGCCGATCCGGATGTGACGAAGGCCCCGGCGGTCAACGGCGCCACCGATATGAGCGACGGCAACAAAGCCACTGAGATGACCGACGGCAACAAGGCGGTCCCGCACACGAAGGCGGCCGGGCCCCGGCTGCGCCAGCGCGTCGAGACATCGCTGAATCAGGTGCGGAACTCGCTGAATCAGGTGCGGAACTCGCTGGATCAGGCCCGGACCTCACTGGACCGCCTCGGTGACACGTTGCGCACGGCCGTGACGCCCCCGAAACCACCGCGAGCGCACCGGGCACACCGGCCCTAACGCGCGCTGAACGGCCGGTTGCGGTCCTGGCAGTGGCAGAATTCGCTGCATGCGGATGTCAGCGAAGGCCGAGTATGCCGTCCGCGCCATGACCCAGCTTGCGTCCGTCGACACCGGTGCGCTGGTCAAGACCGAGGATCTGGCCAAAGCCCAGGGCATCCCCGCACAGTTCCTGGTCGACATCCTTTCCGATCTGCGCACCGACCGGCTGGTCCGCAGTCACCGCGGCCGTGACGGCGGCTACGAACTGGGCCGCCCCGCCGCCGAGATCAGCATCGCCGACGTCTTGCGCTGCATCGACGGCCCGCTGGCGAGCGTGCGCGATATCGGGCTGGGCGACTTGCCCTACAGCGGCCCGACGGCCGCGCTGACCGATGTGTGGCGGGCGCTGCGGGCCAGCATGCGTTCGGTGCTCGAGGAAACCAGCTTGGCCGATGTGGCCAGCGGGCAGCTGCCCGACCATGTCGCCCATTTCGCCAGTGACTACCTCAATCAGGAAGACCGGCGCGGTCACAGCGGCTGAGCGCGCCTCAGCCCGAACCCGATCCCCACACCCGGGTGAGGATCTCCAGGAAGTGTCCGGCGGGATCGTTGAAATAGATGCGACGGCCGCCGTCCATGCGGTTGATCTCGCCCGGTCGCGTCGCCTGAGGATCGGCCCAGTGCGGTAATCCGCGCTCGGCGATCTTGGCGTAGATCGCGTCGAAGTCGTCTTCGGAGATCTTGAAGGCGTAGTGCTGCGGTTGAACGGACTCGTCGGACTCGACATCGGCGAAGTCCAGGGTGAGTCCGTGCTCGAGGGCGACGGCGAGGAAGGGGCCGGCGGGTACGGCATCGGGTAGGCCGAACAGTTCGGTCAGGAACCGGGCCGACTCGTGTTTGTCATGCGCGGCGACGATCGTGTGATTCAACTCGATTGCCATAATTCCTGCTAGTCAAGCACTTTCGGCAATACCGTGCAATGAACGCCGGCTGGCTCGGTCAGGGCGCCTCATGCCGTACCGTCTCTGGCTTATGGCGACAGCACAATCTCGGGTCGAGGTGCTCGGCAATATCGGACCCAACTGGTTCGCGTCGGTCATGGGCACCGGCATCGTGGCGAATGCGGGGGCGACGTTGCCGATCCACATGTGGGGCTTGCGCGGTTTCGCCGAGGTGGTCTGGGTGATCGCCGCGGTGCTGCTGTTTGTGCTGCTTGCGCTGGTGGGGGTGCACTGGTTACGGCATCCGACGGTCGCGCGGCGGCACGCCCGCAACCCGCAGATGGCGCACTTCTACGGAGCGCCGGCGATGGCCTTGCTGACCGTTGGCGGCGGTGCGACGCTGGTCGGCCGCGACCTCATCGGCGAGCGGTTGGCCGTCGACCTGGACTGGGTGCTGTGGAGCACGGGCACCGTCGCGGGATTGTTCACGGCGGTGAGCATTCCGTTCCTGATGTTCACCCAGCACAACGTCGAACCCGACGCGGCGTTCGGCGGCTGGCTGATGCCGGTGGTGCCTCCGATGGTGTCGGCGGCCAACGGGGCGTTGCTCATTCCGCACATGGCGCCGGGCACCGGCCGCACCACGATGCTCTACGGCTGCTACGCGATGTTCGGGCTGTCGCTGGTAGCCGCATTCATCATCATCACGCTGATCTGGAGCAGGCTCGCGCTGTATGGAACGTCGGGTACCGCCAGGGTGCCCACGCTCTGGATCGTGCTCGGCCCGGTCGGCCAATCCATCACCGCGGCAGGGCTTCTCGGTCACGTCGCGGCGCTCGCGGTCGAACCCGAACTCGCCGAGGACCTGAACGCCTTCGCAATCATCTTCGGCGTGCCGGTGTGGGGTTTTGCGGTCCTCTGGATCGCATTGGCCACGTCGTTGACGGTGCGGACGCTGCGGCGCGGGATGCCGTTCGCGCTGACGTGGTGGAGCCTGACCTTCCCGGTCGGGACCTTCGTCACCGGTACCACTCAGCTCGCCGTGCACAGCCATCTGCCGGCGTTCAAGTTCGCCGCGGTGGCCGCCTATGTCGGTCTGCTGAGTACCTGGCTTCTGGTCGCGATTCGCACGGCGCGAGGCAGCCTGCGCGGCAATCTGCTGAACCCGCCGCCCGCCGCGGGACCGATCAAGGCCTACAAAGACCCGGCGAAATAGCTTCGCGCCCTATATTTTTCACGCCTGCTACTTGCGTGCGGTGAGCTCCAAAGCGATGTTGTCGGGGTCCCGGAACTCGAGGATATAGGACACCCCGATGTCCTTGATCGGCTCGTGCTCGATGCCGAGCGAGTCGAGGTGGGCGGCCGCCTGCTCGAGGTCGTCAAGGGCCGGCAGGCTGAACGCCAGATGATCGAGGCCGACCCGGCCTTCGTCGAAGGCGCCGGTGCCGGTCGGCCGCAGCCCGACCAGAGCGGTGCCGATGTTGTAGATGACGCCACCGAACAGAAACGCGAGCTGCTCGCGGGTCGTGGCATCGGCGTCCTCGGGCACCGCGGCGAAGACCGGCCAGCCGAACACGCTGTCGTAGAACCGGCGCGAGACGTCGATGTCGGTGACGGTCAGCCGCACATGGGCGACGGCGGAAGTGGCGATCGGCATGTGCCCCATCCTGTCAGTAGGACCGATCGAGGCGGGCGTCGCGGGCGCCGTGCCAGAATCGCGGACGTGCAGATTGGGATGACCCTGCCGGTGATGGAACCGGACGTCGACGCGAACATTCTCAAGCGGTGGGCCCAGACAATCGACGAGGGACCGTTCTCCTCGCTGTGCTGGGGCGAGCGGATCGCCTTCGCCAACCCCGACTCGCTGACTTTGTTGGGTGCGCTGTCCGGATGGACCGAGCGGGTGCCGCTGGTGGCCACCGTGGTCGTGCCCCAGCTGCACAACCCGGTGATGCTGGCCAAGGCGCTGGCCACCGGTGATCTGCTCAGCGGCGGACGGCTGACCGTCGGCATCGGAGTGGGCGGCCGGCATGAGGACTACCGCGCCGCCGGCGCCGACCCGAAGACGCAGACCATGCGGCAGATGGCCGAACGGGTCGCGGTCATGAAGCGGGTCTGGGCGGGGGAGAAGGTCACCGAATCGGTGCTGCCGGTGGGGCCCCGGCCCGCCCGCGATGGCGGACCCCGCCTGCTGGTCGGCACGACCGGCCCGAAAACGCTGCGCAGCGCGGCGCAGTGGGCCGACGGCATCACCGGGATCTCGATGGACCTCGACCTCGACAAGCAGAACGAGCTCTTCGACGTCGCTCGCGGCGCATGGGCTGAAGCCGGCAAGCCCAAACCCCATCTCGCGACGTCATTTTGGTTTGCCCTCGGCGAGGGCGATGCTCCGCGCCAACAGGTCACCAAGCACCTGCTGCACTACATGAACTGGATCCCGCGGGAGTACGTCGAGGCGATGGCGCCGACCACCGGCTGGGCGGGCACCGATGAGGAGCTCGTCGAGGTACTGCGCGGATTCGCCTCGATCGGAACCAGTGAGCTGCACCTGATCCCGACCAGCACCGACATCGGGCAGCTGCGCCGCGTCGCAGATCTCGTCGGCGAAGTGTCGGCCCATTCGTGAGTTTCCGCGTAAGAATGAGTCATGACTCAGCCGTACGGTAACTATCAGCTCGAGATCTACTTCCAGGGCCTCACCGGCACCCTGCCCAGCCTGCCTATGGCATTCGCGGAACTGGAAGCCCGTGCCGCGCAGACACTTTCACCGTCGCTGTGGTCGTACGTGGCCGGGGGTGCTGGCGACGAGCGCACACAGCGGGTCAACGTGACCGCCTTCGACCAGTGGGGCCTGATACCGCGGATGCTGGTCGGGGCCACCGAGCGGGACCTGTCCGTCGAGCTGTGGGGACGACGCTGGCCCGCCCCCGTGTTCATGGCGCCGATCGGGGTGATCGGCTTGTGCACCCAAGACCAGCACGGTGACCTGGCCGCTGCGCGCGCCGCCGCGGCCACCGGTGTGCCGATGTGCGTCTCGACGCTGACGATGGATCCACTAGAGGACGTTGCCGCCCAATTCGGTGACACTCCAGGCCTTTTCCAGCTGTATACGCCGGCCGACCGGGAGATGGCAGAGAGCTTCGTCCACCGGGCCGAGGCGGCCGGCTACACCGGCATTGTGGTGACCCTGGACACCTGGGTACCCGGCTGGCGGCCACGTGATCTGTCGACTTCCAACTTCCCTCAGCTGCGCGGAAAGTGCCTGTCCAACTACATCAGCGACCCGGTCTTCCGGGCCAAGAACGACAGCGACATCGACGCCGACCCGCGCAATGCGGTGATGGCGTGGGTCAGCACGTTCGGGAACTGCGTGAGCTGGAACGATTTACCGTGGCTTCGCTCGTTGACCAAACTGCCGCTGATCCTCAAGGGTATCTGTCATCCCGACGATGCCCGCCGGGCCATCGACGCCGGGGTCGACGGCATCTACTGCTCCAACCACGGCGGCCGCCAGGCCAACGGTGGGCTGCCGGCCCTGGACTGTCTGCCCGACGTGGTGGCCGCTGCCGGTGATGTGCCGGTGCTGTTCGACTCCGGGATCCGTTCCGGCGCCGACATCGTCAAGGCCCTGGCCATGGGAGCCAAAGCCGTCGGTATCGGCCGGCCCTACGCCTACGGTGCCGCGCTGGCCGGGACTGACGGGATCGTGCACGTGCTGCGGTCGATGCTGGCCGAGGCCGACCTGATCATGGGAATCGACGGGTATCGGACACTGGCCGATCTGACCCCCGAGGCGCTGCGGCCCGTGCGACAGTAGGCGGATGTCGCAACCATCCACGTCGGTCAGCCGTCTGCCGGAGAAGCAGAACACCTCGCGTGCCCGCCTCGACGAGCTGCTCGATGCGACACCGCTGGCGACCATCGCGTTGATCCGCGACGGGCACCCGGTGATCTTCCCGATCGGGTTCGCCCGCATCGACGACGAACTGGTGATCCACGGCTCGACGGGCTCGCCGTGGATGCGGCAGCTGGCCGACGGTGCGGATGCCGCGGTCTCGGTCACCGCACTCGACGGAGTTCTGGTGGCGCGCAGCGGGTTCGAATCCTCGTTCCAGTTCCGCAGTGCCGTGCTGTTCGGGACCTTCGAGCCGATCCCGGACGCCGACAAGGTGTCCTACCTCGAGACGCTGACCGACACATTCATCCCCGGCCGGGTCGCCGAACTGCGCGCCAGTTCGCGCAAGGAGCTCGCCGCGACCATGGCGCTGCGGATGCCGATCACCGGCGACAACTGGTCACTGAAGATCGGTGACGGGTGGCCCGAGGACGACGATGACGACGTCGCCGCGGGCGCATGGGCCGGCGTGGTTCCGTTGACCACGGTCTACGGCGAGCCGCAACGCGCACCGGACTGCGATCCCGCCACCCCGGTGCCGCCGTCGGTCAATGCGATGGTAGGGGAGCTGTCGAATCGCCGGGGGAGACAGCTTCGCTAGCAAGCGGTTTGGGCCGAAGGACGAAGCTGAACACCAGCGCGATGATGCCGATGGTCACACACGTCCAAAAGGCGTGCTGGAACGTCGAATCCGTGCCGGAGCCGACGATCGGGCCGGCCCAGGCGAACCCCAACGAGAAGCCGATGCCGTAACTGGCGTTGGACAGGCCCGGCAGCGCGCCGGGCGCCTCGTCGGACGCCTGGAGCACGCCCAGCGACATCAGTGGCGTGTGTATCACTGCGCCGCAGGTGATTCCGTAGACCACCATCAGTGCCACGATCGCCCACTTGTTGTCGGCGAAGACTGCCATCAGCGCGACCACCACGATCGTTGAGGCGATTCCGCCCCTCATCACGGTGACGAAGCCGATGCGGACGGCGAGCCGGCCGACGAACGGCGAGGCGAGAAGCTGCACGAGGGCGGCCGGGGTCAGGAACAAGAGGGCCGTCATGGTCGCGTTGAGCCCGAAGCCGGAGTCCGGATCTTCGGCCATGCTGGGAATGACGAACGCCTGTATCACCATGAACGACCCGACCACCAGGACCGTGACGACGATCAGCGGCCACGCCTCCCGGGACCGAATGTATTTGAGTCCGACAACGGGATGTGCGACGCGATTGTTCGACACGATCAGCGCCACGAAGGCCCCGCCGGTCACCGCCAGCCAGACCAGCGCGGGTGTCGACGTCCATCCTTCGTGTCCGCCGTTGTCCATGAACATCGTGAGGCCGCCGACGCTCAGTGCGATGAAGACCGCACCGATCCAGTCCATCCGGCCTTCGGAGCGGGCGCCCGGCTCGTCGGCAGGAACCCACTTCCAGGCGAAGGCCACCGCGATCAGGCCGACGACCGTGGTGAGCATGAAGATCGAGCGGTAGCCGAAGACATCGGTCATGATGCCGGCGAGGAACGCGTCTCCACCGGCTACGCCGCCGTTGATGGACGCCATCAGCCCGCAGCACACACCGAAGGTCGCACCGCTGACCCGGGCCCGCAGAATCATGAAGCCCAGACCGTAGGTGATGTTCGATGCGCCCTGCAGGAATCGGCCCACCATGACGATCGGCAGCGAGCTGCTCAGGCACAGCACTGTGCCGAGCACACACACGACGAGGATGCCGATCAGGACGCGCTTGCGTCCGATGTAGTCACTCCACCGGATCAGCACGACGTTGGCGATCGCCCCGGCGATGAAGAACGGTGTCGACATGGCGGCGAACGCCCCCGGGCCCAGCGTCTCGTTGATGTCGCGGACGGCGGGCGACAACATGGAGGCGTTGAGCGAGAAGGACATCACCGAGAAGACCAGCGCCGTGACCAGCAGGACGATCTGCCGGCGAGAGAGGGAATCGGTCTCGAGGGACGGCTGACTCACGAAGGCATCGTATGTGACCAGCGCTGTTGGCGTGGGTCAGTGACGCCACCAACCGCCAAGGAGTGTGCGCCAGAATTTTCGGTAGCGCTCGGAGAACACCATGTCCTCGGGGCGGTGTGGCGGGCGGGGCTTTTCGGTGGCCTCGCTGGGACCATCGTGGTCGGGGGAGTCGTCGCGCTCAGGCATGGGATTGCCGTCCGCTAGCGCCGGCCGGGCCCGAGGGGGCCCGGACCGACCGGACCAGGACCGACCGGACCAGGACCGACCGGACCGGGCCCGACGGGTCCCGGACCCAACGGGCCGACCCCGGCGGGGCCGACGTAGCAGCACGGGTTGATGTACACGTTCACATCGTCGTAGTACTCGCACTGATTGGTTTCCCAATTGAAATACATCCCGGCGCCACAGCCATCATCGGCTGAACTTGTTGGCGCGAAAGACAATCCGGCGAACGGTAGCGATGTGAACACCACGCTGATGGCGGCAGCGCACACAAGTGGTCGCATGTGCACCCCTTCGCCGGCCGGTGTCTCACGGTATCGAACAACGAAGGTGCCGTCAGGCAAACTGCGGGGGTTAGGCCCCCAGTCGGGTGCTCGGGTGCCTGGCCACCGCGGACAGCCACTCTGCGCTGATCATCAGATCGTCGAGCTGACGGTCGATGTCGTCGACCTGATTGGACATATCCCGCAGCTGTCTGGTCACCTCGCCTCGCTGAGTGACCAGGTCCGCGCGCATCCGTTCGAGCATCGCCAAGAGTGCCAGCGCTTCCGCACGAGTCGGGGTGTTGGCCGTGGTCGCTGTCATCGGCGTCTCCTTTGGGAGATATCGGAGTACCCCCAGGTTGCGCCCGTCAGATAGCCAAGTGCCAGCGGTTTGGGACACCGGCAGGCTGTTCGCAGCGGGTGCCGAGGAACTACCCCAGCACCCGGTCGGCTTCGCGTTGACCGCTGAGGTAGGCACCGTGGACGGTGCCGAACCATTCGGGATTGGTGGCCTCCCCGGCGAACAACAGGCGCTCGCCGACCGGCTCGCCGAGCGCATGCATGTCGTCCGGGCTCGACCCGACCGCGATGAAACTGTATGAGCCACGGGCATATTGGTCGGTGCCCCAGCGGGTGACGATCGATCCGATCGGCGTGGGCGCATCGATGGCTCTGGTGAGCTCGGCCACCGCGTCCTGGTCGGACATCGATTCGCGCGACCATGCGGCCTGCCCGCCGCGCAATCCCACCAGCAGCGGCTTGTCGGCGATCACCAGCCCGTTGACCAGGTCGGTGACCGGCTGGTTGTTGCCGACGAGCCCGATCATCGGGGTGGACTCGGGCCAGAACGGTTTGTCGAAGGCCACGACGACCTTGTTGAGCAGTCCGAATCCGAGTCGTTCGATGGCGCCCCGCTTGGCCTCCGGCAGAGGTGGGTCGAAGGTGATGGTTCCCGCCTTGAGCACCCCGAGCGGAACGGTGACGATCACCCGGTCGGCGGTGACGGTGCCCTGCGAGGTTTCGAGGCGAACCTGCGCGCCGCCGTGGGAAATCCGTTTCACCTCGGTGCCTTGGCGGATGTCGAGGCCCTTCGCGAGATGCTGCGAAAGCTGGGTGTACCCCCCGGGCAGGATGACGTCGGGACCCTTGAACTGGCCCTCGCTCCCGATCCAGCGCAAGGACAGCTGATCCGGGTCTGCGGCATACTCACCGGCCATCCGGGACGTCACATTCCACGCGACCAGCGGATCGTCCAGGTTGGCGATCCCGGCCAGCCCGTCGGCGACCGACTCACCGGACCGCGCATCCTCACTGAGCTCGTCGAGCCTGTGCGCGATCCGCCGCCAGTCCTCCGCCGACGCCGCCGCGGCCTTCTGATCGACCTTCTCGTGATCCTCGATCAGGACGAAGTCCTCGAAATCGGTTGGCACAGTTTTGGCCCCGACGTCCTGGGCGAGCTTGGTGAGCGGGTTGCCCTCGGTGCCGTGGATCCACGAGGCGCCGATATCGATCGGCACGCCCAGAGAGGTGTCGGTGCGGGTGCGTCCGCCGATTCGATCCCGGGCCTCGAGCACCGTGACCCGCACGCCGGCATCGGCCAGCCGCCGCGCCGCGGCCAATCCCGAGAAGCCGGCGCCGACGATCACGACGTGATCGCCGGCCTTGTCGTCCGCCCCGCCGCATCCTGGCAGCAGGGGGGCGGCCGCGAGCGCGCCGAGACCCAGCATGAATTCGCGTCGCCCGACCGCACGCATGGGCGTGACGCTATCGAAGTTGCAACGGCAAGCAGATCGGAATCGCGGATGTCACCCGCGGTTCACTGGGTGAAAGGCACGGACCTTTGCTATGCACTAGGCGTGCATCCCACGTCGTCCGATCCGGCGGTCGAACCGCCAGTGCCGCCCAAACCCGTCCCGGCTGTCGTCGAGCGCTGCCGAGGCCTGATCGCCAACCCGGTGTTCGAAACCGCGATCGTCATCGTCATTGTGATCAACGCCACAATGCTCGGCCTGGAGACCTTCGATTCCGTCGCCGCCGGATACCACGGCGCCTTCGATGTGGTTTACAACGTCATCCTCGGGATCTACGCCATCGAGTTGCTGATCCGGTTCACCGCGGCCGGATGGAACGTTCGCGAGTTCACCAAGAGCCACTGGAACGTCTTCGATTTCATCGTGATCGCCGCCTCGTTCCTCCCGGGCCTGCGGGCGACCGCGATGCTGCTCCGTCTGGTGCGGCTGGCGCGGATCGTGCGGATCATCCGGTTTCTGCCTGACCTGCAGATCGTCATCGGCGCGATCGCCCGAAGCATTCCCGGGGTGGCGTCGCTGGCCGCGGCCACAGCGCTGCTGATCTATATCTACGGGATGCTCGGCTGGGTCCTGTTCGCCGAGCACGACCCCGAGCACTACGGGAACATCGGCCGCGGCATGCTGACCATGTACATCATGCTCACGCTGGAGAACCTGCCCGACAATGTCGAGATGGGGCTCCAAGTGTCGCCCTGGTCGGTGCTGTTCTTCATCAGCTACACCGTCATCCTGAGCTTCCTGGTCTTCAACCTCTTCATCGGCATCGTGCTGAATTCGATGGAGGAGGCTCGCGCGGTCGACCGAGCCAAGCACGAGAAGGACGATCTGCTGCACCGGCTGCGCGCGGCGCGCGAAGCACTCGAGGACGCCGAGCGGGAACTGCAGCGCACGCACCGCGACGATCAGGGGTCAGCTACAGACGGAGTGGCGAGCTCCCGGTAAGTGGCGTGTTCGATCGCGGATCCGGGATGCGGGCCGGCACTTACCCGGCGGCGCCGGAGCCCTCGGATTGACGACGACAACGGCACAGGTGAGCGTCGAGCGACGGCCGAACCTGAGCGTTGCATATATATGGAAACCGTTTCCCGCCGGGGGTTCGCCCGCCGTGGTTAACTAGCCCGCGCTACGTCGACGAGCGATTCTGGCAAACGAAAGGGCACCCCTCAATGAAATCAGCATGGTGCTTACGAACTGTTGCCACGTTCGG
>Ga0075365_10000380_pt1 | contig 16217 bp, 13 predicted proteins | sample EndMetdeltDD1765_FD_71387 | JGI IMG/M metagenome (GOLD analysis project Ga0075365, IMG submission 71387) | Populus endosphere microbial communities from Tennessee, USA - Endosphere MetaG P. deltoides DD176-5 | ecosystem: Host-associated > Plants > Roots > Endosphere | place: USA: Tennessee... | reverse complement strand
AGCTGGAAGACCAGCGCCCAGACGCCGAAGCCGAAAAAGGCGAGCAGCAGCGCAATCAGCGCCGCGCTACATTCCGACACGGTGCTGAGCACCGCATCCTTGCTGAAATTCATCTGCCGGGCGAGCAGCGAATAGGCCACATCACCGGAAAGCTGCAGCGGAATGAGCAGCGCCATGATCTGCAAAAGGCCAGCACTTCCGGGCGCGCCCATCATCACCGCAAGCTCGGAGGCACCGAAGAAAAGCACCGCCGCCATCAGGCAGGACATGGCAAGATTGGCCCAGAAAACCGTGTGGACGGTGGCCATCTCGCCATCCCGGTCGACCACCAGAGCGGAGGTCAAACCGGCCCCGCCGATCATCGCCAGAAACTGCACCACGGTGAGCGCCACGGCGACCGATCCGAAATCTTCTGGGGTCAGCAGTCTTGCCAGAATCGGAACCGTGACAAATTTCAGCCCGAAAGTAGCGGTCTTTGAGAGCACGCTCCAGCCGACATTCGTCGTGATCGTCTTCACGCCTTGGGTTGGGGCCATAGATCAGATTCCCGTTCGTGGAGGTCAAATTCGATACGGCAGCGATCTGCCGCCTTTTCATCCCAAGCCGGATCAGCGGCTTTCAATACTTCTCAGAAGCAGGGGCAAAAACATGGCGACATTCACGGTTGTTATCCCATTTTTCCAGAAGGAAGCCGGCATTCTTGGCCGCGCATTGCAATCGATCTTCACTCAGACCTATCAGGATTTCGATATAGTCATCGTCGACGACGAGTCACCCCTCCCCGCTGAAATAGAACTTCAAGCCATTGATGAAGCTTGGAAATCTCGCATCAAGGTGATCCACCAGCCGAACGGCGGGCCGGGTGCGGCGAGAAATACCGGGCTCGACAACGTGCCGCCGCAAACCCGTTTTGTGGCGCTGCTCGATTCTGACGATATCTGGCTGCCGGACCATCTGAAAAATGCTTTCGACGCCATGACCCGCTTCGATTCGGAGTGCTACTGGGCCTCGATGCAGGCAAGCGACGAGTTCTATTACCACTTCGGCATGGCCGAACTGGAGAAGTCAGAAGGCGGCACGCGCCTGTCCGAACAGCCTCTCATCATCGAGATGCCGGAACTTGCCAGCGTCATGCTGAAGAACTGGAGCTTTCTGCATCTCTCCTGCATGGTCATCGCCCGGCCGGTGTTCGAGACGGTCCGTTTCGAGCCTTCGCTCCGGCTTGCAGCGGAGGACGTGCTGTTCTTTGTCGATTGCATCCTGAAGTCGAAACGCACCCTGCTCTGCGACGAACCGGGGGCCGCCCGCGGCATGGGGCTCAACATTTTCCACAGCATCGATAACCGCTCGCCGCAGTTCCTGCGCCAGCAGTTCAACACTTGGGTGGCGCTCGATACGCTGGAGGAAAGGTTCCGTACCCGGCCGGGCGATGTCGCCTCAATCGCCTCCTACAAGAATACCGCTCGCCGGCAGGCGTTGTGGAGCCAGGCGGGCCGGATGAAACGGCGGCAAGCGCCGGATTTCGGCCTGCTCGCCCGCTGGGTGATGCGCGACCCGGCGATCATCCGCGCCGCCTTCCAACTCGGCGCCGGCAAGCTCGGCCGCAGCACCGGCTGATTTTTCATGAACCAATTCAACTCCCCCAATTCAACTCCCTAGGAGACACCGCATGAAAGCGTACTACTGGGAATCCCATCACGGCAATTTCGGCGACGATCTCAACCTCTGGCTCTGGGATGAGCTGTTGCCCGGCTTCCGCGACGTCCAGCCGGATGTGCTGCTTGTCGGCGTCGGCACGGTCCTGAACCCGGTCCTGCTGCCTGCCGGCCAGAAAAAACTCGTCGTCGGCAGCGGTTACGGGTACGGCACCCCGCCGGATATCTGCGATACGGACGAATGGGATGTGCGCGCCGTGCGCGGCCCTCTGACGGCGGAAAAACTCGGCCTGCCGAACGATATCGCGATCACCGATCCGGCTGCGATGATCGCCGACATGCCGGAATTCCAGCACCTGCCGAAAATCCACAAGAAGACTTTCATACCCCATTGGGAATCGGCCGAATTCGGCATGTGGCAGGCGGTCTGCGAGCCGGTCGGCCTCACCTATCTCGATCCGCGCGGCGAGGCGAAAGCCGTTATCCGCCACATCGCCCAGTCGGAACTGATCATCGCCGAATCGATGCATGGCGCAATCCTGGCGGATGCCTTCCGCGTGCCGTGGGTGGCGGTCAGCACGTCCCGATCCATCAACAATTTCAAATGGAACGACTGGGCAAGCTCGGTCGGCACCACCTATGAGCCGCGTTATGTGCCGGTCTCGACGAGGGCGGAGGCCGTCGCCAAGAAAGAGCGCTTCTGGGGCGTCAGCTTTGACGGCCAGCCGCCTGCCGGAAATGCACCGGAGGAGCACGGCCCGATCGAACATGGAGAGGTGCTGACGCGCCCTCAACCGGCCCAGACCGGCCTGCGCGGCATGGCGAAACAGTTCTTGGCCGCGCCTTCCGTTCTGGCGCTCTGGCAGGCAAGCCGGGCCGAATCGCGGCTCAGCCCGGATGGCGTTCTGGAAGAGCGGAAGCATCGCTTCCGCTCTGTTTTGAAGGAAATCAGACGCGATTATTTCTGAACGGCAGGAATGCCGGGCAGCAGATAGCGAGTGGCGACCGGCTCGGCCGGCGCCTTCGCCGTCCTTGCCCGAAGCCCGTCCAGCTTGTCGCGCAAAATCCCGCCGGCGACGGCGGGCAGTGCTTGCGGCCGCGCCAGCATATGGCGGATCGCCGCGATCTTTCCGCCTTCGCGCTTCACATCCAGAAAAGCCCGCAGCTCGTATTTGTCACGGATGTGGTCGCGATGCCGCCGCACCGAGGCGCGCGCCTCTGACGGCAGCGCCGGGTCGGCGATGATCGCCTCATCCGCCTCATAAAACGTCTGCAGGTCTGCCGTGCGGTGCCGGCTGCTGAGCGAATCGCCGCGCACGATCGCGCCATAACCGCAATGCTCGATCACCTTGTAACGGGCGCCTTTTGCCAGCGCGCGAACGTAAAAATCGTAATCCTCGCCAAGCCGCATCTCTTCCCGATAACGCAGGCCGTGTGTGTCGAGGAATGCGCGGCTCATCACCGGCTTCAGAAAGCCCGTCTCGCCACGTTGTACGCCGCGTTTGGAAATGTTGCCGTCGACGAACTCGACGAGCGACATTGTGCGCGCCCGTGCCTCGAACCGCTCCGGATGCAGGAATTCCGTCGGATCGTATATGAAGGCGATGTTGTCGGCGATCATGTCCCAGCCGTCCTCCGCCATCATCGGCGCGAACCGGCCCGGAAAATAGAAATCGTCCGCATCGAGAATGGCGATCAGCGGCGCGCTGGATATCGAGATCGCATGATTGCGGGCGGCCGACGGACCGCGATTCTCGGCGAAGGACACCACACTCAGCCGCCCCGACCCGTCATCAGTCTCGCGTGCCACGGCGGCGGTCCTGTCGGTGGAGCCGTCATCGACCACGACGACCTCGCTGACATAAACCTCGTTGAGGGCAGATTGGATCGCGATCCCGATCGTATCGGCGGCGTTCTTGGCCGCGATGATGACACAGATCGTCTGGGCGGCGGTTTTAGCCATGGCCATCTCCTGTTGCATCGATAGAAACTATCGACACGAGGAAAATGGCCCTGATGTGGAAAAGGTCAAAAAATGCGTGTCAGGTATCGCCGGCCGGCACGTTCGGCGCGGTGTCGGCCCGCAGGCCTTCCCGACGATTGTCTTTCTTGGCCGCCGCGGTTTCAGGCGGCAGGCTTTCCTCACGCAGCTTCTTTTCGCGGCTGACCAGATAGAGGACGCCGACGAAATATCCGACCTGCAGAATCACGGCGCAGATCAGCGTGTGTATAAGCGCGGTATAGACGGAACCGGAAATGAAATACGCAGACACCGCAAACACGAGCAGCACCAATGTCATGCTGATAAGGACGCGCGGTGCGTACATGATCTATCCTCCCGAACAAAACTGTTCAGTACGTCTGTCTTTTGGGCTCCTCTCCCAAGAAGACAAGCATATGAGCCTGCCGGAGAGGATGCAAGTTTAGCGACCTCGATTATGCCAGACCAGTGGTGAAACTTTCGTAAGGTTCTGGAGGTTCCGAACAAATCTCTCTGTCATCTTCTCTTCCGGACGCAAGGCCCCAAAATGTCTTGGCCCAGATTTTGCCGCAATTCGGCCGCGATTCGGCACGATTTCCGATCGGCATTTCCGAGTCCGGCTCCGATACGGATTTTCCTAATCAACTTTTATTACAAAGATCAGCATCCGCTACGCGCCATTGTTGCGTCGCAGCATTGTATTGCAGCGCAAAAATCATGGGCCTTTGGTCCTATGCGCAAGATACTTTGGTCGGCACTCCAAGGAAGCGGACATGAGTATAGCTGGAAAAGATGGAGGCTAGCTCGTGATGTTTAGATGAACGAGCTCGACATCTATTTGGGCGGCGCCAGCCAATACAGATCACCAGAAATAGAAACCGTGCGAATTCCGGAAGAGGTTCAATAGAGCGGGACTACGCGGACTGGATATCGGTGGTAGTGATTTACCCCCGCGTTCAGCCATCGGAAAATTTTGACCGAGATCAAATTCCGACCACAGACTTGTTATCCCATAAGGACCGAACACGCCGTCATGGCACCCGACCTATCGCAAAGCGTAAATGGAGCTTTCTCTATGAAGTCAGCGACACGATCGGCAGAAACGCCGTTTTCAAAAATGACACAAGCCGAGATCGCTCTTCCGACCGGCGGCTTGGTCAAACGCAGTTTCGACATCACGTCGGCTGCGCTCGCTCTTTTGCTGTTCAGCCCGCTTTTCCTGATGATTGCGGCGCTGGTGAAGTTTTCCGACAAGGGGCCGATTTTCTACGGTCATAGCCGGATCGGCCATAACGGCCGCATCTTCAAATGCCTCAAGTTCCGCACGATGGCCGTCAATGGCGACGAGATCCTGCGTAATTTCCTGCGCGACAACCCCCAGGCCGCCGAAGAATGGAAGGCGACCCGCAAGCTGAAATTCGATCCCCGGGTGACTGTGATCGGCACGGTGCTGCGCAAGCTCAGCCTCGATGAGCTGCCACAGCTCTTCAACATCATCCGGGGCGAGATGAGCGTCGTCGGGCCACGTCCCGTCGTCGATGAGGAGCTGAACCTTTACGACAGCTTCGCAGGCTTTTATCTCAAGACCCGCCCGGGCCTGACCGGCCTTTGGCAGATCAGCGGCCGCAACGACGTCTCCTACGAAACCCGCATCGCCTTCGATACTCAGTATGTCCAGAACTGGACGCTGATCGGCGATGTCATGATCATCGTTAAAACCATTCCCGCCGTGTGCCTTGCCCGCGGCAGCTACTGATCACATCACCTCCTTCTCCACGCAATCCGCGGCCTCTCCTCCCAAATCCGGTCCGGCACAATGTGGAATACAAAAATCCTGAGCGCGGCCAATCCGAATGCGGACTTGCCCGCGCCCTTTGAGGAAAAACTCCATGCAGCAGAAGATCGCCTCCGCAAGGAGCCTGCGTGTTTTATGCTTTCTGGCCGGCGCGACGATCGCGCTGGCTGGTCCCGTTGCGCCTGCGCTCGCCGAAGACAGCGGTTATCGTTTAGGAGTAATGGATCGGCTGAAGATCAAGGTCGCCGAATGGCAACCGGCTGACGGCACCGTCCGCAGCTGGGATGCGGTCAGCGGCGAATATACCGTCGGGCCGACCGGCTCGCTGTCTCTCCCCTTCCTGGGCGACGTGCCGGCTGCCGGCAAATCCACCGGCGAGGTAGCCAAGGCGATCGGCGACCAGTTGCGCAGCCAGTTCGCGCTTCGCAACTTGCCATCGGCCTCCGTCGAAGTTGCGCAATTCCGTCCGGTCTTTCTGGCGGGAGACGTCCACACGCCCGGCGAATATCCCTATGCCCCCAATCTCACCGTCCTGAAGGCCGTCAGCCTCGCAGGCGGCCTGCGCCGCTCCGATGCAGGCCAGCGCTTTGCGCGCGACTTCATCAACGCCCGCGGCGATGCGCAGGTCTATGGTTCCGAACGTGGCCGGCTTCTCGCCCGCAAGGCCCGCCTGATGGCGGAAGTCGCCGGCGAGGCCGAGCTCAAGGTGCCGCCGGAACTCAAGGACGTGCCGAATGCCGATCAGTTGATCGCCAGCGAGGCCTCCCTGATGAAATCCCGCCGGCAGCGTTACGAACTGCAATTGCAGGCGCTGGCCGATTTGAAGACGCTGCTGAACACCGAAGTCCAGTCGCTTTCCCAGAAATCCGCGACCCAGAAAAACCAGCTGCAGCTGGTCAGCGAGGATCGCGACAAGATGGCGAGGCTCACCGAACAGGGCCTTGCCACCGCCAGCCGCCGCCTGACTTCGGAAGAGCGGGCCGCCGATCTCGAATCCAACATGCTCGATACCGATACCGCGGCACTTCGCGCCAAGCAGGATATCAACAAGGCGAACCAGGACGAGATCAACCTGCGCAACGACTGGGAAGCCCAGCGCGCCAAGGAATTGCAGGACACCGAAGCCGAACTCGAAAAGCTCGGCCTGCAGCTCGGCACCAGCCGCGAGCTGATGTCGGAAGCGCTGGCGCAATCGGCCGAAGCCTTGAAATTCGATCCCTCCGCTAAAGATGCGACAATCAAATACGTGGTCGTCCGCGACGACGGCAAGGGACCGAAAGAGGTCGTGGTCAGCGAAAACGACCGGCTGTTGCCGGGCGATGTCGTGAAGGTCACGTCCGAACTCCTGATGCAGTAAAGGCCTCGAGACCTGCATGAAGATCGCCAAGTCTGCACTGATCGATCCGGAGAGAAACGAAGCCTATGGCATCGCGGCCATCGCGCTGTCCTTCTTCGTTTTCGCCTATTCGGCCAAGTTCGGGCAGATTTCGATCCTCGGTTATTACGGCGTCTGGTTCCTGCTGGTGCTCGCCGATTATCGGCGGGTGCTCGGCAATTACATCAAATATCTCTGGATCTTTTCGTTCGCGCTGTTCTGCTTCGTCTCGGCCTTCTGGTCGCCGGCCTTCGGCACGTCGCTTCGAACCGCGATCCAATACATGACCCATATCGTCTGCGCACTGGTCGCCATGCGCACAATCAGCCTGCAGACGCTGACGCGCGGCGCGATCGTCGGTGTTGCCGTGGTGCTGGTCTATTCGCTGCTGTTCGGCAACTATCTCTATGACGTCATCGACGGCAGCTACAGCTTCGTCGGCGCCTTCTCGTCGAAGAACCAGCTCGGCTTTTACGCCTCGCTCGGCATCTTCTTCTCTTACGCGACTGTGATGATCTTCGGCGCCCGGCGGCTCTGGTTCGCGGCGGCAGGCGTCATCAGCCTGATCTCCGCCTATTCGCTGCTCGCCTCGCAATCGGCGACCTCGGTCATCACCACGGTCGCGGTCGTGGCGCTCTGCATCGGCCTGCAGGGCTTCATGTTCCTGGCACCGAAAAACCGTCGCTTCTTCTTCGCCGCCGCCGTGGTGCTGGCGATCGTGACAGGTGTCGCGGGCCTGCAGCTTGGCGCGGCGGATGCAGTTCTCGGCGTCTTCGGCAAGGACTCAACTCTGACCGGCCGCACCTATCTCTGGCAGCAGGGCATCGCGGCTGCCGGCCAAAACCCGTTCCTCGGTATCGGTTATCAGGGTTATTGGGTGCCGGGTTTTGCGGATGCGGAACGCCTTTGGGATGAATTCTTCATCACCGGCCGCAGCGGCTTCCACTTCCACAACACCTATATCGAAACGATGGTGGAGACCGGCCTTGTCGGAACCCTGCTCATCGTCACCATCCTGCTGACCATCCTCGGCAGCTATCTCAAGCGGCTATTGACGGTAGGACGGACGCCGGAAGCGCTGTTCTGCTTCGGCATCGGCACCCTGCTTCTCGTCCGCTCCTTCGTGGAGATCGACATCATGAACCCTTATCATGTCGGCTCCTTCCTGTTCTATTTCACCGCCGGCAAGCTGACCCTGCCGAGAACCGCACCGGCACGCGCCTATTTCGACCAGTATCTTCCGAACCCGACGACGATGCAGGAGGGCTGATTATGCGCACGCTCTATTCGATCCAGTATCTGAGAGCCTTCGCAGCCCTCGCCGTCGTGGCCTTCCATGCCGGAGAGCGAACCGGCATGCCGTTCACCATTGGCGCCGCCGGGGTCGATATCTTCTTTGTGGTCAGCGGCTTCATCATGATGGCGATCAGCGATGCGCGCCCGACAAATCCAGCCTCCTTTTTCCGCAACCGCCTCCTGCGCATCGCCCCAGCATATTGGGCCGCGACCCTGCTGATGATTGTCGGTGCAGTCGCCGGCCTTTTCCCGAACCTGAAGCTCGAATTCGCCCATGTGCTGGGGTCGTTCCTGTTCCTGCCCGTCGCATCGCCCAGCACCGGCGACCTCTGGCCGATTCTCGTGCAGGGCTGGACGCTGAACTACGAGATATTCTTCTATGCAGTTTTCGCGCTGGTGTTGTTCCTGAAACCCGATATCCGGCTCGCCGCACTCGCTGCCATCTTCGGCCTGCTCGTCGCGGGCGGCGCTCTGCTCAAGGCAGAAAGCCCGATCCTTGGTTTCTATACCGCCCCGGTCATTTTGGAATTCGTGGCGGGAGCGGCGCTCGCAAAACTCTGGCAGGCCAGTCGCTTGCCCTCCCCCTGGATCGGCGCCTTGCTGATGACCTTGTCGATCGCCGGCTTTACCGCAATTCAGCTTTTCCGGCTGGAATTCGACGCCTGGTCCTGCGGCCCGCTGGCTTTCATGCTGGTCACGGGCGCAATCGCCATCGAGAACGCCGGACGTCTGCCCGTCTCGCGGACGCTCACCTATCTCGGCGACAGCTCCTATTCAATCTACCTCTGGCACACATTCGCCGTCTCGCTGATCGTCAAGCTCGGCCTCATGCTGCCACTTGCGCCACCGCTTATCGTCATCGTCGCGGTTGTCCTCGGCACGGCCGCGGGCATTGCCGGCTACGAACTGCTGGAAAAACCGGTCCAGCAGTTCCTCAAGGGACGCCGACCTTTTGCCTGGCGGCTGCCGACCCGACGTCCCGTGAGATAGCGCCAGCCGTCAGGCCTTCATTCGGTCCGCCACGACACGCCAGTTCACCAGCTTGTCCAGCACCGCCTTGATATGCTCCGGCTTGCGGTTCTCGTAATCGAGATAATAGGCGTGTTCCCAGATATCGATGCCGAGATAGGCAGGACGCCCGACGGCGACTGGATTGTTGCCGTCCTCGTATCCGACCAGCGCCAGCTTGTTGCCATCGTCGCGCGTCAGCCATACCCAACCCGTGCCGAACACCTGATCGGATGCGGCGATCGCCCGCTCGATGAACCCGTCATATCCCTTGAACGTGTCATTGATCATGCCGGCCAGCTCGCCATCCGGCCGGTTCGGGCCGCCGGGCACGAACTGTTCCCAATAGGCGACATGGTTCCAGGCCTGTGCCGCCTGATTGAAGATCTTCTTGTCCGCATCCGACTTGGCCGATGCCTTGACGATGCCGACAAGGTCCATGTCCGCATATTTCGTGCCGGTCGCCAATTGGTTGAGCTTGTCGAAATAAGCCTTATGGTGCTTGCCGTAATGCAGTCCGACCGTTTTGGCGGAGATCGACGGCGCCAGCGCATCTTCCTTGAACGGCAGGGCCGGCTGCGTGATCGGCAAAGCCGCCCGCGCGATATTCGGCCTCGGGAAAACGGCGGCAGCCGCGGTGAATGCGCTTGCGGCCAGAACGGTACGGCGTGTCATCTCCATCGAAAATCTCCCTTGAGGATGGCTGATGATACGCGAACGATGAGAGGCGGCTTTTGTTTCCACACCAAATGGTTACCCTAGGCCGAGAGACGCGGGATCACGATCATTCGGGGCTATTCACCAAGTCTATTCCTCGCGGAAAGTATGGTTGATCTGGTCGGTAAGCGGCTTCATGAAATAGGAAACCACGCTGCGATCGGCCACCTTGATGAACACTTCCGCCGGCATGCCGGGATAAAGCGCCATGCTTTTCAGGTTCGCCAGCGTTTCCGCCGAAGGCTTGATCCGCACCGGATAGTAACTGGCCCCGGTACGCTGATCGACGACGATATCCGGCGAAACGGAAACCACTTCGCCTTCCACTTCCGGGGTGGTGCGCTGGTCGAAGGCGCTGAAACGCACGTCGACCTTCTGGCCGGGCGTGACGGAGTCGATATTGCGCGACGCGATCTTCGCTTCGACCGTTAGGTTGCGGGTATCCGGCGCCAGCAGCATCAGTGCTTCACCGGGATTGACGACGCCGCCGACCGTGTGCACGGCCAGCTGGTAGACGCGGCCATCCATGGGCGCACGCAGATCGAGCCGCTTTAGCTGGTCGAGGATCGCAACACGGCGCTCCTCCATCTCTGCCGCATTGGCTTCGACCTCGGTCAGGTCTTTGGCGTTTTCCGACCGGCGGTCTTCGCCAAGCTGCAGGATCTGCAGGTTGATTTCGCTGATACGGCCTTCGGCCTGAGCCCGGGCCGCCAGGCGCTGGCCCCTGTTGCCATCCAATTCGACGCGCTGACGCTTCAGCGCGTTGACCCGCTGCATGGTGACGATCTGCTTTTCGTAAAGCGAGTTGATCGCCTGATATTCCTCGTCGATCAGCTTGGTGGCGTCCTCGGTCGCCTTCAGCTGGATCGTGTGGCCTTCGATTTCCTGGGCGAGCTGGCCCTTGCGTTCTCCGAGCTGTTTCTTCATGCCCGCCAGCGCCGAACGCCGGGTTTCAAACAGCTGCAGCTCACCATCGATGAGCAACTTGTTGGCCTTCACATCGACGCCGCTTGCGGCGATATCATCAACCGAAAGGGTGTCCTTGTCGGCACGCTCTGCCTGCAGACGCGTGCGGCGCGCATAAAGCTGCGCCAACGTGCTGTTGATGATGCCAAGATTGGCCCTAAGCGACGTTCCGTCGAGCTGCAGCAGCACGTCGCCGGCCTTCACATGCTGGCCTTCCCGGACGAGCAGTTCCGACACGATGCCGCCAGTCAGATGCTGAACCTTCTTGACGTTGTCGTCGATGATGACCGTGCCTTCGCCGACGACCGCATTGGACAGCGTCGTCGTCGCGGCCCAGCCGCCAACCCCGCCGACGAGTGCCAAGCCGAGAACGCCGACGAACAGCATGTGGCGGCGCAGGGAGTGCTGGGAAACAACCATATTCATGCTCAGGACTCCTGCGGTTCGCCGACAATCTTCAGCGGTGCGGGACGATCCGAGACCGGCCCCTGCGGCCGCAGGATCTTCGACAGAACTTCATCCTTCGGGCCGAAGGCAGCGCTGCGGCCATCCTTCATCATCAGCACCAGATCGACACCGGCCAGAGCGCTCGGGCGATGCGCCACCACGATGGCGACGCCGCCGCGCTTGCGGATGCGGATGATCGCATCGCTCAGCGCGTTTTCGCCATCGGCATCGAGGTTGGAATTCGGTTCGTCGAGAATGACGAGGAAAGGATCGCCGTAAAGCGCGCGGGCAAGCGCGATGCGCTGCCGCTGGCCGGCGGACAGCATTGAGCCGCCCGGGCCGATTTCCGTCTCGTAACCATTCGGCAGCTTGAGGACCAGCTCGTGGACACCCGCCATTCTGGCCGCATCGATGATCGCCTCTGCCGTCGCATCCGGCTGGAACCGCGCGATGTTCTGCGCCACGGTCCCAGAAAACAGCTCGATATCCTGCGGCAGATAACCGACATTGCGGCCGCGAGCAGCGTCATCCCATTGATCGAGCGCAGCACCATCCAGGCGAACCGAACCACGATAAATGGGCCAGATGCCGGTCATGGCACGCACCATGGACGACTTGCCGGAGGCGCTCGGGCCGATGACGCCGAGCGCGCTGCCGGCCTCGATCGTGAAACTGACGCCGGAAACGATGATTTCCTGCTTGCCCGGAGGGCCTGCAGTCAGGTTGTCGACGACGACGCTCTTCTGAGGCTTGGGCAGCGCCAGCGGCACGGCAGCCTCGGGCAACGCCGCAAGCATCTGCTTCAGCCGCTTCCACGACTGCTGCGCTTGCACGAAACCGCGCCAGTTGGCGATCGCCTGTTCGACGGGTGCCAGAGCGCGAGAGGTGAGGATGGACGATGCGATGATGATGCCGCCGGAGGCCTGGTTTTCGATCACCAGGATCGCACCGGCCGCCAGCACGCCGGACTGCAGCGCCACACGAAAGATCTTCGAGATCGTCGCGTAGCTGTTCGCCGTATCGGAATTACGGCGATAGGTGTGGCGGTAATTGTCGTTGCTGGTGGACCATGCGCGGGCAAGATCCTCGCTCATGCCCATGGCCTCGATCACCTCGGCATTGCGCTGGGCGGCCGACATCTGGCTGGTCCGCTGGCTGCCGAGTTCGTGCACCTTCTTGGCGGAAACCTGCGTGCTGCGATTGGTAAGATAGGTGAGCAGCATCAGCACCAGCGCGCCGCCGATGGCGATATAGCCGATGACCGGATGGAACATGAAGCAGATGGCAAGATAAAGCGGCATCCACGGCAGGTCGAAGAAGGCGCCCGGTCCCGGGCTCGACAGGAAAGAGCGCACCTGGTCGAAATCGCGCATCATCGACAGACCATCGGAAGCGCCGCGGGTCTTGATCGGCGCCTTCAGCATAGCCTTGAAGACCCGCTTGCTCATCACCTCGTCAAAAATGCCGGAAATCCGCATCAGCATGCGGCTGCGCGCCAGTTCGAATGCACCCTGGAAGGCATAGAGCAGCAGGGCCAGAAGGCTGAGCGCAATGAGAGACGGAATACTGCGGCTCGGGATGACCCGATCATAGACCTGCAGCATGAAGAACGAGCTGGTCAGATAAAGGATGTTGATCAGTGCGCTGGCGAAACCGACGACCAGAAGGCCGCCACGGCTGCGCCGGAATGCATCCTGGGCAACATCCCTGTCGCCCGCCCCCGTGGAAACGATGCCCTGCTCGGCCATCTTTAACTCTCTAAACTTTTGGCTGTATCCCGCCTGTCCATACCCGGCGTGAAGATCGGGCGCAATTCTGAAATATGCTGGATCAAAGGCGTGAATAATATTTACCCAAAGTCCCGCCAAGCCGAGATATATTTCGGATATCGGCAATATTGGGGCCAACCTGCGGTTTGGCGGCGAGATTGCGCATATTTCCGCCTGCCCTGGAGGCTAAAACAAGCCCAGCCCGGCCTCCAGAACGGAAGCCGGGCCGACAGGCATCAGAAGATGAAGAATTCACCTGCCGTCATTTTCAACCCGGCATCGACATGGGCAAAAAGAACCTTGGCAATCGTCTTGGTGCTGCCGTCGGCGTCGTAATAGATGTTGCCGGTGTCGGATTCGTAGATGATCCGATCCTTGGTGTCCGCCGCTTCACCCGAAGTGTTCGCTACGAACTGATCTGCGGTCAGCAAAACGTTGACGCCGGTCAGCTTGGTAAAGATCGCATTTTCCAGTCTGATGATGTCGTCGGCAACGACATAACCTTGAATCTGGTCAACGTTCTTGGTGGAATTCAGCACCGAATTAAAAATGAAGGTGTCCTTGCCGGCACCGCCATTGAGGATATCGTTGCCGAGGCCGCCATTGAACGTATCGTCGCCGTTGTCACCCCAGAAGGTGTTGTTGGCCGTGCTGCCGGTGAATGTATCTTTGAACTGCGTGCCCCGCGCGCCCTCGATATTGAGCAGCGTATCGGTCTTGCCGAAACCGTCGATTGCGTAACCCTTGGCCAGATCGACGGTCACGCCCTTGTCGCCGCCACGGTTGATGTCGCGATGATAGCGAACAATGTCGAAACCGCCGCCGCCATCGATGACGTCCTTGCCGCCCAGGCCCATAAAGGCCTCGTCGGCAGCGGATCCCTTCATGTTGTCCGCAAACTGCGAACCGCGGAAGCTTTCGAAATTCTTGAAGGTCTCGTTATTGCCCCAGGGATCGATAACCGTTCCCTTGGTGACGTCGAGCGCGATGCCCCGGTAGGCATTCGCATTGAAATACGCGTCCTGGAAGCTCAGCTGGTCACCGATGCCGGCGCCGCCGTCATAAGTGTCCTTGCCCTCGCCACCCTGGATATAATCGACACCGGCGCCGCCATTCATGATGTCGTCGCCGCCAAAGCCGTACATCTCATCGTCTCCGGCAGTACCGGTGAAGGTGTCGGCCTTGTTGAACAGCCATTCGGCGAGCTTTGGCAGATTTCCCTGAGCATCGAATGCGTTCACCGCATTGACGAAGGCTTCCGTTTTTAAAGTCGTCGTGATCGTCTGCAGAACCGTCTTGCCGTCACTGGCAAAAACCTGAATAGAGCTGATCGTTCCCGTATCGTCGAGGTCTCCGTCCAGCCCCTTGGTGAATCCGGTGCCATTGATCCTGATGGACATGCCATTGTCGAACTCATAGGTCGCGCGAGTGCTTGTCAGCGCTTCGAGGTGATAGTCCCCGGAATTGCCGAGAATAAAATCCAGCGGCGGATTAGCCTCGAAATTAAGCGGATAGCCGCTCGGCAACGAGCCGTACTTTACTGTAGCCATAATAACCTCCAAATCCCCCTAGGCCGACGGCTTAATTCTGCGTCGATGTATAGAACATATAAGAAATTGCGATTTATACTAGAAAAATATTTGAAGTGTAATAATTATGAAATTTAACCCATCCAATGTCGGGTAAATTTGCTATACATCAAGGAATCATCGTTAATCCGATAAAATATCACACGGATATCCGGCTTCGAAATTCGTCTCAAACGCACCGTAAACTTTCTGAATCAGAAATTACCCTGCATTGCCATAGTATAGTTTAAGGCAATTTCAGGTTGAATTTTCAACAATAGCAGAGAAAGGCCCTGTATTCGCCGGCGCCAGCGGCGCCGGTTGTCGGATCAATGCAGGCCGCCGACGCCGAGCAGGCGCTCCACCGTATCCTGATCCTTAGAAAGCGCTTCCGGCGTGCCCGACCAGGCGAGCCGTCCACGCTCGAGGATGATCACCTGCTCGGCGAAATCGAGCGCGCTCTGGATACGTTGTTCGACGAGCAGGATCGTCATGTCGCCGGTCTTCGCCAATTCGGCAAAGGCTGCCATCAGTTCCTCGCAGATGACCGGCGCCAGACCCTCCAGCGGTTCGTCCAGCAGCAACACTGAAGGACGGCCGAGGATGCTGCGGGCGGTGCTCAGCATCTGCTGCTCGCCACCGGAAAGCTGGTTGCCGAGGTTGCGGCGGCGTTCCTTCAGCCGGGGAAACATCTGGTAGGCTTCCTCGATCGCCGTCTTCGGCCGGGCCTTGAGACCCACAAAGAGGTTTTCCTCCACCGTCAGCGTCGGAAAAATGCAGCGCGCCTGCGGTACATAGCCGAGCCCCTGGATGGCGCGCGATGCGCTCGGCGCGGTCGAGATATCGGCACCGCCGAGCTTGATGCGGCCGTCATAACGCTTCGTCTGGCCGGCCAGCGAGGCAAGCAGCGTCGTCTTGCCCATGCCGTTGCGGCCGAGCACGGCGAGACGCTGCCCGGCGGGAACGGAGAAGGATATGCCTTCCAGAACCCGGGTAGGGCCGTATCCGGCGGACAGGTTTTCGACCTCAAGCGACGTGGCTGGCATGGGCATAACTTCCGAGATAGGCCTCGCGCACGCGGGCATCCTTGGTGACATCGGCCGGCAGGCCGTCGAAGATGATGGTACCGGCGGCAAGCACGATCACCCGCTTTGCGAAGCGGAAGACCAGATCCATGTCATGCTCGATCATCAGCACGGCGAGATCTTTCGGCAGGTCGGCAAGCGCCTGTTCGATACGACCCGTATCGCTCTGCGGCACCCCGGCGGCAGGTTCGTCAAGCAGCAGGACTTTTGGCTTCAGCGCCAGCGCCACGGCGATTTCCAAGAGCCGCTGCTGGCCATAGGCGATCTCGCTCACCTTGCGATGCGCAAGTTCGGCCAGGCCCAGCTTCTCAAGCAGTTCGGAAACTTCGGTCATCACGTCCGGCATGGTCAGGAAGCTGCCGAACAGCCGCCCTGCGCGTCCGCTCCGCTGCAGGACGGCAAGCCCCACATGCTCGGCCGGCGACATGTCTTGAAACAGCCGGGTCACCTGGAAGGAACGGACAAGCCCGCGTCTTACGCGACCGATCGCATCGACCTTGGTGACGGTCTCGCCACCGAGCCGCACTTCGCCGGAGCTTGGCGGCAGGGTACCGG
>Ga0075365_10000377_pt1 | contig 16242 bp, 14 predicted proteins | sample EndMetdeltDD1765_FD_71387 | JGI IMG/M metagenome (GOLD analysis project Ga0075365, IMG submission 71387) | Populus endosphere microbial communities from Tennessee, USA - Endosphere MetaG P. deltoides DD176-5 | ecosystem: Host-associated > Plants > Roots > Endosphere | place: USA: Tennessee... | reverse complement strand
ATGCAGCACCGGTCCCGCCGTCCGAAGCTGCGCGTGCAAAGAGCACCGACGCCGAGACGAATGCTGCGCTGAAGACGCCGGCGACTGCCCCGAAGGCCGCCGCGAAGAACGTCAAGGCTGTTGAAGAGCAGCCGGCCCCCGCCACGGCTGCGCAGGTCGAGCATGCCGCAAAGCCCTCGCTCAGCGACAAGAACCGCCCCGCCGGCATCGAAAAGCCCGCGACGCCTGACGATCTGAAGATGATCTCCGGCGTCGGCCCGAAGATCGAAGCGACCCTGCATGAGATCGGAATCTTCACCTTCGCGCAGGTCGCGGGATGGAAGAAGGCCGAACGCGAATGGGTTGACGGCTACCTGAATTTCAAGGGCCGTATCGAGCGCGACGATTGGGTCAAGCAGGCCAAGGCGCTCGCCAAGGGCGGCGAAGCGGAATATATCAAGGTTTTCGGTAAGAAGCCGCGGTAAGAAGGTGAAGCATGTTACAAGATAAAGACCGCATCTTTACCAACATCTACGGCCTTAAGGACAAGTCCCTGAAGGGCGCGATGAGCCGCGGCCACTGGGACGGCACAAAGCAGATCCTCGAAAAGGGTCGCGACTGGATCATCAACGAGATGAAGGCCTCGGGGCTTCGCGGACGTGGCGGCGCGGGCTTCCCGACCGGTCTCAAGTGGTCCTTCATGCCGAAGGAAAGCGACGGACGCCCGCATTATCTCGTCGTCAATGCTGATGAGTCGGAGCCCGGTACCTGCAAAGACCGCGATATCATGCGCCACGATCCGCATACGCTGATCGAAGGCTGCGTCATCGCAAGCTTCGCCATGGGTGCGAACGCCGCCTACATCTACGTCCGCGGTGAATACATCCGGGAGCGCGAAGCGCTGCAGGCTGCTATCGACGAATGCTATGACTACGGTCTGCTCGGCAAGAGCAACAAGCTCGGCTACCCCATTGACATCTACGTCCATCATGGTGCTGGCGCGTATATTTGCGGCGAAGAGACGGCATTGCTCGAAAGCCTCGAGGGCAAGAAGGGCCAGCCGCGCCTGAAGCCGCCGTTCCCGGCGAACATGGGTCTCTATGGCTGCCCGACGACCGTGAACAACGTTGAGTCGATCGCCGTTGCTCCGACCATCCTGCGTCGTGGTGCGGGCTGGTTCTCCTCGATTGGTCGTCCGAACAACGTCGGCACCAAGCTTTTCATGCTTTCCGGTCACGTCAACAAGCCGTGCACGGTCGAAGAAGAAATGGGCATCACCTTCCGTGAACTCGTGGATCGTCACGCTGGTGGTATTCGCGGCGGCTGGGACAACCTGCTCGCCGTCATCCCGGGCGGCGCATCGTGCCCAATCGTCCCGGCCAAGGACATTATCGACTGCCCGATGGATTTCGACGGCCTTCGCGCTGTCGGCTCGTCCTTCGGTACGGCTGCCGCGATCGTCATGGACAAGTCCACCGACGTCGTCAAGGCGATCGCTCGCATCTCGGCCTTCTTCAAGCATGAGAGCTGCGGCCAGTGCACGCCGTGCCGCGAAGGCACCGGCTGGATGTGGCGTGTGATGGAGCGCATGGCCAAGGGCAATGCCCAGAAGCGCGAAATCGACATGCTGTTCCAGGTCACCAAGCAAATCGAAGGTCACACTATCTGTGCGCTCGGTGATGCTGCTGCATGGCCGGTGCAGGGTCTGATCCGGAACTTCCGTCACGAGATCGAAGCGCGTATCGACCAGTATACGGCAAGCGCGCTGGATCACGGGGCGGTTCTTGAGGCTGCAGAGTAAGGGCGATGACGACGAAGGCGTCCGACAGCATGAAGAAGGAAGGAGCGGCTGATTTCTCGGCCGACTTCGGTCGTCTTGCTGCCGAGATGCTGGAAAACGCTCGCGCGCTGCCCGTGCCGCCGGTGATGGTCAACCCCGCTGCGGCAATGGCTGCGGCGACGGCGATCGGTTTCGGCTTTTCGACACAGATGGCCGGCGCGTTTTTCGGAGCCTTGCAGGGTGCGCTCGATGCAACGAGCAAGCTGGCGGCAGTACTTGACGAAACGCCGCCCGATGAAGGCAAGCCTGAGGTCGAGATCCGGCCGGAGAATGTTCACCCCACGCCTGCTAAGGCAACCGCCAACGTCAAGCTTTCGGTTGTTCCGGCTCGGCAACCGGACGTAAAGCCCGAGGTGGTTACAAAGCCCGCATCGCGTGCCCGAAAGGCTGACGATCTGAAGCAGATTTCTGGCGTCGGCCCGAAGATCGAGCAGGTCTTGAACGCCAAGGGTATTCGCAGCTTCACCGCCATCGCTGGCTGGTCTCACGAGGACGTGGCACGTATTGACGCGGAGCTCGGCTTTGATGGGCGCATTGCGCGTGACGGCTGGATAGCGCAGGCAAAGGCGCTCGCCGCCAAGGGGCGCAAACGAAAGTAAGTTTTTCGGCCGGAACGGCCGGAGCAAGGTCAAGGCTGAAGAGTGAAGGGCAGGGGCCCGAAACCGCAGAGGCCAAGCTGATCCCGGATCTCGGGGTGAGCAGAGAATTTGAGCGACACCGATGCCAACGGGATAAGAATCCGGCCTGGCAGCGAAACTGTTGCAAAGTGGGTTTGTTTGCCGCCATCCGGCAAACGGAAAACAGGACTGAGTGACGATGGCAAAACTGAAGATTGACGGCAACGAGATCGAAGTTCCGGATCATTTCACGCTGCTGCAGGCGTGTGAGGAAGCCGGTGCTGAAGTTCCGCGCTTCTGCTTCCATGAGCGCCTTTCGGTTGCCGGCAACTGCCGTATGTGCCTCGTTGAGGTAAAGGGCGGCCCGCCGAAGCCGCAGGCATCCTGCGCCATGGGCGTGCGCGATATCCGCGGCGGTCCGAACGGCGAGCTTCCGGAGGTCTTCACCAACACGCCGATGGTCAAGAAGGCCCGCGAAGGCGTGATGGAATTCCTGCTGATCAACCATCCGCTGGATTGCCCTATCTGCGACCAGGGCGGCGAATGCGACCTGCAGGACCAGGCGATGGCCTTCGGCATCGACAGCTCGCGCTATCAGGAAGACAAGCGCGCCGTCGAAGACAAATATATCGGACCGCTCGTCAAGACGGTCATGAACCGCTGCATTCACTGCACGCGCTGCGTTCGCTTCACGACCGAGGTGGCCGGCATCTCCGAACTCGGCCTGATCGGCCGCGGCGAGGACGCCGAAATCACCACCTACCTCGAGCAGGCGATGACCTCCGAGCTGCAGGGCAACGTCGTTGACCTCTGCCCGGTCGGCGCGCTGACCTCGAAGCCGTTCGCCTTCACGGCGCGTCCGTGGGAGTTGAGCAAGACCGAAACGATCGACGTCATGGACGCGCTCGGTTCCGCCATCCGTGTCGACACGCGCGGCCGCGAAGTCATGCGCGTGATGCCGCGCGTTAACGACCAGATCAATGAAGAGTGGATTTCCGACAAGAGCCGCTTCATCTGGGACGGCCTGAAGACGCAGCGCCTCGACCGCCCATACGTCCGCAAGGATGGTCGATTGCAGGCAGCGACCTGGGGCGAAGCCTTCGGTGCGATCAAGGCTGCCGTGGCCGCGACCAGCGGCGAAAAGGTCGGCGCGATTGCCGGCGACCTCGCATCCGTCGAAGAAATGTACGCTTTGTCGGAGCTGGTGAAGTCACTCGGTTCCGAGAATCTCGACTGTCGTCAGGATGGGACGGCACTTGATCCGTCGCTCGGGCGTGCAAGCTACGTCTTCAACCCGACAATCGAGGGCATCGAACAGGCGGACGCGCTGCTGATCATCGGCGCCAACCCACGCTTCGAAGCGGCCGTGCTCAACGCCCGCATCCGCAAGCGCTGGCGTCGCGGCAACTTCCCGATCGGCTTGATCGGCGAAGCCGGCGAACTGCGCTATGACTATGAATATCTCGGCGCTGGCCCGGATACGCTGAAGGATCTCGTCGACGGCAACCATGCCTTCACGAAGGTTCTGACGGATGCCAAGCAGCCGATGATCATTATCGGCCAGGGCGCTCTGTCGCGCACCGATGGCGCTGGCGTTCTCGCAACTGCAGCTAAGCTTGCCGGCACCGTCGGCGCGGTTGTCGAAGGCTGGAACGGATTTGCAGTCCTCCATACTGCTGCGTCGCGTGTCGGCGGCCTCGACCTCGGCTTCGTTCCGGGCGCAAAGGGCGTCAACGCTGCAGAGATGCTGGCGTCGATGGACGTTCTCTTCCTGCTCGGCGCCGACGAGCTTGATTTCGCCGCCAAGAAGGCAAAGCTGACGGTCTACATCGGCTCGCACGGCGACAACGGCGCCCATCATGCCGACGTCATCCTGCCGGCTGCTGCCTACACCGAAAAGTCTGGCACCTGGGTCAACACCGAGGGTCGTGTTCAGATGGGTAATCGCGCAGGCTTCGCGCCGGGCGACGCCCGCGAAGACTGGGCAATCCTGCGTGCGCTTTCCGACGTGCTCGGCAAGAAGCTTCCGTTTGATTCGCTTGGCGAATTGCGTGCAAAGCTCTATGCGGCATTCCCGCATTTCGCAGCGCTCGACGAGATCGCTGAAAGCGACAGCGCCAAAATTGCCGCAGTTGCGAAAAAAGCCGGCAAGATGAACAAATCCGGGTTTGCGTCGCCGGTCAAAGACTTCTATTTGACGAACCCGATCGCGCGCGCTTCGGCAGTGATGGCCGAGTGCTCGGCATTGGCCCGCAATAACTTCAAAGTCGCGGCAGAGTAAGGGCAGGGGACTATGGAATCGTTTGTTTCAACTTATGTCTTGCCCGGCCTCCTTATGGTCGGTCAGTCGCTTCTTCTCCTGGTTTGCCTGCTCGTCTTTATCGCCTACATCCTGTTGGCCGACCGCAAAGTCTGGGCGGCAGTGCAGCTCCGCCGCGGTCCGAACGTGGTGGGCCCGTGGGGCCTTTTCCAGTCCTTCGCCGATCTTTTGAAGTTCGTCTTCAAGGAGCCGGTCATTCCTGCCGGCGCCAACAAGGCGGTCTTCCTGCTGGCGCCGCTCGTGACCGTGCTTCTGGCGCTGTCGACCTGGGCCGTCGTGCCGCTGGCAGATGGCTGGGTCATCGCCAACATCAACGTCGGCATCCTGTACATCTTCGCGATCTCGTCGCTTGAAGTGTACGGCATCATCATGGGCGGCTGGGCTTCGAACTCGAAGTACCCGTTCCTCGGTGCACTGCGTTCCGCCGCGCAGATGGTGTCCTACGAAGTCTCGATCGGCTTCGTTATCGTCACCGTGCTGCTCTGCGTTGGTTCGCTGAATCTGACGGATATCGTCCATGCCCAGCAGGCCGGCCTCGGCACGCGTCTCGGTCTGCCGTCGTCGTTCCTCGACTGGCATTGGCTGGCGCTATTCCCGATGTTCATCATCTTCTTCATTTCGGCGCTTGCCGAAACGAACCGCCCGCCTTTCGACCTTCCGGAAGCAGAATCGGAACTCGTCGCCGGCTTCATGGTCGAATACGGCTCCTCGCTCTACATGATGTTCATGCTCGGCGAATATGCGGCCATCGTTCTGATGTGCTCACTGACGACGATCCTGTTCCTCGGAGGCTGGCTGCCGCCGGTCGACGTGTGGTTCGTGAACTGGGTTCCGGGCGTAATCTGGTTCACGCTTAAGTCGTGCCTGGTGTTCTTTATGTTCGCGATGGTCAAGGCATTCGTGCCGCGCTATCGCTACGACCAGCTGATGCGCCTCGGCTGGAAGGTCTTCCTTCCGCTGTCGCTTGCCATGGTCGTTATCGTTGCATTCGTGCTGAAGCTGACGGGTTGGGCATGATCATGCCGGCCCTCGTTTCAAGCAATATTGGAGGTTGAAGATGGCAGGCTTGTCCAACGCTGTCAGCTCGCTGTTCCTGAAGGAATTCGTCAGTGCGTTCTGGCTGACCTTCCGGTACATTTTTAAGCAGAAGGCAACAATCAACTACCCGTTCGAAAAGGGGCCGGTCAGCCCGCGCTTCCGCGGCGAACACGCACTGCGTCGCTATCCCAACGGTGAAGAGCGCTGCATCGCCTGCAAGCTCTGCGAGGCGATCTGTCCTGCCCAGGCGATCACCATCGAAGCTGGCCCACGCCGCAACGATGGCACGCGCCGCACGGTTCGTTACGACATCGACATGGTCAAGTGCATCTACTGTGGCTTCTGCCAGGAAGCGTGCCCGGTCGATGCGATCGTCGAAGGTCCGAATTTCGAATTTGCAACGGAAACCCGCGAAGAACTCTACTTCGACAAGGCGAGGCTTCTGGAGAACGGCGACCGTTGGGAGCGCGAAATCGCGCGCAACATCGCGCTGGACGCACCGTACCGTTGATCGAAATTGAAATGCCGGAGTGCCGCCCGTTGCGTGGCTTCCGGTCAACATGCACCGAGGCTTTGCCGGATCCCGTCCCGCGAAGCTTCATCGGGCAGGGAAACTCCCGGCTGCCCGGGGGAAGATGAAAAAGGCACCAACATGGGTCTGCAGGCTCTATTTTTCTATCTTTTCGCCTTTGTCGCGGTAGCGTCGGCGTTCATGGTCATTTGGTCGAAGAATCCGGTACATTCGGTTCTCTTCCTGATCCTGGTTTTCTTCAACGCGGCCGGCCTCTTCCTGCTGCTTGGCGCCGAGTTCCTGGCGATGATCCTGCTCGTCGTTTACGTCGGTGCCGTGGCGGTTCTCTTCCTCTTCGTGGTCATGATGCTCGACATCGACTTCACGGAGCTGCGCGCCGGCGTTCTCGAATACGCGCCGATCGGTGCGATCATCGGGTTGATCCTGGCGGCTGAGCTCATCGTTGTCGTCGGCGGCACGGTCATTTCGCCGGAGATCGCCAAGACGGTCGCGATGCCGATCCCGGCTCTGACCGAGCGCACCAACACCGCCGCACTCGGCGACGTTCTCTATACGAATTACGTCTACTTCTTCCAGATCGCTGGTCTCGTGCTGCTCGTCGCTATGATTGGTGCAATCGTGCTGACGCTGAAGCATCGCACACACATCAAGCGGCAGAACATTGCCAGACAGGTTGCCCGCAATCCGGCGACCGCCGTTGAGGTGGTCAAAGTCAAGCCGGGGCAGGGCGTTTGAGGCAGGCGCGAGCTTAAGGAACAAACACAATGGTCATCGGACTTTCCCATTACCTGACGGTCAGCGCCATCCTCTTCACGCTCGGCGTCTTCGGCATCTTCCTTAACCGGAAGAACATCATCGTCATCCTGATGTCGATCGAGCTCATCCTGCTTGCGGTCAACATCAACATGGTCGCCTTCTCGTCATTCCTCAACGACATCGTCGGCCAGGTTTTTGCACTGTTCATTTTGACCGTTGCTGCTGCTGAAGCGGCCATCGGTCTTGCAATTCTCGTCGTCTTCTACCGCAACCGCGGCTCGATCGGCGTCGAAGACGTCAATATGATGAAGGGCTGAGGGCTCATGTTTTTATATAAAGCTATCGTCTTTCTTCCCCTGATTGGCGCGATCATCGCCGGCCTCTTCGGCCGCGCGATCGGCGCCAAGGCATCGGAATACGTTACCTGCGGTTTGATGATCATCGCCGCCGTTCTCTCGTGGTACGTTTTCATTACGGTCGGCATGGGCCACCACGAAGGTGGTCCGATCAAGGTCGAGGTCCTGCGCTGGATCCAGTCCGGCGGCGTTGACGTTTCCTGGTCGCTGCGCATCGATACGCTGACCTCGGTCATGCTGATCGTCGTCAACACGGTCTCGACGCTGGTACACGTCTATTCGATCGGATACATGCATCATGATCCGCATCGTCCGCGCTTCTTTGCCTACCTCTCGCTCTTTACCTTCGCCATGCTCATGCTGGTGACCGCCGACAACCTGGCCCAGATGTTCTTCGGCTGGGAAGGCGTTGGTCTGGCTTCGTACCTGCTCATCGGCTTCTGGTTCAAGAAGCCGTCGGCAAACGCCGCTGCGATCAAGGCCTTCATTGTCAACCGCGTTGGCGACTTTGGCTTCATCCTTGGTATTTCCAGCCTGTTCGTGCTCTTCGGCGCGATCAATCTCGATACCATCTTCGCCAACGCTGCGAGCTTTGCTCCGGCCGAAGCCGGCGGCGAGGGCGGCGAAATCGTTCTCAACCTCTTCGGCATGCACCTGGACAAGGCACAAGCGCTGACCGGCGCCTGCCTGCTGCTCTTCATGGGCGCAATGGGTAAGTCGGCACAGTTCCTGCTGCATACTTGGCTGCCCGATGCAATGGAAGGCCCGACGCCGGTGTCGGCACTTATCCATGCCGCAACCATGGTTACCGCAGGTGTCTTCCTTGTCGCCCGCATGTCGCCGCTGTTCGAGCTTTCGCCAGATGCGCTTGTGTTCGTAACGACGATCGGTGCCATCACGGCCTTCTTCGCCGCGACTGTCGGCCTCGTGCAGAACGACATCAAGCGCGTCATCGCTTATTCGACCTGCTCGCAACTCGGCTACATGTTCGTCGCGCTCGGCGTTGGCGCTTATGGCGCGGCCATCTTCCACCTCTTTACGCACGCCTTCTTCAAGGCTCTGCTGTTCCTTGGTGCCGGCTCGGTGATCCACGCCGTCGATGGCGAGCAGGACATGCGTTACATGGGCGGTCTGCGCAAGCACATCCCCGTCACTTTCTGGATGATGACGATCGGCACGCTGGCGCTGACCGGCGTCGGCATCCCGTTCACCCCGATCGGCTTTGCGGGCTTCTTCTCCAAGGACGTGATCATCGAGGCGGCTTACGCGTCGCATTCGCCGGTCGCAGGCTTTGCCTTCACGCTTCTGGTCATCGCAGCTCTCTTCACCAGCTTCTATTCCTGGCGTCTGGCGTTCCTGACCTTCTTCGGTCAGCCGCGCGCTTCGCACGAAGTCATGCACCACGTTCATGAATCTCCGCAAGTCATGCTGGTTCCGCTCTACCTTCTTGCTGCCGGCGCGGTTCTTGCCGGTGTCCTTTTCGAAGGCCGTTTCTACGGCGAGGAATACGCTGAGTTCTGGAAGGGTGCGCTCTTCACCTCCGAGCACAATGAACTGCTGGAAGAATTCCACCACGTTCCAGCGTGGGTCGGCCTCAGCCCCTTTATCGCCATGCTTGTTGGCTTCGTCACCGCTTGGTACATGTACATCAAGTCGCCGTCGACGCCGCGCGTCCTCGCCAAGCAGCATCGGGTTTTGTACCAGTTCCTCTTGAACAAGTGGTACTTCGACGAACTTTACGACTTCTTGTTCGTACGCTCGGCAAAGGCGCTCGGCCGCTTCTTGTGGCAAAAGGGTGACGTCGGCGTCATCGACACCTACGGCCCGAACGGCATCGCTGCCCGCGTCGTCGATGTCACCAACCGCGTCGTGCGCTTGCAGACTGGTTACCTCTATCACTACGCGTTCGCCATGCTGATCGGCGTTGCGGCGCTTGTTACCTGGATGATGCTCGGGAGTTCCTTCTGATGACCGATTGGCCTATTCTTTCAACGGTCACCTTCCTGCCGCTCGTCGGCGTGGTGCTCCTACTGCTGATGAATGAAAACGGTCCGAGTGGCCGCCGCAACGTCCTCAACATCTCGTTGATTACGACGGTCGCGACGTTCGTCCTTTCGCTCTTCCTCTGGATCGGTTTCGACAATGCGAACCCGGGCTTCCAGATGATCGAGAAGCATGGCTGGCTGGGCACCGGCATCAGCTATCATCTCGGCGTTGACGGGATCTCGATGCTCTTCGTGATCCTGACGACCTTCCTCATGCCTTTCTGCGTGCTGGCGAGCTGGCTGTCGATCGAGAAGCGCCTGAAGGACTACATGATCGCTTTCCTGATCCTGGAAGTGATGATGGTCGGCGTCTTCGTTTCGCTTGATATCGTTCTCTTCTACGTCTTCTTCGAAGCCGGCCTCATTCCGATGTTCCTCATCATCGGTGTCTGGGGCGGCAAGGATCGCGTCTACGCCAGCTACAAGTTCTTCCTCTACACGCTGCTCGGCTCCGTTCTGATGCTGCTCGCCATTATGGCGATGTACTGGCAGGCCGGCACGACCGATATTCAGGCACTGCTCGCCTACCAGTTCCCGCCACAGATGCAGACCTGGCTCTGGCTTGCCTTCTTCGCGTCCTTCGCGGTGAAGATGCCGATGTGGCCGGTTCACACCTGGCTTCCGGACGCGCACGTTCAGGCGCCGACGGCCGGCTCGGTCATCCTGGCCGGCGTGCTCCTGAAGCTAGGCGGCTACGGCCTGATCCGCTTCTCGCTCGGTATGTTCCCGGTTGCCTCCGAGTTCTTCGCACCGCTCGTCTTTGCGCTGTCTGTGATCGCCATCATCTACACCTCGCTGGTGGCCCTGATGCAGGACGATATGAAGAAACTGATCGCATACTCGTCCGTTGCCCACATGGGTTACGTGACGATGGGTATCTTTGCGGCCAACGCGCAGGGTCTGCAGGGCTCGATCTTCCAGATGCTGTCGCACGGCATCGTCTCGGGCGCTCTCTTCCTTTGCGTCGGCGTCATCTACGACCGAACCCATACCCGCGAGATTGCGGCCTATGGCGGTCTGGTCAACAACATGCCGAAATACGCCGTTGCGATGATGGTCTTCACGATGGCAAACGTCGGCTTGCCGGGCACCTCGGGCTTCATCGGCGAATTCCTGACCCTGATTGGCGTCTTCCGCGTCAACACCTGGGTCGCGCTCTTCGCCGCAACGGGCGTTATCCTCTCCGCTGCCTATGCGCTCTGGCTCTATCGCCGGGTCATCTTCGGCGCGCTGGAAAAGGAAAAGCTGAAGGCGCTGCTCGACCTTTCTCGGCGTGAACAGCTGATCCTCTATCCGCTGATTGCACTGACCATCTTCTTCGGCGTCTATCCGGCTCCGGTCTTCGATGTGACCGCTGCATCGGTTGACCAGCTGATCCATAGCTACACGGCCGCAGTCCAGGCAGCGCACGACGTTGCGCTGTCGATGAAATGATGACGGGACTTTTGGGACATGACCTCTGAAACAATTCTCGCAAGCCTGCATCTTTCCATTCCGGAGTTGATCCTCGCGGTCGGCGCCTTGGTGTTGTTGATGGTCGGCGTCTTCTCGGGAGAGCGCTCCGGCCGTATGGTCAGCGTTCTCGCGCTGATCGTGCTGGCGGCGGCCGCTCTCTGGCTGATCTTCGTTCCGAGTGAAGGCGTTGCTTATGGCGGCGTCTTCCTGTCGGACGGCTTTGGTCGCTTCATGAAGATCACGGCGCTGGTCGGCTCGATGGTGGCGCTCTTCATGTCGCTCGGCCTTGCCGGGGAAAACCAGCTCGACAAGTTCGAGTTTCCGGTGCTGCTCGTGCTCTGCACGCTCGGCATTCTGCTGATGATTTCGGCCAACGACCTCATCTCGCTCTACCTCGGCCTCGAACTGCAGTCGCTGGCAATCTACGTCGTTGCTGCGATCAATCGCGACAGCGTCAGGTCCACGGAAGCCGGTCTGAAGTACTTCGTGCTCGGCGCGCTCTCCTCGGGCATGCTGCTTTACGGCATGTCGCTGGTCTATGGCTTCACCGGCCACACGCAGTTCGCTGCGATTGCTCAGGCATTGACCGTTGACGGCGCGCGTTCGCTCGGCCTCATTTTCGGCCTTGTCTTCATCCTTGCCGGTATCGCCTTCAAGATTTCGGCCGTTCCGTTCCATATGTGGACGCCGGACGTTTATGAAGGTGCGCCGACCCCGGTCACGGCTTTCCTTGCAAGCGCCCCGAAGGTTGCTGCGATGGCGATGATGACCCGCATCGTCATTACCGCCTTCCAGCCGGTTCTGGCCGACTGGCAGCAGGTCGTGGTCTTCATTTCGATCGCCTCCATGCTGCTCGGCTCCTTCGCCGCAATCGGTCAGAGGAACATCAAGCGCCTGATGGCCTATTCGTCGATCGGCCACATGGGCTATGCGCTGGTTGGTCTTGCCTCCGGCACGCAGACCGGTGTCTCGGGTGTCATGCTCTACATGGTCATCTACATGGTCATGACACTCGGCAGCTTTGCGATCATCATGTCGATGCGCCGCAAGGACGGCACGGTTGTCGAGGAGGTCAACGATCTGGCCGGCCTGTCGACCACCAATCCGTTCATGGCGACGGTGCTGACCATCCTGATGTTTTCGCTGGCCGGTATTCCTCCGCTCGCAGGCTTCTTCGCGAAGTACTTCGTGTTTGTCGCTGCAATTGAGGCAAAGCTCTATGCGCTTGCCATCATCGGCATTCTCGCATCGGTCGTCGGCGCGTACTACTATCTCCGCGTCATCAAGCTAATGTGGTTCGATGAAGCCACCGACGAATTTGCACGCGTGTCCGGTTCGCTGCGCCTGGTCTTCGGTGTCTCCGGTCTCTTCGTTCTCGCCTATGTCCTCATCGGCGGTCCGATCGGCGGCGCAGCCGAGCTTGCTGCTGCGACGCTCTTTTGATGAACTCCGAGGCACGGCGCCGGATATCGCTCGACGATTTCAGGCACGAGGCTCTGTCGGAGACATCGTCCACCAACAGCGAATGCCTTGCCCGTGCCCGGGCAGGGGACCGCGGTCTCCTTTGGATCACGGCGGAAAAGCAGACCGGCGGCCGTGGCCGCCGGGGTCGCCCCTGGGTTTCCGAGCGGGGCAATCTCTATGCCTCGCTTCTCCTTATCGATCCGGCGCCCATGGAGCGTCTGGGCTCGCTGCCGCTGGCGATTGCCGTCGCAGTGCATCAGGCCGTGCGCCAGGTGTTGCCGCACACGGCCGAGCGGCTGGAAGTGAAATGGCCGAACGATATCCTGATCGGGCGAAAGAAGACCTGCGGCATTCTCGTCGAGGCCGAAGCCCTGCCTGACGGGCGCCACGCGCTCGTCATCGGCATCGGCATCAATGTCGCTTTCATGCCCGACAACCCGCTTTACCCCGTGACTTGCCTACGCGAGCAGGGGAGCTCTGCTTCCCCTGAAGAGGTTTTCGCGCATCTCTTCGCGTCGATGGCCGAAGTCCTCGAGGCATGGGATCGTGGCCGTGGAGTGCGCGAAATCACCGAACGCTGGCGCCAAGTCGCCTGCGGTATCGGCGAAAAGATAACTGTGAACCTGCCGGACCGGTCGATTTCCGGCCACTTCGCCGGAATTGATGATAATGGCCTGTTGATGCTGGATACTGGCGCAGGCAGGATGATGACGATTGCTGCCGGCGATGTCTTCTTTGGTTGATTGGAAAAAAGAATAATATGGCGAAGCAGGACGAATTGGTATTTCTGCCGTTGGGCGGCGTTGGCGAGATCGGAATGAATCTCGCCCTTTATGGCTACGGCCCGCCGGACCATCGCCAGTGGATCATGGTCGACTGCGGCGTCACCTTCCCCGGACCTGACCTGCCGGGCGTCGATCTTGTGCTGCCCGACATTCGCTATCTCGCGAGCGAGCGGAAGAGCCTGAAGGCGATCTTCATCACCCACGCCCATGAGGACCATTACGGCGCGCTCGCCGATCTATGGCCGGGCCTCAATGTCCCGGTCTATGCCTCGGCCTTTACCGCCGGGCTGCTCGAGGCGAAGCGAAACTTCGAGAAGTCGGCCATCGGTGAGATTCCGGTGACACTGTTTACGGCGGGCGATACCGTCAATGCCGGCCCCTTCAGTGTCGAGGGCGTCGCGGTCAACCATTCCATTCCCGAGCCGATGTCGCTGGTGATCCGCACACCACTCGGCAATGTAATCCATACCGGTGACTGGAAGATCGACCATGAGCCGTCTCTCGGTCCGCTGACGGACGAGACGCGTTTCCGCCAGCTCGGCGATGAAGGCGTCTTGGCGCTGATGTGCGATTCCACCAACGCCCTCCGCGACGGTGTCTCGCCCTCGGAAAAGGACGTCTCGGAGAGCCTGCGCAAGATCATCGAGAATGCCGAGGGTCGCGTCGCGGTGACGACGTTCTCATCGAATGTCGGCCGTATCCGCACAGTAGCCGAGGCGGCGGAGGCTGAAGGCCGCGAAATCCTTCTGCTCGGCAGTTCGCTCAAGCGCGTGGTCGACGTTTCCCGCGATATCGGCCTGATGGAAGGCATCAAGCCGTTCATTTCAGAAGACGAGTACGGCTATATTCCACGCGACAAAGTGGTCGTCATTCTTACGGGAAGCCAGGGTGAGCCACGCGCGGCCCTTGCCAAACTCTCGCGCGACGAGATGCGCAACGTGGCGCTTGCCTCCGGCGATATCGTCGTATTTTCCTCGCGCGCTATTCCCGGCAACGAGAAGGCGATTCAGGATATCAAGAACGGCCTCATCGAGCAGGGTGTCCATGTGATCACCGACAACGAGGCTCTTGTCCACGTTTCCGGACATCCGCGCCGCAACGAGCTGCAGAAGATGTACGAGCTGACGAGGCCGAAGATCGTCGTGCCGGTGCACGGCGAGGCGACGCACCTGACGGCACACAAGGAACTCGCGGAGCAGTCGGGCATCTCGATCGTGCCGCGCGTGCGCAACGGCGACATTCTTCGTCTGGCGCCAGGACCAGTCGAGGTGATCGACGAGGCGCCGCATGGCCGCATCTACAAGGACGGCGCGCTGATCGGCGATTTTGACGAAATGGGCATCGGCGAGCGTAAGAAGCTCTCCTATGTCGGCCACGTCGCCGTCAACGTCGTGATCGACAGCCGCTACGATATCGTCGGCGATCCGGACCTAGTTGCAATCGGCCTGCCTGTCTACGACGACGAGGGCGACGAGATGGAAGACACGCTCTATGATGCTGCAGTTGGTGCCATCGAAAGCATTCCGCGGGCTCGCCGCAAGGATCTCGACCTGCTGCAGGAGTCAGTTCGCCGTGCTATCCGCGCAGCGGCAAACCAGACCTGGGGGAAGAAACCCGTGGTCACAGTCTTTGTTACGAAGGTCTGACGAATGCTCGGCCGGGTCAACCACGTTGCTATCGCCGTTCCCGACCTTGCGGCCGCAACGGCTGCATATCGGGACACACTCGGCGCAACCGTCTCAGCCCCGCAGGCTCTACCGGAACACGGCGTCACCGTCGTCTTCGTCGAGTTGCCGAATACCAAGATTGAACTCCTGCAGCCGTTGGGAACGGAATCGCCAATCGCGGCTTTCCTGGACAAGAACCCGTCCGGCGGAATGCACCATATCTGCTACGAGGTCGGCGATATCCTCGCCGCCCGCGACCAGCTGACCCAACGCGGGGCAAGAGTGCTCGGCAGCGGCGAGCCGAAGATCGGCGCGCATGGCAAGCCGGTGCTCTTCCTGCATCCGAAGGATTTCTTCGGGACCCTGATCGAGCTCGAGCAGGTCTGAGCAAGCCTGCGGCAGAGTGACCGAAATCCCGCAAAAGTTGGGAAGGGGTCTGAACCGGCTTTGAGTTGACGGGTATTTCGGCCTATAAGCACGGCAACTGCGATAACCGCAGAGAGCCTAGCGGGACAATCCGATGCTGCAGATATTTCTACAGGGCTTCGCCGTCTACTTTATCGTGTGGTGGATCACCCTCTTTGCCGTGCTCCCGATCGGCCTGCGCACGCAGGCAGAGGATAACGACGTCGTTCCCGGCACCGTCCCGAGCGCGCCGACCCGGTTCCGGCCTGTCTTTGTCTTCTCGATGACAACGCTCATTTCTGCCATCATCTATGCGCTTTGGTATATTGCTTCGAATTACTTCGGATGGGGCTTCGACGCCCTGCCGCAGATCGGCCCGTCATTTTCGAACGTCTAAGGGCGTTTGCCCAGTTTTTGGGCGGATGCAGATTGCGGCTGTCATACACGTGTCATGAAGTTGCGGCATGGAGGTGCCGTTACGTGATACGGGCATTGCGTAACGGCAGGCGAGCTATTCCAGAATTTTCTTGAGCAGCGAAAAGCCAAAAAAAAACAAGGCTGAAAGCCTTGTTTTAAGTATCGCGTGATCCTTATCCGTTGCCGGGGCTGCGACAAGCGCGCCTAAGATCTGATCCTCCCAAGACTTGACCGCGAAATCGACAGGGATTTGAGCTCCCTGCCTGTTTTGTGGGCTAAAACTAGCTCAAAGATTGGGCTTTGTCATTAGGTTTTTTTGCATTTTTGCTACACTCCAGCAAATTTTTTCTGTTGATAAGAATTTCGTACAAACCATTATAATTCCGCCTTTTTCTTACTTTGTCTGCTTCGCAAGTGCGAACATGCTTTAACGGAAGGCCGCTTGAGCCCGTCGCGGGTTTCTTTCCTTTCGCGAAGCAGTTATGAACGCTGCCAATATTTGTGATCGCCTTCGATTCCGCGACCTGCGGTGTCTCAACAGCTCTGGAATTCGCCATGCGCCTATC
>Ga0075365_10000376_pt1 | contig 16243 bp, 16 predicted proteins | sample EndMetdeltDD1765_FD_71387 | JGI IMG/M metagenome (GOLD analysis project Ga0075365, IMG submission 71387) | Populus endosphere microbial communities from Tennessee, USA - Endosphere MetaG P. deltoides DD176-5 | ecosystem: Host-associated > Plants > Roots > Endosphere | place: USA: Tennessee... | reverse complement strand
AGGCGCGATCTGCCTTCTAGTTGAGCGCTCCGAATGAATGGTAATATTAGACGCTCTATTGCGGCAAACGAGACTATCGCAAGAAGGCGATGAGTGCGTCCAACAGCGTGTGGTCAGGTTTGGCGAAGATAACCGCCATCTTCTAAAAAATTACAATCGTGCCGTGACGTCTTCACCAGGTTGGGCGGCTCCTTTCCAGCGGTTCGTGACCGATCCACAGCGAGAGGAGCTGGATTTGCTCGCTGGACTTTCCCATTCGGACACTGCCGGTGTCACCTCGGCGCGACTTGTCCTTACTGTGAGACAGCCCGATAAACATTTGAAAGTCGAAACGACGTATTCGATTAGCCAGAGATGAGGCATTTTTGAAGGTTGCCTTTGACCGATTTAACAAGTCCAGATGGTTGCTTCTCTTGATTTGCAAGACTTCAGGGAAGCACCTCGAATCCAGTTTCACTGGAGCTTCCTGTGTATGCATTCAAGTAAAACGCGCGCTCTAGAGCGTTTCCCTTTCATGTTGGATCATATCCGCAGGAATTGAAGTAGTTCTGAGCTTCTTGCGGTTCGACCATATCAATCAGCTTGCCGATGCGATCCCACAGTCCGGTGACGGTTCTCTCCGCAGCTTTTCGCACGAGAGCCTTGAGCTTGGAGAAGGCCTTCTCAATGGGGTTGAAGCCCGGGCTGTAGGGCGGAAGGAACATCATTGTCGCGCCGACCGCCTCGATCAGTTCTCTTGCTGCCGGTCGTTTGTGGCTGGACAGATTGTCGAGGATGACAACGTCTCCTGGTTTCAATGTTGGAACCAGAACCTGAGCGACATACGCCTCGAACCACTCACCGTTGATCGGTCCGTCTATGACAAGTGGCGCGACCATTCCCGTGTTGCGGAGGCCCGCAACCAATGTGGTCGTCTTGCAATGACCGTGAGGGAAACCTATCCGCAACCGCTCGCCCCTGCGGCATCGCTCGTGAGTACGGGCCATATTGGTCGCGGTCCAGGTTTCGTCGATGAACACGAGCCGCTCTGGATCGAGATCGAGTTGCTCCTCGAACCAGCATTGCCGCTTTTCCAGCACGTCCGGACGGCTTTGCTCTACCGCGTGGCCAGTCTTTTTTTGCGCGTTTGTTCGTGCCGAACAAGAAAGCGATGCAGCGCCGACTTGCTGATGGAAATGCCTTGGTCAGCCAAGGCTTTGCAAAGCTCGAAAAGGGTGCCGTCACGGTGCTCGCCGAGCCAGGTCATGATCAGATCGGCATGCGCTTCTGTCTTGTGGGAATTGCGATCGCCGCCGAGCGGGCCGGGTCGAACATTTCCCTGCTGGATTTGCAAGTGACGCCAACGGCTCACGCTGGCTGCGCTCACGCCGAAACGCTCGGCAGCCTCTCCATGTGATGCGCCGCCGTTCACGGCAGCGAGGTAAGCATTCGCCGAGGACCGCAGTGTCAGGTTTTTTTGCGCGATCTGCGCTTCCATTTTGCGGCTAGAGCCTCGACGTTTTTGCGCAGATTGGTGGCGTCGAGGTCGCCCGGATCGTAATGTGCGTCGCCCCACCATTCTACAAGTTCGTTGTGACGCTCATGGTTGACGTCGGCTAGGGCCTCACGGAACTCTTCATAGCCCCAAGGGCCGCCAACATCCTCTGGCGGGCACCTTCCGACAGCCTCGAGGAGGAAAGGATCATCAAAGCCGGGGGTAGCCGGAAAGGTCTTTTCGATTTTCACTGTGTGGGTCCAGCCGTCGCCGAAGTCATAGAGATACTTGAATGACTTCGCGCCAATATCTTCGATGGCGGCAAGAAGCGTTTCCTTGCGCGCATCGATGGGGTCATCAAAGCCGCCATCAGGCACGCCGAATCCGATGTCACGGATCCTGAACTCATAGAGATGACTGTTGGTCCAGCCGAAAGCCTCCTGGAGAACATCATGTAGCCGGTCGAGCCGAATGCGGAATGGCACGACAACACGCCGCATCACCAAGGGATCAACGTCATCAAGTGTGATCTTCAGGCGAACGAGAGGACCTGCCATCAGGCTGCCTGCCTCAGTGACGATGTCGTGGTTTTCCGCCAATTCCAGGGGAGAAGCTCATCGAGCCGGCTGACAGGATGGTCGGCGATGCGGGCGAGAACATCAGCAAGCCAGGCCTGTGGGTCAATGCGGTTCATTTTCGCGGTGACGATCAGGCTGTACATGGCTGCCGCCCTTTGCCCTCCGCGATCGGAACCGGCAAATAGCCAGGCTTTTCGTCCAAGGGCCACACCACGCAGAGATCGCTCCGCGCAATTGTTCGACAGGCAAATCCGGCCGTCGTCGAGGAAGCGGGTGAAGGATTCCCAGCGGTTCAGCATATAGTCAAATGCCTTTGCCAGGTCGTTGTCGCGCGGCAATCTGGCGCGGTGGTCGCGTATCCATATTTCCATGTCGTCGATCAACGGCTTTGATAATTGCTGGCGGATTGCTTTTCTCTCATCGGCAGTGTGGCCATTGATCTGGCGTTCGATGTCGAACAGCGCGTCGATCCGCTGCACCATGTTCAAGGCGATTGGTGAGATAACGGCGCCACTTTTACCCTGCGCTTTTCGGCGCGCATTGGCCTCCAGATCGGCTTGCGCAAAGAATGGCCGCCTGGCATGCGCCCAACACGCAGCTTCATAAATCGGGCCCGGACTTCGTTCAGGAAGATAGAGCTGGCCATAGCCGGTATAGGCGTCCGCCTGAAGGATACCGCTATAATTGGCCAGATGTGCCTGTGGATGTTCGCCGGCCCGGTCCCGGGAATAATAGAACATCGCCGATGGTGGGGCCGTTCCGCCAAACGGACTATCGTCCCTGACATAGCTCCATATTCGACCGGTGACGGTCTTGCCGAGAGCGAGAACCGGCACGGTCGTGTCATCACCGTGGATCCGTTCAGACGCGAACGTATGGCTTTCAATCCGCCGCACCAGCGGGTCGAGAACCTGGCAGCACGCGCCAATCGCGTCTGCTGCAGTCGACAGACTGATCGGCACACCTTCCAGGGCAAAACGTTCGACCTGGCGATTGAGGGGAATGTGCTGGCCGAACTTGTCGCAGAGCATCATCGCCAAAAGGCTTGGACCAGCCCACCCTCTCGGGATGACATGGAAGGGTGACGGTGCCTGGCTGATCTTCTCGCAGTCACGGCAGGTGAACTTTTCCCGCACCGTCTGAATGACCTTCCAGCTCCGCGGTACGCTCTCCATCGTTTCGGTGATGTCTTCGCCGAGCTTGCGAAGCCGTTCACCGCCACAGCAACTGCAGGCAACCGGCCCTGGCACCACGACACGCTCACGCGGCAGATGCTCCGGAAAGGGCTTCTTGACCGGCCGCTTGCGCGTAAAGCCGGTGACCGCAATCGCAGATGCTGCAGCAACGGCCATTTCAGCGGCAAGCTCATCTTCGGTTGCCGTCGCTTCGGCGTCCTCAAGCATCAGTTCCATCTGCGCAACCAGCCGTGCCGTCCGTTCCGACTTCTGACCGCGCAGTTCCCGTTGCAGCTTTTCGATATAGACTTTCTGGCGAAGAATGATGGCCTGATCGTCGGCCTCCCTGGCCCTGGCAACAGCCAACTCGGCCAAAGCAGCAGCACGCTCCGCCCGCGCTGTCGCCAGCTCTGCCTCCAGGGCAGCAGCATGATCACGGTGATTTTCGAAGCCGGGTTCCATGCTCGAAGTGAATCACAAAACCCCTGATTTGCATAGCTTTCCTTGATGCCAATGGCGGCAAATCCCGGCCAAAAATCGCTATCCAGCGCTCGTCGGACGCCATGTCTGCTGCGGATTTCGCCAGTCAATTCCCTCAAGCAAATAGGACATCTGGCCAGCCGTCAGCGCAATCGCTCCGCCCTCAGTCACCGGCCAAATAAAACGACCGCGCTCGAGCCGCTTTGCGTATAGCGAAAGCCCAATTCCGTCATGCCAAAGAGCCTTGATCAGTCGGCCACTTCTCCCGCGGAAGACAAAAACGTCACCCTTGAACGGATCACGACCAAGACCTTCCTGCACGATCAGAGCAAGACCCTGCATCCCCTTGCGCATATCGCAATGGCCGCTCGCAATCCAAACCCGCACGCTTGAACTGATTGGGATCATTTGAGCGCACGCATCACGGCTGCGGCAAGATCACAAGGCGCTCCGGACCCAATCCTCACCTTGATACCGTTCGCAAAGTCCACAACGATGGTTGCCGCACCACCACCGCCGCCGCCAGGAACATCCAGGACTGTTGCCGGCACAAAAGCAGGCCCATCTTTCACAGTCAGCGCTTGGCGCCGCCACGTGTACAGCAGCCCCGTCGAAACATCAAAACGACGCGCTACCTCCGAGACATTTGCCCCCGGAGCAAATGCTGCCTCCAGAATTTCCAGCCGTTGGTCCGGTGACCAACGACGACGCCGCTCGTGACCCGTCAGCAAAATGGCCTGTGCCATAGTTCCTCATTGCGCTCTTAAGTCCACTCTCAAGAGCGCAAAATCACGGTATCGCCAAAAACTCGCAAGGCGGTCCACGCCGGAGGGATACGCAGCGAGCACACGTATGCGAAGATCAACGGAAAGGGCTCTCGACATATCTGCCGACCTCCATCGGCAGATAGTTTGAATCAGAAGGAGACTGATTGGCAAAGCCATCCGATTCAATCAGTCAGGGAAACGCTCTAATTGGGGCGCCCATTACCAACGTTGCCCGCACAACGATCAGCCCTAGGAGTGCTGTAGTGACAGTTTTTTTTTGTGTGCGACCGGCGGGCGGGTGTTACTCAAGGCTGACAGGAGAAGGCGCTACATTTGATCGCAACGGCAGGATCCGCATCGTGCCGCGGTCTCTTGGAAAAGACGCTGCAACTCTTCCCACGTCTTAACGGCACCTCTGCCACAGCCAAATTGACTACTGCTTCCGTCAATTAGTCAGAAATCACGCTTTGGATTGTACGTACTGCCGGATCATTTGTTTAATGACGGAGCCGGCAGATGTTCTTGACGTCTCCTCGCGAACGAACGATGGCAACGCCTTCAGAGCCTTGGCCTTGTGCAAGTGGCACTAGCGCTGAAAATCCGCTCAAGTTGTCCAACGGCATTCTCAGTTGTGAGTTTACGTCGTCTCTGGGGGTTCTTAAAGCCTCGACATATTTGGGCTTGCCGTCAGATGCGGCGAGCTGAACATAGACTCGCTCATGAACGCTTTTGTCGCCCTCTGCGGGGATAACCCAGCCGGCCAACTTGGCAACGCGAACACCATTATCGTCAACAATTTCGCTCACGTCGATTGCGCCGTGGCATTCGGTAGAAACGGCGTTTTCGTCGTTGAACGCTGTTCCGGAAAACCCAATTTTACAATCGTTGACGACTGCGGTGTTCCATTGTCTCTGAACAATAAAGTCAGCGAACTCGGCTGGTGCAATACTATTTTTTCCGCAAGATACGAGCGCAGCAACCTTTCCGGCATCCATGTAATGATCCGGATTTGCCAAAACGAGTTGCGTATCGGCAAAGCCATCTTTAATCATGAAAGACTTGCGTTCTGCCATATAAGAAAATGTCGAGCTCCAATCGTTACCCGCCGCGATAAACTGGCGGTCGTCAGGAAGCGCGTTGCGAAGAGACTTCCCTACGGCCACATCTCGATCGTAGCCGTTGAATTCTTGCGAGATCGCTGGATAGTACTTGATGGAGAAATAAATGTAGTTAGACGCGATGATGATAACGACAAGGGTCATAACCTTTTTCGGTGCGAAACCGTACAATGTTCCCAGAGCGACCGCCGCCGCGAACAAGAGGAAAACCAGGTTTGCGGTCTGATAGTAAGTGTGCACTAAATGAAGATTGGGAAACATAAAAAATGGTAAAAAACCAAGCGCCAGCGCTATGCAAAAGAGCACAAGTTCGATCTTTCGTCCCTGCTTAATGCACCATATTGGAAAGTAAACGAACAAGACCAACCCAACGACAGCGCCGAGATTTCCAACGAACATCCTGATCAGGATGACTTTTTCGTAGAGTGCTGGTTCAAATCTTTGAGCGAATGTGCCCCAGTTCCAAGGGCTCAATCGGGCGGATGTAAGATACTCGCCCAATACATTCAGAGACTTTTGATCGTCGGTAAATTTTATCCAGATATAAGCGACTACAACCGGGATTAGAAAGCCGAAAACCGGCACGGCAAGGACTCTCAATTTGAAGAGCGATTTGAATCCCTCGGCCTGACGCAATGTCACGTAAGCATATATTAAGGCCATTACGATTAGCACGGGTAATGCTGTCGTCGATTTCTGCAGCAATGCGAGCGTAGCGCACAACAGCAGAAGCGCGTTGCAGCTAGCGGTAAAGCCCTCACGCACACCAAGCGTAAAATAATATAAAAGTGCGATAGTAAAGAAAAGCGCGGTCGTCTCGATCATGAAAGACCGGCCCCAATACAAATAAACGGGAGAAGATAGTATCAGTGCCGCAAATATGTAGAATGATTCGCGGTTTAGCTTGAGAATCTTGCAGATTCCGGCAATCGGCCAGAGGCACGCCAATAAAAACACGTAGCTTACCAGCCGTCCCACTGCATCAAGTGACAAGTTGAATGTTTTCGCAATACCGGCAACGATACCCTGGTAGAGCGGAAATTCGAACGGGATCGCCCAAGGTCTGCCGCCGACCGGCGTTTGATAAGCGAGGGCGAAGCCCTCTTTTATAAACCAATAAGACGTCAAAGCCGTTTGAGCTTGGCGAAACGCATACATATCGAGCGGCGGCTGATTGACGTAATATATCGTAAAAAAGGCAGACACGCACAGCGTAGCAAATGCTAACAGGGCCAAGCGCGAATTGATGATTGTCATTATGAAACTGCTGCCTTCTGCCTTTAATTTGCTGAGCTATCTCGTTTAGGCTGGAAATTGTCAAGTTGATTAGACCCCGTATGATTGTAGGTGGGGCACGACGCACTTCCCCGAGGCAATGTCACTAGAAAGTCATTCACAGGCGTAATTTTCAATTCAAAAAATGAGCGGATAGCAATAGGTCACTTATTCTCGTATAGGCGATAGCGAACCAAGGAAGTAAGGGCCACTATGAGTTTCCACCTTTCATCAGAAGGACAAAGTTCCTCAGAGAGTGACGCCCTCTCGGAATTACCCATCATTGTTGATTTGGATGGAACGCTTCTTCTGTCGGATACGCTTTATGAAGCTGCGGCGCTCTCGTTATTTCGGAAACCTATGGCATTGATGTCGGCCCTGCCAACTCTTTCGCGTGGTCGCCATGTGCTGAAAGCCACGATTGCCAAACAGGTTGATCTTACTTCACTTGTTTTGCCTTTCCGTGAGGATCTTGTAAACTGGTTGCGCCAGAAAGCCGGTGAGGGGCATACACTGCATTTGTGTTCCGCCGCCGACCAGACGATCGTCGATGTTGTTGCGGCGAAGGTAGGAATATTCAATTCCGCCGTAGGGTCCAGTGAGAGCAACCTGAAAGGTCCGGCCAAAGCAAGCTATCTGGCCTCGCGTTTTCCCGAGGGTTTCATCTATGTGGGCGACAGCGGCGCAGACCTCGCGGTTTGGGCCGCTGCGGATGCGATAGTTTTGGCCGGTGCGAGCGACGGCGTTGCCGCCAAGGCTCGAAAACTCAATAAGCCCGTTGTCGCTGAGTTTTCCAACTCGCCGATCGGCTTGAAAGGGTTTTTGAAGGCGATTCGCGTTCATCACTGGACAAAAAATGTTTTGATTTTCGTTCCGATGATCCTTGCCCACGAGTGGGCAAATGCAGCTTTGCTCGTCGAGACGCTCTTGGCATTTCTTTGTCTGCTTGCAGTAACATCCGGTACGTATCTTTTGAACGATATTGCAGATCTGCATTCCGACCGACAGCACTGGTCGAAACGAAACCGCGCTATGGCCAGTGGCCGTTTGTCGATCAGATTTGGCTTCGTACTCGCTCTGGCGCTTATTTTTATCGGTTTTGTCGCTGCAGCGCTGCTTTCATTGCAGTTCGCTTCTGTGCTTTTAGGTTACTTTATCGTCACGGGGGCTTATTCACTTGGGCTAAAACGTATTCCTCTACTCGATACGTTGATAATAGGGATTCTCTTTACATCCCGTGTGGTGATGGGCGCTGTTTTGCTTGAGCACTCGCGTCCGGCTTGGCTGTTGACATTTGCAGTGTTCTTTTTCTTTTCCCTCGCTGTGGCGAAACGACATACCGAGATAGTTCGGGCGTCTACCAGTGGCGCGGCCAGCCTTAAGAGCCGAGGCTATGAAGTGGGAGACGCGCCTCTGACGCTTTCTCTTGGCGTGAGCGCCGCGATGGCTTCGCTTGTCGTTCTCGTTATTTTCATCTTGCTGGAGATGCTGGCGGGCAATGAATATGCGCGTCCCGAATTCCTGTCTGCCATTCCTGTTCTGCTGTCGATATGGCTCGGCCGTATTTGGATATTGGCGCACAGGGGCCGCATGAATGACGACCCCGTCAGTTTCGCAATCAGGGACAATCCGAGTATCGGCCTCGGTGTCGTCATTGCAATCGTTTTTCTGGTCGCGCTATGAGCCGTTTTGCCTCCACCTTTGGAGTTAGCTCGTGGGGTGGCGTTCTGAGGACGCGTCATATGTTGTCGCGTCCGACCTGGCGAGACGAATTGTCATCACTGATGGATGAGGCCCGTCAGCAGGATATTCCGCTGTTGGCGTGCGGTCTGCGCCGTTCCTATGGCGATAGCGGCCTCAACCCGAATGGAGGGTTGATCGACATGACTGCTCTCGACAGGATGGTTTACTTCGACCCTCAAACAAGGGTTCTACGTGCAGAAGCAGGTTTGTCCATCGATGCCATCCTCAGGATCATCGTTCATCAGGGATACTTTATACCGGTTACCCCCGGCACCCGGTTTGTAACGATAGCTGGCGCTATCGCGAACGACGTGCATGGTAAAAACCATCACAGAACCGGAACGATAGGCCGCTGGGTAAGGCGTATCGGCTTGTTGCGGTCGGACGGACAGGAAGTTGAATTGGCTGCGGACGACAGCACCGGCCTCTTCGCTGCGACCATTGGCGGATTGGGGCTGACGGGGCTGATAACGTGGGCAGAACTGGAGGTCATACCCATCCAAAGCGCTATTATTGACGCAGAAAACATCCCATTTGCTAATACACGAGAATTTTTCCGCTTGGCTGAGGAGAGCGAGGCAGGTTTCGAATATAGCGTTTCATGGATTGACTGCCTTTCTGGTGGCGACAAGCTGGGTCGGGGAATTTTCACGCGTGGAAACCACGCCAAAACTGGCTCCCGTTTGTTGGATAATGGCAATACCGCGCTTACCATGCCCGTCAGTTTGCCAGGCTTTGCGATGAACAGCTATTCCATTCGCACCTTCAACGCTGCGTACTTCCACCGGGGTAGTAAGAAAAGCGGAAAAACCAGAACAGGTATTTATCCGTTCTTTTATCCGTTGGACTCAATCGGCCGCTGGAATCGCATGTATGGCCGGAGCGGAATGTATCAATACCAGTCCGTTGTCCCTCGATCGGTGCAGGAAGACGCGACGAATGAGATGTTGAAAACAATCTCGGCTAGTGGACAGGGTTCGTTTCTTGCGGTCCTTAAGACATTTGGGTCGCTCAAGTCGCCTGGGATGCTCTCGTTCCCACGCCATGGGACGACTTTGGCTTTGGATTTCCCCAATCGGGGAGAAACAACGCTGAAGTTGATGGAGCGTCTGGATGCTATCGTGATGGAGGCTAAAGGACGCCTCTATCCCGCCAAGGACGGCAGGATGCCAGCCAGGACATTCCAAGACGGTTATCCAGATTGGCATCTCTTTTCAAAACATATCGATCCGGGATTTCGTTCAGGTTTTTGGACGCGGGTGGCTCAGGATTAAAGGAAAAAAATTGCGAGTTATTCTCTTGGGAGCAACCTCCTCCATCGCTATGGCGACTGCGCGGATTTATGCCGCTGAAGGCGCATCAATTTTGCTTGTCGGTCGCGCTATGGGCCGTTTGGAGCAAACTTCGGCTGACCTGAAGAGCCGGGGTGCAGGGCGTGTTGAGATTGCTATCTGCGATCTCGCAACGCCAGATGACGCACCCGGTCAACTGCAGGGTTTCGTTGACCAGATCGGTGGTGTCGATCACATCATCCTTGCCTATGGCATTCTCGGCGATCAGCACGCGGCGGAACGCGATATAGAACACGCTGAAGAGATTTTGAGGGTCAATTTCAATTCTGCCGCTGCTTGGTGCTTGGCTTCGGCAGATATGCTTGAGCGACAGGCTAGGGGCACTTTGGTGGTTATTGGATCGGTTGCGGGTGATCGCGGGCGTCGCGCCAACTATATCTATGGAGCTTCAAAGTCCGGATTGGCTATACTTGTCCAAGGCATTGCGCACCGTTTTGCAAACAAGGGGCCTCGAGCCGTTTTGGTGAAACCCGGGCCGACAATAACTCCGATGACGGAAGGTATGAACAGGTCCGGTCTTCTTTGGGCGAGGCCTGAGCAGATTGCCGCAGTTGTTCATGCCGCAGCTTTACGCGGCGGGCCGGTCGCTTATGCGCCCGGGTTCTGGCGTTACATCATGCTGGTTATCCGAAATATCCCCAGCCGCATCTTCAATCGGATGGAGATATAATGAAGAAAATTCTCATAACCGGCGCTGCGGGTCTAGTGGGGCAAAATATCATTGCGCGTCTCAAGGGTGTCGACGGCCTTGAAATTATTGGTATCGACAAGCATCCAAGCAACACAGCGTTGCTGCGCCAACTGAACCCTGACATCAAGGTCATTGAAGCCAATCTGGCCGTACCCGGAGAATGGCAAAATGCGTTCCGAGGCGTCGACGCTGTTCTGCTTAATCAAGCCCAGATCGGTGGCTTGGACGAACACGAATTCACCGAAAACAACGTGACCGCGACAGAAAATATCGTCGCTGCAATGCGTATGCATAATATACCTTATTTCGTGCATATCTCGTCTTCAGTGGTAAATTCAAAAGCCGATGATTTCTACACGCGATCGAAAACGGCTCAGGAACAGTTCATCGATACTGTGACGGATATTCCGCATGTGATTTTGCGTCCAACGCTGATGTTCGGCTGGTTTGATCGTAAGCATCTTGGGTGGCTTCGCCGTTTCATGGATCGCACACCGGTCTTTCCGATTCCGGGCGACGGCAAGTTCATTAGGCAGCCTTTGTATGTGGGAGATTTCGCCGCGATCATCATCTCTTCCATGGAAAAAATGCCGACAGGGACTTACGATATCTCGGGGTTGGAGCAGGTTTATTATGGCGACCTGATAAACTTGATTCACAGTACCGTGAAGCCCAAGGCTCGCATCATCTACATCCCCTACAAAATATTTTGGTGGCTTCTTTTTATCTACGGGAAGTTGAGTTCAAAGCCGCCTTTTACAACCAGCCAACTTGAGGCACTTGTGATACCCGAAACATTTCCGGTAATTGATTGGCCGGTAGTCTTTGGAGTGGAGGCAACTCCGTTGCGCAGTGCAATCACCGAGACCTATTTGCACCCGACATACAGCAAGATTGTGCTGGATTTTTAGGAGACAGTACCAATGAGCCGCATTGTGGTGATCGGGGCGGGGGCCATGGGGCTTGCCGCAGCACATCGTGCCGTAAATTTGGGCCACGAGGTTGATCTGATCGAGAGTGATGCAGTAGCCGGTGGAATGGCTGCCCATTTTGATTTTGGCGGGCTATCTATTGAACGATTTTATCACTTCGTCTGTAAATCCGACGAGCCGACATTTGCGCTGATGCGCGAGCTTGGCATCGCCGATCGCATGAAGTGGCGTGGAACGTCGATGGGATACTTCATGAAAGGCCGGATTCATCCTTGGGGTGATCCAATCTCCCTATTGCGGTTCCCGCATCTGAGTTTGATCGCGAAGTTCCGTACGGGCCTTCAAATGTTCCTGACGACGAAAGCGCGCAATTTTTCGAAGATTGAACATAAGACCGCCCGGCAGTGGCTTGAACAGGGGTCGGGCAAAGAAGTGTATAATACACTTTGGAAGCGTCTGATGGAACTGAAGTTCTACCAACTTGCTGACGATATTTCGGCCTCATGGATTGCTACGCGCGTGCGCCGCATCGGCAATTCCCGGCGTTCGTTGTTTCAGGAAGAACTTGGCTACATAGATGGTGGAAGCCAAGTTCTGGTCGATGCGCTTGTCGACGCCTATACAAAACAAGGCGGACGCCTGCACCTCTGCGAAGCCGCCGAACGCGTCGAGTGCCTGGACGGCAAAGTGACGGGTGTACGAACGAAAGAGCGGTTCTTGCCGGCGGATGCGGTTATTTCCACCCTGCCGACGCCGTTGGTCTCCCGCTTGGTGCCTGATCTACCCGAGGCGTCGAAGAAGAAATACGATGAAATCCGCAATATCGGCGTGGTATGCCTTCTCTTCAAATTGAAGAAGTCAATCAGCCGTCATTTCTGGATCAACATCGTGGATGACACCATCGAAATACCCGGACTGATCGAATTTTCGAATCTTCGTCCTGTGAAGGATACGGTCGTTTACGTGCCGTACTACATGCCGACGACGAATCACAAATGGAGCTGGAGCGATCAGCAGTTCATCGATGAAGCTCTGGGCTATATCAAAAAAGTAAATCCAGACGTTGGCGATAGTGACGTTATCGAAGTGAAAGTCGGGCGTCTCGCTTATGCGCAACCCGTCTGCGAGCCAAATTTCTATGAGAAACTACCGCCCGTACAGACCCCGATTTCGGGGCTGCAGATTGCCGACACGTCCTATTATTATCCAGAGGATAGGGGCATTGCGGAAAGTGTAAGGCTGGGCAGATCAATGGCTGAAGCTGCTTTGAAATGAAGCCGGTTTCTGAAATGATCTCATCACCTTTCGTTCGTTTTGTGTTGTCAGGTGGCATAGCTGCAGGCGTGAACGTTTTGTCGAGAGCAGCATTGTCCACAATCACCAGCTACTCTGTTGCCATCGTGATAGCATACCTTATCGGGATGACGACGGCCTATGGCCTTATGAAGCTATTCGTTTTCGCAGAGTCTGGTCGCCGGCCTGATGTGGAGTACCTGCGCTTTGGCTTGGTGAACATGGTTGCGTTAGTGCAGGTGTGGGTTGTGAGCGTCGGGCTGGCTACCTGGCTGTTCCCAGTCACTGGGTTCGGTTTTCATCCTGAGGCCGTGGCGCATGTAATCGGTGTTTTAAGCCCGGTCGCTACGAGTTACTTTCTGCATAAGTACTTTACGTTTTCGTCCAGTTAGGGCTGGAGCCAGAACGATGGAAAATCAGATATGTTCGAGAGTGACGTGATCTGGAATGGCTTATCTTCATGTTTTTGAAGCGGTGGAAATAAAATGCAATGTGTGGTTTGCGGCAGCGACGAATTCGTCAATAACAATGTAATTTGGGATGAGCTCGCTGAGGAATGGGGCATAAACCGCTTCGAACGGGGCTATATTGATCGGCAACAGGGTACGCAGTGTTTGGGTTGCGGGTGTAATATTCGCAGTCAGGCCCTTGCACGTTCTATAATGCGTCATTGGTCGTGGAAGGGTAGATTTGCGGACTTCGTTATTGATAGTAAGGGAAAAAAAGTTCTAGAACTCAATGAGTGCGCACAGCTATCGAACTACCTGAGGCAAATGCCTGATCGAACACTTGGAGAATATCCGGAAGTCGATATGCATTCGCTCCCATACGCGGATCAAACTTTCGATTTGATTGTCCATTCGGATACTCTCGAGCATGTCGAAAACCCTGTGAAAGCCCTGTCAGAGTGCAGACGGGTTTTGAAACCGGGCGGTCTTTTAGCCTACACGGTTCCGATAATTGTAGACAGGCTGACGCGTGATCGGAAGGGATTGCCAAACAGCTATCATGGTGCTCCAAGCTCCAACGCATCCGACTTTCAGGTTGTTACCGAATATGGAGCTGACGCTTGGAAGCATGTCGTTGAGGCTGGGTTTGAAGATGTCTGCCTGAGCACGTTCGACTATCCCGCGGGAATTGCAATTAGTGCATCGTGCGCAAGCGATCATCAGCCGGAGGCCTCGTGGTTGGGAAAATTCCTTTCAAGAGGAAAAAAATCGTAAGTCTTTCTCAGATGGCCGTCGCTTGGAGGTATCAATAATGCCTCTGCGCGCCTCCCGAATCCGTGACGGCGTTTTGAGAAGCGTGAGGTGTGTCTGAACTTCCGCACAACAGCTGCAAATAATCCCACTTGTTTTTAGGGGCGGGATCATTGTCTCGACTTGAGCCAGAGAATAGGGTATCCGCCTCGAAACATAACAGCTGCGTATTTTGCCGAGGAACAGTATGACCGACGATCTTGATTTCACCGGCGAACGCTATCTACCGACGATTGGTGGCAATATCTATCTCGAACATATGCATCGGTATCATCTGGCAAAAAATTTTGTCAGAGGTAAAGACGTTCTGGATATCGCAAGTGGTGAGGGTTTTGGCACCGCACTCCTGGCGGAAACTGCCCGATCAGTGATTGGCGTTGATATTTCAGATGAAGCAGTCCGTCACGCGCAAGTGAAGTACAAAACCGGGAGCATTTCGTTTAAGGTGGGGTCGTGCGAAGACATCCCGCTCCCGTCGGCGTCTGTGGATGTCGTCGTCTCATTTGAGACACTTGAACATATTGAGGCCCATGATCGCTTTATGCAAGAGATCAAACGCGTCCTGCGGGCTGATGGAATACTGATCATTTCGACGCCGGAAAAACACGCCTACACCGTCGCGACGGGGCTGGTAAATCCCTTTCATGTAAAAGAACTTTTTAAGAACGAATTCAATGAACTCTTGGGGCAACATTTTGCTCATGTCTCGATGCATGGCCAGAAGATAGGTTTCGGCTCGATCATCGCATCTGAAAACCAGTCTGCGCGGTTTTTTGAAACAGACTCTGGAAGTGGCGCAACTGCGGCCGGTATCGATGCGCCGATGTATATGATCGGTGTCGCATCAGATCGACCCGTTGAGAATGTGAGCATGAGCGGGGTTTTCTCGCAGGATATTCAGTCTTCCGAACCCGTCTTGAAGCGCGTAGAGTTCGAGGAAGCACAGTGGTCTGATGCGTTGATGAAGGATATTGACCATATTTCCGGTCAAGTAGATGCGCTTCAGCGAAGCAATTGGATGAGCAGTGCTTCTTTGGCAAAACTGTTGAAGCGACTGATTTACGCCCGGCTGCTTTATACACTGTCGAAAATAGAAGCTTTCAGTACGCGTCGACGGAAAAGATTTTTGAAGTCTGCTGAGAAACGCGATCCCATGTTGCTGTCGCGCAAGGTGGATCAGTTTTGCCTCGACTATTATCAAAAGATCACAACAAACAAAATTATCGCGGCTAGCCGTTCAAACCTCAGTGCGCGTAGCGGCGTGAGGGTGACAGCTATTGTTCCCAATTTCAACCATGCCCGTTATCTACCTCAACGCCTCGACAGCATCTTGGCGCAGACTTATCCTCTCATCGATATTCTGGTCCTTGACGACTGTTCCACCGATGACAGCCGGTCGGTGATCGATTCCTATGTCAAACGTTTTCCAGAGCGTATCAGGGCAATTTACAATACCGAGAACTCCGGCAATGTTTTCCGCCAGTGGCAAAAGGGCCATTCCCAGGCAAAAGGTGACCTCGTCTGGATTTGTGAAAGCGACGATTTTTGCGAGCCCACATTTGTTGAGCGGACGATAAGTGCATTCCGAGATCCAAGCGTGATGTTAGCGTTTGGCCGCATTCAGTTTGCCAACAGTGATGGCAATTATTTCGCGGGACTGGATCACTATCGGGAAGATAGTGAACCCGGGATCTGGGACGTTCGAACCGTCCGCCCCGCGGCGGAATGGTTCCGTGGCGGCTTTGGAGTAAAGAACGTGATTGCAAATGTCGGCGGCAGCTTGTGGCGCCGGTTCGACATTTCCGACCAAGTCTGGGAAGAAGCGCGCAGCTTTAAGATAATGGGAGATTGGTATCTCTACTCGGTTATTGCCGGTGGTGGACAGATTGCATATGAACCGAGCGCAATAAGCTATTTCCGAATTCATGAGAGCAATACGTCCGGCAGCAGTGCCCAGTCTAAACCCGAATATTACAAGGAATACGCGCGACTGATGGCGGCGTTGAAAGGCCGCTGGGATATTCCGGATGATACTCTGCAGCGCTTTATCGAGGTATGCCGCAGTGTTTCAAAAGGTGCCGGCTTGCAGGGAGCAAATTTTGACGA
>Ga0075365_10000375_pt1 | contig 16276 bp, 15 predicted proteins | sample EndMetdeltDD1765_FD_71387 | JGI IMG/M metagenome (GOLD analysis project Ga0075365, IMG submission 71387) | Populus endosphere microbial communities from Tennessee, USA - Endosphere MetaG P. deltoides DD176-5 | ecosystem: Host-associated > Plants > Roots > Endosphere | place: USA: Tennessee... | reverse complement strand
GTAAAGGTCTACAAAATGATCGCCGACAATGCCGACAAGCCGTTCAGTTTCGAAATCTGTGGCGGGCCACATGTTGACCACACTGCACAGCTAGCCGAGGACAACAAACACTTCAAAATCTTAAAAGAAGAAAGCTCCAGCGCTGGCATCCGCCGCATCAAAGCCATTTTACAGTAATTCGAGATCTTAACCGACACTAACCTGCTGCATTGACGACCAGTCGCGGGACAGGCATGAGCCGAAGCGCATCAACGCGTGGTGTGGCGCTCGCTCCCAGAGGCGATAGGGCGCCAAAAGGCCCAGCGCCGTCATGTTCTTCGAGCTGGACGCCCTGACCTCGTAGAAGTGGATCAGCTGGAAACGGCTTGGGAATTGCTGAAGAGTCCAGACCGCTTAGTACGAGGTAGTCCGTTTCAGGGTTAATTTTTGAGCAGTAGGAATACTGCGCACAAACTAACTTTGAATGCGAATGCCTGGCTCGGAACGTGTCGACCGTGAGGTCGGGAACGGTTCCGAGCCAGGCTCGCTGCTTGCTATGTTTTCACTCGGAGGCGAATGCTCCTACTTGGACGTCGTTGTCGGCGCCGGTGTGTTGAACGGGTCCTCGGACGCGCTCTCATCGACCCCGGTCTCCAGAGCATTGATGTTGTCGGAGCTGAGCACCGCGCGCTGCATGATGTCCAGGGCGTCCTGGGCGGTGTGCTTGCGCGCGCCGAGCGTGACGTGCAGTCCTTCGTTCGGAAACTTGTCCCCACCGTAGGTCCGCGTGAACCACGAGCCGTCGGTCCAGGACTCCAGCGCCTGAGCTGCCTTGTTCATCCGGCTCTGCTTGGCCAGGAAGTCCTTCTGGCAGCCGGTCATGACGATCATGGCATCCTGGAAGGTGGCGTTCAGGCCGGTCAGGTCCGGGTAGGCCTCCTGCAGCAGGCTGAACACCTTGTTCTGGTCGAGGTTCGCACCGGTGCCGTAGCGACCGGAGATCGCGTCCTTCAACACGCGGTCCACGGCGTCGGTCTGGGCGCCGGCGATCTGCGCAGCTCGCGCGGTGTTGACCTCACAGGTGTGCATCGCGCCGAATGCGTCCGTCGTCAGGCTGTTGAGTTCCCGCTGCTTCCGGTTGCCGTCACTGGTGACGGAGTTGGGGAAGAAGACGCGGTCGCACAGCACGCCGATCACGATGATCAGGATGACCGTGCCGAGGATGCTCCACAACACGTAGCGCGGCTTCTGGTCGGTGGGCGTGTCGCGGTCGTCGAGAGGGTTCTCGTATGACATGGCTGGTTCTCCTCGGTGTTCAGTAGGGGCGGTATCGACCGTGGTAGGCGGATGGGGAACTGGACGCGTACATGAAACGCGGACGCTTGTAGGCGAAGAACCCGTAGGCTCCCATCAGGATGGCTGCCCACAAGGCTGCCCACAGCGTCGCCAGCAGATATCCCCACAGGAGGATCTGACCGGTTGAGACCTCGATGAGGTCCTGGAGGTCGATGAATCCCTGTTGGTCCTTCTCGTCCGCGTCCTCACACTTCATGCAGGACCGTTTGAACGGGAAGTCAGATATGAGAATCTTCGGCAGTAGGCCTCCCTTGTAAGTGTACTTAAGGTCGATCCCCTTGCGTCCGTGCACCACTCGGGCGGTGGTTTTGCCCAGGACGCTGTCGGGCGTGAACGGCTTGTCGTGCAGTCGCAAGGCGACCGCCTGCATCATTTCCCCGTTGCCTATCGGCATACCGGTCTCGGCGCGGGCCCACTTGATGGTCGTGCCCTTGTTGTCGATCCCGAGCGCCACGATGATGGCGTTCTTGGGGAGCGAACTTTTGCCGAACTCGTTTTGCGAGTACGCTTTCCACGCCCGGATGTAGTCGTCGGGGGCGAGACCGAGCTTGTCCAGTGCCGAAGCCTTCACGGCGACGACGAACATGTCGCCATGCTTCTCCATGCCGAGTCCGGCGTTGAAGCGCATGAGGCGGTCCTGCCAGACGGAGCTGTCCGTGGCCTTCATGCCGACGAACTGTATCTTGTCGGCTAGCCACCGATCGTGGAACGGATCCGTGGTGAGGTTCCGCATGTACGGCACCAGCAGTCCGGCCTTCTTAAGCGCCGGAATGTCGTCGGATTGCTCCGTGTAACCAGCGCCGAGGACGGGGCTTTCGTACTCGCCGGGTCCCGTCACGGGCGGCGCGTCACCGCGGTCGATCCGATCCTTGATTGCCTGCCACTCCGGCGGAATACCACGCGGAACCTGGTCGGCGCCGGCACGGTTTACCAAAATCCCCAGGGAATCCCAGGGCACCGGGTTGACGGCGAACCAGCCGGACGCAATGGTAAAGGTCCGGCCCAGCTTGTCCGTGACGGTAAAGCTGTACTCCGCCGACATGAACGGACAGTCGTGGTACTCGATCCACGTGTTGTACCCGATGACGTTGCCCTTGTCGTCCTTGATAGGGTCCATGTGCGTCTCGGGGTCACAGGAGTGGTCCTCGTGTTCACAGGGTCCGTCCTCGTAGCAGAGCGTCTCGTGCACCTCGTACTTGATGAGGTTGCTGTCGAGTGTCTGCTTGAAGCCGCCAACCATATCCGCCTGAGTGTTGCTCCGCGCAATCGGATACGCGTAGTAGTCAGGTACGGCAATCACGGCCGCTAAGGCGATAGTGCCGAGGACCAGCCCCACGCTTCTGTCTTCCTGTCTGTAGACAAGGATGACAGCCAGCGGCACGCCGAGCGCCAGTACTACGCCCCATGCGTAGATCCACCACATCGCGGTTACACCTCCTTCTAGTGAGTGTTGTTTGTGCAAGGCAGAAGACAACAGGGATATCATCTATCCTGCACAAACAACGGTGTAGCAAACAGCTTGTTAAAGAGCTGCCGAGACAAAATAAAAAAGCCGTCAGGCAACGGGCAAATTATACAATTTAATAAATTTCTGGTCAAGTCTACAACACCTTAAAAACGGAAAAGCCGGCAGTGCGTTGGTCGAAGAGAATAAATTGTGGCCATATGGCACACAGCTCGATTCGACAACACACTCCGGCTCGTCCGAAGTAAACTTAGAGGACCAAGTATCCCAGCGCGACGCTTAGCGCGACCGCACATGCCAGGCAGCTGCCGGCAATCCGCGACAGGCGGCCGGATGGACCGTGTTCCTCGCGGATGGTGGCAAAGAGCACTAGCTCGATGCCTGCATACAAGAACGCAGCGATGGCCACCAAAGCAGCGAAGCAAACACTCTGCCAGGCGAGGGTTAGCTGCCAGCACTCGACGATGTTCGTGTCTGCGGGACACATGTAGTTCTGAGCTGCTTGCTGCAGTACGAGAGGCATGAACAGCATGATGAGTGCGATCAGCGCCAAGGCGGGCAGGGCGAAAACCAGGAACCACAGGGTGGTAGCGGCTACGTCCTTGCGGTTGATCGTGATGGTCAAAGGTTCTCCCAAAGTAGTTTTAACTCCAGACGATGTATATAATAGCATAATCATAAGCTTTTTGCAAGTAAGTTTTCAGCAGGCCCGCAGCCAAGCGTGATTACCCATTGCCAGTAAAGAATACATGCTATAATTAACCTGATTATGCTTGATAAGTTTAAGTCTATGAGCCGCGACGCGGTTAAGAAAGCTAAAGTCGCAGCGAAGCAAGCCAAGGCCAATGCCAAGCAGCCTGACGAAGACCAATATGTGGTAGCGCTCGACGTCGGTACAGAGTTTGTGAAAGCGCTCATTGGCCGCATTTCGACTGTCGAAAATACCATCGAGATTGTCGGTGTCGGTCGCCAGCACCAAAAGCTCAGCGATATGCAAGCCGGCGCCATCGCCGACATTGCCAGTGTAGTCGACAACTGTGACAAGGCATTGAACCAAGCTGAGCAACAAGCCGGCGTTAGCGTCCGTACTGGCGTTATCGGCATCGCGGGCGAGCTGGTCAAGGGCACCACGACTACTGTTAGATGTACCCGTAAGTTGCCCGACACGCCACTTGATTTAGGCGAAATGGAACGTATTATCAAGCTCGTCCAAGAGCGTGCCGAAGCCAAGGCCAAGCAGCAATTGGCCGTAGAACTTGGCGGCCGCGAGATCCAAGTGCGGCTAGTAAACAGCGCGCTCGTCAGTATCGAAATCGACAATTACCCGGTCACCAACCCAATCGGCTTCCAAGGCAAAGATGTTGTCGTGCAGCTCTACACCGCCTTTGCGCCGATGATCCACATCGGTGCGTTAGAACGGACCGCGCAAGAGCTCGACCTAGATCTATTGGCTGTTGCTGCTGAGCCTTTTGCCGTAGCCCGATCGGTCATTGGCGACAATCTCAACACCAATTTGAGTGCGATTCTTATGGATGTCGGTGGCGGTACGACCGATATTGCAGTTGTCAACGATGGCGGTGTCCAGGGTACCAAGATGTTCGGCATTGGCGGTCGCGCCTATACGCACGCCGTGGAGCGCGATCTGGGCGTAGAATTTGACCAGGCCGAAGAGCTGAAACTTCATCTAGACGATGAGCGGCTGCCAGAAGCAAAAGCCAAGCAAGTCGAACGCGCCCTCAAAAAGACGCTTGATGTCTGGACGAGCGGTGTCGAGCTAGCGCTTGGCGAATTCAAGCGGCTCGACCACTTACCACATCGTGTTTTCCTCTGTGGCGGCGGCTCCAGCCTCGATATGTTGATGGAACGTCTACAGACTTCTGATTGGTACCGCGAGCTACCTTTTACCCGCAAACCAACCGTGCAGCACGTCCGCCCCGACCAAGTCGTTGGCATTGTTGACAAAACCGGCGATGTCACCGACCATACATTCATCACGGCCATGGGACTATTGCGCGTCGGGCTTGATACACTGCACTACGCCGAGAGTGATGACGATTCGATTCGTGAAAAATTAGACAAAATGCTGAAGGTATAAATATCGTATGACAACCCCCGGAAAACAAACTATTTATGTCGACGTCGATGACGAAATCACGACTATCATCGACAAGATGAACTCGACCGACGCGCGCGTTATCGCCTTGGTGCTCCCAAAACGCGCCACGGTTTTTCAGAGTATCGTCAACATGAAATTGTTGAAACGCCGTGCCGAAAGCGCCCACAAAAACATCGTGCTCATAACCTCCGAAGCAGGCCTGTTGCCGCTCGCTGGCAGTGTGGGCTTGCATGTTGCGGCAACGTTGCAGTCGCGCCCGGAAATTCCGCCAGTGCCCGCTGGGGGCCAGTCGCCCGAAGATATTGACGAAGACGAAGCGGTCTCACTTGCCGAGGATTTACCCGCAAATAAAAATATGGCCATCGGCGCACTCGCCGCCAACCACACCCCCGGCGTGAATGAGCTTGCCGAAGACGTCGTAGAGCTGGACAATACGCCAAAGAAGCGAGGTCACAACCCCATTATCGGCAGCCAACCCTCGCGCGAACTTGCCGCTGCGGCCGCTAAACCGACAGTCGGCAACCACAAGGGCAAGAAGGGCTTCAAGGTTCCCAATTTCCTGAGCTTCCGCAAGTGGCTGCTGCTCGGTGGACTGGTGCTTATATTGTTTATCGTTTTCCTTTTCTTTGCCTTCAAGGTCATGCCAAAAGCGACTATCTCCATCAAGACCAACACCGAAGAAGTCAACGCTGAAGTCTCATTAACTCTCGACACCAAAGCCTCGGAGATAGATGTAGACGGCCGAGTGGTTCCGGCGCAAACCCAACAGCAGCAAAAAGCCTACACTCAGACCGTCCCGGCTACCGGCCAGAAAAATCTCGGCAACAAAGCCTCCGGCAGCATCTATATGACCGCAAAGAAATGTAACGGGAATCCATTTGACTTACCGGCGAATATTCCAGCCGGTACAGGTATAACTACCAGCGGTTTAACCTACATTACGCAATCAGCCACATCGTTCCACGGTACAGGCACAGATGGCAGTGGCTGCTATACATATATGGCCGACAACAACACTTCAATTCGCGCTCAGCAGGGGGGTGCTAGTTATAATGTAAATTCTGCTGACTTCGAGGTTGCAGGACGTTCCGATGTTAGCGCGACTGGTTCCACGAGCGGTGGTACCGACAACAACGTCAAAGTCGTGCAGCAGTCCGATATCGACTCAGCCAAGCAAAAGCTCAACGCATCCGACGATAAAGAAAACATCAAGCGGCAGCTGCAAGACAATCTCGAAAATGCCAGCCTCATCGCTCTGCCAGAGACCTTCACCGCCAAGGCGTCGACCGTGAATACTAGCTCCAAAGTTGACGACCAAGCAACCAATGTAACCGTCAGCGAAAACGTCACCTATACAATGTACGGCGCTAAACAGTCTGACCTCAAGAAGCTCGTCGACAACGCGATCAACGAACAAATTGACACCAGCAAGCAAAGCATCCAGGACGATGGACTATCTGACGCGGCCTTCACTATACCAAAGACCGGGGCAGGCGATCAGCTGGATATATCGATATCTGTCACAGCCTTGATTGGCCCGCACCTCGAAGTCGACAAACTAAAGGAAGCGGCTGTCGGCAAGAAGAGCGGCGAAGTGAAGGACATGGTCAAGAACAATCCAGGAGTTCTGGAAGTAGAAGTCGACTACAGCCCGTTCTGGGTCACAAAGGCGCCAAAGGCCGAAAAGATCACCGTTGTGTTCCAGAAAACCTCGACAAGCGACGGAAACTAAGTATGAGCGATGGCTCGTGGCTTGGTTTGGATATCGGGACGCGTCGGATTGGTGTTGCGATTGCACGCGCAGATGTCCGTATCCCGACGCCGCTGACAACCTTAGAGAATAACGACGAAACTATTACCAAGCTCCGGGAAGTTGTACAGGAACACTCAGTACAAAAATTGGTCGTAGGTATGCCGCGTGGCATGGACGGCCAGGACACGCAACAGACGAAGTTCACAGAAGCTTTCATACAAAAATTGCAGACGCAGCTCAGTATACCGGTTGTCTGGCAGGACGAAGCGTTAACTTCCCAAAAAGCCGAAAGCGAACTGCTCGGCCGCAAAAGGCCGTACGCCAAGGGCGATGTTGATGCACTTGCGGCGACGTACATCCTGGAAGATTACATAAACGACCATGTCAGGGGCAGCTATGTATAGGCGTGCCGAACAGTACCAGAAGCGGCGTCGTTTGCCTCGTCGCGTCCTCGTCGTTGTGCTCATTCTGGTTACTTTGCTAGTGGCGGCGACATTGCTGGTCCGTCGCACGTACTACCAAGGGCTTGATCCTATGAGCACTAGCCAGAAAGTAGTATTGGTCACCATCGAGACCGGTACCTCGTCTAGCGAAATTGCGCAGATTTTGCATGACAAGGGACTTATTCGCAGTAGCGCGATTTTTGAGTGGTACATCCGTAGTCATGGTGTACGCGACAAGCTGCAGGCCGGGACGTACGCACTTCGGCCAAGCATGCCACTACCCGATATAGTGAACGTCATGGTAAAAGGCCTAATTAACGCAAATCTGGTCACCATTTTGCCGGGCCAGCGTTTGGACCAAGTTCGGCAGACGCTCATAAATGCCGGGTTTAGCCCAGATTCGGTCGAGCTTGCATTGGATCCGCTTCAGTACAAAGACTATGCGGCGCTCAGTGATAAGCCCGCATCAGCAAACTTAGAAGGCTTCTTGTATCCTGACTCGTTCCAGAAGGATGCGAACACTGGCGCGAGCGAACTTGTTTCGGAATCGCTTGTCGAAATGGCCAAGTATTTGACGCCGGATATCCGCGCGGCATTCGCCCGGCAAGGGCTCAGCGTGTACAAAGGGATTATACTGGCGTCGATAGTCGAGCAAGAGGTTGCCAAAGAAGGCGATCGCCGGAAAGTCGCCCAAGTATTTTTGTCGCGTTTGCAGCAGGGTATGCCGCTTGGTTCTGACGTGACGGCTTTTTATGGGGCAATATTGGAAGGGAAGGCGCCTAGTATCGCCTACGACTCGCTATACAATACGCGGCTACACAAGGGGTTGCCACCAGGGCCAATCGGCACGGTCAGCAAAAGCTCTCTAGAGGCAGTAGCGAGTCCGACAAATACTGCTTGGCTGTATTTTGTGTCTGGCGATGACGGGACAACACATTTCTCCAAGACACTCGCCGAGCACGAAGCGCTCACTCAAAAATATTGCAAAAAACTATGCGTAGACACGCCGTAGCAAGACTCAATTAACAGAGGTAGAATCGTTAAAAATGCTTGAAAAAGCTAAGGGTTTTGGTATAATTTTGGGTACGTAAACGTAAACTCTTAAATAACTGAAGTTTGACGTATGTACGTGGCTGCTTCTAGTATTGACCATTTTAGCAGCATGTAATGCTACTACATCGCAGGAGATAAGTATTAGTAATTCACCTCACCAAGCGGTTACGACACGGCTTCGTATTGAGCAGTCGGGGAAGCCGCTGAAACGATTACTGTCCAAAAAGTCAACGCGCAAGAAGGCTATTCGCTACAGTTTGCTCGCGCTGAACATCCTGGTCGTCCTAGTCACAGGCTATTTTGTGTTTGTCTCACGTTTTGATTCGTCAAATGAAAGAGTAGTATCTTTTTCGGCTGCCAATAGATCCGACACGCCAACCGATCCGCTAGACCAGCTGTCGTCAGCAGATATTGCGGTAAATGTAGCGCGTATGACTAACCTGCCTGAGGCTACGGCCGTAACTAACCAAGCAGACTCCGAAAAGGCTGAGCTGGCCATTGCGCAAGCATCAGATAGTTTGGTAAGCAAGCCGCAGGTCGTGGCCTCGGCCTTCAAGTCGAACAAAGACATCAAAATATACACGGTCCGGCCTGGCGAGACAGTGGCGAGCGTGGCCAAGAAATTCAATGTCACATCCAACAGTATCATCTGGTCTAACAGTCTGACTGGCAATGAGCTGAACTCAGGACAAAAACTGTATATCCCGCCAGTAAACGGCATCGTATATGTAGTCCGCTCCGGCGATACAGCGGATAGCCTGGCTGCGAAATATCATACAACTAAGGCAAAAATTATCGCTTATAACGACGCCGAACTCACTGGCCTCAAAGTTGGCGTAAGAATTATTATTCCTGACGGCAAAGAAACCATAGCGGTAGCCTCGGTCGGTTTTAGTAGTGGCGGGTATGGTATGACGGCTTGGGGTAGCAGCCCTGTGTATGGCTACAATGGCTATGACTACGGATATTGCACGTGGTATGTTGCTAGCCAGATTTCCGTCCCAGCTAACTGGGGTAATGCCAATTCCTGGGCGTACTACGCTGGCCAAAGTGGTTGGACGGTCAGTTCGGCTCCGAGTGTCGGCGCAATCGCACAAACACCAGCGGGTGGTGAAGGTCACGTTGCTATCGTGAACGCTGTTTCACCAGACGGCAGGTCAGTAAAGATTACCGATATGAACGGCGTCGCTGGCTGGGGACAGGTCGGCACCGCATGGCAGCCAGTTTCCAAATACCCGAACTACATTTCACGCTAACTTTAGCAGTGATATAGCTAGGGGCTGTGATTCCTCGGCTACCTCTGTTATACTATAGTAAATGAATTTTATCGACAAGGTTTTGATACAGGTCTATGCTGGCGATGGTGGCAACGGCGCAGTTAGTTTCCGTCATGAAAAATTTGTCGACCGTGGCGGCCCGGATGGCGGTGATGGTGGCAACGGCGCCAGTGTCATATTCCAGGCGAGCTTGCGCGAAAACACGTTGACAAAGTTCCGCTACCAAAAGGAGCTAAGGGCCAAGCCGGGGCAGGCTGGTGCTAAGACAAAGCGCCATGGCCGCAGTGCCGAAGATCTAGTAGTGTCGGTTCCCGTCGGGACTGTCATTACAAGCGAAGACGGTACGGTACTCGCCGATTTGCAAACCGAAGGTCAAACTGCAGTGATCGCAAAAGGTGGTCGCGGTGGTTTCGGCAATGCCCACTTCATCAGTTCTACTCGCCAAGCACCGAAGTTTGCCGAAAAAGGCGAACCGGGCGAAGAGCTGGCCACTGTGCTGGAGCTCAAAATGATCGCAGATGTCGGACTAGTTGGCCTACCCAACGCCGGCAAGTCTACGCTACTTGCCAATATTAGCAATGCTCGGCCGGAAATCGCTGACTATCCCTTTACGACCATCCGTCCTAATCTTGGCGTGGTCGATATCGACGGCAACACATCGGTGCTGTTCGCCGATATTCCAGGCTTAATCGAGGGCGCTAGTGCAGGTAAAGGCTTAGGCCACGAGTTTCTCCGTCATGTTGAACGCACTAAGGTGCTCGTACATCTTATCGACGCCTACCAAGATGATGTTGTAGCCGCCTATCAGACTATCCAGGAGGAACTCAAGTCATACAAAGTCGATCTGACCGATCGCCCTCAGATTATCGCCCTCAACAAAACAGAAGGTCTAGACAAAGAGATACTTGCCGACCTAATGAAGCAGCTCAAAAAAAATGTACCCAAGAGTGCCAAATTATTTGCCATTTCCGCTCAGGCCGGTACAGGGCTCAAAGAGCTTTTGTACGCTGTTAAGGAAGTACTGGCTGCACATCAAGCTGAAGCGGCGGCCGAAGCAAAGCCTGAAATTCCAGTGCTGAAAATGAGAGACGAAGCCATGGCTTGGCAAGTGACCAAGCAGGGCGAGGCATTCACGGTCACGGGCAACCGTATCGAAAAATTTGCCGCACGGACTGACTTTGACAATGAGCAAGGTGTCAACCGCCTGCGCGACATTATGAAAAAAATGGGCATCATACATGAACTCCGCCGCCAAGGCGTCAAAGCCGGCCAAAAGATCAAAATCGGCAAATACGGCGGCTTCGAATACTAGAGCCTTCAAGTCGAAGCAGGGGTATTGGAGACTATACCCTGACAACAAGGATACAGATACGGACGTAGTTTACCCATCCTCAGACGTTCATGTTATAATAAATCCTGACTGAAGCAGGTGTGAACAAAAGTTCATGACAGCTACGTCATTAACAACCCGACAGGCCAGCGACGACGCACAGCCACAACTTAAATCCCATAGCGGGTAGAGTTGTGGCTTTTTTTGTCAAAAAATAGTGCTTGTGTTATTTGCATTTTCAGATGGTAAAACCGAAGGTGCAGATACTTGCAATCATGGCCGAAGCTGATATTTTTATTCACGTCAGCGAGGCTATGAGAAGTCCTGTTAGATGCCACAATAGAAGTATGGAGTTATAGCTTAACGGTTAAAGCGCTGACTTGGAACGTCAGAGACAGGGTTCAACCCCCTAAACTCCACCACGCAAGTGGCCGGTCGTAAAAAAGAGCCGCTGTAACGGCTCATGCTGACTTGGAACGTGTTTATATTGTAACACGGGAACGGGGTAGCATAACCTTCATTTTCTGAAGGGCTATTTCAACATGCTTAAAAATACTTGTTATAACTCCAATAATAACACCTTGACATGCGTACTTTTTTGGCGTATGCTAAAAGCAGATATGAGATATACAAAAGCTATGTTTGACGCAGATTTTCCCACAGAGGAGGCCTGTCTTAACACGATTTTCGAGAACCGCTACGGCGACGTCAAAGACTGTCCGAAGTGCGGCGTCGTAGACACTAAATTCTACCGTGTCACTGGCCGCAAATGTTATGCCTGTATGCACTGTGGCTACCAACTGCACCCGTTGGCACAAACCATTTTTCACAAGTCTGAAACACCACTTAAAAGCTGGTTCTACGCCATCTACTTATTCTCCGTCTCAAAGAACGGTGTGGCCGCCAAAGAACTAGAGCGGCACCTGGGCGTAACCTACAAAACTGCTCATCGCATGGCGCGTCAAATCCGCCTGCTCATGCAACAGGACAGCGACAAGCTGACAGGTATTGTTGAAGCCGACGAAACATACATTGGCGGTACGCGCAAGAAATACCAACAAGTGCATAGTCAGTTCGACAACAAGCAAGCAGTCGTCGGCATCGTAGAAAAGAACGGTAGCGCCAAGGCATTTGCGACGAAGTCAGCAAACGCCAGCAATACTATTCCATTCTTGAAGGCCAACATCGAGCCGGGTTCGACAATTCATACTGACGAAAGTCGCATTTATACCAGAGTAAAGCGTGACTTCGACCATGCCTTTGTGAACCACTCAAAGTACGAGTACGTCAAAGCTGGCGTATCGACAAACACTATCGAGGGTTTTTGGGGTCAGTTGAAACGCTCGATCGACGGGACTTACCACTCGGTTTCGCCGAAGTATTTGCAGACTTACGTGAACGAGTTTGTTTTCCGTTATAACTTTCGGGGTGTAGCTGTTTATCCTGTTCTCTTGGAACAGGCGTCGAAGCGCGTTTGATTAGTTTTTGGAAGAGTTTTTTACTCATGCTGTAATCCTCGCATTTATCCAGTCCCACGCCTCTCTTGGCAAAAGGCCACTTGAATTTTTAGTTGCTCTCATTATTAATAGACCACCGCCTGGCCATCGAGCTTTTATCTCTTTGTCTATAACTCCTTGGGGCTTGTTAGAAGTAATTATGTAGGTTCCGCTCAAAAAGTGCCACCAATCACTGACAGAAGGAGAAGATGTGATTGCATTATGTGCAGAGTAAAGGGAGGTTTGCTCCGTATCAAAACTTACTACATAAGCATTCATTTGATGCTACCTTTTTCTTTTTTGGGCGCCTCAACTTGTCCTAATTGAGGATTATTTATAGGCTCCATGTCAATTACGCCATCTTCTAAACTTTTCTCGCTTGTACCAAATAGCTTCATGCCTTGAATCGCGACTTTCTGGGGTGCTAAGAGCCAGGGCGCCTTCTTTGCCCACCTTTCATGGCGAATCAAGGTATAAATCACTAGGGGAGTCCAGGCTATAAATAAAAAGTAAGCTCCGGACTTAAAGTAAACGATTGTAGCGAAAAAGAGGACAACTGTGTTCAAGACAAGTAACGAGGTCATGACGGTCGCCCTTCTGGTAACCATCTCGCCAATCCAACCTTGCTTCTCTGCGGACATAGGTTGATTTTACTCCAATACCTACTCATGAGGAAATATCCTCGACCGTACTTGTTGTGAGGGTATAGTCTCCGGGGTATTTGAGTTGACTTATTAGCGCTATAGTGTTAAAATATAGCCATCAAACAAAGACTGTAATTGACCTCGATTATAGGAATATACATTGACTATGGCTCACACTGGCATCGAAGAAGGCTTTAACTCTACAATCACTGTTGTAGGTGATGAAGTTATAAAATTGTCTCCGCAAAATCAAGCATACGAAACTGCAGAGCAGGCGGACATGATGGTTGAGAGACTCGCCGCCTACAGTGGCGAACTTGCGACACAACCAGTTATTGTGACAATGCCCAAAAGTATTATGATGCTTCCTCAAGAGGGAGGATATAAACTACGGCATAGCTATGAGCTGGTAGATGGGCCAAGCGTTAGCAGTCTTCCGTTCGAGGAGCGTCGGGATGCTATAGCTCAAATTTTATCGCAGGTTTCGGCCATGGATACCATCAACGACGCCGATACACTTCGTGTGCCGATCGATGCTCGGGCGCCAAACTTTCATACGGACAACCGTGGCCCAGTCCTCACAGATATTTTTCCTGCAATAAGCCGCAACACAGACGGATCGTTCCCGCTGCAAGTTTTTACTGACCAGCCTCGAGGGCGTAGCTTGTTGCTGTCATGGACAATGGGAACCAAGAGCGGAGCAATGACCAAACTCTTATTTTCCGCACTTGATCGTGGTGACTCCAAAGGGGCAAAACTAACTCACATGGCGCGCAGGACGGACGAATGGTGCTATGATGTGCTTCCTGCTGATATGGAAGATTCTGTGCGAGATGCGGTTCGAAAGCAAGTTCGACATCGGTTTGTGCCTTTGATGGCGCGCATCGCAGTGGATAAAACGTGGGCAAAAGTTAATAATGTAGTCTAAATGTAGGATTCCGAATATGTATCATATACCTCTTGCTTCCGCAGAAACTCAGATGCCAGCTGAGCAATTAGTAGGCCTCGACTATATTGTGTCAGATCAGAAAGCCAACTTGGATGCTTCTGTTGCACGCTACGTACAGCCCCTTGCAGTTGCCGGGGCGAAGGCTACAGAATTTGCTATTTTCGGCTGTCTGAGCGAAGAAAACAAGTTTGTGCAAGTTCGGGAAGGCGCAGGCGGAGCAGAGCTAGAGATTCCAAAGATTAGAACGATGCACGATGTAGCACAAGGCGCCGAAATGGACATCAACCGCTATAGTTCAAGGATTGTGAATAAGCGAGCGCTCCTTGCGCGAGTCATTGGTCTCGATGAATTGCCGCAATGGAATTTAGTTGCTTCTGGCGAAATGAGTATGGTTGGACCTCGCCCTCTACTGCGAACATGTCGTGACTCGTTCTCAAGACTTGGCGAAGAAGGCGGCTTGCCTACAGAAGAAGTTGAAGAGTGGCGCGAGCTCTTAGATATTGCAAAGCCGGGGCTCTTTGGCAAGTCTAATGCCATGAAGCACAGACGTGGATTTAATGAATATACGCCAACTGCAAGCGTCAAAATTATCAAAGCAGATTTACAATATAAAAATCGAGCTTCTTTAGGCGTTGACATCAGGACAGTACTATTCTCAGTAGGCACTACTCTAGTTGAAGGGGTAAAATCCCTTAAATAACCTGCCTGTAAAATGTTAGACTGGTAGCTATGGCTGCTAGTTTTTACTTTTACGATCTAGAGACGAGCGGGTTTGATCCGCGGACACAGCGGATTATGCAGTTCGCAGGACAGCGGACCGATTTGGATCTAAAGCCGATCGGTGAGCCGCACAATGTGCTGATAAAACTGACGCCCGAAATCGTTCCAGACCCAGATGCAATTTTGGTGACAGGAATTACGCCGCAAAATACGTTAGCCGACGGTGTGACTGAAGTCGAGTTTCTGAAGCTTTTTTATGACGAAATCGTACAGCCAGACACTACATTCCTTGGTTACAATACCGTGCGGTTTGACGACGAATTTATGCGGTTTTTACACTATCGCAATTTTTATGATGCCTACGAATGGCAATGGTGCGATGGCTGCTCGCGCTGGGACTTGCTTGATGTGGTGCGCATGACGCGTGCACTCAGGCCAGAAGGCATCAAGTGGCCGTTTGCTAGTGATGGCCGTCCGACGAACCGGTTGGAGCTGTTAACGAGCCTTAACGGCCTCGACCACGCCAATGCCCACGATGCGCTTAGTGACGTGCATGCGACCATCGCCGTGGCCAAACTTATCCACGACAAACAACCAGACCTATTCCAATACTTGTTCAAGATGCGTAGCAAAAAGGAGGTTGTGAGCTTGGCTCAGTCCGGTCAGCCGTTTGTGTATACCAGCGGCAAATATCCGGGCGAATTCGAAAAGACGACCGTGGTGGTGAATGTCGTTGATCATCCCAAAAGACAGGGCGCGTTGGTGTACGACCTTCGCCATGATCCGGATGAGTTCACTAAGCTTTCGGTTGGCGAACTGGTCGAACGCTGGAAATGGATGAAGGAGCCCGATTCGCCGCGCTTACCAGTCAAGACATTGCAGGCCAACCGCTGTCCAGCTGTTGCGCCACTCGGCGTATTAAAGCAAGGCGACGTAATGGAACGCCTCAAAATCGATCTAGATGAAATCAAACAGAATCTCGCCAAGCTCCATGCGGCCAAAGATTTTCCCAGCAAGTTGTTGGAAGCGCTCGAAGCGCTAGACAAAAAACAGCAAACGGCATGGGTCAACGATGAGCAAGATGTCGATTCCCAACTCTACGACGGGTTTATCGGCGATGAAGACAAAAAGGTTGAGCGCGCCATCCGCGCGGCAGCGCCAGAAAAGCTAAGCGACTGGGCAGATAAGCTGCGCGACGACCGGCTCAAGAAACTGCTACCGCTCTACAAAGCACGCAACTACCCGAATACGCTGTCCGTTGACGAACGGAAAGCATGGGAAGCATTCTGCAAGCAGCGTCTGCTTGGTGGTGGCCAAAGCAGCCGGCTGGCGAAGTACTTCGATCGTCTGCAGGCGCTCGCAAACGACACGACCCTGTCAGGCGAAAAGCGCTACTTGCTCGAAGAATTGCAGCTATACGCGCAAAGCATTATGCCTGTTGACGACGGCGAATAAATAGCCGCTGTACGTACAGGTTAGCAGCTATTAGCCAAAAGTTCAGCGACTTTTGTTTGCGTACGCGCCACACCGAAAAAGCAAGTAACAGCGCCGGCGGCACCACCGCTAGCCATGCCCAAAAATTAATCTGAAGATTGATGCCTGGAATCTCGCCAAGCACAATAAACTCCCACATAGCGCTCCCTCGCCCTGGTTATTTTTGTATCTCTAGTCTCTAGTACTTTACTGCATATTTGC
>Ga0075365_10000374_pt1 | contig 16304 bp, 19 predicted proteins | sample EndMetdeltDD1765_FD_71387 | JGI IMG/M metagenome (GOLD analysis project Ga0075365, IMG submission 71387) | Populus endosphere microbial communities from Tennessee, USA - Endosphere MetaG P. deltoides DD176-5 | ecosystem: Host-associated > Plants > Roots > Endosphere | place: USA: Tennessee... | reverse complement strand
TGCCGGGCTGCCGACCGACCTCGTCGAGCACGGCGACTTCACCCCCGCGTCGGGGGCTGCCGCGATGGAGCGCCTGCTCGACCGGGGCGAGCCGATCGACGGGCTGTTCGCGGCATCCGCCCAGATGGCCGACGGCGCGCTCTCGGTGCTGCGCGCCCGCGGGGTGTCGGTGCCGCACGACCTCGGCATCGTCACGTTCGACGACGACTACTTCGCGCAGCGCGCGACCCCGCCGCTCACCACCGTCGACCAGGACGAGAGCGCCGTCGGCGTCACGATGGCGGAGCTGCTCATGCGGCTCATCGAAGGCGAGGACGTGCCGCGGGTCACGATGATGCCGACGCGGCTCATCGACCGCGCGTCGCAGTAGCCGGCGCCGAGCCGCCTCAGCCCGCGAGCATCTTCTTCATCTGATCGGCGACGATCCCGGTGGCCCGTTGCGGCATCAGCCGCGACATCCGATCGAGCATCTTGGCGTCTCCGCCGATGCGCACCTTGTAGCTTCCGTTCTCGATCGCCTCGACGATCTGGGCGCCGGCGCTGACGGCGGTCGTCATCTTCGCCCCGGCGCCGCCGCTCGCGAGCGCGCCCATGTCGACGCCCGAGTTGCCGGCGATGTTCGTGCCGATCGCCCCGGGGAACACCAGCGTGACGGCGACCCGCGTCCCGCGGAGCTCCGCATACAGGCCCTCGGTGAAGAGCTTCACCGCCGCCTTCGAGGCGCCGTACGCGCTCTGACCCGGAAAGGGCACGAGTGCGCCCATGCTCGACACGTCGACGATGCTCCCCTCCGGGCGCGCGAGCAACGACGGCAGGAACGCCTTGACGGTGTTGACGGTGCCCCAGAAGTTGACCGCCATCACCCTCTCGATCTCCTCGAACGTCAGCTCGCTGATCGGCTTGAACTTGTGGATGATCCCGGCCACGTTCACCAGGCCGTCGACGGCACCGTGGGCGGTCGCCACGAGGTGCGGCAACTCCTCGACGACGGCGCGATCGGTGATGTCGACGGCGTGGGTGGTCAGGCGTTCTCCGACGTCCGCCAGCACCGCGGTCGATTCCAGCCCCTCCTCGCTGAGATCCAGGGCCGCGACGCGCGCACCCTTCTCGAGCAGGGCGAGCACGACCTCGCGGCCGATGCCGTTGCCGCCGCCGGTCACGACGAAGACCTTTCCGGAGATGTCCATGGTCCGTTCCTCCGCCGCACGGGGCGACGCTCTCAGGGTGATCGCCGCGCTGTCGCTCGGCGGGAAGTTCAGGATCGCGCGGTCGCGACGCGACCGGGAGAGTCTTTGGTCCCGGGACGTTCGGCACTACTCGCGCCCGGCTCCTCGCCGCAGGATCGCATCGTGCGCACCACTCTTCCGGAACTCCTCCGCCGCTACCTGCTCGTCCCGATCACGCTCGGCGTCGGGGTGCTCGGCGGGCTGCTCTGGCTGGTCGAACTTCCGCTGGCCACGCAGTGGGTCGTCAGTGCGTACGCGCTCGTGATCGCCGCGATCGAATTCGGGCGCATGATCGCGCGACTGCGCCGCGGCGTGTTCGGGATCGACGTCCTCGCGATCATCGCCATCGTCGCGACGGTCGCGGTCGGCGAATACGTGGCGAGCCTCATCGTCGTTCTCATGCTCACCGGCGGTCAGGCGCTCGAGGACTACGCGGAAGGTGCCGCCGAGCGGGAGCTGACCCATCTGCTCGACCGCGAGCCGCGCGAGGCACATCGCCGGGAGCCCGACGGATCGGTGCACGACATCCCCGTCGACGAGGTCGCCGTCGGCGACCGGCTGCTCGTGCTCTCGGGCGAAGTGGTTCCCGTCGACGGGATCCTCGCGTCGGCCGCGAACGTGTTCGACGAGTCGTCGCTGACCGGGGAGAGCCTGCCCGTCGAGAAACGCGCGGGTGACCGCGTCCTGAGCGGCTCCGTCGCCGGGATCGTCGCGGCGACCGTCGAGGCGTCGGCCCTCGCCCGCGACAGTCAATACCAGGGGATCGTCGCCCTCGTGAAACGCGCCCGTTCCGAGCGGGCGCCGGTCGTGCGACTGGCCGACCGCTACGCCGTCCCGTTCACCGTCGTCTCGCTCGTGCTCGCGGGTGGGGCCTGGTTCCTGTCGGGCGATCCGAGGCGGTTCGCCGAGGTGCTCGTCCTCGCCACCCCGTGCCCATTGCTGCTGGCCGCGCCCATCGCGTTCCTCGGCGGCATGAGTCGCGCGGCCCGGAGCGGGGTCGTCGTCAAGAACGGCGGGGTGCTCGAGATCCTCGCGCGAGCCCGCACCGTGGTGTTCGACAAGACCGGAACCCTCACCGCCGGCCGGCCGCGGATCACCGGCGTCGATGCTCGGAGAGGGCACGTCGACGAGCTCCTCGCCCTCGTCGCCTCCGCCGAGCAGGCCTCGTCCCACGTCCTCGCGGAGTCGATCGTGCAGGAAGCCCGAGCCCGGAGCCTCGCGCTCCGTCCCGTGGCCTCCGCGCGTGAATCGGAGGCCGAGGGAGTCTCCGCGGAGCTCGACGGGACGAGCGTCGACGTGGGGACGCTCGCCTTCGTGCGCCGTCGTGATCCGGAGACCGCAGCGGCGGTCGTCCAACCGGGGGAACTCGCCATCTATGTCGCCGTCGACGGGCGGTACGCCGGGACGATCCGCGCCGCGGACACGGTGCGCCCCGAGGCACGGTCGACGGTCGAGCGGCTCCAGCGGCTGGGAATCTCCGACGTGCGGATGCTGACGGGCGACGCCCGCTCGACCGCCGACCACGTCGCGGCGCTCGTCGGCATCCGTCACGTCCTGTCCGAATGCCTCCCCGCCGACAAGGTGTCGGCGGTACGGGAGGCGCGAGGCAGGCCCGTCGTGATGGTCGGCGACGGGGTGAACGATGCGCCCGCGCTGGCCGCCGCCGAAGTGGGGATCGCCATGGGCGCCCGCGGTGCGACCGCCGCGAGCGAAGCCGCGGGCGCGGTCGTCCTGACCGAGGATCTGACGGTCGTCCCGGGAGTCATCGTGATCGGGCGGGAGACGGTGCGGATCGCCCTGCAGAGCATCTGGCTCGGTATCGCCCTGAGCCTGGGGCTGATGGTCGTGGCGGCCACGGGCGTCATCCCCGCCACCGTCGGGGCCGGGCTCCAGGAGATCGTCGACCTCGTCACGATCCTCAACGCGCTCCGCGCGATCGGCCGGCGCGCTCCCTGACGGCGGGACGTTCGACCCTCCCGGCGCGGCCCGAACCTCGCGATCCTGGCGCCATGTCAGATCTCCTCGAAGTGCTTCATGTCGTCGGCGCCGTCTTCATCGTCGGGCCGATGGTCATCCTCCCGATGTTCGCCCTCCGCGCCATCCGGGCAGGGGATGGCACCCAGGTACGCCTGCTCGCGGGGTCGGCGCTCGGTTTCGGCATCGCGACGATCGTCGTCGCCGCCCTCGGATTCGGCGTCATGGCGATGGCGGATGCCGACCGCGGATGGGCGCTGACGACCCCCTGGATCCTCATCTCCGCCATCGCCGTGGCGACCGCGTGCGCCGTGCATCTCGGAGTCGTCGTGCCGGCGCTGTACGGTGCCGCGGGCGACCGCGGGGCGGGATCGTTCAGTTACGCACTGATCGCCACGACGTCAGGCTTCGTCGCGGTGCTGATGGTCATCGTGGTCGTCCTGATGGTCGTCCGCCCGGGCTGAGCGCCCGGCATCCGGCGCCGTCACCATCACCGGGGTGCCGCTGCCGGCGGCGATGAGATCGTCGCTCGTCGCTCCCGCGAGGATCTCGCCGACAGCCGACCGCCGGTGGCTCCCGACCACCAGGAGTTCCGCCCGAGGGGCTTGATCGAGGATTCCGTCGCCCCCGCCCCCGAGATGGAGTTCGCCGCTGATCGTCAGCGCGGGATGCCGCTCCGCGGTCTCGCGGACGACGCGCGCGAGCGCGAGCCGCTCGCCCTCGGCCGTCGCGGAGACCAGGGCCGCACCGCCGACGGCGTCGTACGAGGACAGGGCGACCGGCCGCCACACGTGGTGGATGCGGAGCGGGAGTCCCCACGCCTCCGCTTCGTGCGCGGCCGCTTCGACCGCGAGCTCGGCGGCACGCCCGTCATCCCAACCGACCGCGACCGTCGTGCCCGGAAGGCCGCTCCAGGCGCTCGGGACCACCACGAGCGAGCACCGCACGCGGCCGGTCAACCGCATCGCGACCCCCGTGTGGAAGAACGCTCTCAGTGGTCGTGATCGATCGCTCCCGACGACGAGGAGATCGGTGGACTCCGATGACTCGACCAGGACGTCGACGACGTTCCCGCGCCGGACGGACGCGGTCACCCGCGCGGCCGGCGCCGAGCGGAGGATCTCGGTCCGGGCGGCGGCGACCGCCGAGCGCGCGTCGGCGAGGAGGGCGTCGTCGTCCGTGGCGACGGAGACGATGTCGATCACCGTGCCGGCGCGCTCCGCGCGTCGCGCCGTCCAGCGGATGGCCGCAGCGCTCGTCGATCGCGTGTCGACGGCGAGCAGGACCCGGGTCGGCTTCATGGCGAAAGGCTGGCGCGACCGTGGACGGCCGGCCAGGGTCCTAGGTCCCGTGCGACGGGGGACCAACGGCCCTGGGGAGATCCGTCCCGACGAACGAGAGTCGTTCCACCTCGACGAATGGAGACCTCATGACCGATCTCGCAACCCGCCTCTGGGTCAACGCCGCGACGTCCGAAGACCCTGTCGCGGTGCTCGAGGAGGGCGCCTGCTGGCGGGCGCTCGAGGCGACGACGGTGGGACGCATCGCCATCGCGATCGGCGACGACGTCGAGGTGTTCCCGGTGAACTACACGACGGCGGACGGGCGCATCCTGTTCCGCACGGCACCGGGCTCGAAGTTGCTCGCGCTGAGCGCCCACCCCTCGATCGCCTTCGAGATCGACGGCTTCGACGAGGCAGCGGCCTTCAGCGTCGTCGTCAAAGGACGCGCCGAGCGGATCGAGGACCAGCGGGAGATCGACGCGGCCGATCTGCTCCCCTTGGCGCCGTGGATCCCGACCCTGAAGTACCGCTGGGTGCGCGTCGTCCCGGCCGAGATCACCGGCCGCGTCTTCCGGCGTGACCCGGAGCCCGAACGCTACGTCTGAGTCATCCGCAGCTGCGTGTGCAATTCACGCAGGATCTGGAGCTGGGTGCGGTTGATCTCCATCAGCTCCTCGATCTCGCGTTTCGCAGCCAGGTCGGTCTCGAAGTCGTGCTGGGCCAGAGCGGCGGCGATGGCATCCTGGCGCTTCGCCGCGATCAGCAGGATGGCGCCCTGCAAACCGGCGAGCATGCTGAGGAACAGGTTGAGCAGGATGAACGGGTACGGATCCCAGCCGGCGAGGGCGGTGTTGACGGCGGCCCAGACGACCATGACGACGCCGAACGCGGCGACGAAGGTCCACGATCCCATCCCGTTGCGCAGCCAATCCGCCGCGCGCTCACCGCGCGTCAGCGACAGCCGTTCGTCCCGATGCCAGTTGGAGAGGGGGCGCGGCGCCGGGCGACGTGCGTCAACCACGGCTTCCCACGCCCCGCCACGTTCCGACCAGCAGCGCACCCCACGCCCGAGCGCGATCGGTCTGCCCCGGCAGGAGGAGGCTGTGGTCGTCGACGAGCGCCTCCAGCGCGGAATCGGTCACGACGGCACCGCGCTTCCGCAACTGCCGCTCGATCGGGCGGCCGGCTGATCCGGACAGGAGCCGCGGGAGGTCGGCGCGCGTCGTGAACACGGCGCTGCGGCAGCCGTCGAGCGCGGCCTCCGCGATCCATTCCCGCAGGCCCGGCTCGGTCGCGCGAGCTTCGAGAGTCCGGCCGCGCATCCGGTACTCCTGCCAGCGCCCACCTTCGAGACGCGATTCCCGTGTCGGCATCGTGCGGGCGTGGGTCGGCGCGCCGACGACGATCAGGTCGTAGTCGCCGGGGTCTGCTGCCGGGATGTCCCGCACACTGCGGCACTCGGCGACGACTCCGGAATCGCGGATGCCCTCGGCGATCGCCTCCGCGATGCGTCGGGTCGCGCCGAACAGAGATTCGTAGGCGACGAGAGCCCGCCGTGTCGTCTGCATCATGCGACCAGCCTCCCGTCCGGCGCCCCTTCGCGCAGGTGCCGAAGGTCCCGGCACGAGGGGACCAAGGGCCCTGTCCCCTCCCCGGCACGCAGCGGATGCTGAGGGCGCGCACCTCGCGCATCGCGAAGGAGACCATCATGGCCAGCACCACGCTGTCGCGCACCGACAGCGAGATCCAGTCCGCCGTCGAGTCGGAACTCGGCTGGGCCCCCGGCATCGACGACGCCGGCATCGGCGTCTCCGTCGATCGGGGTGACGTCACCCTGCACGGGGAGGTCGACTCGTACTACGAGATGCGCGCCGCCGTGAATGCCGCGTTCGGCGTCATCGGCGTCACGACGGTGACGAACGACCTCGTCGTGCGATCGACCTCGCGACTCTGGGGCATTCCCGAAACCGATGTCGCGCACAACGTGGAGAAGGCGATCGCCTGGCTCACGACCGCGCCGAACTCCGTCCGCGCCGAGATCAGCAGGCACCGGGTGATCCTCACCGGCGAGGTCCAATGGAACTACGAGCGGGTGCAGGCCGAACGTGCCGTCGAGCGGGTCAGCGGAGTGGCGGCCGTCGACAACCGCATCACCCTCGCGAAGCGCGCCTCGGCCGTCGACACCGCGGAGCGGATCACGAAGGCGCTCGTGCGCAACGCGGCCTTGGACGCGAAGCACATCCGGGTGACGTCGGAGGGCGGCACGGTGAAGCTCGCCGGCACGGTCGGCTCGTGGGTCGAGCGCCAGGCGGCCGAGAAGGCGGCCTGGTCCTCCCCGCACGTGACGGCGGTCGACAACCTGCTCGAGATCCGCGCTCTCTGAGGGCGGGGAGCGGACCGGATGCGCGCTCGAGGATCGGCGCGCGAGGTGATCGTTCTCGGCGCCTTCGGCCGCACCGGTTGGCGCCTCATCCGGCAGGCGCGGGAGCGCGGCTGGACGGTGCTCGCGGCCGACCGCCGACCCGACGCGGCACAGGGGTACCGGCGCCTCGACGCCGACTTCATCCGCGAGATCTCCGCCTCGGACGCCCCCGTGCTGTCGGCTCTCGGACCGGCGGGGCGGGAGGGCGGAACGGAGATCGGTGATCTGCTCGAGCAACTGCTCGCCGCCGGGACGCCGCGTCGTATCGTGTGGATCCTGGGCGCGGCGACCCCTCAGCCCGGAGATGATCGCGGCCTGTTCTACCGCGGGATGTCCGGCGCGCTGTCCGCTCGGGGCGACGCCGCCTGGCGTGAAAAGATGCGGGAGCTGGCTCTCCTCGAGCAGTCCTCCACGCGGTGGACGGCGGTACGCCCGCCACGTCTGCGCGACGACGACGAACCCGGCGACTACGACGACCAGAACCCGGCCCTCCGGTTGACGTCGAGCATCGGTCGCTCGACACTCGCCCGCTTCATGCTCGACTGCGTCGAGTTCGATCTGCACGTCGGGGAGGCGCCCCTTGTGGTCCAACCCTGAGAAGCGATTCGCGGCCCGGTGGTTCTGGCGGGTGGCCGTCGGCGAGAGCCTCGGGTTCGCGGTCGCGACGATGGTCGCCCTCTCGGTGATCCTCGCCGACCTCCCCGCCGTCCCCGCCGTCGTCCTCACGATCGCCGGCGGCGTCGCCGAGGGTGCGGTCCTGGGCCTCGCACAGCACGCGGCCATGCGCGCCAATCAGCCATCACGGAGGCCCTGGGTGGCGGCGACCGCCGCGGGAGCCGGCGTCGCCTGGACCCTCGGGATGCTGCCGAGCACCCTCGGCCTCGACGTCGGGATGCCGGCCATGTGGGTGCTCCTCGGCGCCGGCGCCGTCGTGCTGCTCGCGAGCATCCCCGTCGGACAGGCGCTCGTGCTCCGCCGCCGAGGAGCACTGCGCTGGGCCGCCGTGAACACCGGTGCATGGGCGGTCGCCGTCCTCTGGACGGCCGCCCCGTCGCCGTTCATCGACGAACGCAGTCCGATCGCGCTCGTCGCCGGGCTCTACGTCGCCGCCGGCCTGCTCATGGCGGGCACGATCGCACTGCTCACCGCGCCCGCGGCGGTCCGGCTCTTCGCGGTGCGCTCACCCGCCGCGCGCCACGCGGCGCCGTTCGGCCGCGTAGACCGCAGCCTGGGTGCGCCGTTCCATCCCGAGCTTCGCCAGTAGCTCGGACACGTAGTTCTTCACGGTCTTCTCGGCGAGGCTCAGGCGGTCGCCGATCTGCCGGTTGGTCAGCCCGTCGGCGATCAGCTCGAGCACCTGGCGTTCGCGCAGCGTGAGGTCCGGAGCGTCGTCGGGGCGCGATGACGACGGCCGGGACAGGCCGGCCCGCACTCGGGCGCTCACCGCCGGGCTGATGAGACTGCCGCCCGATGCGACCTTCCGGATACCCTCCACCAGACTCCGACCGCGGATGTCCTTGAGCACGTATCCGGCCGCGCCAGCCAAGACGGCGGCGACACTGGCCTCGTCGTCGTCGTAGGCGGTGAGCATCAGACACGGCAGGTCGGGATGCGCCGACCGGATCGCCCGGCACAGGTCGATGCCGCTGCCGTCGGGTAGCTTCACGTCGAGCACGACGACATCCGGGCGCGTCGCCGCGACGCGTCCGAGCGCGTCGCGGACGGTTCCGGCCTCCCCGACCACCTCCAGATCGCTCTCGCGGTCGATGAGTTCGGCGATGCCGCGCCGCACGATCTCGTGGTCGTCGACGAGGAAGACGCGGGTCATGGCTGATCCTTTCCGTCCCACGGCACCGACCACGACACTCGGGAGCCTCCGGTGTCGCGTACGGTCAGCGAATACGTCCCGTTCCGCGCGAGAGCTCGTGCGGCGAGGTTCGACGTGCCGCTCCGTCGCGCGATCTCGGCGGCGATGCCGACACCGTCGTCCTCGACGATGACCGTCACGCCTCCGTCGCCCGCGGAGACCTCGATCCCGGCGTTCGCCGCCCGAGCGTGGCGTGCGATGTTGGCGAGGCTCTCGCGCACCACCGCAGTCACATCCTCCGCCAGCGGCCCGGTCACGAGAAGGTCGACCGGCCCGGAGAACGCCACTCGGGGAGAGAACCCCAGCCCGTCCGCGGCGGCGGTGGCGACGTCGAGGATCTGGTGCCGCGTGGTCGTGCCGCGCGCGTGGGAGAGCGCGAAGATCGCCGTCCTGATGTCCGAGATCGCGGCGTCGATGCCGGCGACCTGCTCCTCGATCGCCGAGGCGAGCGTGGGCGATGCGGCGGCCAGCCCCTGAAGCGAGAGGCCGGCGGCGAAGAGGCGTTGGATGACGTGGTCGTGGAGGTCGCGGGCGATGCGGCTCCGCTCCCCCACCAGCTCGAGCCGCTGTCGGTCCTCACGAGCTCGCCCGAGCTCGATCGCGACTCCCGCCTGGGCGGCGAAGTCGGCGGCCATCTCGAGATCGGCGGGCGTGAAGCGCGGCGCGTCCGGCCGACGGGAGAGCGTCAGGACCCCGAGCGCTTCTCCGGCGGCGTTCAGGGGGAACGCGATCGAGGGGCCCAGGACGGGCTCCCACTCCGCCGTCCGCCTGGTCTCCGTCTCGTCGCCGACGATCGAGTCCTCGGCGAGAGCCCGGCCGGCGAGCGTCCCGGCCGACGGGAACACCCGCCCTTCGAGGTCGTCGGCGTCGGTCCCGCGCGCGAGCCGGATGAGCAGGGCGTCGTCGTCCTGGGCGGGCACGATCACGCAGACCAGATCGGCGTCGACGACGGACCCGACCTTGTCCGCGATCACGGCGAGGACGTCGGCGGACCCGGACAACAATGCCGACGTGACTTCGGCGAGCGCGACCGTCCACCGCTGCCGGCGTCCGCTCTCGTCGAAGAGGCGGGCGTGCTCGATCGCGATTCCCGCGGTCGCCGCGAGGGCGGCGACGAGCTCCTCGTCTTCGCCGGTGAACGGCCCGCGACGCCCGTTGGTGAGGTAGAGGTTCCCGTAGACCTCGTCGCGGACGCGAATGGGCACGCCGAGGAACGCTCCCATGTGCGGGTGATGCGCGGGGAAGCCCGCCGACCTGGGGTCGTCGGAGATCAGGGGGATCCGGATGCTCTCCGCCGAGTCGACGACCGCGCCGAGAAGTCCGTGGCCTTCGGGCAGATGGCCGATCGCCAGGGCGTCGGCCTCCGGCATCCCCACGTGGATGAACTGCTCGAGCCGCCCGTCGGGAGCCACGACGCCGAGGGCCCCGTACTCGGCGTCGACGAGTTCGACGGCGGCCTCCGCGATCCGACGGAGCACCTGGGCGAGATCCAGGTCGGCCACGACGAGGGAGTTCGCCCGCACGAGGCTGCGCAGTCGGCCCTGGGTTCGAAGGACCTGCTGGGCGTGTTCGATGAGCTCCGCGATGGTGCGCTCGAGCTCGGAGCGCGGGCCTTCGGGAAAATCGATGGCTGCGGGGTCGGTGACCACGGGTCCTCCTCGGTGCCCAGAGTCTAGGGCGATGGCGGGCGAGAGGGGACCTTGGGCCCTGGAGGACCGTCGCGCGAGCCGGGACGCTGAAGGAGTCATCACCCGAGGGGCGCACCATGAGCAGCAGATCCATCGTCGGATTCGACGGGACCGAGCCCAGCCGCGCCGCCGTGGCCTGGGCGGTCGGGCACGGCGGTCCGGTCGTGATCGCGCACGTCGCCGATGCTGACGCAGGACTGATGGGGCCCGACTACGAGCTGGAGGTCCGGCGCAGGGCTGCCGACCTGCTCGAGCGGGCACTCGCCGAGACGGCGGAGCGGCATCCCGGGGCCGAGGTCGGCGGCGTCCTCCTCGACGGCCCCGTGGCGTGGGCGCTCACGCAGTTCGCGGAGCCCGACGACACCCTGGTGATCGGGACGCACAAGACCGGCTTCCTCCACGGACGGGTTCTCGGATCCCGCAGTGTCGAGGTGGCCTTCCTGGCCACCTGCGAGGTCACCGTCGTGCCGTCGATCGACCTCCGTTTCCGCGCGGGCGTCGTCGCGGGGATCGCCGACGATGGCAGTCTGCGGGACGTCGCCGAGACCGCGGCTCGCGTCGCGGGGCAGCGCGGCGAGGAGCTGTTGCTGCTCCACGGTGCCGAGCATCGAAGTCGTGCGGACGAACGTTCGCTGGTGACCGACGCCGTCTCGGCCGCACGGAGCATCGCTCCCGGCATCGTCATCCGAACGCGCGTCTCGAACCGCCCCGCCGCGGAACTGCTGCTCGATGCCTCCCGGGATCGCTCTCTCCTGGTCCTCGGCAGCGGGTCGGCCGATCGGACGCGGTCTCCCATCGGGTCGGTCGTCCACGACGTGCTGCTCAACCTCACCGCACCCGTGCTCGTGGTGCGCCCGCCCGACGGATCTTCCGGAGACGACGATCGACCCGACGGCGGCACCGGACGTCACGGAACCCAGGCATGCGACGCGGTCCCCCGCGATCCCGGAATCCCGCGGGACCTTCGCCCCTGACCCGTGACACGCATGCCGCGGAAACTCGAACCATGATTCGCAGACTCAGGATCACCGTCGGGGTGGACGCGGAGCGCGCCAGCCGACACGCAGTCGACTGGGCGATCCGTCAGGCGATCAGTCAGCCGGCCGAGATCACGTTGCTGACCGCTTTCGACACGATCATGGTGGCACCCGTCGAGGAGGAGGCGCATCTGGCGTTCGAGCGGGCGCGGATCGCCGCGTCGGCACCGGACGCGATCGTCGAGACACGGGTGGTCGAAGGGACGATCGACGACATCCTCTCACGCTCCGCCGAACGCTCCGATCTGCTGGTGATCGGCTCGCACCGGACCCGCCACAGCCGATCGGTGCTGACGGGCAATCTGCCGGCGCGGGTCGCACGTCGCGCCCGCTGCCCCGTCGTCATCGTTCCCGACGACTGGGAACCGCGCGACGGCGCGGTGGTCGTCGGGCTCGACGACGACGCCAGCAGCGACGCCGCACTCCGCCGCGCAGCCGGCTTCGCCCGCGACTCCGGGCAGGAGCTCCGGGTGCTGCACGCCTGGATGCGTACCGACCCGCCGAGCGATCCGGTGACCTTCTACACGAAGGTGCCGAAGGGCCTCCGCGACGAGCATCGCGACCACCTCGCCGACGCCGTCCGCGCCCTGCGACGACACGAACCCCGCCTCGCGATCCGCGAAGACCTCTACGAGGGCAAGGCCACGAACGGCCTTCTCGCGATCGCGAAGACCGCCGAACTCGTCGTGATCGGATCCCACCGGCGCGGGGCGATCGCCGGGCTCCTGCTCGGGTCGGTCGCCCGCGATCTGCTCCATCACTGCAGAGCACCGCTGTGCGTCGTGCCGTCGAAGCGCCCGGTGCGCTCCGCCCGTCCCGCGGAACGCGATGAGGCGCTCGCGTAGACCGTCCGCGCGGCGACGATCCGGCCTCCTCGGCCGACTCTCCGGCCTGCAGGCCGGGGTCCTCGGCGCCAACGACGGCATCATCTCGGTCGCGGCGATCGCGGTCGGGATCGCGGGAGCGACAGCCGACGGAACCGCGATCGTTCCGGCCACCCTGGCAGCGCTCGTGGGAGGGGCGATCTCGATCGCCGTCAGCGAGTACGTCTCGGTCAGCAGCCAGCGGGACAGCGAGACGGCCGTGATCGAGCGGGAGCGAGCCGAGCTGCGGGCCGACCCGGCCACCAAGCTCGCCGAGCTCGCCGCCCTCTACGAGTCGCGCGGACTCCCCCACGCGGAGGCGCGGCGAGTCGCCCGCGAGCTCAGCGACAACGACGCCCTGCGTGCTCACCTCACCGCGGAGGTCAACCTCGATCCGGATGACGTCGTGCGCCCCTGGCGATCCGCGGCCGCGACCGCCGCGACGTTCGCCGCGGGTGCGTCGTTGCCGTTCCTGACGATCCTGTTGCCGTCGGACGTCCGCGTGCCGGCGACGTTCGCCGTCGTCGTGGTCGCTCTGATCGCAACCGGCGCACTGGGCGCACTCGCCGGCGGAGGACCAGTCGTGCGGGGCACCGTGCGCGTCGTCCTCGGCGGGGTCGTGGCGCTCGCGACGACTCATCTCCTCGGTCTGGCGCTGGGCGCGAGCGGGTGGGGCGCGTAGGTCCGTCTCCCCGCGCGGATCGTCGCGACGTGAGCAGCCGGGCGGACGTTCAGGCGCCGACCAGGACGAGGGCGTGGAAGAGGATGTAGACGGGCCAGACCGCGGCTTGGAGCAGCCCGATCACGACGCCCCAGAACGAACCGTCCGAGCGCGAGACGAAGTAGATCGCCGCCCCGATGTAGGCCATCAGGGAGACGACGCCCCACGGGCCCGCGCGCTCCACGACGCGGACTCGGGACTCGCTCATCGTTCGGCTCCCGGCACGTCCTCTGGGCGACCGGCGTCGCACAGCCGCACGATGAGCACGATGAGACCGGCGATCGGCACGAGCAACCAGAGGAGTTCCGTCCACACGTGCCCCGCGTCACGGAGTCGTCGCACGGCGACCGCGAGGCTGGGCAGCAGCACGGCGACGCCCCAGACCGAGGCGAGACTCGAGCCGATCATGACGGTCCCGTCGGGCGTGAGCACGTTCGTCGCCCCGAGCCCCGCACTGACCAGCGCGGTGAAGAGCGTGAACCACCAGAACTCCGCACGGCCCGCGCGGCCGCTGAAGTCGGCGTACTTGCGGAAGACGGTCGCGATGGAGTCTCCGAACGTCATCGTCGCCGGGTCGGCGGGGACCTGAGCTGTCACCAGGGGGACCTTTCTGAAGGGGACTCCCGCAGTCAACCGTCGCGAATCACTCGTCAGCAGGGTCGAAGGTCCCGCGGAAGGCGGCGACGAGGGCAAGAGCCGCTGCTCCGGATGGGTGGCGCCGCCTCCCGCCTCGGAGTCGGCGGGACCTTCGGCCCTGCACTCGACGGCCGCGTGGAGATGGAATCGGAGCATGACGACCGACTCCTCTGCAGCGTCCGCCATGGCTCCCGCCGATATCGATCTCGTGCACGCGGTGTCCCGTGCGCTGGTGCTGTCGGCTGATGTCGATCCCTCCGCGATCCGGGTCGCCGCCGACGCCGGCCGCGTGCGGCTCAGTGGCCGCGTGGCGACACACGCGCAACGCCTGGCCGCCGTCAATCTCGCGGCGCGCACCCCCGGAGTGACGAAGGTGGACAACGGCCTGACGGTCGGCGACCTCGACCTCGACGTCGTGACGAGAACCGACGCCGAGATCTCGGAGGCGGTCGGCCGGGCGATCCTCCTGTCGACGCTCGCCGTCTCCGACCTGCGTTACCGCGTGGTCTCCCGCGTCGTCAGCGTCGAGGGGCGCGTCCGCACGGCCCGGGAGCGGGCCGCTCTGCGCCACGCGATCCAAGAGGTTCCGGGCGTCCACTTCGTCGAGAACCACGTCGCCGTGGACGAGGCGACCCCCGACGTCGCGGAGGAACTCGACCCCGCAGCCTGCCTGCGCCTGCTCGCCACCGAACGGGTGGGCCGTCTTGCGGTGCAGGAGGCGACCGGCGTCGACATCTTCCCGGTCAACTACCTCGTGCACGACGGCAGGATCTACTTCCGCAGCGCTCCCGGCGTCAAGATGATCCGCATCACGAGGGCTCCTGACGTGGCGTTCGAGGTGGACGGCCACGACCGCGTCTGGACCTGGAGCGTCGTGGTCAAGGGCATCGCGCGGCGTCTCGACGACGATGCCGAGATCATCGCGGCCGGAATCGAGGATGCCCCCACGGCGCTCGCCGGCGAGAAGTTCAACTACGTGCGGATCGCCCCCCGACAGATCTCCGGACGTCGATTCCGGCACGCGGACTGACGCGTCCTCGGCCGTGGGATGCACCGGCGGCGGGTTCCGCCGGGGCATCCCACTGTCGCCGGGCGGGTCACTCCGCGGAGAAGGTGGAGAGCACGCCGGATGCAGGAGTCAGCGGCGCGAGAAGGGGCACGATACACACCGGCACGCCCGACTGCGGGAGCAGGTCGAGGGCAGTGGATCCGAGAATCAACCCGGTCAGCGGTCCCCGGCGGTGAGTGCCGAGCACGATGAGTTCGGCCCCACGCGCCGCGCCGAGCAGCGCCGCGGCGGCCGGACCTTCGGCCAGCGTGTCGCGGATCTCGAGCGCCGGGTGCGTCTCGCGCACCCGTTCCGTGACGCTCGCCAGGATGTCGCGGTGCGCGTCGTGCAGATCGTCCGCTGACGCGATCAGCGCGCCCACCGCGTCCCAGCTCGGGGTCGGCAACTGCCACGCGTGCACGATCTCGAGTTCGCGCCGCGGGTGCTGCGCCTCGCGCAGCGCGAACTCGGTCGCGGTGTCCGTCACCTCGTCGTCGCCCACACCGAGCACGATCGACCCCTCGCGCGGCTCCCAGTCCTCGGGCACGATCACCGTGGCGCAGTGCGACCGCGCGGCGAAACGCCCGGGAAGAGCGCCGGACAGGGTCGAGAGCACGGGATGCCGACGGTGGTAGCCGAGGACGGCGAGGTCGGCGCTCTCCGACTGACCGACCAGGGCCTCCATGATCGAGCCGTCGATGAGCACGGTCTCGACCGAGGCGCCGGGGACCGCTGCCTCGATCCGGTGCTTCGTGCGATCGAGGAGGTCTTCGTCGCGCAAGGGCGCGTCGATGAGCATGTCGAACGCCTTGACGAGCCTGATCGTGACGGGTCGCTGTCGCGCCCTTCGGATGACCCAGTCGACCGCGACCTGGCTCGCCGCCTCGGTGTCGATTCCTATGATGATGCGTTCCATGCTGCGACTCTCCTCCGCGGGAACGCGAGGCGAACAGGGCCCTAGGTCCCGCGTCGTTCCTGCTGTCGGCTCGTCGCAGGGAAGAGAGCCCGCACGGCGAGCCAGCCGACGGCCCCGCCGAGCAGCTGCGCGGCGATGTAGCCGGGCGCCGCCGCCGGAGCGATGCCCGCGAAGGTGTCGCTGAACATGCGGCCGACCGTGATCGCCGGGTTGGCGAAACTCGTCGACGACGTGAAGAAGTACGCGGCCCCGATGTACGCCCCGACGGCGGGTCCGGCGAGCGCCGCCCGCCCTGTGCGGGCGAGCGCGAAGATCACCAGGATGAGGCCGGCCGTCGCGACGACCTCGGCGAGGAGGTGCGGCCAGGTCACGCGATCGGTCGTGCTCCAGGAGATCCCCGGCAGCCCGAACATCGCGTTGGCGAGGACGGCACCCGCGATGCATCCGGTCACCTGGGCCGGCAGATATCCGGCGAGGTCGCGCCAGCCCCGGTGACCGAGGAGGGCGTCGACCGCAGTCACGACCGGGTTGAAGTGCGCTCCCGAGATCGGCGCGAACACGAGGATGAGCACGGTGAGGCCGAGCGCGGTGACGAGGGCGTTCTCGAGCAATTGGAGGCCACG
>Ga0075365_10000373_pt1 | contig 16311 bp, 15 predicted proteins | sample EndMetdeltDD1765_FD_71387 | JGI IMG/M metagenome (GOLD analysis project Ga0075365, IMG submission 71387) | Populus endosphere microbial communities from Tennessee, USA - Endosphere MetaG P. deltoides DD176-5 | ecosystem: Host-associated > Plants > Roots > Endosphere | place: USA: Tennessee... | reverse complement strand
CGCCGCGATGCGCGGCGCGCCCGCCCAGAGCTGGAACCCGCTGCGCAACGCGGCGCAGTGGACCATCGGCACCGCGCTGGGCCTGTACTTCACGCCCCAGGTTGCGTCGCTCCTGGCCGGCCTCTGGTGGGTGATCGTGCTGGCCGTCCTGTGGGCGCTGGGCCTGGGCTGGGCTTTCGGGCTGTGGATGTACCGGCGCGAAGCGGCGCGGCTGGGTGGAACCGAGCACCAGAAGCGCGCCACCTGCTATTTCGCCGGCTCGATCGGAGGCGCCTCTGAGATGACGCTGCTGGCGGAACGCGAAGGCGCCCGCACCGACCTGGTCGCCGCCAGCCACAGCGTGCGGCTGCTGCTGGTGACCATCCTGATTCCATTCGCGTTCACCTTCAGCGGCATGCACGGGATCGATCCGACGCCGCCGGGGCCGCGTGTCGTGCATTGGGGAGGGCTGGCGCTGCTTGCGCTGGCGACCGGGTTGGGGTGCCTGGCGATGGACCGCACCGGCCGGCCCAATCCATGGTTCCTGGGCGCCTTGCTGGTGTCGATGGGGCTGACCACGGCAGCGATCGACCTGTCGGCCCTGCCGCAGTGGATGACCAACTTCGCTCAGCTCGTGATTGGCGTCAGCCTCGGCGTGCGCTTCGAGGCGCGCTTCGTCCACACGGCGCCACGGTGGCTGCTGTCGGTCTTGCTGGGAACCCTGGGAATGATCGTGCTGAGTGCGGGTTTTGCCGCGCTGCTGGCGCTGGGAACCGGCGTTCACCCGGCGACGATGATCCTGGGAACCTCGCCGGGCGGGATCACCGAGATGGCGATCACCGCGAAGGTGCTGCAACTGGGTGTTCCGATGGTCACGGCCCTGCAGGTCTGCCGCCTGGTGGCGGTGCTGGTGCTTGGCGGGCCGCTGTTTCGCTGGCGCTATGGCCGGGAGGATCACTGACAAATCGCCGGTGCGATTTGTCAGTGGCTAGCTAGTGTGAAGAGGACCGGCAAGCCGGATCCTCTTCACAAGGGAAACCGGGCTGCGCGATGCTGCACCCGGTTTGTCGATGGTCTGATCAACAGATTCGCCCCAACAACAGAGTTACCGAGAACAATTGGTTCCTGGCCCCGTTGTCAGTGCATGACGAGAGGGTTTTGGGCGAGTTCGGCGTAGCCGTCGAGCGTGGACTCGACTTCTTCCTGCGTGGGAGTGTTGAGCTGCCAGGCGTTGATCTGGCGCTGGAAGGCCTCGGCCCAGGAGCCGTCGAGGTATACCTCCTTGTTGGAGCGCTTGTCGACGATCTCGAAACCGTGGCGCGCGATGCCCGGCGCGGGTTCGCCTGCCAGCGGCTCGTTGGCCTGCATGTGCACGACAACGAACGCGTCAGAGTCATAGAGCATTTGCATTTGGATCTTTCCTTTACCGCGTTATCTGGCAACGTTTGAACCTATTTCAAGGTGGACCGGGATAACGCTGGTAGGCCCTTCCTCTGGTTCCCAGAGTAGGCATTCGGGGGTTCAGGACCTGTCGGTGGAGGACCACTGCTGGTCGACAAAATCCCCATTCGGCTGTGTCAGACGGATGCGCACCGGGACGTAGTCCATGCCGGTTCCCAGCCAGAGCTCGATACGAATCTCGTACTCGCCGCGCGGCTCGCGCACCAGCTTGCGCGTGGCGACCCTCCCGCCGGGAAGGTCAAGCGCTTCGTCGGCCTGCACCGTGAACAGCCAGGGCTGCGCGTCGCGTGTCCCCACGGTCTGCACGCTGATGGCGGCGCCCACCGGGAACCTGCCGGGTTCGGCGGCAAGCATGGCTGCGAGTTGCAGGAACACGCTCAGGCGGTCCTGCGCGCCGGCCGGAAGCGGCTGTTGCGGCGCGTTGTTGCTGAAGACCAATGTGCCGCTGTCTCGCTGGAAGTGCGTCGCCTGCTCGCTGCGGTTGCGGTCGGAAAAGCGCAGCGGAGCGAGTCCCCCGGCCGTGATGCGGCCGGCACTGTGCTGCGTGCGCGTTCCCGGCGATGCGCCCGGGGATTCGAGGAGCGCTTCGTACTGGTCGCCGTCGTGGCGCCATGTCAGCTGGCCGTCGCGGCTCCAGGCCTGGCCGCGCGACTGGCCGTTGACCGCGTACTTCAGGCGGACGGGTCCGGGGATCGCCACCGACATGGCCGGCGCTGCTTGAGACGGTGGCGGAGTCGGCGTCGAAGCAGGGGGACTGTCGATCAAGGACGGCGCGGGCCGCGCAACACGTGGAGTCGGCTGGACGCGCGGCGCTCCTTCATGAGCGACCGGTCTTGGGATGTCCGGGTTCGATGGCGTTTCCAGCACGCGGATCAGGAGCGTCCGCATCGCCGACGGCTTTGGCGGTTCCAGCAGAAAGGATGCCGACAGCAGCGACAGGTGCACGCCGGCCACCGCCAGCGTGAGCAGCGCCAATGGCCGTGTGGCCATGGGCTGCCGCGCAGTCATCCCCGCCACCCCAGGTCGCTGGACAACTGCGAAGCGGCGGAGCGCAGCGGGCCGTCGACTGCGCCATTCCAGTCCGGATCGAAGCTCGCCATCGAGCCGACGGCGACGATGCCCAGCACGATGTGGCCGTCGGAATCGAACACCGGCACGCAGAATCCGACGATGCCGGGCAGCAGCGTGTCGACGACGCGCGCGGCACCACGCAGGCGCACTTCGTCGAGCATCTGGCGCGCTTCGGTCAGCGTGGTCGGCAGGTCGGTGCGGCCCGATTTCTGCGCCCGCGAGATTTCCTCCTTGAGCATCGGCGCGATCGCATCGCGCGACAGGAATGCGGCGAAGCAGCGGCCGGTGGCCGAGGCCAGCAGCGGCATCACGTCGCCGAGCCGCAGGTTCACCGTGACGGTCTGCGGCGATTCCTCCCAGTGGATGATGGTCGGGCCGTGGTTGCCCCACACGGCCAGGGCCAGCGTGTGGCCGCCGATCTGCTCCACGATCCGCGGCACGCGCTCGCGCGCCAGCTTGACGGCGTCGATCCTCGAGAGCGAGGCCAGGCCCAGCTTGAGCGCCGCGGGCCCGAGGTCGTAGCGCGTGCTGATCGCATCCTGCGCCACCAGCTCCAGGCGCTGGAAGCTCACCAGGTAGCGGTGGGCCTTGGCCGCGCTCATCCCGGCGGCGGCAGCGAGGTCGCGCAGCATGAGTGGCCCCGCGGCCTTCCCGAGCACGTCGAGCAAGCCGAAACCCACCTCCACCGACTGGATTCCAGCCCGTTCCTTCATTGCAAGGCCGTTCCGTTAGAATTACGTTTAGGTAAATTCATTTCACAATGCGTAATGTGCTGGGACTCTAGCGCGTTCGCGGTCCGGGGGCAAATCGATGAAGCTTGCAACGTACAGGGACGGCTCGCGCGACGGCCAGCTGGTGGTGGTGTCGCGCGACCTGGCGACGGCGCATTATGCGACCGGCGTCGCCGCGAAACTGCAGCAGGCGCTGGACGACTGGAGCTTCATCTCCCCCCAATTGCAGGACCTCTACGAAACCCTGAACAACGGCAAGGCGCGCCACGCTTTCCCGTTCGATCCGGCGCAGTGCATGGCGCCGCTGCCGCGCGCCTACCAGTGGGCCGACGGCTCGGCCTACATCAACCATGTGGAGCTGGTGCGGGCGGCGCGCAACAGCGAGGTCCCGAAGACCTTCTATGACGACCCGCTGATGTACCAGGGCGGCAGCGACGATTTCCTCGGCCCGCGCGACGACGTGGCCGTGCCGTCGGAGGAGTACGGGATCGACTTCGAGGCCGAGGTCGCGGTGATCACCGGCGACGTGCCCATGATGGCGACGCCGGAGCAGGCGCTGGACGGCATCCGCCTGCTGATGATCGCCAACGACGTCTCGCTGCGCAACCTGATCCCCAACGAGCTGGCCAAGGGCTTCGGCTTCTTCCAGAGCAAGCCGGCCACGGCCTTCGGGCCGGTCGCGATCACGCTGGACGAAGTGGGCGACGCCTGGGACAAGGGGCGGCTGCACCTGACGCTGCAAAGCGCGTGGAACGGGCGCAAGGTCGGCATGTGCGAAGCAGGGCCCGAGATGACATTCCATTTCGGCCAGCTGATCGCCCACATCTGCAAGACCCGCAACGTGCGCGCCGGCAGCATCGTCGGCTCCGGCACGGTGAGCAACAAGGGTGTCGAGGGCCCGAACGGCAAGATGGACTGGCCCAAGGGCTACAGCTGCATCGCCGAGAAGCGCGCGATCGAGACCATCCAGGACGGCAAGCCGTCCACCGAGTTCATGAAGTTCGGCGACACCATCAGGATCGAGATGAAGGGCAAGGACGGCCAGAGCCTGTTCGGCGCCATCGAGCAGAAGATCGTCTCCGCGGCCAAGTGACAAGACTCCTATCCACCAAGAACGAGACCCTCAAGATGCAACGCAGAAGTTTCCTCGTCGCCGGCGCAGCGCTGGCAGCCACCGGTGTCCACGCCCAGAGCTATCCCGACCAGCCGGTGCGCTGGGTTGTCCCCTATCCGGCGGGCGGCGGCACCGACGTGCTGGCGCGCACCGTGGCCGAGGCCATGCGTCCGGCGCTCGGCCAGCAAATCCTGGTGGACAACCGGCCCGGCGCCGCGACCAACATCGGCGGCGAACTGGTAGCGCGCGCCAAGCCTGACGGCTACACCGTGATGTCGGCCGACAACGCCATCCTTGCCTACAACGAGCACCTGTTCACCAAGCTGCCGTTCAATCCGGAAAAGGACTTCACCTACATCGGCGGCATGGCGCGCTTCCCGCTCGCGCTGGTCGTGCATCCGGACTTCCCGGGCAAGACGCTGAAGGAATTCATCGACTACGCCAAGGCCAACCCGGGCAAGCTCAATTACGCGTCGCCGGGCAATGGCTCGCCCCATCACCTGGCGATGGAAATGTTCAAGAGCCGCACCGGCACCTTCATCACCCACATTCCCTATCGCGGCATGGCGCCGGCGTTGCAGGACGTGATGGGTGGCCAGGTGCCCTGCATGTTCCTGGACCTGGCCGGCGGCCTGGCGACGATGCAGTCGGGCAAGGTCCGCACGCTGGCGATCGGCTCGGCCAAGCGCGCGCCCTCGTTGCCGAACGTGCCGACGCTGGCCGAAGCAGGCGTGCCGAACGTGGAGGTCTACGCGTTCCAGGGCCTGCTCGGACCGGCCGGCATGCCGGACGCTGTCGTCGCGAAGCTGAACTCCGAGTTGAACAAGGCGCTTGCGAGCGCCGTCGTCCAGAAGCGCGCCGCCGACTTCGGCATGGAAATCCTGCCCGGCACACCGGCGCAGTTCAAGTCCATGGCAAGAGCCGAAGCCGTGCGCTGGGGCCCGATCATCAAGACGTCGGGCGTGAAGCTGGACTGAGAGGGCTGTCGTCCCGGACTTGATCCGGGACCCATGCCGCTGGATCGGGTCAAGCCCGGGATGACAGCCGTTGGCCGGATGACGGCACGTCTTCAACCCGGCAGCAGCACCTTGTTGACGACGTGGATCACGCCGTTGGACTGGTAGACGTCGGCGATGGTCACGGTCGCCGAGCCGCCCTTGGCGTCGGTGATCAGGACGTTGCCGCCGCTCATGGTCGCCAGCAGCGTGCCGCCGCTGGCGGTCTTGAGCATGGCGCGGCCATTGCCGGCGCGGATCTGCTGCGCGAGCGCCGCAGCGTCGACGCGGCCTGGCACGACGTGATAGGTCAGCACCGTTGTCAGCATGCCCTTGTTCTCGGGCTTGAGCAGCGTGTCCACCGTGCCGGCCGGCAGCGCGGTGAAGGACGCGTTCGTCGGCGCGAACACGGTGAAGGGACCAGCGCTCTTGAGCGTGTCGACCAGGCCTGCGGCCTTGACGGCGGCGACCAGCGTCGTGTGGTCCTTCGAGTTGACGGCGTTGTCCACGATGTCCTTGCTCGGGTACATGGCAGCGCCGCCGACCATGGGCGCGGCCATCGGGCCGTCCATCGACGTGGCGCACGCGCCAAGCAGGGACGTGGAAACGCAGGCGGCAATCAGCAGCTTCTTCATGGATCTCTCCGGTTGGATGCAGGGAAGGAAGTCCCCTGCTGCCCGTGGATACGCGGTCCTGCGTGTGGCGGATGCGGACTTATTGCGCGCTTGCCGCTACAAACGCAACCACGGGGTTCCGCTTTCCTCTGCCTGCGCTTCGCCGAGCGCGTCGAGGAAGCTGTCGCACCACCAGTGCACGTCGTAGCGTCGGATGGTGGCCATCAGTGCTTCATGGCGGGCGCGGCGCTCCTCCAGCGGCATCGTCAGCGCCATGTGGATGGCGGCGGCCGTGCCGGCGGTGTCGTAGGGATTGACCAGCAGCGCTTCGCGCAACTGCTCCGCCGCGCCGGCGAAGCGCGAGAGCACCAGAACGCCGGGATCCTGCGGGTCCTGCGCCACCACGAATTCCTTCGCCACCAGGTTCATGCCGTCGCGCAGCGGCGTCACCAGGGCCACGCGGCTCGCGCGATAGAGACCGGGCAGCCGCGACCTCGCGACGGTGCGGTGCATGTAGCGCACCGGCATCCAGTCCAGCTCGCCGAAGTTGCCGTTGATGGAGCCGCACAGGCTTTCGAGCTCGTGCAGGATGTCGGTGTAGGCGCTGACGTCCTCGCGGCTGGGCGACGCGATCTGGATCAGCGTCGCGCTGTCCCGGGTGTCGGGATAGGTTGCAAGCAACTCGCGAAAGGCCCGCATGCGCTGCGGCAGGCCCTTGGAGTAGTCGAGCCGGTCGACGCCGACCAGCAGCTTGCGGCGCGAATACTCCTCCTTCATGCGTTCGTACATGTCGCGGCCTTCCTTGGCCTGCGTCAGCCCTTCGAACTCGTCCACGTCGATGCCGATCGGGAAGGCGCCGGCCTGCACCGTGCGGTTGAACGCTCGCCAGCGGCCTTCGCCGACGTTCTGCGCATGGGCCTCGGCCTGGGCGTAGGCGGTGAAGTGGCCGAGGTCCGCGTTGCTCTGGAAACCGAGCAGGTCGAACGAGAACAGCGCGCGGATCAACCAGTCGTGTCCGGGGATCGCGGCCAGGATCAGCGGCGGCGGCAGCGGGATGTGCAGGAAGAAGCCGATCCGGTTGGTGCAGCCCAGCGCGCGCAGTTCCGCCGCCAGCGGAATCAGGTGGTAGTCATGCACCCAGACGATGTCGTCCTCATCGAGCAGCGGCAGCAGCTTGCGCGCGAACAGCTGGTTGACGCGCCGGTAGCCCGCGATGTAGCCGGTGTCGAAGTCCGCGAGGTCGAGCCGGTAGTGGAACACCGGCCACAGCACGCCGTTGGAATAGCCGGCGTAGTACGCGTCATGGTCCTCGCGCGACAGGTCCACCGTCACCAGCTTCACCGGGCCGGCCTGCGTGCTGTGCAGTTCGCCTTCGCCAGGTTTGCCGCCTTCGCCGGCTTCGATCACCTTGCCGCTCCAGCCGAACCACATGCCGCCCGTCTTGTTCAACACGTCGGCCATCGCGACCGCCAGGCCTCCGGCCGCAGTCTTGCGCGGATCGGCCAGCCGGTTGGAGACGACGACTAGCCGCGACATCTAGATGACCGAGTCCCACGGTGCCGACAGGCGCACCGCGGCATTGATCGTGCCGACCATGGAATAGGTCTGGGGAAAATTGCCCCACATCTCGCCGGTGATGGGATGCGTGTCCTCGGACAGCAGGCCCAGGTGGTTGCGGCTCTTGAGCATCACCTCGAAGATCTCGCGCGCCTGCACCTTGCGTCCGATGCGCGCCAGGGCGTCGATGCGCCAGAACGTGCAGATGTTGAAGGCCGTCTCCGGCTTGCCGAAATCGTCCGGCGCCTCGTAGCGCCGCATGTACGGGCCGTCGCACAGCGACTTCTCCAGCGCATCGACGGTGGCGACGAAGCGGCTGTCGTTGGGGTCGATGAAACCCACTTCGGCCATCAGCAGCGCGCTGGCGTCCAGGTCCTTGCCGCCGAAGCTCTCGGCGAACGCCTGCCTCTGTTCGCTCCACGACTCGCGCAGGATGCGCTCGCGGATGGTGTCGGCGCGTTCGCGCCAGTAGCGGATGCGCTGCGGCAGGCCGAGTGCCGAAGCCACCTTGGCCAGCCGGTCGCAAGCGGCCCAGCTCATGAGCGCTGACGAGGTGTGGACGCGCGCCCGGGTACGCAGCTCCCACATGCCGGCGTCCGGCTGGTCGTAGACGCGGAAGGCCTGCTCGCCTACCGCTTCGAGGTAGCCGAATTCGGCGCGGCCGGAACGGCGCAGCAGCCGGTGGTCGTGGAAGGCTTGCGCGGCTCCGAGCACGATGTTGCCGTACACATCGTGCTGGAAATGTTCCTGCGCCTGGTTGCCAACGCGCACCGGCCCCATGCCGCGGTAACCGGGCAGGTGCTCGAGGATGGCTTCGGGCAATTGCTCCTCCTGCCCGATGCCGTACAGCGGCTGGATGTGCCCGCCGTTGGAGCGCACGACCACGTTGTTCAGCCAACGCAGGTACTCCTCCATGGTCGCGACTTCGGAGATGGAGTTGAGCGCGCGCACCACGAAGAAGGCGTCGCGCAGCCAGCAAAAGCGGTAGTCCCAGTTGCGGCCGCTGCCCGGCGCCTCGGGAATGCTGGTGGTCATGGCCGCGACGATGGCGCCCGTGTCCTCGAACAGGGAGAGCTTGAGCGTGATGGCGGCGCGGATCGCCGCGTCCTGCCATTCCAGCGGCAGCGACAGGGCTCGGGTCCAGTTGCGCCAGTAGGTGGCCGTCTCCTGCTCGAAGCCGCGCGCCGTGTCCTCGATGCCCGAGCTCAGGGTTTCGTCCGGGCCCATGATGAAGTTCATCGGCCGGTCGACCACGAAGAAGGTCTCCGCCACCAGGTAGCTCACCGGTGCGTCACTGTTCAGGCGCAGCGTCTGGCCGCCGCCGACATAGCGGATATGCGTGCTGCCGCGCGTCACCAGCGGCTTCTCGCGGCCCCAGTTGTAGCGCGGCCGGATCAGCATGCGCATGCGCGGGGACCCTTCCAGCACCTTGATGCGGCGGACCAGCGTCAGTGGCCGGAAGGTGCGGCCGCGGCTGAAGAAGCGCGGCGCGAAGTCCGTGATCTCGATGCCCTGGCCCTGGCGGTCATACAGCCTCGTTCGCAGGATCGCCGTGTTGGGCTCGTACTGCTGCTCGCTGCGCTCGAAGTTTTCCAGCTCGACGGCCCACTTGCTGCCTTTCTCGCTGGCATCGAGCAGCGCATTGAACACCGGGTCGCCGTCGAAGCGCGGCAGGCACGACCACACAATGCAGCCTTGCTTGTCGATCAGCGCGCTATACGCGCAATTGCCGATGATTCCGAGGTCGAGCGATTGCTGGGGTGCGTCCTGTGCGGTCATTGGGTCACGGCCTTTCCTGTTCGCGCGGTGGCGGCGTCCTGCAGTTCCTGCCGAAACAGCTCCGGCGTGGCGATCCTTTGCCAGGCCACGGTCGGGCCGTCGCCGACTTTCACGCCGAGGCCGCCGAGCCGCTGCACGCTGGCGAAGCCGACCTCGTCGGTGATGTCGTCGCCGACGAACAGCGGCGTGCGCCCGGCGAACGGCGGCTCGTGCAGGAAGGCCTCGATGGCCGCGCCCTTGGTGGCGCCGCTGGGCTTGGCCTCGACAACCATCTTGCCTTGCAGCAGGGTGACGCCGGGCGATTCCTGCACCGCCGCGCGCATGGTCGACAAGGCCAGCTCCTCGAGCTCGGGCGCCTGCCGGTAATGCAGGGCCAGTGAGCCGCGCTTGCTCTCGACCAGCAGGCCGGAGTGTTCGGATGCGAGGGACCGGGCGGCCTTCTCCACGACGTCCAGCACCGGCGCCGACAGCAAGGTCATCTCGCCGCTGGCGCTGCGCCGTTCGGCGCCGTGCACGCCCGCCGCGGCCAAGTGGAGCGGCCGCAGAAAGTCATCGATCTGTCCGATCGGCCGCCCCGAAATGACGGCGACGGCGCCGCCAAGGAAATCGTTGAGCATGCCCAGCGTCTGCACCAGGCCCTGCGGCACCGCGACTTCATGGGGCTGCTCGGCGATGTCGACCAGGGTGCCGTCGAAGTCGAGAAACAGGGCAGTCGAACTGAAGATGAGATCGGAAAAATCCATGGATGTCCCACCGTAGCAGAGCGCTTGCTGTCCCGCCAGCCGGGGAGGACGCCGACGAGCGTAGGACCTCGCCTACAGGTTGGCGGCGCCGCTGCAATAAGCTTGCGCCATGGACTATTCCCGCTACACCACACTCGCGATCAGCCGCCGCGGACCGAACAACAGCGTGCTCGATATCCAGATGAAGGCCCTCAACGGCAAGCTTCCGACGGCGGGCCACGACGGCCACGCGGAGCTGGCCGAGATCTGGCGTGACGTCGGCGCCGACAACACGGTGCGCTGCGCCGTGCTGCGCGGCGAGGGCCTGGGCTTTTCCGGCGGCGGCGACCTGGCGCTGGTGCAGGACATGGCGGACGACTTCGAGGTCCGCAGCCGGGTCTGGAAGGAAGCGCGGGACCTGGTCTACAACGTCATCAATTGCGACAAGCCGATCGTCAGCGCGATGCACGGGCCGGCGGTTGGCGCCGGTCTGGTGGCGGGCATGTTGGCCGACATTTCGATCGCGGCCAGGGGCGCGAAGATCGTCGACGGCCACACCCGCCTGGGCGTCGCGGCCGGCGACCACGCCGCCATTGTCTGGCCGCTGCTGTGTGGCATGGCCAAGGCCAAGTACTACCTGCTGCTGTGCGAGCCGATCAGCGGCGAGGAAGCCGAGCGCATCGGCCTCGTGTCGCTGGCGGTGGACGACGACGTGTTGCTGGACAAGGCCTATGAAGTGGCGGACAAGCTGGCCCTGGGCTCGCAGAGCGCGATCCGCTGGACCAAGTACTCGCTGAACAACTGGCTGCGGCAGGCCGGGCCCGCCTTCGATGCCTCGTTGGCGCTGGAATTCATGGGCTTCGCGGGACCGGACGTGAAGGAGGGAGTGGCATCGCTGCGCGAGCGGCGCGTCCCTAAATTCCCCTGAGATAATTGGTCATCCATGACCTTTTTCAAGACTCTCGCCATCGGCATGTGCCTGGCCGTTCCTGCGTTCGCCCACGTTTCCCTGCAGCAGCCCGTCGCTGACACCGCAAGCAGCTACCAGGCCGTGCTGCGCATCAGCCACGGCTGCGACGGCTCGCCGACCACCGCCGTCACGCTTCAAGTCCCCGCCGGCTTCGACAATCCGCAGCCGGTCGCCAAGGCCGGCTGGAACGTCGAGCGCCGCGGCAACGAGGTCACCTGGACTGCCGCCGGCAAGTCGTCCTGGCTCGGCCCCAAGGACAAGGGCGATTTCGCGGTCGACGGCAAGCTGCCCGCGGCACCCGCCTCGCTGTGGTTCAAGGTGCGGCAGACCTGTGAGCAGGGAAAGATCGCCTGGGTCGACCTGCCCGCCACGGGAACGTCGACCGCCGGCATGAAGACGCCGGCAGTGCTGCTGCAGGTGCAGGCGCCGGCGGCGGTGAAAGTGGAGCAGGCCTGGGTGCGGCCCAGCGTCGCGGGACAGCAGGGCACGGGCGGCTACATGAAGCTCACTGCGCGCGACGGCCAGCGCCTGGTCGGTGCGTCGTCCCCGGTGGCCGGGGTGGCGGAGATCCATGAGATGAAGATGGACGGCAGCGTGATGACCATGCGGCCGATCGGCGCGCTCGACCTGCCCGCCGGCAAGACGGTGGAGCTCAAGCCAGGCGGCCTGCACTTGATGCTGATGGACCTGAAGCAGCCGCTCGTGGCCGGCAGCAGCGTTGCGCTGACGCTGGTCCTGAAGGACGCCCGCGGCGTCGAAAGCCGCGTCGACACGCAATTGCTGGTGGGCCATTCAGCGCCCGGCGAAACCCCTGCCGCAAGCACCCACAAGCACTGACCGGCCCTGCCATTGGGGTAAGCTGTCAGCACCCCCGACCACAGGAGCGCCGCCATGAGCGAACAGCAGAATTTCGGCTTCGGCAAATTCGTTCCGGGCTTCGACTTCCTGCAAAGCCTGTCCAAGGGCACGCCGCAACAGCAGGCGGCGCCCAATCTCTCCAGCTGGGTCGCACCGACGCTGAACGTCGAGGAACTCGACAAGCGCATCAGCGAACTCAAGGCCGTGAGTTTCTGGCTGGACCAGAACGCCAAGGCGCTGGCCGCCACCATCCAGGCGCTGGAACTGCAGAAGATGACCCTGGCGACGCTCAAGGGCATGAACTTCAACATGGCGGACATCGCGAACGCGCTCAAGCTCAAACCGGAAGCGGCGGCAGCCAAGGCGCCCTCCGACAAGGCAGAGACCGCAAGCATGGCCGGCGCCGCCAAGGAGGCTGTGGCGAAGGCCCGCGCCAGCAAGAAGAACGGCCAGGCCGCCGGCGGCAACGGCCAGGCGGCGAAAGCCGAGCCTGGCGGGGTCGTCGATCCGCTGCAATGGTGGGGGGCGCTGACCACGCAGTTCCAGGAGATCGCGGCCGGCGCGCTGCGCGAGGCAGCGAATCCAGCAACCGACGTGGCAAAGAGGACGAGCGACGCAAAGCCCGGTGCGGCTGCGAAGAAGACAACTCCAGCGCGCAAGTCGTCCGGCGCGAAGAGCGGATCGCGCAAGTCCGGCGCGCGCGGCGGCTGACCGGGGGGCTGCACCGCAATGAAGTTGTTCCCCTACGGCCATGCGACGCACCCGCAGTGGCAGATGGCCGCGGCGTTGGTGCTGGCGCAGTTGCGCGCGCAGATGGCCCTGCCGCGCCATGCCAGCGCGCCCACGCTGGGCCTGCTGTACATCACGGACCATTACGCCGGCGCGGCCCAGGACATCCTGGACCACCTGGGCGCCGAGCTGCGCGAGGTGACCGACTGGTCCGGCGCCGTCGGCGTCGGCATTTCGTCCAACAACGTCGAGTACTTCGATGAGCCGGCGATGGCCGTCATGCTGTGCGAGATTCCCTCCCACCACTACCGCGTCTTTTCCGGCGTCGCGCCGCTGGCCGTCGGCGAGGGCATGGGCTTCGAGCCCTACACCGCGCTGGTGCACGCCGATGCGTCGACGCCGGATGTGTCGGAGCTGATCGCCGAAATGGCGGCGCGCACGGCCACGGGCTACCTGTTCGGCGGACTGGTGTCCAGCCGCAACGAGTCGGTGCAGTTCGCGGTCGGCGGCAACGGCAACATCAAGGGCCACGGCGCTGCCGGCGGCGTGTTCCGCGGCGGCCTGTCCGGCGTGGCCTTCGGCGAAGAGGTGTCGCTGATCTCGCGCGTCACGCAGGGCTGCCAGCCGGTCGCGCCGCAACGGATCATCACCGCGTGCGAGGGCCACGTGCTCACCGGGCTGGATGGCGAGCCGGCGCTCGACGTGCTGCTGCGCGACCTGGAGATATCGCTCGAACAGCCGCAGGAAGCCATGGCCACACTGCGCGCGACGCTGGTCGGCTTGACCGAGGCGGGCAGCGACGCGATCGGGCGCACCGGCAATTTCGGCGCCGATGTGATGGTGCGCCACATCATCGGCCTCGATCCGGCGCGCCGCGGCGTCGCCATCGCGCAGCAGGTGTCGCCGGGCATGCGGATGGCGTTCTGCCAGCGGGATGCGCAGGCGGCGCGGGCCGACCTGATGCGCATCTGCGCCGAAATCCGCGAGGAGCTGGAGCCCGAAGAGATGCCGCAGGCGGTGGCCGCGGCGCTGGCCGCACCGCATGAAATCGGCACGCCGAGCCCCGAGCGCCGCATTGCCGGCGCCGTCTACATCAGCTGCGCCGGCCGCGGCGGGCCGCATTTCGGCGGCCCCAGCGCGGAGCTGCAGATCGTGCGCCACGCGCTCGGCGACGTGCCGCTGGTGGGCTTCTTCGCCGGCGGTGAAATCGCCCGCGACCACCTGTATGGCTACACTGGCGTTTTGACAGTGTTCCGGCCGGCGTCGGACTGATTGCATGGCAAAGGCATCTTCCAACCGGGTGCCCAGCATCTGGAGCGGCATCTCCTGGGCCTTGGCGCCCGTCTCCGGCGACCTGGGATTCCGGCTGCAATTGGCCTCGCGCGCCGCGCGAGGCGCCCTCTGGCATGGAAAGGCGATGCGCCGCTGGATGGCGATGGTGGTGGAGCTGCGCTCGCGCGGCATCATCACCGACATGCGGGCCGAATACCTGCGGGCCGTCCAGCCCTATGTGAACAGCGGCACCGGCATGACGACCCGGGTCGTGCAGCTGATCGACCATGCAGACTGGCTGGAGACCGCGCTCAAGCCCGCCGCCTTCCAGCGCATGGTCTCGGGCAAGACCCTGATCCTTGCCAATCTGCCGCCGCCCAAGGGCTACGAATACATGCGGCTGCACCTCGAGCGCGCACCGGTGCAGAGCCCGGAAGGCGACCTGTTGCTGACGCTGGTGCTGCAACGCGCGCAGGAGGTGCAGCAGAAGGCCGCGGCGATGGAAGTGGCGCAGCTGGCCTTCAGCCGTTTTCGCATCGAGGGCATGGGCTGCTTCGTGATCGGCGGCGTGCGCGGCCAGCGCCATCCGGTGCTGCGCCTGTCCCAGACCGAATTGAACCAGGCGCTCAGCGGCTGGAAGCCGCCGGTGCTGATGGTGCGCGTCGCGCAGGAGCTGTCGCTGTTCTGGGGACTGCGCCTGGTCGGCCTGGATCCCGAGCGCCATCCGCTGCACGGGCGTCGCAGCGCCAAGCACCGCGAGATCGCGCAGCAGATCGACAAGAGCTACAGCGCGATCTGGAAGCATTTCGATGCCATCCGCGGCGAGCACGGCTGGATGGTGGTGCCGCTCGATTCGGACGACAAGCTGGCGGCCACCGCGCTCTCGCCTGAGAAACGCGCCCGCCAGACCCGCCGCGCGGACTACTGGATCCGCACCCGCAACATGCTGCGGGCCGCATTCGCCGAGCACCTGAACCGCCTGAATCCGGAGGTGAAGCTGGACGGCGCCACCGTGGCCCACGGCCCGGACACGCTGGGCTATCGCGACAGCGAAGCGGTGTCGAGCATCCTCGACACCGGGCCGAGCAGCATCCAGTAGTCGCCTGGCGTCTCAACGTCGCAAGGCGGAAAAGGCGGCGAACTCCCAGCTGCGCATCGCGAGGAGCAGCGTGTAGCCCTCGCGGTCCGGCGCGGCAAGCTTCTGGTCGGACTGGTGCTGCTGCGCGAAATCCTGCGCCACGCGCTGCAGCCGTTCGAGGAAGGCCGGCGCCAGGCTGCGGCCGATCGAGCCGTGCACCAGCAGCACGCCTTCGCCGGGCGCGTCGAAGCCACCGGAAAAATAATCGAGCAGGGCGTTCTCGCGGAAGTAGTTCATCACGGGTCCGTGCGGCCGCCAGCGGAAGGTCTTCGCCAGCTTGAGCCGGTAGCGGTTCAGCGGCCGCAGCTCGATGATGCCGATGCGATCGAGCTGCGCGAAGTACTTGATGCACTCCGCCTCGCTCAGCCGGTAGCTGGAGGTCACCTGTTCCAGCGTCCATTGGCTCAGGACGCAGATCGCGCACAGCAGCAGCTTCTTGTCCGCCACCACGGCCCGCTCCTGTTCCTGCGCCAGTTCCCGCAGCAGCGGCTGGGCGTCCGCGACGCGGCGGGCGAGGTCGGCGAAATCGAGCTTGAGCGCCCGGCAGATCGCGTCGATGCGCGACAGCGGCATGTCGCCCCTGGCCATCATCCGCTTGACGCTGGACTCCGCCAGCTTCAGCGCCTTCGCGAGGTCGGCATAGGTCATGCCCGCGGCCTTCATTTCCTGCTTCAGCGTGTTCACCAGGTCGGCAGTCGTACTCATGGGAAAAGTATCGGTAAGCGATACTGGAAGTGGATCCAGCTTCGAATGTAGACTGTTTTTGCCACCGCCGATGCGGCGGCAGAGACACTGCAAGCTCCTTCACCACCAGGAGATCCGATGCGCTTCCCCTTGGCCCGCGCTGAAACCACGTTGCTCGCGGCGGTCGCCGCGCTATTGCTCGCAGCCCTGCTCGGGCCGGCGCTGGCCCAGCCCGGCGACTACCACCGCTTCGCCGACCAGCGCCCGCTGGGGCAGCTGCCGATGGCGATGGACGTGCTGTCCAACTTCGGGTTCGCGCTGGCCGCGGTATTAGGCGGCGCGGCCCTGGTGCGGGCGCGAGCCGCGCTGAGCAACGTGCAGCGCGCGATGGCGGCATTGTTCTTTTGCGGCCTGCTGCTGGCGGCTGTGGCTTCGGGCTGGTACCACCTGGCGCCCGACGAAGCGGGACTGGCGATCGACCGCTGCGGCATGTCGGCTGCCTTCGCCGGCCTGCTCGGCCTGGCGGCGGCAAGCCGCGTGAGCGAACGCGCCGGCGCAGGGCTGGGACTGGCGGTGCTGCTGCTCGGCCCGGTCGCCGCGCACATCGCCTACGGCGGAAATGTGCTGCCTTGGGCTG
>Ga0075365_10000372_pt1 | contig 16314 bp, 17 predicted proteins | sample EndMetdeltDD1765_FD_71387 | JGI IMG/M metagenome (GOLD analysis project Ga0075365, IMG submission 71387) | Populus endosphere microbial communities from Tennessee, USA - Endosphere MetaG P. deltoides DD176-5 | ecosystem: Host-associated > Plants > Roots > Endosphere | place: USA: Tennessee... | reverse complement strand
CGCATACATCAGCGGGTCGACGGCGATCGTGAGCGCATAGCCGCGCGAGCTCCCGGGCGGCGGCGGCATCTGCAGCGGAATGACATACAGAAGCAACGAGATGGCGGCGGCCGTGATCGCGCCCACCGCGGCGCCGACGCTTCCAAGAACCATTCCCTCGAGCGCCAGCGTCAGCGTCAGTTGCGACGGTTGCGTCCCGAGCGCGCGCAGCATTCCGATCTCGCGCGTGCGCTCGACGATGGACATCGCCATCGCATTCGCCACGACAAAGACGACGATGACGCCGATGATCAGTCCGAGCGCGCCGAAGATCCGGTTGTAGAGCGCGCGGACCGACTGGTAGAACACGGCCTGGTCGAGCCAGGTCTGCACCTGCAGGCCGGGGCTCGAACCCTCGATCCTCGCCCGTGACGACGCGGTGGATTCCATGTCCTTGAGGAACACGCCCAGGGTCGTGACGCGCTTCGTGTTCAGCAGCCTCTGGGCGGTCGCGACATCGGTGTAGACCAGGCGGGCGTCGATGTCCGGCACGCCGTAGGAGAACACTCCCTTCACGACCACATCCAGCGCGTTCATCGCGCCATCCGTGGTGGTCGCGATGAGAGTCAGGCTGCTCCCGGGGCTGGCCTTGAGGCTCTTGGCAAGACCTTCTCCCAGCATGACCTCGGCCTTGTCCGCGCCCGATCCCAGGACCTCACCCGAGACCATGGCCAGGAAAGGCCCCTTGACGGCGAATTCCGGGTCGGGGTCGACGCCGCTGGCCAGCATCACCGTCGATTTTTCGCCGTTGCTGATCAGCCCGCTGAAGGAAACGCGCGGCAGCACCTGGCGCACGTCGGGATCATCGAGCAGGCGCCTGGCCAGGGCCTGCGGGTTGTCGAGCCCGTACTGCAGCGGCGTTTCCTCGTCACGGGAAAACTGGCTGGGCGTTCCCACGATCAGGTGGCCGGTCGTCCGGGCCGCGGCCTGTGCCAGGGCCAGGTACACAGACAGGGCGAAGCCGCCCGCCAGCAGGATGGCCGCGGTGCCGATCGCCGCGATGGCCACGGTCACAAGCGAACGGCGCCGGTTGCGAAGCGTGTTGCGGACTGCGAATCTCAGCCACATGGATCGAGCCTTCCATCCATCAGGTTCAGGGTGCGATCGCACAGCCGGGTCAGCTGGGTGTCGTGGGTGGCAATCAGGAAAGCGGCGCCCTCGGCGTGGCACAGCTCGCGCATCAGCGCCAGGACCTGGCCGGCCGTGCGCGAATCGAGACTGGCCGTCGGTTCGTCCGCAATCACCAGCCTGGGCCGCTTCACCAGCGCGCGTGCGATGGCGACCCGCTGGCGCTGGCCTCCAGACAGCGCATCCGGCCGATGGTTGGCGTGCGCCTCCAGTCCGACCGCGGCCAGTTGGGAGGCCACGCGCTCGCGCCGCTCTTTCGCGGCGACTCCGGCGATCAGAAGCGGATAGTCGACGTTTTCCGCCACCGTCATCACCGGCACCAGGTGAAAGCTCTGGAAAATGAACCCCAGGCCGTCACGTCGCACGAGCGTGCGCTGCGTTTCCTGCATCGAGGAAATGTCCTTTCCCTCGAACAGGACCTCGCCGGCGTCCTGCGTGTCGATCAGTCCGCAGATATTGAGCATCGTGCTCTTGCCGCTGCCCGAGGGACCGGTCAGCGCCAGCAGCTCTCCCTCGTCGACCGTCAGGTCCACCCCCTGCAGCGCGGGAATGACGTGATCGCCGAGCCGGTACGACTTGCGCACGCCTCGCAGTCGCATCACGGTGGGCCGCGGCTGGTTCATGCGGGGATGTCCCGCAGCCTGGTTCTGGCGATCCCGGCTTGCGGCGCACCTTGCGTGATGACCTCGCCGAACAGGCGGCGGGCATCGGCGACCCGGTTCTGCTGGACCGCCACCTCGCCCGCGCGCAGCAGGACCTGCCCGCGGAAAGCCAGGGGCGCCTTGCCGAACAGGGGACTGTCGACGATCTCCGTCAGGAGCTTCACGGCCCGGGCATTGCGGTTCATGAAGTCAGGGACGGCCAGCATCGTCGTCGCCGAGACGAACTTGACTTCCAGCGAACCGGGCGTCGAGTGCTGGATCGGCGCGTCGGACGCGGGCGTCAGCACAGCAAGCGCCTTGTCGACCTTCGCCAGGCCGTCTTCAGCGTATCCGAGCTTGCGGAACGGCAGGAACGTCGTCTTCGCGAGCATCGCCGTGGATGCGCCGGAGTACGCCATCAGGACCGGATTGGCAGGCTCGGCCGACAGCAGCGTCGCGAAGGAGCTCGCGGCCTTTTCGATCGCCGCCTCGTCTCCGGCCGTCGCCTTCGTGAAATGATCGAACGCAGACTGGAAGGCGGCATCGGAGGCGGCATGCGTCGACGCGGCAGCGCCGGCCAGAAGCAGCGTCAAGACAATTCTTTTTGCGCGGGAGAGCTTAGGCATGATTGGATCCAGGTGGTGTTGAAGAACGGTGGGTGCGCACAAGCTCCATGAAATTCCAGGCGAAGGGCCCTGGGTTGAACAGGAGCAGCGTGGGATCGGGATCGGCCTCGCCATGCAGCTCGCATTCCAGTGCCAGGAGGTGGTCGGCGCCGGCGACGTGGGCCACCCGGTCCTTCAGGGGCATCTCGAACCTTGACAGTGGGAGCTGGAAGGACTCTGCGAGGATGGACAGGGACCGGCGCCTCAGGTTCGGCGCCACCACCCGGCCATAGGAGTTCAGGGGCCTGCCGAGCCGCCGCTCGACGCCGGGCCTGGCCGTGGCGATCGCCCGGTTGAGCGACAGCAGATAGGCGAAGGCGTTCTTGGCGGAATCGATCGCCGCGAGGCTCACGTTGGCTGCGAGCGCGGCGCCGGCAATCCGATACCCTTGCGCCCCGTGGATCTGCCTGCTGACGACACAGCAGGAAGCGCCATCGGAATAGACGGCCTCGCCGTTGTTCATGATCCGTTCGACCAGGCGGCGGTTCGAGTCCACCGTGACCACGAGGACCGTGTCGAACGTCCCCTGGTCGACCATCCCTCGCGCCAGCGAAATCCCGCTCACGAAATTGGCGCATCCCGCGGACCACCATCCCCCGAGGTAGGCGGCGGAGATTCCGAGCCCGGACAGGGCGGCCGCGATCCCGCGCCGTGCCGGGACACCCAGCAGCGCGCCATTCACATCCGGCCCCGCGAATTCCTCGAAGTTCTCGGCGCAGATCACCACTGCGTCGATGGCGGCGGGATCCAGGTTGCCGGCGTCCAGGCTGGCCTGGACCGCCCTGGCGAGCAACGCCGAGGCGGGCCGCTCCGTCTTTCGATAGAGCTTGAAGCCGTCCTGGAGAAACAGGGGAACGAAGTCCCTGCCGCCCGGCTCGTCCCTGAGGCCCTCGATCGGAAGCGCGAGCTCGCCAAGGGCCGTGCCGATCGCGGACAGGTGGATCGGGCCGGTGTTGTCAGTGGGCATGTTCTGCGCCGTGGGTCAGGAACTGCACCAGCGAATCGATCGACGTGAAGACTTCTTCCTGGGTGCTGACCGGCCAGACGATGTCGAACGCCTGCTCGATCGCAACAAGGAAGGTGAGCAGGGCGATCGAATCCACGCCGCACTCCACCAGGGCAATCCCCTGGGCCTCTGGACCCAGGACGACGTCTCCGTGCGTGCTCTGCGTCAACAGCTGATTGAGTCTTTCGCGTGGGGTCATGTCTGTGGCCTGCTTGCGTCGTTCGTCAGACCAGGGCCTTGCGCACGGCCATGATCGCGCTGGTCTTGCGGCAGATGCTGGTGTGGTCGGCTGCCTTGAGCACCTGCACATGAACGTTCTCGTTCAACGGCTCGATCACGGCCGGATAGGCGCGGCCGTCGAACAGCTCGTCCTCCTCGCCGATCAGCACCATGGTTTTCGCCTTGATCGCCCGGATGTTCCGGCGCCAGTTCAGGTCCGCCCTGAAATTGACGGCGAGGCGAAACGAATATGTCGCCGTGCAGCTGCTCTCGGCGGGGACCGCGCAGAGCAGCACGGGCAGCTGCTGGAACAGGCGGATCCGCACCGTGTGCAGCAGCTGCAGGGCGATGAATCTCGCAGCCGCGACAGCCGCCCAATTCGGACCGTCACGCCGCGCAAGAGCGCCGCGGTGCTCGATGAAGGGCGCAAGGGCCACGTAGCGGTCGAAAAGGTGCTGGTCCTGGCCTCCGGCAAATCGAAGCGCCAGGCCTCCGCCCGCCGAATGCCCGATCAGCGCCAGCCTGGCGTCGGCGCGCGTCGTCCGGATGTGGGCGACCAGGTCGACGATGTCCGCTTCCAGGTGCCCGATGAAGCCGATGTCGCCACGGGGTCCCGAGCCGCCGTGGCCCCTGACGTCCATCGAGTAGGCCGCGATGCCCTGCGTGGCGAGGAAGGCGCCGATTCCGTGCATCATCCTGGAGTCGTGGATCGATCCATGCAGCAGCACCGCCACCTGGCCCGCATCGGCCACCGGATACTCGCGGTAGACCAGGCTGGTCCCGTCTCGCGACGGAAAGCGCACAGGGTCCGGAAACTTCAGCTTCGGCATCTGCTCGATGGCCGAGGTCAGGCTCTCGATGGGAGGAGGACGCTCCGCGGTCCCCCAGACAATCGCCACGCCGGCCAGGATGGCCAGGGTGAGGACAAGCGATGCGAGCAGAAGGCTGGCGACGAGCATGATGTTATTGCCCCGCCGACCGGCTGCTGGCGCGCTGGTAGAGGGTCCGCGCCAGCAGGAAGAACGCGATCGTGTATCCCAGCAGCCAGGCCAGGTGCTCGAGCTGGGTGGACAGTCCGCTGCCGGCGGCGGCGTTCCAGCCAAGCTGGGCCAGGTGGTAGGAGGGCAGGACGAGCGCCGCCTTCTGGATGATCTCCGGCAGCAGCTGGTAGGGGAGGAAAATGCCGGCCGCGAAGGCCAGCGACAGGAAGATCGCGTTCGCGACGCCGATCACCGAGCTCGGTCCCAGGGAGTAGCCAAGCACCAGGCCCAGTGCCGAGAACGGCAGCAGTCCGACCCCCAGGTAACCCACGATCGCCAGCAGCGTGCCGACCGGAGGGCGGATGCCGCCGACCACGTAGCAGAACGCGAAGAGGATCGCCAGCCCCAGCAGGCCGAAGCCGGCCGTGACGATGCTCTTGCCAAGGAAGTACAGCTGCGGCTTCATCGGCGAGGCGCGAAGCAGGTTGTGCCAGCCCAGCGTGCGTTCGACAGCGACGGCAACGCTGAACGAGAACATCGACACCGACATCACCGTGTAGGCGCCATAGGCCACCAGCATGTAGAGCCCGCCGCTCAGCCCGCTGAGGCTTCGGCTCACCTGGGGCAGACCGAACATCGAAAAGAAGAGGACCGGGAAGAGAAGGGCCGGGATGGAAAACGTCGGCATCCTCAGGAGCTTGAGGAACTCCATCCGGATGAAGTAGAGGAGCGCGGAAGATCTTTCCGGCGTGGGGCTTCCGCCCATGACTTCGTCGTATGTCGTGTTCACAGCGCGACCTCCTTGTTGGCTGCCGATGTCAATGACAGCAGGGCCTCTTCGAGGCCGAACGGCCGCACGATGAGGTCCGCTATCTCGGGTCCCGGGCGAAGCAGCTCGCGCAGGCAGTTTTCCGCGTGGGACGTCTGCAGGCTCCAGAGCCCTTGCCTGTTCTGGACGTCGGAAACCCCGGGAAGCCGGCGAAGCGCTTCCGGCGTGAGGTGCGCGCCGCGAAACTGCACGAGCTTGCCTCCGACGGAAGCCTTGATTTCCGCGGGCGTCCCCGACGTCATGATCGCGCCGTCATGCATGATCGCGATCCGGGTGGCAACGGCGTCCACGTCTTCCAGATAGTGCGTCGTCAGGAAGACCGACTTTCCCCTGGAGGCCATCTCCCGCAGCGAAGCGAGAAACTGCCGCCGCGATTCGGCGTCCATCGCGACCGTCGGCTCGTCGAGGAACAGGAGCTGTGGATCGCCGGCGACGGCGAGCGCGAACTTGACCCGCTGGCGCTGGCCGCCGGAGAGCTTGCCGACCTGGGTCGATTCCAGGCCCGCCAGGTTCGCCATCTTCAGGATGCCGGGCAGCGGCAGCGGCGCCGCGTACAGCCGGCGGAAGAACTCGATCAGTTCACCGACCCTGAAGCTTGGCGGCAGGTCGCAGTCCTGCAGCATCACGCCAAAGGAGCTCCGGGTGGTGCGCTCGAACGGGTCGTTGCCGAACACGCTGACCCGTCCCGCGGTCGGCTTTCGAAGTCCGGTCAGCGCCGAGATCAGCGTGGTCTTGCCTGCGCCGTTCGCGCCGAGCAGGGCAAGGATCTCGCCGCGTGACGCAGCCAGGTTCAATCCCTTGACGACACGCTTGTCGCCGAACGAGACGCAGACGTCTTCTGCGGAAAGTGCCAGGGCATTCATGCAACGGGTCCTTCGGTCTGGAGTTCGGCCGCCGCCGGGCGGGCGTGCGCGTCGAGGTGGTCCCGCATGACAGCGTTCCGATCGAACTTGCCGTTGGGATTGCGGGGCAGCTGTGCAAGGAAAAACACCCTTGCAGGCACCATGTAGTTGGGCAACCTGGCCTTGCACTGCCGGATCAGGTCCAGCGAGGCGAGCGATGGCGATGCGGGCACAGCGAATGCCACGATCTCCTGTCCCAGCGTGGCGTGCGCGACGCCGCAGACGATCGCTTCGAGGACCAGCCCGGTGGACAGGAGGACCTCCTCGACTTCGGTCGGGCTGACGCGATGGCCCGACACCTTGATGAGATCGTCCTTGCGGCCGACAAAGTAGAGGAATCCGTCCCGGTCCCGCGTCACGATGTCCCCGGACCACACCGCTCTTTCCTCGGCTGCCCCCTTCTGCAGGTGACCGGGGAGCGGCCGGAATTTCTCGCTCGTGCGCGCCGGATCCTTCCAGTAGCCGAGTGTCACGAACGCGCCCCGATGGACCAGCTCGCCGGCCTCGTTGGCATCGCACTCCGTGCCGTCCGGGCGTAGCACGAGGATCTGGGCATTGGGAACCGCCTTGCCGATGGAGCCGGGGCGACGGTCGATTTCCTCGGGGTCCAGGTAGGTCGAGCGAAACGCTTCGGTGAGGCCGTACATCAGGTAGGGACGCGCGTTGACGAACAGCCCGCGCAGCTTGCCCAGGAGCGCTCCCGGCATGTGGCCCCCGGTATTGGCAAAGCAGCGGATGTTCCGCGCTGCGTCCGCCGGCCATGCGGCGGAGGACAGCAGGTGCCACAGGGGAGGGATCGCCGTGATGACCGTCACGCCGTGCTTCTGGCAGGCACGGACGACTTCCGCGGCGACGAGGAAATTCACCAGGACGAGCGTCGCGCCAATGGCGAGCGCCGTGGTCAACTGGCTCAGTCCGGCATCGAAGCTCAGGGGCAGGACCGACAGGATGACGTCCGACGGCTGGTTGCCGAGGTAGCGGTTGACGCTGTCGGCTCCCGCCACCAGGTTGCGGTGGCTCACCATGACGCCCTTGGGCATGCCGGTCGATCCCGAGGTGTACAGGATGGCCGCGATGTCGCCATCCGTCACGCCCGCAGGCGCGAAGCCCTGGCCATTGCCGCAAACCAGGTCCTGCCAATCATGCGCGGGACCCTGCGGCGGGCCCTCTTTCCCGTTTCCACCGAACAGGACAACCTGCGGCATCCGTGCGCCGGCTTCCGACAACAGGGCCTCATGCCGGTTGGCGGTCGTGACCAGAAGCTTGACCTCGGCGTCCTCCAGGATGTGAAGGACCTGGTGGGGCTTGAGCTGCGGATTCACCGGAACGAAGACGGCGCCGAGGGCGACACATCCCAGCATCGCGACGACCAGCTCGATGCGTTTGTCGCAGTAGATGGCGATGCGGTCGCCCCTGGCCGCACCCAGCGATGCCAGGCCTCTCGCGGCGGCGCTGGCCTGGGCTTGCAGGTCCGCATAGCTCAGCGACGTGTCCTGGTGGACCAGCGCGGCGTGCAGGGGTTGGCGCCGGGCCGTGGCCTCAAGCAAATCGAACAGACTGATCATCGTGACTCCTGGCGACCTGTTGGATGGACGGACAAGTGGACTGTTGGAACCGGAGGAAGGCGGCCGTTCACGCCGGCTGGAGGTAGCCGAAGTTGGCGCTGGGCATGACCACGAGGCTCTTGTCGAAGTCGCGGATGATGTCGGCCTTGGCGCGCACGCCGGGAAGGATGTTGTAGATGAAGAATTTCGCCGAATCGATCTTTCCCTGATAGAACGCCGCCCTTGACTGGCCGGCCTGCGTCGCGAGCGCGCGCCTGGCCGCGACAGCCGCCTCGAGCAGCACCCAGGCGACGCAGGTCTCGGCAAACATCTCGAGAAGCCGCGTGGAAAACTGGCTGACGCTCGTCATGTCGCCGGACTTGACGATTCCGGACAGGACTTCGAGCGACTGGACGCAACAGGACAGGGCAGTGCGCAACTGGCCGCACTCACCCGGAAAATGGGACTGCGATTCGCCGTCGAGGAAGGCCTCGACGTCCTCGCGGAAGTAGGTGATGGTGCGAGAGTCCCGCCCGAAGGCGAGCTTGTCCCTGAGCAGGTCCTGCGACTGGATGTAGTTCGTGCCTTCCCAGATCGACAGCACCTTCACGTCGCGCGCATATTGCTCGACGGGAGTGTCCTTCGTGTAGCCGACGCCGCCATGGACCTGGATCGCGAGCTCGCAGATGCGCCAGGCCTGGTCCGAGACGTAGGCCTTCACGATGGGCACGTAGAACTGGATCAGCCGCCTGGCGCGATCGAGCTGCTTCGGGTCCGCATCCTGCTGTTCCCTGATGGCGAGTTGCCGGGCGTCCTCGATGCTCAGTTTCCCCAGCAGGCCCCGGCACCCCTCCACCTTGCACTTCATCTCGAGCAGCATGCGCTGCACATCCAGGTGCTCGATGATCGCGACGCGGCCGGCCTTTGCATCGGAGACCCGGTCGAACGGCCGGCCCTGGATCCGCTCCCTCGCATAGCGCAGGCTGTGGTGGTACGCACTGGACGCCATGCCCAGCGCGAACAGGCCGGTGCTCATGCGGGCTTCGCTCATCAGGGGCATGAGCTGCAGCAAGCCCACGTTCTTCCGGTCGCCAAGGAGATAGCCGCGCGTCGGACCGGCGTGGCCGAAACGCAGGTGCGCATTCGCGCAGCCATTGAGCCCCATCTTTTCTTCCAGCCGGAGGCATTCGACGTTGTTCGGGCCGAGCGTTCCGTCCGCGCCCGGCCAGAACTTGGGAACGATGAAGCACGACAGCGAGAACGAGTCCTGTCCGACCGTGTCGACACGGCCCAGCACGAAATACAAGGTGTTGCTCGTCAGCTCGTGCATGCCTGCCGAGATGAACCGCTTCTCGCCGCAAATCCCATAGACGCCGCCTTCGACCTGCGTGCCGATGGTCCTGATCGCGGTCACGTCGCTGCCTGCCGTCGTTTCGCTCGCGCAGAAGCACGCGTCCCATTCCTGCCTCAGGAGCTTCTCGCAGAAGCTGTCCTTCTGTTCCTGCGTTCCAGCCTGGAACAGGATCTTCGAGGCAGGACGCGAAAAGCCGCCGTAGGTCATGAACGCGGGATTGGCGCCCATGAACATCTCGTAGACCAGTTGCCCCAGGAGGGGCGGGAGGATCGACTTGCTCGTATCGGCGCCGGTCAGCGGTTCGTGCTCGCTGTTCTCGGTCATCCAGAGGGTCCGGAATTCTTCCCAGAGCGGCGCGAACTGGGACGGCAGGCGCACCTTCCCGTCGGCATCCAGGCTGCAGCCTTCGGCGTCCCCCGACTGATACGCCGCGCCCAGCTTCCTGGCGAACCGGTGGGCGTGGCCCAGCACCCGGTCGAACTTCTCGCGCGGCCAGTCCCGGTGGGGCCCGAGCGACTGCACTTGCGCCTGGGCCGCGAACTGCTCCCACAGGAAGAAGTCGAATTCCTCCATGTCGGCCAGGTAGGTCTCGGCGCAGTCGTATTTGGTTGGTGATCGCATGGTGTTCCGACAGGTTCAGTGGGTTGGCGTGAGTGCGTCAGCCGGCTTGCGCGGGCCGCCGGCATCGTCCATGGCGCCGCAGTCCCTGGATTCCAGGTACGTGGACCCGTCGACACGGACGTTTGCGACGGCGTGGTAGCCGTTGAACGCCAGCGATGCGACGATCACGTCGCTGCGCGTGCGCGGCGAACCGGCGAGCCGCGAGATCAGGGCGATCCACGGGTCGCTGCCAAAGCAATGCCCGTATTCGGAATGCAGGTCCGGCAGGAGCGGCGGACCACCGACCAGCTTCTCGAACATCTGCCGCGTCTTCACCGGAAAGAACGGCGGGCACACGGTCGCGTCCGGAGCCGCCGCCATATGGGCCTTGACCGACTTGGCGAATTCCATCATCGAGCCGGCTCCGGCCCCGGGCGACAGCGTCAATCCCTCGGACCCGGTCGGGCACTCCAGGCACAGCGTCGTGATGCCGAAACCCGTGTGGCCCCAGAGGTTCTTCCAGATCTCGGAGTCCGTCCAGTGATGGAATTGGTGGACGTCGATGTCGGCGATGCAAAGCAGAAGACGGCCCGTCGAGGGGATGGCGCCGTAGTGGCGCATGACATAGCCCCAGGAGGCGCACTCGTACCCGTTGACGATGTGCGGCGCTGCGCCCGGGTAGGTGTCACGCAGCTCATTCTTGAAGGCGCGGGTGTGTTCGCCGCCCTCCGTGAGCAACGGCGAAATGATGGTGGAGCAGACCACGAAGTGCGCCGGGGTCCAGGCCGGGCCCACGCGTGCGAGCAGCTGCTTCGCCTGGAGCGAGAGCGCCGCGCCGAACGCCGGGACGGATGACTCCAGCGTGGAGTCCGCGAAGTAGGGCGGACGATATCTCCAGTAGCTGGCCGCCCTGACGTAGTAGCCGGGCGCTTCCACGGTGTCGTGATTGATCGTGGACATGATCAGGCCGCCGTCGGAAATGCCGCGTAGTCGAGGATGTTCAGCTCCGCGAACACCTTCGAAGCCCTCTGTCCCAGCAGGTTCATGTCGCGCACTGCCGGCACCAGGCGCCGGAAGACCGACCTTCGCAGGTTGCGGGCCACCTGGCTGTCGAAGATCAGTTCCCGCTGCTGCTGCCTTGACAGGCCCACCGCGTTCCAGACCTCGCTGGCCCCGAGGTGCGCATTGAGCTGCACCGCCGCCTCGCACACGAAGTCCTCACGCTCCAGCAATTCGCTCTGCGTGAGCTCCTTGTAGCACCGGTCCAGCGTCGTCTTGCCGATCGCGAAGTGCCTTGCTTCGTCCCGCAGGACCCGGGTGAGCAGGGTCCGGAACATCGGATCGGTGGAGTACGCCTTCATGTTGTCGAACATCGACAGCGCCATGCCTTCGACGAGCACCTGCATGCCCAGGCACGTGAAGTCCAGCCGGGACTCCGAAATGATGTTTCCGAACAGCGTCCGCAGCGAATCCGAGATCGCGAATGAAAAGCTGAAGCGCGTCCGCATGACACGCGCATAGGCCTCCACGTGGCGCGCTTCGTCGATGACCTGGCTCGCGGCGGCAAGCTTCATTTCCAGCGCGCTTTCGCCCTGCGCCATCCGCGATGCGCAGATCAGCGCCGCCTGTTCGCCGTAGAGGATCTGGGAGATGTTCCACGCCTGGACGTCGTGGCGCACCTGGCTGCGCGTCGCCTCGTCCATGCCGTTCCACAGGCTGCTGCCGAAGATGGCGATGGTCGCGTCCGGCATTCCCAGCGGATTGCCGGCAGCGGGCGGCCGGTCCCAGTCCAGGTCCCGAGCCGCGTCCCACTGCTGGGCCTTTGCTTTTTCGTACAGCGCATGGATGCCCAGGTCGGCGATGCCGTGGCCTTCGCTCAGCAGCGCGCTCATCGGCGCGTCGAAGGAGTGGACGGGCGCCTGTTCCGCCGAGCATCGCCGGCCTCGCGCCTGCGTCGCTTCGATGTCCAGCTGGTCGGGACTCATGCGCTCACATGCGCGGACTCCGCATGCTCCGTGGCAAGGACGTCCAGCAGGATGCGGTCGTGCATCACGCCATCGACGACGTGCGCACACCTCTGGCGCCCCATCACCTTGAACCCGGCGCGCTCCAGGGCGCCGATCGAAAGCCGGTTGGATTCAACCGCCCACGCGTAGATCGAGTGAAGCCCGAGCTCCGCGAAGCCGAGGCTGAGGAACTCCTTGATTTCCACCCAGGCGTAGGTCCGCGCCGGCGGCCGCAGGCGCGGACGCACGCCCCACAGCATCGCGTTCTTGAAATGGCTGCCGACGTGCTGCAGGCCGATGACTCCGATCTGCCGCCCGTTCGCGTCGACCATGGACCGGATGAAGTTGTCCTTGGACTGGCTCATGTAGTGGAGAGCGCGTGCGGAGACCTGCTGCCTCCCGCCGCCAAAGTCCAGCCACTTGTAGTTCTGCTGGTCTTGCAGCCAACGCCCTGCGACCTCGGCACTTTCAGGCGTGAACGGCACGAACCGGACAATGGACTCGGCGCGATCGGGCCGCGGAGCCGGATCCACCCGGACGGGGCGCGCGGCGATGGAAATGTCATTCATTGCAGGACCGCCTCTGCCTTGCCCCTCGCCGGCTGCTTCGCCGGAGCGGGACGGTTGTAGATCTGGGCCTTGGTGCAGATCTCGCGAAGGCAGCGATACGAGCTGCCCTCCATCTTGGTGAAGGCAAGCAGGTCACGCTGGTCCTGGGGGTCCCGGACTGCGCCTGCTGCGACCAGGCCTGCCAGCAGCTCGTTGCTCGCGAACTTGGCGGCCATGACCTGGGTGACGACGGAATTGCCGTAGGGCCTGGAGGCGAGTGCGGTAGCGACGCGCAGGATGTAGTCGGTTGCCTCGACGGCTTCGCTCGTGAGCTTCAGGCGATCGTTGCTCGCCAGCCATGCCAGATGATTCATCAGGCACCGGATCAGCTGCGGGCGGACCATCGTCAGCAGCCGGTTGAGCATCGTCGGACCGCCGCGCGTGAACCTGTCGGCGTCGGTCACTTCGACGTCGCCGGCGAAGTTCTGCAGGTAGATGACGCCATCGAGCATGGACGGCCCCGCGAGGCTGCGGTCCAGGTTGCGGCATTGTTCGGGGGAGAGCAGGTAGGCGACCGGGTACAGCATTCCGGGCACGCTCGCGGCGACGATGGAGAACATGTCGCCGACGCCGCCCATCGCCCAGACCTTGTCGACAGTGAGCACCTGCCTGTCGCCGTCGCGTCTCACTCTCGTCTTCCAGTGCTCGGGAGACGGCCCGCCGCGGTCCGTCATCAGGAAGCTCGACGTGCAGCCTTCGGAGGCCCACGTCCGGATGCGGTCCATCTGGGCATCGGTTGCGAACAGGCCGAACATCAGGCCTGCGAATTCCCGCATGAGCACCATGTACTGCGTCGCCAGCCCGTCCTCCCGCACCTTCCCGGCGATCTCGTCGGTCCGCCTGAGGAACTGTTCGTCCGCGCGGACGCTCGATGCCAGCTCCGAGGGCTTGCGCTCGAATGATTCGCAGGGCGCCTCGATGATGAGCGCCGAGTCCAGCAGCAGCACGACGGATGCGTGGAGCTGCGCCTTCAGCGCCGCCGGCACCGGCAGGACGGCCTCGAGCGCGCCGGTGATGAGCGTGCCGTAGTGGTTGGTGTAGTTCATGGTGCGATGTGTCAAGCCGCGACGCAGCTTCGATGAATGGCGCAGGCGCGGATGTACTGCTCGAAGCGCGCCTGGTCGGGAGTGCCCGAATGCAGGGTGACGGTGACCGTGTTGTCTCCACGCTCGGTGCTGTCCCTGCGGATGCGGTCGTTGATGACCAGAATGTCGGTCACGCCGGAGCGGGCCAGCACGGCGGCCATCGCGTCGGGATCGTCAACGAGCAGCACGCGGCCGGACAACAGGCGCGCGGGCAATGGCCTGATGTAGACGGTGTGGAACCTGATGAGGACGTGCGTGACCTCGGGCAGGGCCGTCGCGACACGGTCCACGAGGTCGTCGAGGAGCGCGTAGTGCTGCAGGTAGGACACATAGACCGGCTCACGGCCGTCGGTCTCGTAGCGCTTCGCTGCCAGGTAGTCGCCCTCGCCAAGCAGCATCATGGGCACGGGTTCCGATGCCGTCAGGTCTCCTGCGTAGGGAGAACCGGAAAGTGTCGCCGTGAAGGTCAGGCAGGCGTTGCCGGGCGTCATGGTGTCGCTGGACATGGTCGGGCGGGCCGGTCAGGAGCGAAGGAAGACACGCGCAGGATCGGCGCTCAGGAAGCGCGCCGGCGTGTAGGTGTTGTTGTAGGCGCCGCAGCCGTCGAAGCAGAGCAGATCGCCGACCTGTGGCGTCATCGCTCCGGCCGGCAGGGCGCCAATGACGTCGTTGCTGCTGCAGGAGCTGCCCACGATGAAGATCGGCGCCTCCGATTGCCTCCGGGAAGCCTCGCCCTTGGGCAGGAGCGCGGGCGCCTGCAGCTTCTTGGCAAACCGCTCCGTCTGGCACAGCAGGAAATTCTGGCTCATGCCGCCATCGCACACCGCGTACGAGGTCCCGTCGATCTTCTTCATTGCGGCGACGCGCGTGATGAACCAGCCGGCCTGCTTGAAGATTGCGCGGCCCGATTCGTGCGCCACCAGGTAGTCCCCGAGCTGCGCGCGGACCTGCCGGCGGTATTCCTCGAAGTCCACGCCGCTCGATTCCCAGTCGGCATCGAATCCGCCGCCGAGATTCACGAAGGACAAGGGGCAGTTCAGTCCCTTCTGCAGTGCCTTCAGCGCTTCGGGCAGCACCTCGAGCAGCTTGAGGTGCTTGTCGCCGAAGCTGAAGGAGCCGGCGAAGACGTGAACTCCGGCAATCTGGCAATCCGCGCGGACCAGCATGTTTCCCACGTCGATGGCGGTCTGCAGGTCCATGCCGAAGTGGTCGGCGTGCCTTTGCCGTTCGCCGCAGCCGCGCAGCAGCGACGCCGAATTCAACCTGAGGACCAGCGGCTCGAGCCGCCTTCCACCCTTGGCCGCGAGGATCTGGGCTGCATGGTCCAGCCCGTCGACGATGATGGTGGCCTTCGCTGCGATCGCGCCTCGCAGGAACCTGCTGTCCATGGATGGATTGTTTGCGTACTTCGGCGCGGTCGTGCGCCCCATTCCCAGGCTCAGCTCGGCGACGCTCGCGAACTCGATGCCGTCCACGAACTCGTGGATGCATCGAACGAGCAGGCTCAGATCCGGGTTCGCCTTGATCGACACGATGAGCCTGGTCCCGAGTGCGTCCTTCAGGCGCCGGTAGTTCCTGCCGACGGTCTCGGGATCGAACACATAGCAGGGCGTGTCGAACTGCTGGCGCAGCAGGTCTTCGTGCAATGCGTCCTGCCTTGCGGACGTGGCTGTCGGGTGAACGAGGCTCATCGCGATTCAGACCTGCGGCGTCAGCGCTTCGTTCAGCTGCCGGTCCAGATCGCGCAGCGAGGTGTACTGGTCGATCAGCAGCTTTTCGGGATCGACGGAGCCGACGTACAGCTGCTCGCAGACGAGGATGAGCTCCACCACATTCAGCGAATCGACGCCAAGCTCGCCCATCGGGGTGTCGGTGTCGACCGAATCGACGTTGAGGATCTTGGCGACTTCGGCGGCCAGCAGATCCAGTTTGCTTGGTTCAGACATGTTTCCTCCAGGTGTTTCTTGGTTGGCCAGATGATTGCCAATCGCGGGAACGGCCTCAACTGTCAAACACTGCAGTGCGCCTGCACGGTTTGACAATTGAGCGGCAGCGGCCTCTCGCCGACACTGCGCAGGAAATACGGAAAGCGCCTATGCAAGTTGCGCCATTGCGCGCGCGCGTCGCCCACCTGACGCAACTGACACCGACACACCAGTTTTCGCAGATGGACAGCGCAGGTCCCGCAGGCCTGCGAAGGGCTTCGGCCGCGCGCATCCTGGGCCGCACGCAGTGGATTGCGCAGTTGGGGCCGGACGTCGTGTTCGGCTGGGACTGGGTCTACGAGCGCAGGATGGGATGGCTTCAGGGCCGGTGGACCACCTTGCGGACCAACCTGGTCGTGGTCGATGAAAATGACGTGGACCTGGGCGTCGACTGCCTTCGCTTGTGTGTCGCCAGGCTGATGACGCACGTGGAGTGGGAGCGGGCAGTGGTCGCCGCCCTGCGCCTGGACGAGGCCGCGTAGGCCGGAGTTTTCCTTCCGCCGCCGGAAGACAGATTCCCTGGCGCGCGGCGCCAGGGCCCCGCACCATGCGGGCATGTCACACCTCGTCGTCCATGGCGGTTCGCCCCTGCAGGGCCGGATCCATCCTTCAGCGAACAAGAACGCCGTCCTGCCCGTGCTGTGCGCGACGCTGCTGACGCGCGAACCGGTGCGGCTGCGCCGCGTGCCGGACATCACGGACGTGCGCAGGATCCTTGACGTG